>Ga0134126_10002403_pt1 | contig 23645 bp, 22 predicted proteins | sample KB31752_FD_96881 | JGI IMG/M metagenome (GOLD analysis project Ga0134126, IMG submission 96881) | Terrestrial soil microbial communities with excess Nitrogen fertilizer from Kellogg Biological Station, Michigan, USA - KB3-175-2 | ecosystem: Environmental > Terrestrial > Soil > Unclassified ... | reverse complement strand
TCACCAGGTTCACCGCTTCAAGCTTGAACTCCCGACTGAACGTCCGTCTCGTTCCCATTGACCACCTCCGGCTTCATCATCACACCCAAACCCAGTGTCTGTGAAACCGGCAGCAGCTCATTTTCGGTTTGGGGGGACAGAAGCGTGGAAGCTCTCCCCCTGAGGCTTCCACGCTTTTTTGTTGCCTCACCCGCTGCCACTGACTCGCTCTTCACACTTGTTCCCGCATGTTCCGCTCGCCTCGACGGACTCGGCGGATGGATGAGGCTCCTGCCGCCGGGAATGTCGGGGCGCTTTGTTTTCTAGCGCGTCGGCCGGATCGGGGTAGTTGATCCGCAGGTGCAAACGCTAGTTGGGTGCCGCGCCTTCGCGCTTCTGATTACCGCGAACGTGCCAAACAAATGCCACGATGGCGCCGCCGAGGCACATGCCCGTACCGACAAGATGCACGATATCCACCGCCCGGATTGTGGCGAGGCTCGGGCGAGCGAGCATGCTGCATAGGCCGAGAAGACCAAAGGCGGCGAGAACGAAAACAACTCGAAGAGATTCGCGGCGTGAGCTCATGGATTATCACCTCTTAAGCGTTGTGGACGAGGAGGCAGATTGAGTCAAGGGATGCGGCCTAACCCCTGAATCTAGCGGCCTCCGGCAGCTTCTCAATCTCGTATTCGCCCCCTGGCGCTGACAAAATCTTGCGACGGGAACTCCCTAGGGATCGGCTACGCCGAAACTGAAGACGGTCCCGTAAGCGCTAAGTCGGTCGCCACCGCCGCTATTCGTGCCGTACAACCGGCCGAATTTCAGTGTAAGCCGCGCTTCCGGATCTTCACCTTGGTCATCGGAGAAGCGATACAGCTCGGTGTAGGTGCTGTCCGGCGCGAGCGCGAACAGAATCCCCTGCTCGTTCGTTGCGTAAGCGATAGCGTACAGCGTGCCGTTCACCGGCAGCACTGGGGTCACATTCACCAGGGAGAAACTGTGCAGCGGCGTGAATGTGCCGTCAGGCGCAAATTTGAATACGAGCGTGCTGTCATGGGAAACGGGCACTACCGTCCCGTAGAGATTTCCTGACCGATCGCCGGACAAGCTTGCTGGGAGACATCCATCCGCACCATGGCTAAACGAATAAAGAGTGGTAAATGTGCCATCGAGCGCCAACTTGTAAATCTCTCCACAGCCGACCGTTGCGGCGGTGGTGACGCCAAAGAGATTTCCGGTCATGTCGCGGACTAGGGAACCTACAGGCATTACGCGAGTGCCGAACGCGTGCAGCACCCTGAACGTGCCACTCGAACTATATTCAAACAGGACGGGACCGACACCTGGGCCCTTCTGCAGTGTCCCGTATAAATTACCCTGCGGATCGCGAATCACGCTTACGGGATGGGCGCCGTCGACCAATGCATTGAAGTAGTGCAGTACGGTGTAAGTGCCGTCTACCGCCAGCTTGTAGATTTGGCCGTACCCGAGTAGACCACCATACTGAGTCGCTCCGTAAATATCGCCGGTCGACGAATCAATCACCATATCAATCGGCGTGACAGTTTCACCCGTAGGACCTGTTAACTCTTCGAAGGAATGGATAACGCTTACGGTTCCGTCGTTTGCGATCCTGTAGATGGATCCCGAATCGTTGGTGCCGCCGTTGTTTGTGGTGCCATAAAGATTGCCGGCGTCGTCGAATATGACGCTCGTGCTGGGGCGCCAACCATCATCAGGCGGGCCGGAAAAACGGTGTAGCACGTGCAAATTATACGTCTGCGCATACACACTTCCGGCGAAAGCGGCCAGCGAGAAGGCCGAAGCCAATAAAGCGCAGCGAACCAAATTCGCGGAATAGAACTGCATGACGCTTTCTCCCTTCCTTGTCGAAGGACATGCGCAGATGGAGGCATGTGCGCGAACCGCTGATACAAAACGAACAGCAGTCCAAAGCGCGCGACACTCCCCGGCACGCCGCCTGATCTCGCAAACTACGCCGGGCATACCATGAGCGCAATAGCCGAGCCCTTCGCAAACCAAGAATTAGGCGAGGGCTCGTACAAACTTGCTCGGATGGAATCAGGTGGAGCTCAGAGTAACCGGGGGAAGCTATGAGATTCCGAATTGGTGGCCAGGGACGGAATCGAACCGCCGACACGGGGATTTTCAACCGGACTCTAGCGGTTTCAAATCCTGTTCAACTACAGCCACTTACGGCGCTTGCCTTTTTTGCAAGAGGATTCTTGAGTAGTAGCACGCCGTAGTTGGCTGCGGCATGGAACAGTGGTGCCTCGCGACAGCTTGTCCGATGACTCGCGGACCCTGAGCTATTGAAAATATTCTGCTGGAATACGTTTTTTTAAAACATCAGGTCGGAACAAAATACCATTATCATCTTTTTTGAAAACGATGTTTTCATCGTTCTCTGAAACATGCACCATATTCATATATATATTTCTGCCACTTGCTTCAATGCTAATGCTCATATTGACAAATAAGTAATCGAAAGAATTTGGTAAACGCACGTGTTCAACTGCATTGCTCCCGAGCACCGACGAAACGAAGTGGCCATAAGTTACAACTGGTTTGTACGTATTCGTCACGTCACAAACGTCAAACTGAGTTACTTCAAAGACACAATGATCGCCCCAATCCTTATACTTACACATAACCTCTACTATTCCCCAAGTTGTAACATTATTCGCTCTAAATTCAACATTATAGAAACTATACGTGATATTATCAATATACACGAAACTTCTTCCATTCCAAACCATACACTCCCCACCAAACCCATAAGAGTTTTTTAGCGTATTCAGTGTTCTGAGCTCATCGGCAATAATGTGCCCTATTCGATTTACGCAAACAAACTTCGCTCGTTCGAACGCCGTCTTAATATGCGGACCGCCTTCGTCAAGTTTTCGCTCAATGAGGCTCCTAAAGTGCTTTGCACCGGACCCAGCGAATGATGATTCGACTATTTTTAACTTGTTATTCTTACCATTCCAATTAAAGCAAAGTTGGCGTTTTTCACATATCCACCCGATCAGCTCAACGCTTGATTTATTGGGAACATTTATGTTGAAAAGAAATGCCTCGAGCTCTTGCTTTGTAATTTTTCTATCAGAAAATACACGATGCAAATTTCGTATCAGAGACGTTCCAGCTTTCATTTCTCCAGTGAAACCGACTACGAAATGATCATTTATTTTGGTTATTTTTCTACACCACCCCGCGATCCGCCCGGCTCCGGCGAGGGGCATTGATCTGGGCGCCTTTGGATCATTTTTTGTCATTGTCGGAAGGAAGTCATTGGTCCTCTTTCCGTTATCTGTGATCAAAAAATCCCCTAAAAGAGCGGGCACGCCATCTATCTTGAAGGCGGCCACGAGCGTCATCGCTAGCTCCCTGTGTCAACTTTTGTGGAACGTCACAAGAAAAACGCATCTTTCCGTGTCTCATTCGGGCAATATTACATCGGGAGGACTTTAAAGCTTTCGCGCACTGCCTTATGAAAAATCCAGCGAAATGGCGGGAGAAGTCCTACGGAAAGATCACCGGGGGTCAGCTTGAACGTATTCTCGCGGAATTTTCGGAAATGTGGGAGGACCGAACCCGGCACTTTTCTAACCAGCCGCAAGATCTTGACGATCGGCTTCAGAAGCTAGCCGCCATACCAAACTGGATCGAACTTTATCGTCGTCCTTTTCTAGAAATTCTCGGTATCGTCGCTGTTGTAACAAGCACCACAGCCACCCTTCAACAGGTAGCCGCCAGCGAGGACAAGATCGAGTCACTCGAAAGGATGATGGACGCAATTCCGGACGAACTTCCCGATCATGTCCTGGCGATGCCGGTCGCGTGGGCCCTTCATGCAAACCTTGAGGCTATCGCTCGTTACTCCCGCACCGTGAACGACATGCTGGCCGCAGCCATGCGAGATGACGAGCAGGCGCTGTTCGACGCCCTGTCAGTAGACAGCCATCTTGTGAGCCTTCCGGGATGCTTGGCGGCTCTTCGACTCGGCCAACTCTATCGCGATGACTCTTTCGCGGACGCGGTGTTCAAGGCGATCAAGGGGCCTCACAAGCGCCGTTTGGTGTATCCGAAATTGCGCTGGGCTGAATACCTATTGCGAGACGGAGGCGCATTTGATGCGTGCACGGAAGACGAATTGTTCGACCTGATTGTGGTTCGCCTCAAGCTGTACGGCGGCGATGCCGAACACAAGGATGCGAAGAAGGCGCTTTTTTCACTCTTTCGGAAGTGGCGCAAAGAGGCGGGAAACTGAAAACCTGTTTTCAGTTGGTCGGTTTCGAGTTGCTGCAGGCATAGCTTTTCTGGCGCCCGCCTTGTGGGCGTCACTGAGAAGCAACGATGGAAGAGCAAGAAAAGCAACCGGCAGCGGCGCGGGATGTCGCGCCCGCCGCGCCAGCGGCGCCGCGCATCCGCGCCGCGGGTGCGCCACCCAGTATCACAGCACCCGCAAACAGCATCCGACCGCTTAGGCATGGGGTCGACAGCCTTTACGTCTCCTACCCAGGCCACATTTCCGAGGCGGTGGCGGTCTGCCTGCAAACGGCGAAGGAACTGGCTCAATCGCCGGACGAGAATCAAGTCGGCGGTGCTGTCTGTCACGCCGGCGACCATGCGTTTACCGTCCTCCCACGTGGGCGCGGCAGATTTGCGTTTGTCCTGGAAGACAACTGGTTTTCGATCCAGCTATCGAATACCCCGGCGTCGGTTCTACCGCTGGCGCACGTGCAAATCCGCAGCGAATACCTGACCGCTGTCGGACCCGAAGAAGCTTTGCGCACACTGGATGATCTGGTTGGATACTTCGGAGAGCTTGCCGGACCCGCTGCTGTAAGTCGCATCGACTTGTTTGTCGATTTCGCGGGCGATCATGACCTCACCGCTGAGTCGGGCTTCGCATGGGTCAAACGTTGCCGCAAGCGCGACATTCACGAAGAAAACCACCGCGTCACCGGCGTCTCCTTCGGCCCCGGCAATGAGATCAGCGCCCGCCTGTATGACAAAAGCCTGGAAATTCTCAAGTCGAACAAGTTTTTTCTGCGTCCCCTGTGGGCCATGAACGGGTGGCGCGGCGATCAGGAAACCGTCTGGCGCATGGAGTTTCAGGTACGCCGCGAAGCGTTGCCATCGGTGTTGAAAGGCCCTGCCCTGGACGTGCTGCCGCATCTCGGCGCCCTGTGGAAATACCTTGCGACGGACTGGTTGAGGCTCGCCCTACCCTCCGAATCCGACGACACGCGGAGTCGCTGGCCGACCCATCCTGTCTGGGAAGTGCTCGCCAACGTGTGGGACGTTCCGGCGGACGCGCCGCCGATGCAACGGGTCACGAAAGCCCGCGCCCCCGACGATGCCACGCTCTTCAAGCAGGGTCTTTGGGGATTGTCGTCATTCATGGCGCGAGAAGGCATCACCAACCTTGAGGATGGCGTGGGTGGATTTCTCCACGCGTTGGAAACGTTCTTCGACGCGTCCGGAGAGGATCACGCCAACCTGCGGGATTACCTCGCGCGCAAGTCCAAGCTCAAGGCACGCCGTTACAACACGCCCAGGCCGGCCGATGAAAAGGACTAAGCCATGCGCACGCTCGACCTGCAGGAAGCCGCCGCGTTCTTGCGCATGTCGCCCGCGGTGTTGCGGTTGCACGCACGCCAAGGCCGCCTCCAAGCCGCGAAACCGGGCAAGCGATGGGTCTTCCTCGACGAAGACCTTGCTGCGTATCTCCGTCAGCTTTACGCTGTCCGACGGCAAGCGCCGCTAAGTGGCTCCACTTTGGAGGAATCCATATGGGAGTCATCAAACGCGGTGATGTCTGGTGGGTCGACTTCATCACACCTCACGGCCAGCGAATACGCCGATCTTCTGGGATTGCGGATCGGACGCTCGCGGAAGAGTATGCGGACCGCTTAAAGGTTCGTTATTGGGAAGAACAACGCTTAGGGGTCAAACCTGAGCGAAGCTGGCAGGAAGCCGCCGTGCGGTGGGTGAAGGAAACAGGTCACAAGAGGTCGCACGATAAAGACATTGCGAAGTTGCGGTGGTTGGATCGGCATCTCGGGCGCCTGCTGCTGTCGCAGGTGACGCGCGATGTGGTCGAGAAGATCGGCGAAGGCAAGGCCAAAGAATCGAGCCAAGCCAATGCGAACCGCTACCTTGCTTTGATTCGTTCGATCTTGAGGCGGGCAAAGGACGATTGGGAATGGACGGATCACATTCCGAAAGTCCGGCTGTACCGGGAACCGAGAAAGCGCGTGCGTTTCTTGTCCCCGGAGGAAGCACGACGACTCCTGACGGAGTTGCCGGAACACCTTCGGGACATGGCGCAATTCGCACTGGCGACGGGACTCAGGCAGCGCAACGTGTCGTTCCTGCGATGGGATCAGCTCGACATGGCTCGCCGCGTGGCATGGATTCATCCAGATGAGGCCAAGGCCGGGAGGGCCATTGGCATTCCCTTGAGCGAGGACGCGCTGGCAGTGTTGCGCCGACGCTTGGGTCGACACGGGGATTACGTTTTCACTTATGGACGGCGAAAACGGCATCCGGTGAAACAGTGTTCGACCGAAGCATGGAAGCGTGCGTTGGAACGTGCGGGCATCGAGCGAACGTTTCGTTGGCATGATCTCAGACACACCTGGGCGTCATGGCATGTGCAGAACGGAACGCCGCTGCGTGAGCTGATGGAGTTGGGCGGTTGGGCGAGCTACGAAATGGTGTTGCGTTATGCGCATCTCGCCACCGATCATCTACGCGGCGCCGCGTGTCGAATCGATGGCACGTTTACGACACACCCACCAAAATTGCAGCTCGTGAGTAGCACGTAAGTACTTGAAAGTATTGGTGGCCAGGGACGGAATCGAACCGCCGACACGGGGATTTTCAATCCCCTGCTCTACCAACTGAGCTACCTGGCCAGGTCTTCGTCCGCGTGGCGCGATGCGCGCGGGAACATGGCTCGCCTGTCGCGCGTTGCACGCGACGGGCCGCATATTAAATCGGCCGCGACGGAAAGCGTCAAGCCGAAGACGCATCTGCTTGCAATTCACGCACGGCGAGGGCGATGATCGCGAGGCAGGTACGCGCCTGCACGCACGGGGAAATTCGGCATGCTCGGCACGATTCTTCTGATCGTCCTGGTCCTGTTGCTGCTCGGCGCGCTGCCGCGCTGGGGCTACAGCCGCAGTTGGGGTTACGGCCCCAGCGGGCTGGCTGGCATCATCATCGCGATCATCATCGTGCTCTGGCTGCTCGGGCGGATTTGACGGGCGCGGATTTTTTCCAGTTGCGCTGGCTCCCCCAGATCGCGCGATCCAGGTCGTGATGCAGCCCGTGCGCCTGCATGCGCACGCGGCCCGCGCGCACGTCCACGCCCTCCGCGCGCAGACGACGGCATTGCTCGCGGAAACCGCGACTGCCTTCCGGCAGCGCGATGCGGCCATCGGCGCGCACGATGCGGTGCCACGGGAGATCGAGCCCGCGCGGGGTTTCCGCCAACGCGCGCCCGGCCATGCGCGCGCGACCGGGCAACCCGGCGCGCGCGGCGATCTCGCCGTAACTCGCCACGCGCCCGCGCGGAATCGCCGTCACCGCGGCGTAGATGCGGCGATATTCCGGCTTCATCGTCGTCGCCATCCGGCTAACATAATGCAATCACGCACAGTCGTCTTCCGGTCGTGAAGATCGGCGATCCGCCCACGCTTTGCGATCCGTGCGATCATCCGTGATCGCGAAGACAATTGGCGGCCGTTCGTGGCCGCGCTCTTCAATACACCGGAGCATGAGATGCGAAGTTTCGAGGAAGTGCGTTCGCACCTGAGCGGCAAGCACGAATTCAAGACCAACGATCCTTACCTGTTGTGTTTCGACCTGGCGGTGCGCGATGGCCGCCACCAGGGCATGTATCTGGTGGAACTGGAGGACGAGGACGGCAGCCGCTATCTGCGCGTGTCCACGCCGATCGGCCCGCTGGCGGGCATGGATGCCAAGCGCTGCCTGCGCTTCAACTGGGAACAACGCACCGGCTTCCTCGCGGTCAGCGATCTCGACGGCGCGCCCTATCTGCACCTGTGCGAGAACCGCCCCTATGCGATGCTCAATGCGGCGGAGCTGGATCGGTTGATCGCCGAAATCGGCCCGCTCGCGGACCAACTGGAACAGGCGATCACCGCCGCCGGCGACGCGTATTGACGATCAGGGCGGCCCTTTTCGCGGCCGCGAGGCATCGCTCCAGGGCGAGTCCCCGGCTTCCCGCGCATCGCGGCGATGACGGATGCCGACGGCGAGGCCATACAGGCTGATCAACAGCCACGCGATTTCCAGCACCATCGAAGCCAGATTGAATTGATGGAACAGCGACACGATGATCGCGGCCGCGCCGATCGCGTTGAGCAGTTGATAGACCGCGCCGTTGCCGTGCAGCTTGCGCGCCTGCAACAGGAAGAACGCCAGCAGCACCAGCAGCGTGCCGAGGATGCCGACCACGATTGGCCATTGGAACTGGATCGTCATCTTATTCTCCGGTGTTGCTAGGTTCGCGCGTCCTGCGCTCACCAAGCAACCCTGCCCTTCGCGTCCTGCTCCGGGCGTTCGCCAACGCGGCCGATGCCATTCAAGGCATCGGCCAAGCGCGTCGTCTCACCCAGTCGATCTGGATGGTCATTTCCCTGCCCCTCGCTGTCGCAGCGCCTCGAACAACACGATGCCCGCGGCCACCGACACGTTCAAGCTCTCCATCTCGCCGGGCATCGGGATGCGCGCGAGGTGGTCGCAATTCTCGCGCGTCAGCCGGCGCATGCCTTCGCCTTCGCCGCCCAGCACCAATGCCGCCGGTCCCTTCAGGTCGATGTCGTGGATCGATGCCGGCGCATCGCCGGCCAGCCCCGTGAGCCACACACCGGCGTCCTTCAGCATGCGCAACGCGCGCGCCAGATTGGTGGCGGCGAGCAACGGCACGCGATCCGCCGCGCCCGCCGACGCGCGCCGCACCACCGGCGTGACGCCGACCGCGCGGTCGCGCGGCACGATCACGCCGCTCACCGAGGCTGCCGCGGCGCTGCGCAGGCAGGCGCCGAGATTGTGCGGATCGGTCACGCCGTCCAGCACCAGGAACAGAGCCGCATTGCCCGCGCGCGCCACGAGTTCCGGCAATTCGTGCTCCGACAACAGCGGCGGCGCTTCGTAACGCGCGACGATGCCCTGGTGGCGCGCATGGCCCGCGATCTGGTCCAGCGCCGCGCGCGGGCGCGCGTGCACGCGAACGCCGAGGCGTCGTGCTTCGTCGTTCAATGCACTCAACCGCGGGTTGCGCGCGCCCTGCTCGACCAGCACTTCGCGGATGCGCGCGGGATCGTTGGCCAGTGCGCCTTCCACGGGATTGATGCCGACGATCCAGGTTTCGCTCATGGGCTGCTGCGCCGGTTCAACGGGAGGAAGCGCGACGGCGTGACGATGCCGACGGCGCCGCTTCCGTCACCAGCCGGAAATCCACCTTGCGGTCTTCCATGCTGGCGCGCAGCACCTGCACGCGCACGGCATCGCCGAGCCGATAGCGCGCGCGCGTGCGCTCGCCTTCCAGCAAGTGCCGCACCGGATCGAAGTGATAGAAATCCTTGGGAAGCTGCGAAACGTGCACCAGTCCGCTCACTTTCGATTCGTCCAGTTCCACGAACAGGCCGAACGACGTGACGCCGGTGACGACACCCGCGAATTGCGCGCCCACGTGTTGTTCCATCCAGGCGCATTTGTAGCGTTCGTCCACGTCGCGCTCGGCTTCTTCCGCGCGCCGTTCGGTTTGCGAGCAATGCGTGGCCAGCGCCGCCATCTTGCTCTCGGTGTAGAGATACGCGTCCGGCTTGCCGCCGGCCAACGCATGACGGATCGCGCGGTGCACCAGCAGGTCGGGATAGCGCCGGATCGGCGAAGTGAAATGCGCGTACGCGTCCAGCGCCAGTCCGAAATGGCCGTGGTTCGCCGGCTGATAGCTCGCCAGGCTCTGCGCGCGCAGCAGCACCGACTGGATCAGGCCGAAGTCCGCCCGGTCGCGTGTCTTTTCCAGCAGCCGCGAGAAATCCGCCGGCGTCACTTTTTCCAGCGGCGGCAGTTTCAGCTTGAACTCGCGCAGGAATTCCAGCAGGTCCTCGTACTTGCCCGCGGGCGGCGGCGCGTGCACGCGATACGGCGCCGGGATTTTTCTTTTCGCGAGGAACCTCGCGGCCTGCACATTGGCGGCGATCATGCACTCCTCGATCAGCCGATGCGCGTCGTTGCGCGGCTGCGCGCCCAGCGCCACCACCGTTCCCTGCGCATCGAGCCGGTACTTCACTTCCGCGCTGTCGAAATCGATCGCGCCGCGCCGCTTGCGCGCCTTCGCGAGCGCGCCGTACAAGGCGTGCAGGTGTTCGAGCTGCGGCAGGACGCCGACGAGTTCGCGCCGCGCTTCGCCGTCCTGCTCGCCGATCGCCTGCCACACGCGCTCGTAAGTGAGCCGCGCATGCGAACGCATCAGGCCCGGGTAGAACTTCGCGCGGCCGACTTCGCCGTCCGCCTCGACCCGCATCTCGCAAACCATGCACAGGCGTTCGACGCGCGGATTCAACGAGCAGATGCCGTTGGAAAGCGTCTCCGGCAACATCGGCACCACGAAGCCCGGGAAATACACCGACGTGCCGCGCTTGTACGCCTCCTCGTCGAGCGGCGTTTCCGGAGGCACGTAATGCGACACGTCGGCGATCGCGACGATCAGCCTGAAACCGCCGCCGCGTTGCGGTTCCGCGTACACCGCATCGTCGAAATCGCGCGCGTCCGCGCCGTCGATCGTCACCAGCGGCACGTCGCGCAGGTCGACGCGGCCGGCGTGCTCCGCCTTGGTGACTTGCGTATCGACCGCCTCGGCCTGGCGCACCGCATCCTGCGGCCATTCGTGCGGCAGGCCGTGGCTGGCGATGGCCATTTCCACGATCAGCGACGGTTGCAACCGCTCGCCGAGCACGGCCAGTACTTTGCCGATCGGACCGCGCTGCGTCGTGGGCGGATCGGTGATTTCGGCGATCACGATCTGCCCCGCGCGCGCGCCGTTGCGCGCATCGGGCGGAATCAGCACGTCCTGGTGCAGCCGGCGGTCGTCCGGCGTCACCACGACCACGCCGTGTTCCTCGACGATGCGGCCCACCAGGCGCGGCGCGCGGCGCTCCAGCACTTCGCGGATCGCGCCCTGCCTGCGGCCGCGGCGATCCACGCCGACCACCGATGCCAGCACGCGGTCGCCATGCAATACCTGCCGCATCTGCGCGGGCGAGAGATACAGGTCCTCGCCGCCTTCGTCCGGTCGCAGGAACCCGTAACCCTCCGCATTCGCCAGCACGCTGCCCGCGATCAGATCCAGCTTGCGCGCGGGCGCGAAATCGCCGCTGCGGTCCTGCAGCAACTGGCCGTCGCGCAACATTGCGCGCAGGCGCTTGTCCAGCGCATCACGCGAACGCGCATCGCCGGCGTGCACCGCCTGCGCGATCGCCTCCAGGCCGGCCGGCCGGCCGCGTTCTTCGAGCCATTCCAGGATCGCTTCGCGACTGGCGATCGGGTGCTCGTAACGCCGCGCTTCGCGCGCGGCGTGCGGATCGCGCACTGCGGGCCCGTGTCTTGGCGGGCGTCCGGGCCTGGGCGGATTTTTGCGCGGCGGTCTGGGCATGGGCACTCCTTGCAGAGTGCAGCGTCGCCGAGCGCGCGCACCAAAGCAAGTGCGCATCATGCATGCGGCGGGCGATCGGCCTATCCGCCACCGATGAAGGCGACGATCGCGTCGACCGCCTGCTCCGGCTGCTCTTCCATGATCCAGTGTCCCGAATTCGTGATGACCACGCTGCTCACGTTGTCGGCCACCAGACGAAGGTCGTCTGCCTCGACGGTGCCGTAGGAATGGTCTGCCCCGATCGCCAGCACGGGCATGGTCAACTTGCCCTGCGCGAGGAACGCACGGTTGTCGATGCCGTCCTGCGGGAACGCCGCGAACTGTTCCAACGCGTCGTGCATTGCCCCCGGCAGCGCATACAGTTGCGCGTAGTGCTGGCGTGTCTGCTCGTCGATCGCCGCGGGATTCGCGGACAGTTCGTCGTAGAAACGATCGAGGAAGATGCGTTCGCGCCCGGCAACCAGGCGCTCCTCGTCGGGACCGTGGAAATTGAAATGCCAGGTCTTGGGGTTCACGAGCTGCGCCTCCCAGATCTGGCCGATGCCCGGCAACGGCGCGTCCATCGCGACCCAGCGCGTCACGCGCGTGCGGTATTGCGCGGCGAATGCGTAACCGACCATGTTGCCGATATCGTGGGTGACCAGCGCGACCTTGCCGATCGAGAGGCTGTCCAGCACGCGCGCCAACTCCTGCGCCTGCGCCTTTTTCGTGTAGCCGTCAGCGGGATGGGAAGACAAACCCATGCCGCGCAGGTCCGGCGCCACCACGGTGTGATCCCGCATCAGCCGCACCGCCAGCGGCTGCCACATGTCGCCGGTATCGCCGAAGCCGTGCAACATCAGGACCGCGGGGCCCTGGCCGCCGACGCGCACGTGGATCGTCGCATCCGGGGTCTTGACGTCGGCAATCCGGAAGCTCGCGGGAAACGGCTGGACAGCCGCGACCGCCACTCCCGCCATGCCTGCGCAGGACGCGAACACCATCCGACACATTGCGATCTGCCAGTTCGACGATTTCATGCGTGCTCCACGCGCTCCAGCAAACCGGGGTCGACGGCTTCCAGACTGGCAAGGAAACTGCGCGCGTTCTTGGCTGAAACAGCCGCGTTTTTCATGATCTCCGCGCGAACCGTCCCAAAGCCACGAACCGCGCGTCGGCCGTTGCCACGTTTTCGGGAGTGGCTTACGATCGCGGAAGCGTCGTTCCATGCACGCCGGCATCAGGCACGGAGGATTTTCGTGAACCCCGAAGGCGCTTATGGAACCTCTCTCGCGGATGCATTCCGTCTCGACCACGCACCGGCGATCACGACGCGCGCGTTGCGGAAATCGCGGCTCGCGGTGACCGAAGTGCGCTGCGACCACGAACATTTCGGCATGACCTCGCCGATCGCGCGTGAAGACGCATGGCTCATCGCCCTGCAGATGCGTCCGTGCGAGAAGCACGAACTCTGGAGCGACAACCGGCCTGCGGCGGTCACGCCGATCGTCGGTGGTGAAACGATGATCTACGACCTGCGCCGCGATCCGGTCGCCCATATCGACAGCGCGTTCCATTCGCTGCACTTCTACGTGCCCAAATCGGCGCTCGACTGGATCGCCGACGATTTCGGCGCGCCGCGCATCGACGAGCTCGATTGCACCGTCGGCAGGCGCATCGACGATCCGGTCGTGCGCAGCCTTGCCGGCGCCATGTTGCCCGCGTTGTCGCACCCGGAAGCCGTCAACGCCGCTTTCGCCGAGCACGTGCTGATCGCCATCGCGGCGCACGTCGCCGGGACATACGGGCACATGCGCCTCGCACGACGGGTCGTGCGCGGCGGACTGGCCGCCTGGCAGGAACGACGCGCAAAGGAAATGCTCACCGCCAACCTTGCTGCCGACGTTTCGCTGTCCGACCTCGCCCTCGAATGCGGGTTGTCGGTCAGCCACTTCGCGCGCGCCTTCCGTCAGGCCACCGGATTGCCGCCGCACCGTTGGCTATTGCGTCACCGCATCGAACGGTCGCAGGAATTGTTGCGCGACCGCTCGCGCTCGCTGTCGGAGGTGGCGCTGGCCTGCGGCTTTGCCGACCAGAGCCATTTCACGCGCGTCTTCTCCGGCGCAACCGGGGTCTCGCCGGGCATGTGGCGCCGCTCGCTGCCGAACTGATCCGGATCAAGAACGGAAAATTCCTGCGCGAAATTTGAAATACGCGCGATTCCGCTGCCCCGATCATGCCGAGGCATGAATCCGGACCGCCAACCCGAAACCCCCGTTGCGGGTTCCATCATCGAGCACGAGAAGCGCGCATGCGTGCGCGCCAATGCTTCGGGCCTGCGGCCGGTCGTATTCATCCACGGGTTGTGGCTGCTTCCCGGCAGTTGGGATCGATGGGCCGAACTCTTCGAAAGCGCGGGATTCGTCGCATTGACGCCCGGCTGGCCGGATGATCCGGACACCGTCGCCGAAGCGAATGCGCAACCGCAGCTCCTGGCCAACAAGAGCGTGGGCCAGGTTGCGGACCATTTCGACGAGATCGTCCGCGGCCTGCACAGGAAGCCGGCGATCATCGGCCATTCTTTCGGTGGGCTGATGGCGCAAATCCTCGCCGGCCGCGGCCTCTCGGCGGCGACCGTCGCGATCGACCCCGCGCCATTCCGCGGCGTGCTGCCATTGCCGTTCTCGGCGCTGAAATCCGCGTGGCCGGTATTGGGAAATCCCGCCAACCGTTCGCGCGCCGTACCGCTGACCTACGAGCAATTCCGCTATGCCTTCGCGAACACGGTGAGCGAAACGGAGGCGAAGGACTTGTACGAGGAATTCGCGGTACCCGCCGCGGGAACGCCGCTGTTCCAGGCGGCGATCGCCAATTTCAACCCATGGACCGAAGTGAAGGTGGATACACACAATCCAGAGCGCGGCCCGCTGCTGATCACCTCCGGCGAGAAGGATCACGTGGTGCCCTGGGCGGTCTGCAACGCGGCATTCAAACGCCAGGAAGCCAATGCGGGCGTCACCGAGATCGTGAAGATTCCAGGCCGCGGGCACGGCCTGACCATCGACAGCGGCTGGCGCGACGTCGCCGACATCGCGCTCGATTTCTGCAGGCGTTTCGTGCGCTGATTGCCACGCGCCGCACCGCGTTCGGCTACGGCGATTTGCCCGCCTGCATCTGCTGCACCTGGACCAGAGCCCTGGCGACGTGTTCGTCGGGCTTGATGTGGTCTTCGTCCGAGGAAAGCGCGCTGATGATCTTGCCGTCTTTCGCGATCACGAAGGTGGTGCGCGGGATGAACCCGTGCGTGATCGCCTGACCGCGCACGTCGGTCAGTCCCTGCTGCGGCGGAATCAGCTTCAGGCCATACGACGCTGCAATCTTGCCGTCGGCATCCGACGCCACCGGGAACTTGCCTGCGCAGAAATCCGGGTCGGACGAAAACACGTTGAGCCGCTGGATGGAATCCGCGGAGACGCCGATGATGGTGGCGCCGGCAGCCTCGAACCTGGCTTTCTCGGTCGCGAACGTGTGCGCCTCCAGGTCGCAGCCGCCGGTGTAGGCGGCAGGATAGAAGTACACCACGACCGGACCTTTCGCGAGCGCCTGTTTCAGCGAAAACGTGAAGTCCTTGCCCGCCTGGCTGGCGTTCGCGGTGAAATCCGGCGCCTGCGCGCCCGGCTTGAGCGCCGCCAGTCCCGGCAGCGTCAGCAACGCCGCCATCGCCGCCACCAGCGAAACCGCAAGATGCTTGTTCATGACACAGTCCTCCCGGCAGATCTGCACGCTAACACGACGGTATGCGCCCTGTCAGGCCAGAAGACCGCCCGGGAGCCGCTCGCATTGCATCGGGCTCACAGCGCTGACAAGAACGCCATCAAGTCGCTCTTCTGCTGGTCGGTCATGCCAATGTTGAAACGCGTATCGTAGAAATCCACCACGTCCGCCAGCGAGGCCGCCGAGCCGTTGTGGAAATACGGCGCGCGCGCGGCGAGGCCGCGCAGGTTCGGTCCCTTGAACTTGCCGATGTCGGCCCATTTGCCGGTCAGCATGGCCAAACCAGGATCTGTGGTCTGCACGGTTTCGCCGGTGCTGTTGTTGCGCAACGTGTACAGCGGCAGATCCGGCGTGCGGCGGCTGGCGTCGGCGATGCCGATATTGAGCGGCGCGCCGACCGAGTGGTTGCCGATATTAGGGGAATCGTGGCAGGTGCCGCAGGTGCCCTGGATGACCGCCTGTCCGATCACATCGTTCAAGCCGGCCACGCCGCTGATGTCGATCTGCATCGAATCGAACAACTGCTGCCCGCGCGCGACCGCGGAGCGCGCCTGCACCCGCGAATCGCGGTTCCTCGTCGCCAGGGGATTGTTCCATGCATCGAACAGCCGCATCACTTGCGGATCGAACGGATCGGTGGTCGGATCGTTGCCGAGCGAGTCGTTGATGCCCACCCAGAACTTCTGTTGCGCAAGGACATGGGCGCCGCCCATCCCGCCGAACTCGTTGAGCGCGCCGGCCTGGTTGTCGAACAATTGCGCGGTTATCAGGTGCGATTCGAAATCGACGATCTGGTCGAGCGCGTCCTGGCTCGGCGCGGAAGCGGCCTGTTCGTGGCCCATGATGGCGTGCAGTGCCTGCGAGGACAGGCTGCTGCGGATGTCTTGCATGTCGATGCCGGCATCCATCGGCGGCTGGAACGGCGCGAAGGTCTCTCGTCCGTCCCACATCACCGCGGTATCCCAGATCAGGTTGGTCGCCGGCAACGGCCGGCGGAACAGCGACAGCTGCGCGGCACTGGCATAGCCATACGGATCATCCACCGCGGTCAGCGTGAACTCGGCGGACGCAGGCATCGGCAGGCCGATGCGGATCACGCCGCGGCTGGTCAGCATCGAATAGGCTCTCTCCCTCGCCGCGAAGGTCGAAACATCCATCTGCGGTGAATCGGCGCCGTCCACCAGCGCGAAAATCGGATCCAGTCCGCGCGTCGCGTCGAAACGTCGCTGGATCTCCACGGCGGAGATGGTCCAGGCCTCGGCCTGGCGATGGCAGGAATTGCAGGTGCGCCCGTTGCTGCCGAGGCTCTGGAAGAACGGATTGCCCTTGTCGATCTGGCCGTTCGGCGTGCTGGTTTGCAGCAGGCCGGTCGGATCGGGCGTGGTCAATGAATCTGCGCGCGGCCTGGTCTGCACCTGTTGCGCAAACGCCCCGCCGGCGATCACCAGCAACAGCATCGCGGCAAGACCGCGCCAGGACCTGCCACGCAACGGCATGGAATATCGAACGAACATGGTGTGCACCCCCGTGGAAATCCTCCAACGGGACAGAACACCGTGCCGCCGCCGAGTGCGACATCCGCACGCGCATGGTCAAAAACGGCTTCAGTCGAGGACGGCACCGCAGCCCGCGATGGGCCGGTGCAGCGCGGCATCGGCCCCGGTGAATTCCGGGTGCGATACGAGATGGTTCGCATCGATCAGCTTCCACACGGCCTGCGACTGCGCCTTTGCGCCAACGCAATCGCCCGCCTGCGCCGCGGCAACCGACAACCACAATCGCGCCGTCAGCATGCGCGGATGCGCCGGCTGCAATTCGATACCGGCGCGTTCGACCGCCTGCGACAACCGCGCGCGCGCCTGCGCCGCTTCGCCGTGCCGCAACTCCACCTGCGCAATCAACGTCTGCACCCACAGTAGTTGCGGATCGGAACGCGCCGCGACTTCGGCCAGGTCGCGATCGACTCTCGCCTGGAGATCATCCTGGCATTGCGGACCGGGCGACTGCGCGCATGCCAGCAGCAGACGCGCCTCGGCGATCAGCGGCGGCATCTTGTATGGACGCGTGCGCAAGCCGGCGATCGCGGACGGCAACAATTCGCGCGCGGTCGCGGGCTTGCCTTCCAGCAGCGCGATGCCGGCCAGTTCGCTGTCCACGCGGGCAATGCGCATGCGGCTGGCCGGATCGTCGCCGTAAAGCTTGCGCGACTCCCAGAACAACTGTTTCGCGCGCGCCAGATCGCCCGCTTCGATGTCGCCGAACGCGGCAGTCTCCAGCGAATCCCCGTGCAGGGCGCTGTCCGCGCCGAACGCCGTCGCCGACAGGGTTTGCGCCAAGCCGCAATCCCTCCGCGCGGAAACGCTGTCCACCATCTGGCCATCCAGCGCGCAGGCCTTCTGTGCGGCGTACACCTGCGTGACCTGTGGCTTGCCACCGTTTCGCGCGTACATCGCCAGCGCACGGGTGAACAACTCGTGCGCGCGCTTCCAGTGGCCGGCGCGCCATTCGGCCGAGGCCCGGCCGGCCATCGCCAATGTCGTCTCGTTGCTGTACGGGCCCAGGTGCGCGAGCTGGAAGCGGTAGGTCTTCTCCCACATCGCGATCGACTCGTCGTAGCGCTCCAGCCCTTCGAGTTCCGAGGCGATGTCGTTGTAGCCCGTACCGATGCGCGGATCATCCGGTCCCCACGCGGCGATTCGCTCCTTCAGCGCTTCGCGGGTGAGCTGCAGCGAGGTTTCGCCGTGGCCCTCGATGTTCTCCACCGCGGCCAACGGTTCGAGCAGATCGATCATCGCTTCGCCGTGGATGCCTTGCGCCAGCATGCGCTGGTGCGCCAGGCGCAGGTCGGCGCCGCCCGCGGCGTAATCCTCGTCGCGGACGGCGGCATAACCACGCGCCGTCAGCGCACGGATCGCATTGATGTCGGACGGCTGCAAGTTCTGCCGCGCCAGTTCCACGGCGCGCCCGGCGAGCTTGCGCGACTGTGAGATGTCGCCGAGGTTTTCGTACAGGCGCGAAAACATGGCGAGCAGATCGACGCGTTCGGCTGGTGCGAGCTGCGGCGAATGCTCGAGTTTCCCGACGCCGCGGGACAGCAGGTCGGAAAGGCTCGGCTGGTGCGACGCGGCCGTGCCGTTGCGGATCGGCGCGAACAGGCTTTCGACGAAATCGCGAACCATGTTCGCGCGCGCGGCCTGCTGCTCCGCCAGCCGCGCCTGCTGGCGCGCCTCGTGCGCCTGCCACAACGCGAACGACAGCGAGGCGAAGATCGCAAGCAGCAACGCGGCGGTGAGCGCGACACCGCCGCGATGGCGGGCAATGAACTTGCCGGCGCGATACCAGCGCGATGGAGGATGCGCCAGCACCGGCCTGCGGTCGAGATAACACTGGATGTCGTCTGCCAGCGCGCTGGCCGAACCGTAGCGGCGCTCCGGTTCCTGCGCGGTCGCCCGGGCGGCGATGTTGGCGAGGTCGCCACGCAGCTTGCGCAGCGCCGGATTCGTGGCGGCACGCGCGTTCCCGCCGTCGGTGATGCGCACCGAAGGCGCGCGTTCCCGGGCCAGATGTTCGCCCGTCAGCAGTTCGCACAGCAACACGCCGAGCGCATAGACATCGGTCGCGGTGGTTATCGCGCCGGCGTTGAATTGCTCGGGCGCGGCATACGCCGGCGTCAGCGCCTGGTGCCGCGTGCGCGTGGCGTCAGCCGTGTCGTCGAGCAATTTTGCGATGCCGAAATCGAGCAGCTTCACCTCGCCCTCGGCGGTCACGAACACGTTGGAAGGTTTCAGGTCGCGATGCACGATCAACGCGCGGTGCGCGGATTCCACCGCGCGGCACACCTGCAGGAACAGGATCAGGCGTTGATGCTCCGGAAGATTCCGTTCCCGCGCGTAACGCGTGATCGGCACCCCGTCGATCAGTTCCAGCGCGATGTAGGCCAAACCGTTCTGGGCGACGCCTCCTTCGATCAGGCGCGCGATGCCGGGGTGCCGCAGGCGCGCCAGTGCTTCACGCTCATGCCGGAAGCGGCGCCGCGACTCGGTCGTGTAGAGTCCGCGCGCAAGCAGTTTCACCGCGACGTGTTGCCGCACGCCCTCGACATCGCGGAACGCTCGGAACACGGTGGCCGAACCGCCCTCGCCCAGGATTTCCTGCAACTCGAACGGGCCGATGCGCGAACCCTGCGGCAACGGTTCGGCGGGTTCGGTTTCGCCGATCGCGATCGCGGCACTGGCTGCATCGCCATCGCCGATCAATTCGTCTTCCGTCGCGTCGGCCGTCAGCATGCGTTCGAGCTCCGCGCGCAGCGTGGCGTCGGGGCAACGCTCCGACAGCAGGCGCGCTCGCGCGTCCGATGGCAATGCCAGCGCCTCCTCGAACAGGTCACGCAGGGTCGGTGCGGCTTGCAATGCTGCTCCCCCGATCAGTCCCGTGGTAAACCCCGCCTAGGGCAGACTTGCGACTGCACGCGAGAAAGTGCCGGACAGCACTTCCTCGCCGCGGACTATGCCATCCGCGCCTTGATGAAGGCGCGCGCGAAACGCCAGTCGCGATCGATCGTGCGGCGCGCCAGTCCCAGCGTTTCGGCTGCCTGCTCCAGGCTCAGCCCCGCGAAGTAGCGCAGCTCGACCACCCTGGCCGCGCGCGCATCGGTCTGCTCCAGCGCATCGAGCGCCGCATCGAGCGCCAGCGCCTGCTCGGCGGTGTCGATCGAGTTTGAGATTCCTGTCGTCCAGCGTGACGCGATTCCACTGCCCGCCCGCGCGCAGGCGCAAGCGATCGCGCGCACGGTTGATCAACAGATGCCGCATCGCACGCGCCGCGTAGCAGAAGAACTGTGCCGGTTCCTGGAAATGCAGTTGCTGCAGCTGGCCGATGCGCAAATACAGTTCGTGCACCAGTTCGGTGGTGTCCAGCGTGGCGTGGCGTCGCCCGCCGCCGAGCTGGCGCGAGGCCATCGCTTTCAGGCGCGCATAGACCTCGACGAACAACGCGTCGGTCGAGCCATCGGAAACCTGATCTCCATCGGCCGTCACCAATCGACACCCCCGAAAAAGCTTTCCTCCCGCCGCAAGCCTCCGCCTTCGCCATTTCGAACGCAAGCCCGCGTTGACAATGCCGGGCGGGCGCCGCTACTTTACGCGGCTTGCCGGGCGCGCCTCGACGCGCGCCGCACCTGCCCAGGTGGCGGAATTGGTAGACGCACTAGTTTCAGGTACTAGCGGGTAAAACCGTGGAGGTTCGAGTCCTCTCCTGGGCACCAATTGATCATCCTACAACACCCCACAAAATCCGAGCATATCCTCTAAACCCCGCATAGAAGCGGGGTTTTTTATTGTTTGCCGAGCGCAAGATGTCCGAGAACGTCCACAGACAGCCTGTTCGGTATGCGGGTATGAATTTGGGTAACGCGAGTTGCTGAATGGGTAAAACAGTGGCACGATGTAGATTACCCACTAGGTCTCGCCACTCCTCATGAAGATTACCGACATTGCATTACGCGCAGCGATCAAGCGAGCTAAGCAAACCGGTGCGCGCATATTTCTGGCATGCGGTGACGGCTTGCGGCTGCTTGTCGAGCCATCGGGCATCGGACGCTGGCAGCTTAGATTTCGACACGGCAGCAAGGAACGCATGGTGTCATTCGGCAGCTATCCCGAGAGCACGCTGGCCGAAGCTATAGAGAAGACGATTGAAGCCCGCCGACTGATACGGACGGGCATAGACCCGGTGGAGCAACGCCGCGCAGACAAGGAAGCTTTGCGCCAGGCCGTAGCCAACACTTTCGGTGCCGCGGCCCAAGCGTGGTACGAATTCAACTTGCCGAACTTGAAACCCGCGACAGCGGAGAAGGCAAGACAGTATCTGGACAAAGACCTGCTGCCCTCGCTGCGGAGCCGGCCCATCTCGGTGATCACGGCGCCGGAACTTTGTATGGTCATGGCAAAAATCGAAGCTCGCGGCGCTCTCAACGTCGCTAAGAAGACACGGCAATGGCTCAAATCCATATTCCGATTCGCCATGGCGAAAGGATGGGTGGTGGACAACCCCGCCGAGTCACTCGGCGCCATCGCCAAAGCCGCACCCGCAACCATCAACTACGCACATATCGAACAAGACGAGCTGCCGGCACTTATAGCCGCACTGGACCGCTGCACAGGTTCAACCCTGGTCAAAGGTGCGATCTGGTTGAGTCTCTGGAGCGGGAATCGCCCCGGCATCACTCGCACTTTGCGCTGGAGTGAGCTCGACCTTGATAACGCGTTGTGGACCATAGAAAAGGATCGCGAGGGCATGAAACGTGGCTATGCGCATCTGACCCCGCTTCCTCGTCAAGCGGTTGCCATGCTGCGCGAACTGCACAAACTCAGCGGCACCTTTGAATATGTGTTCCCCGGACGCAATGACCCTCGCACGCCAATGAGCAACGCAGCGATGAGCGTTGCCCTTGCGAAAATGGGTTTCAAGGGTCGCCAGACTGTCCACGGATTTCGCCATCTTGTTTCCACTGCATTGAATGAGCGCGGCTATCAAGCCGACTGGGTTGAACGCCAGCTGGCTCACGGGGATCCAGACAAGATTCGAGGCACTTACAACAAGGCTGTGTATCTGGAACCACGTCGCAAAATGATGCAGGCTTGGGCAGACTACCTGGACACTTTGAAGCAAGGCGGTAACGTCATCCCCATTCGCAAACGCGCAGGCTGAACATCGCGCAGTGTTGTCGATCCCTGTTCTCGGGATGCCATGGGATCGTAGAGGAATACCGCATAAATCAGTGCTTGAATTCCCCATTCCGATGTAGATAGTAGGCATCGCCCGTTCAAAGGCCGCTCGCGCAATTCGGCGTGAGTGCGCAAGGAACACGCGATGCCATCATCCCTCTGCGACACTCTGCATTCTGCAGAGAATCTCTTCTCTCCTGCTCGGCCGCTTTCCGGAACAACGCTTCAAGAAGTCCAGCATGCTGGACTTTCTCCGCGGCCGAAATCCCTGGTGCAGACCGAAGGACTCGTCTCTTCCTCAAGCTGCAACCTTGCCGAAGTCGCGCCCATCGATCTTCAGCATGCTGAAGATTCGACGTGGTGCATGGTCGACCCAAGACATCCCAATGGTCAGCAGGCTGACATTTTCCCGAAGAGAAATGGGCTAGTGCAGGATAGGTGTGCCGGGGACATGGTATGACGCAGTCCCCGGCACACCGGGCCGCCACTTCCCTTCAGACTCGCTGCAGCCCCGAGATCAAGGAGCGGTTTCGTGCGTTGGCAAGTCATCATGCCCTGACCGAATCGATGCTGCTTCGGCGCATGGTCACGGCGGTGCTGGTGGAACATGCCGACGAGATCCCGGCATCTTCGGTGATGCGGACACGCGGGGGTCGGGGTGGCCAAGGCGGACAGATCAAGCTGCGCTTGCGCCCCGGCGAAGTCTCAGCGATCCGTGCCCTGGCCGAACCGGAGGGGTATTCCGCGCAAGCCTGGATCGTGCGCCAACTGCGGCATCGGCTGGAAGACGCGCTTCCTTTCGCCAAGGACGAGCTCAACGAGTTGCGCGAGGCCTTACGGCAACTGGGCGCGCTCGGACGCAATCTCAACAAGGTGCTGCACATCCTGCAGCGTTCCGACCGGTTCCTGGACGGCTTGCTCGACCTGCAGGCCTTGAACACAAGCGTCGAGCAATTGCGCTGCACGGTCACAGAGACGATGACGCGGGCCACCCTTCGGGGGTGTCGCGATGTCGACTGAGGAGGACGCTCTGCTCGGCGCGGCTGCGCTGGTCTTTCAAACGCCGGTGCGGGCGAAGAAAGGTCGGCCAACTCCTCGTTCCCATACCCCGAATGTCCGTCGTGCGCTGCGACTGGCGGGTGTCATGGGTCGGGTTGGTCGGGTGACTCGACGCAAGCCGGAGGTGATGGTGAAAGTGACGGGCAGTGCCCGCGGCTTTCGCAGCCTGAAGGAACACCTCGCCTATATCACCCGCAACGGCAAGATTGCCGGTGAACGGGAGAATGGCGAACGCATCGAAGGTGCGTCAGAAGTCCGGACCTTGGCCGAAGAATGGTGGGCAGACTGAGCTGCTGCCGGCCTCGTAGACACCACCTTAAGTTGCTTGCATCTGCTGCTCGAACTGGATGGGGCTGATGTAACCGATCGTCGAGTGCTGCCGTTTCAGATTGTAGAAGCGCTCGATG
>Ga0134126_10002401_pt1 | contig 23657 bp, 21 predicted proteins | sample KB31752_FD_96881 | JGI IMG/M metagenome (GOLD analysis project Ga0134126, IMG submission 96881) | Terrestrial soil microbial communities with excess Nitrogen fertilizer from Kellogg Biological Station, Michigan, USA - KB3-175-2 | ecosystem: Environmental > Terrestrial > Soil > Unclassified ... | reverse complement strand
GCTATTGTGAGTCCGGCCCCGGGCATTCTGCAAGGTGATACCTAACCTTCCCTACCCGTCCTCCAACATCCCAACATTGCGCGGAAACCCTGGAAATCGTCGTCGCGTCTGGAAGCAGGCCTGTCGGCAAGTTTTGATCTCGACTCCATCAAGAGGTCGTGGTTCATGCGCATGCATACCCGAGGATGGGGCTGCATCCTCAAGTTTGACGGAAGATCGTTTTCAATGGTCCTCGGGAGGGCCAAATGGGGCGAGGACGAATGGCTTCTCCTCGTCGATTCGAATGATGCAGCTATAGGCCCCTTCCGCCGCACGAACGAGCTCGGCTACCTGACTCAACTTATGGGAGTTTGCGAAAAAGTTGACGCGGTGCTGAAGGAAACGTCTTGGATCAGCAATGTGCGCTGGTACTTCCAGCGGGCTAAAATTTGCAGCCCCACAGTGACGACACCCGATCAGTTGTCGTGGGCAGATACAGAAGACAAGTAGTCCTGACTTCGGCGGCGCAAGGGACTGCGCGTACCGCTCGCCATGGTTCGTAGCAATCCGCCTGGAAGTTACCGCTTACACTCACACTAACAGAATATTTGCCGACTTAAAGCACCTGGCTGATGCTCTTGGCGGGAATCCAACCTGCGTGACAGGCGAGGCTTGTCGGGTACCCACGGCGCACTGGGGAGAATCTGACGATCGCTGGACAACCGGTATACCGTGGAGCCCAGGCGGCGCCACGGTACCGGTCCGGTTTGCTGTCCGACAATCAGTGCCGAGGTTGCCGGCCCTCATCGCGGCGGGGATTGCCTGACTTGGTTGTCTTGCCCTGGCTTTCCTCGACATCCACCTGAGTGCGGCGGACCGTTTCCTTGACGGGTTGCGTCCGCTCCTCCGCGCTCTTGCGGACCACGACCTCTTCCTTGACTTCCATATCCTTTTGCACCACGGGCTCCTCGGCCATTTCGCGCATCTCGACCGTACGTTCCTTGAGTAACTCACCTGGCGTGCCCGTGGAGGTTGCCTGACTCGCGGGGCGCCGCTCGACATCCACGTGCTCCTCTCGAAGCCTCACGTCCTCCTGGACCGGCTCTTCGATGAGGTAAGAGCGTACCCGCACCCCGCCGCGCTCTGTCTCGCGTTTACCGACTCGCAGCTGTTCTTCCGCGACAGGGATGACCTCCTCGCGAGTGGTCGCGCCCGTCGCTTCGGACTGCGGCTGGTCACTCCACCCCGCCTGGCGCCATTCGGTTGTGCGCTGGTCGATATCTATCGGCTGACACTCCTCGAGAGCCGAGATCGCACGATCCGCAAGCGGGTCTTCCACGGGCGCGGTGAGGAGCGAGCCGCCGCGTCGGATACCTTCCTCGTACGCCGACCGGTCTGTGCCCGGAATCAGCAGTTCCTTGAACTTCTCCCAAATGCCGTGAGTCTCGGCCTCAGGGCTCTCCTGCGAAGAGGCAGGCTCGTCCATGATCTCAATCATGTCGGCAGGGATGCCCACCTGCGCGAGGCGCTGACGCCCTCGCTCGGCGTCCGCGTGCGAGTCAAACAGCGCCGTCAATGTTCGCGTCGTCATTGTGATCTCCTGAATTTCGATGTGTAATGTCACCCTTTAGGCTTATCTCGTTCCACGACGGCATGCATCGCCTTGAGCGATACCGGTTCGCGGACGTGCTCGACGTGGCGTTCCTTGCGCACCCGCACTTCTTCTTTGAGGATCAATCGTCGCTCGATGACCAGTACCTCGTCGATGACGGGAATGATCGTCGTATCGCCCTCCTCTCTCACCGGTGGCACGGCCTCAACCTCACGATCAATCGCGATCCGTTCCACGATCACGTCCTCGCTTGCCAAGGACTCTTCAATCCAGCGCGTGCTTTCGTCGACGACGGTCCGGACACGGACGCGCCCCTTCTCGACCGTGCGCGTGCTCGTGACAAGACGCTCTTCCGCGAGGGGTATTCGCTCTTCCGGATTCGAAGGGTCGGACATACTCGCCTCGTAGCGTGATTTACCGTGTGAACCTCAAATGAACTTGCGGCCAAAGAGCAGGTTCCTCGATCGCAGGTGTTTGGGAGGAAGTCCGATGAACTCGCATCGGACGCGGGGCTCGGTGAGCTGTTACGCCGCAATTGTCGGGCGCTCGGAATGGCCTCGTCCTCGCCGCAGAACACTCGAGCGGATTTACTCAGTCGCGCAATCCCCGCCGCCATCGGCGATCTCGAGCGCCCTCGCTGCAGCATTCCGGTCACAGCGCGCGATGTATCGTACGAAGGTATGGGATGGCTCAATGATTTCGTACTCCAGGGCGGCGGCGCCGTGCTGATGCACGCCGTCCGTTTAGGAGTCCGCCTGCATCAGTAGCGTGGGTGGCGTCTCGCGAGAGACCGGAATGCTACCGCCGCGTCTGGTTTACGTCTTTCACTAACGCGTCACGAGGTGCCATCTCTGCGCGAATACGCGCGAAATACGGGCGCACCGAGGGCTCGGCTGCAATGAGATGATTCAAGGGGTCGAAGCACGAACTTATGAACGTGCCTCTAGAACTTAGAGGCAGCCGCACGCACGTTGATGCGATGAACCCGAATCAGAACACAACATGAGCCGCAGTTATCGACAAACCGGTAAGACAGCGACCAGCCGAGCACCTTCTCTGAAGCTAGGGTCGAACGGTCGAGGCGCATCGCCTGGCACGAGAATGCCCGACTGGCGGTATACGTAGAAGATCCGGCAAAATGGTGGTCAGAGGCGGCTGCACTATGATCACAGCAGTAGAAACCATCGACGGAAGCAGCGCGACGCTTGCCGAGTTGCGGCGCGTCGGACTTGACGCGCTCGTCAAAGCCCTGGGGCCAGTCGGCATGGCCCGGTTTCTTCAGCAGTTCGGCTCCGGACGTGGAGACTACACCGCTGGGCGGCACGCGATCCTGGGCAACCCTACTGTTGACGAACTCGTCGACGAGCTAGAGCGCCTATAAAAAATCTGTTACTTCGCATTGCCTTGCCGCCGTAGCTGGGGCTATCAGCCGGAAGATGCGTTCCGCGGCCGGTCACATCACATGGGCGCAAACGTATGGTGATCCCGTCCGTTTGCAGCCTCACGAGGTGGTGCAATGGGCATGGAGGGCGGAGGACGTGTCCGGGCTTAGCAATGCCGTCCAAGGAAGCGTACAACGCGCGCTGAAGCCCGGCGACTCATCTCTAGCGGCGCAAACCCGAACACCGAGCGGCGCGCTATGGCCTCAACCTGCCTCAACGGAACCGGCTGAAACTGGTGCGTGGTCTGGACGCGTGCTACAAGGGAGAATGCGTAACACACGTGGATTGCTAGTCGCCCTGGCCCTCGTATCGCTGCCCGCCTTTGCCGGAATGGCGCCGCACGAGGCTTCTACCCCAAAGTCGATTGCCGCGGCAACCGCGGGCATGCAGCACGGCGTGGGGTTGATTGCTCTGGACTGGGACGCAAAGACGGGGCACATCTTCCTTGAAATCCCGATGACGGGAAACGCGCAGCATACGCGGAGCCCGGACTACATCTACACGCACTCGACGCCGCAGAGCGTGGGGACGAGCAGCCTGGGCGGGTATGGACTGGACCGCGGGCAGATCTCGTCGGGGGCGATCGTGCGCTTCGAGCGGACTGGGCCGAAGCTGCTGCTGGTGGAACCAAACCTTGCATTCCGCAGCTCATCGGCAAGTGCAGCGGAGCAGGCGACGGTCACTGAGTCGTTTCCGGAGTCGGTGCTGGCCGGGTTCCGGGTCGCGGCAACCGATCCGAGCGGGACAGTGCTGGTAGATGCCACGGATTTTTTCCTGAGCGACACGCACCAGATCGCCGAGGCGCTGGCGCAAGGAAAACAGGGTATGTATCACGTGGATTCGGCGCGGTCGACTATTGTGCCGGCGGATACGAAGGCGTTTCCGGAGAATAGTGTGGTGGAGGCGGAGCTGACCTTCGTGGAAGGTCCGCAGCAATTGAGCCCGCCAGGAGAAATTGTGAAAGATGTGACGCCGAATCCGCGGGCGATGACGCTCCGGGAGCGGCAGATGTTTGTGGCGTTGCCACCCTCGGGATATACGCCACGACGGTTCTCGCCGGACTCGGGGTACTTCGACTTCACTTATCGGGACTAGGACGCACCGCTGGGCGAGCCATTGGCGCAGAGTTTCATTAGGCGTCATCGGCTGATCAAGAAGGATGCGAGCTGCGTGACGAACTGCGAGGCCGTAACGCCACTTCAGTATTACGTGGATCGCGGAGCGCCGGAGCCGATTCGGCAGGCGCTGGTGGAAGGCGCGAGCTGGTGGGACCAGGCGTTCCAGGCGGCGGGTTGGGCGCCGGGAACCTTCCGGGTGAGCGTACTGCCGAAGGGCGCTGATCCCATGGATGTGCGCCACAACATCATCCAGTGGGTAAACCGTTACACGCGGGGATGGAGCTACGGGGCGTCGGTGGTCGATCCGCGGACGGGGGAGATCATCAAGGGGAACGTGACGCTTGGCTCGCTGCGCGGGCGGCAGGATTATCTGATTGCCCAGGCCCTGCTGGCTCCCTATCGCAACGGCAAGCCCCCGGCGGATGAGGCAAACGATGCTGCGCTGCAAATGGTGCTGCAGCGGCTGCGACAGCTGGCTGCGCACGAGACCGGACACACGCTCGGGCTGGCGCATAACTTTGCATCGAGCGGCTATCCGCTGCCTCCGGACGAGACGGTGTCGGTGATGGATTATCCGGCGCCGTGGGTTACGTTGGGGCCAAACGGCGTGCCGGATGTGAGCCATGCGTATTCTGTGGGGATCGGGATCTGGGACAAGGTGACGATCGACTATGGGTATCGCGAGTTCGACAAGAACAGCAAGCCGTATGAGGACGAGGCGGCGCTGACCACGATCCTGCGCAACGCGGAGAAGCGGGGTCTAGTGTTTATTTCCGATGCGGACGCACGGCCGATTGGGTCGGCGCAGCCTCATGCGCATCTGTGGGATAACGGGACCGATCCGGCGGTGGAGCTGGACCGGGTGCTGCGGGTGCGGGCGGCTGCGATGCAGCGCTTCGGGGAGGATTGCATCCGCGAAGGGACGCCTCTGGCGCAACTGGAGGATGTGCTGGTGCCGCTATATTTGTTCCACCGGTACCAGACAGTGGCAGCGGCGAAGGAAATTGGGGGGCTGGAGTACCGCTACAACGTGCGGGGCGACGGGCAGATGCTGCCGGAGATTGTGGATCCGGCGGATCAGCGGCATGCGCTGGCCGCTGTCTTGAAGACGCTCTCACCGGCGATGTTGACGCTGCCGCAGTCACTGTTGCAACTGCTGCCGCCGCGTCCGCCGGGACTGCCGCGGACGGAGGAGGATTTCCCTTCCCGCACGGGCGTGACCTTCGATCCGATTGGGGCCGCGGATTCGGCGGCGGATCTGACCCTGGAGCTACTCTTCAATCCGGAGCGAGCCAACCGGCTGGTGCAATATCACGCGGAGGAGCCCGCAGAACCCTCGCTGCAGGGCGTGATCGAGGCGACACTGTCTTCGACAAAGGTTCCGACGGACGCATCGGGGCTGGAGCTGCAAGTCAAGCACGCCGTGGATAGCCAGATTGTGGAGGCGCTGCTGGGGCTGGCGGCTGCAAAGGGCGACTCAGCGGAGACGAAGGCGATTACGCGGTACGAGCTGAGGCAGCTCAGGGCGAGCCTCACGCAAAATCCCGGGACAGATGTGGAGGACCGGGCGTTGCACGGAATGGAGGTAGAGCGGATCGATGCGTTCTTCCGCGATCCGGCGAAGTTTGTGCCGGCGAAGCCGGTGGCGGTGCCACCCGGGATGCCGATTGGTTGAAACGTTAGTGTCTGGCGTGGTGTCTCACAATTGACTGTGCGCAGCCGCGCATAGCGGTGGTGATCGACCCCTTCTCAGATCTTGATCGCGCCCTGCGTGCGATGAGACCTAAGGTGCGCGAGGCGCGCTGGTACGAGGATTAGCGGCCCTGGCATCCGTGTATCCTTGGGCAAACGTGAGCCTCCGTGCTCCGCAATCCAAAGGTCTTGGGGGTCCGCAATGACGTCACGGGTTACATCGATACGCGCGCGCATGTTGGGACGGGCTGTGTCTGCTACCGCAGCACTGTTCGTCGTGGGTACGGTACACGCGCAGGTCGACCCGAGTCTGTTTCAGGGTATGCAGTGGCGCAACATCGGCCCATTCATTGCGGGAAAGGTGGATTCCGTGGCGGGGGTCGATGGGCACCCGGCGGTCGCCTATATGGGTACCGACAATGGGGGTGTCTGGAAGACTGAGAACGCTGGCACCACTTGGTTCCCGGTTACCGATGCACTGCATGCCGTCCGGGGCGTCACTGCATTGGCGGTCGCGCAGTCACAACCGTCGGTCATCTATGCGGGTACTGGGAGCATATTCGGATCCCACTACAGCAGCGGTGTCTGGAAATCGACCGACGCCGGGGCCCACTGGCAGAGCGCCGGATTGCAAAATGCGGGAGAGATCGCGTGGCTACTGGTGGATCCGCACAACCCTGACGTGGTACTGGCAGCCACGCGCGGAATCGATCATCACAAAGGAGGAGCGCGCGGCGTGTTCCGCAGCACCGATGGAGGGGGAACGTGGAAGCTGGTGCTGGATGCGCAGCCTGAGTCTGGCGCGACCTACATGTCCTGGGCAAGCGATGATTCGGGCGTCATTTTCGCCACGGTAAGACAGACCTATGTGGCTCCAGGCGCTTCGCCTCGTTCGCTCTCCAAGCATCCGGGGCCCACTAGCTTGTACAACTCCACGGACGGGGGTCTGACCTGGACGAAGTTGCAGGGTCGTGGCCAGCCCAAATTGATCGGGGAGACCGCAGTCGCGGCCGGCACTCATTCCCGACGCGTGTATTTGATGAACGCCAAGGGGCTGTATCGCTCGGACGACGGCGGCGCGAGCTGGTCGCTGGCGACCCAGACGATTTACACATCGAGCAAGCAAGTCCTGGTGGATCCGCACGATCCGGATGTCGTCTATACGATGGGGACCTGCGTCTACCGATCCACCGATGGGGGTCATACCTTGGTTGCTTTCAAAGGGGCACCAGGGGGTGACGACCCGAATCAATGGTGGATCGATTCAACCGACCCGACCCATATCGTGTATGGCGGCGATCAAGGAGCATCGATCAGTCTCGACGGTGGCCGCACCTGGAGCTCGTGGTACAACCAGAAAACCGCCGAGACCTATAGGGTCGACACGGATAACCGGCATCCCTACTGGATATACGGCAGCAAGCAGGACAGCGGCACGTTTGCGATCGCCAGCGCGGGTCTCGTCGGAGAGATCACCGACCTTGATTGGTTCCCCCTGCCCGGCTGGGAATCGGGATTCGTCACCGTCGACCCGGCCGATCCAGACATCTTATTCACGAATGGGCCCTGGGGCTTCCTGCAAAAGGTGAATCGCAAGACCTGGAGCGCGCAGAGCGTGGATTTCGGCGTGGGGGCCATCAGCGCGGTCAAGGATACGGATTTCCGACGTGCGGTTTCGGCTCCAATCGTTTTTTCTCCGCAGGATCCGAGCGTTTTATATTACGGCACGCAGAACGTTTGGGAGAGCCAGGATGGCGGTGACCACTGGCGCAAAATCAGCCCGGACCTTACCGCCCATCCAGGGAAGCCGCCCATGCCCAATCCGGAAGGAGTTCATCACGGTGACGCGCTCGTGGCGCTGTCGCCTTCAACGGTCCAAGCCGGGATCATCTGGTCGGGCAGCAACAATGGCGTTCTCTACGTAACGCAAGACGGCGGCAAGCACTGGCGCGACGTAACGCCGCCGGGCACGTCGATACATGCCGAGCTCGACGTTCAAGCGTCCCATTTCAATCCATCCGAGGCCTACGCAGCGGTACGGGATGATGCGACCGGAGATTATTCACCGCACATCTACCGCACGCATGATTTTGGCAAGTCTTGGCAAAGCATCGTTACGGGCCTGCCGACAGATGAGCCAACCGGCAGTTTCGTGCGGGCGGTGCGGGAAGACCATCGGAAACAAGGGTTGCTGTTCGCGGCTACAGAATCGTCTGTCTACGTGTCGTTCGATGACGGCAATCACTGGCAATCGCTGCGGCTGAATCTTCCAACGACCTCGATTTATGATCTGGAATTCCACGGCAGCGATCTCATCGCTGCCACCTACGGGCGTGGCATCTGGATTCTGGACGATATATCGCCGCTCGAGGAATTGACCGCGGGGCTTGCGGACCGGCCAGCGTATTTGTTCCGGCCGCAAACCGCGATCCGGGTGCAGGCGAACATCAACCAGGACACACCGTTTCCGCCTGAAGTCCCCCATGGAAAGAACCCGCCTTTAGGCGTTGTAATTGATTACTACCTGAAACAGCCCGCGCGGAATGTGCAGGTGCAGATTTTGGATGCCCAGGGGAACCTGGTGCGTTCGTACTCGAACGCTCCGATGGTGCCGCTCGATCAACCTCTCCCGCCGACGCCCGCTTTTTGGGCGGCACCGTTGCGGTCTTTGTCCGCCACGGCGGGTGAGCACCGCGTGAGCTGGAACATGCGCTACCCAGCGCCACCGGCCTTGTTCTTCGATCAATCCATGGCGGCAGTGCCGCAAGGCACGCCGTTCGTCCCCGAAGGGCCCATGGCGCTGCCGGGTAACTATACGGTGAAGCTCGTTGTGGACGGTGTTGCCTACGTTCAGCCGGTGCTACTGAAGGAGGATCCGCGCCTGGATGGATCGTCCGCAGCGATCGATGGCATGCGCCGGCAGTTGTCTCTTTCGCAGCAGATCATCACGGTCATATCGGCCAGCAAGAGCGCCTACGATCAAGGGAATGCGTTAAATACTGAACTGACATCGCTCGGCGCGGGTGTGTCGAGCAAGGAGCTGAAAGCGCAGCGGAAAGAGGCCGCCAAACTGACCGGCAGCGCCAAAGAGGCGTCCCTCGGACTCTCGGGCGGGTCCTACGCTCCGCCACCCGTCAAGGGCACGACGAGTTTCAGCAGGATCAATGGACAGGCATCGGCTCTGCTGGAGATGGTTGAATCCACGAGCGATGACGCACCTGTGCCCTCGTTGTACCGTACCTATTCCGAGCTGTGCGGGGACTTCAACGTCACTCTAGTTGCCTGGCAATCGTTGCAGGCCAGGGTGGCCAGAGTGAATGCGGGTTCGAAGCTCGCCGACCCTGGACACGGCGTCACATTTGCTCCGATCTCCCGCTTGACGTGTGCAAGAGGAGACGGCACGCAAATTCCTTGAGAGAGAGCGCCGCAGTGAAATGAGATCCCGGCGCTACTGGCCCGTAGTGGCGGGTCCCCGATGGAAGGCATATCGCGGGCCGCCCGTGAGCGTGTTGTGCGCCGCCGCGATTTTCCAGACGCCTGCATCTTTCGTGAGCGTCAGTGTCATCAACGCAGTCTGGTCCTCCTCCTTGCCATTCGCTGTGTACCAGCTCTTCCACGCGACGTGGGCGACGGCGATATCGGGAGACAAAAAGCGTACCCAGACCTTCTCGGGAGAGAGTCGGCTACCTTTGTAGAAGCGGGCCAGGAGAGCCTTGTGGTGTTAACAAATCTTAATCAATTGTTAACGCCGCCCAGGGTCATGGAGCCTATGATCGCAGCGTAGCTCGCGCAACCGTCGTCCTCCGGGAGACAAGAACATGGGTATCCGCCTCATCGCGCTCGCTGCCACCCTCAGCATTGCTGGTCTTGCCGCCATGTCCGTCGCCGGTGCTACGGTCGCCTCCGGCGGTGGTGCGTCTTCAGGCGGCGGAGCCTCCGCAGGAGGCGGCGGCGGAGGACATGGTGGCGGCGGCGGCCATTTCGGCGGCGGAGGTGGCGGCCACTACAGTGGCGGCTTCGGCGGCGGTCACTACGGCGGGGGCTACGGTGGCGGTCACCTTGGTGGCGGATATCGAGGCGGCGGCGGCTTCAGGGGTGGCAGCTATGCGCACGGCGCCTACAGAGGTGTCGGCTCCGCTACCGGCGGCTATGCCTCTCACGGGAATTTCATGGCCCGCGGGGGTTACGTCTCACACGGCACTCACGGCTACCACGTCGTGGGCTACGAGTCTGCCGGCCTCGCTCATGTGGCGGCGATACCGAGAGGCGGGCACGCCTCCCGGATCGCGCTGACGCTCGGGCCGCGAACGGGAGGCGCCGCCACTGCCGCGCGTATGACCCGTGTCGCGCACACAGGCATCGCTCGCATGGCCCGCGTTGACAGGATGCGCCCTCACCCCGGACATGCGCCCCATAAGCCCAAGCGCCCGCGTGTGCGCTACGAGTACCCGCGCTTCTCGCTGGCATACGCGCCAAGTCCTGTCATTCCGCCGATGTTCTGCGACTTCTGGTCCAGGACCGCCGTGACTGACGCGAAACCCGATATCAACGGCTGCCTGGGCCCGGTCAAGGCGAAGCCTGCGACCAGACACCGCTGACGGCGCGGCTCGATGGTCTCGCACGCCGCAACATCCGTCCGAGGCGGATGAGCGCGCGGCTGCTGCTCCTCTGCGCGGCGGTCCTCCTCGCGGGTTCTTCCGCGACGCCGAGGCGCCGACCGCAGCCGGGCGCGCCGCAGGCCAACGATTTCGCGGCGACCATCGCCCGGATCAAGCAGATCGATTCCGCGTCCCCAGCTCTCTTGAACGCGCAACTCGCGTATGGCGAGTTCCTACTGAGCCGAGCCCATAGTCCATGCGCGCAACGTGTCGTACTCGCACAGGAGCAGCTCGGTAGCGTCGATGCGAGCCTGGAGAGGCGCGTCATGTTTCCCGACGGTTGGGCGCGTGCCGCCGACCTCGAGTATCGCCTGCACCTCGAGCGTGCCGACTGCGGCAGCAAAGCGGACCGCAGGGACGATCTGCTGGCCGCCGCCGCCGCAGCGCGCCGGGCCGTCGAGCTTTATCGCAACTCGTTTGATTACGAATCCATGGTCATCATGCAATTCGATGTCGGCGTCACCATGCACCGGCTGGGTGAGGACACGGCAGCGCTCGCGGCCCTCCAGACGGCCCTCGACATGGACCGGGAATATGGCTTCGAGGATGACGCGCGGCAGAACTATAAGCTGCTGCTGACCTGGCGCGGCCAGCCGGCTGATCCTGCGCAAGTCGCCGCGCTCATGCGGGACTTCCCGAAGCGCCAGGCGCTCCTCGAGTTCGCCTGGCACGCGAGCGATGCCCAGGTCACAGTCGAGCAACGCCGCACAATGCTGGAGGACGACCGGGTCGTTCACAGCCGTGCGGCGGCCACATTCGAGCGCCGCACGGCGGCTCAACCCGGTGGCGGATGGACCGTCTCGTACGCGCACCGCCTGAGTCGATACGACCCGGGCGTCTGGCCGTCCGAGGTGGACCCGAAAAAGGATCCGTTGGTGTTGCCTCCGGCTCGTCTCCTCTCTCTGGAGTTCAAAGTGAGTGCCAGCGGCGAGTTGCAGAGTGTCACGGATCCCGACGGGTTCGCGGCCCGGCTCTCTGCCAGGGTGGACAAACTCATCCGAGCGGGTGTGCCCTCCCCTGACCGCGGGCACGAGGCCCTGAACGAAGCACTCGACAGAGCGTCCGGCGCTCTCGCACCCGGCTTACTCGAAGCAGGGACGGCCGAGAACTATCAGCTCGAGACGGCGATGTGGACGGGAGCGAAGCTCGAGCAGGGTGTCTGGTACGAGCTCTCGGCTCCCCTCTCCCTGCCGGGCATGCCGCAGTTCGTCGTGCAGCAGCGGATCGAATTTGCCTTCACGCGGATGGTGCCGTGTACCGCTGGCTCAGCCACGCAAACGTGTGTCGAGATCGTCCTGCACGCAACGCCGGACAAGAAATCGCTCAACGATGTGCTCACCGATATCGGTGACCCTGAAGAGCCGTTCGTTGATTACGACACGTCGACTGACGCTCGCATCGTAGTCGATCCCGCGACGTTGCTTCCCTATGCTCGGGAGGAGCAGGTCTACTGGTTCGCTTCACTCGGCAACGGCGAGGGGCACGCGATCCTGGAGTCCGACCATCTCGTCTCCACGACCCGGTACGACCATTAAAGTCAATCCGGCGGGTCGTGCGCCCGCAGGAAGGCGACGGTTGCTTCCAGCATCTGTGTCCGCGTATCGCTGTAGGACAGCCAGTGATCCTCATGCTTGAGAGTCACCAGCTCGACCGGTTTGTTGGCTTTGTGCAGCGCGTCGAACATGATCTGGCTCTGCTCGTACTGGGCAACTGGCCGTAGGTGGTGAGTGGCGCCGCGCGTGCGCTTGGAGCGCAGAGCGCACCGAGCAGCGCGAGCAAGGGGACGGCCATCAGGCGTGCACGGGCCGAGCCAACCGCGGTGCTGCCCGCAATTATTCTTCGCATTTTTGTCCCTTTCCCCCGAATCGTATGGCGAGCTTACAGGCTCGCTCGTTTTCGCGCTGCAAAGCTTGATTCCGCAGCCCTGATCTTCATCATAGGCCCATCCGCATGCGGGAGGACCCGCCATGATTCGATTGCTCAGGCTCTGGCGACTGGTGGCGGACGACCTGAGTCTGCTCTGGTTCGCGCTGCGACACCGGCGCCGGCCGATCTGGCTGTGGCCTGTCACGGTCGTTCTTGGGCTCTATGCCCTGGATCCGGTCAACTTCGCTCTTCCCCTTGCGGGCATAGTCGACGATCTCGTCCTCGTCCCGCTCCTCCTGCACCTGCTCGTGCGGCTGCTGCCGACCGAGATCAAAACGGGGTTCGTGGCGGCCTCCCTGATCCATTGACATTGCGGAGGGGCGGATCGACCATCGCCGCCTCAACATTCACCGCAGTCCGGATCGCGGGGAGGCTACGATGATCTTCGAGCAACTCTCGGCCGGCGGCTGCAAGTCCTACCTCGTGGGCTGCGCGGAGACTTGCGCGGCGGCGCTGATCGATCCGGAAATCGGCCTGGTCGACCGGTATCTCGGCCTCGCCTCGCGCCACGGTCTGCGCATCCATTACCTCATCGACACGCACACGCATGCCGACCATTTTTCGGCGACGCGGGGCTTGTCCCGGCGGCTCGAGGCACCGGTCGCCATGCATCGCATGAGTCCTGCGCCGTTCGTGGACCTGCGGCTCGACGATGGCGACATGCTGCTCGTCGGGAAGCTGCGGCTGCAGGTGCTGCACACGCCCGGCCACACGCGCGACTCGACGTGCCTGCGGGTGGAGGACCGGATATGTACGGGTGATACGCTGCTCATCGGCGGCACGGGCCGCACCGATCTGCCGAGCGGCGATCCGGATGCGCTCCATGACAGCCTGTTCAATCACCTCCTTAAGCTGGATCCGGCTCTGCTGGTCTTTCCGGCGCACGATTACAAGGGTCGCGCTCACTCCACCCTCGGCGAGGAGATGGCCTCGAACCCGCGACTGCAGGTCAGGGAGCGTCCGCAATTTTGCGAAATGATGCGTAACCTCAATCTCAGCATGCCCTCGCACCTGACGGAGGCATTGCGGTCCAACATGAACGGCGCCAAGACCGTGGCGCAGATGCTTGCCGAGGCCGCTGCGGCCGTGCCCTTCATGTCGCTCGCCGAACTGCAGGCGCGGGTCGAGAGCCGCGCCGATGAGTTGATAGTCCTCGATGTGCGCGAGCGCGACGCCTACGAGGAAGGGCACGTGCCCGGCGCGAAGCTGCTGCCGCGCGGCCAGCTCGAGTTGCGCGTCAACCACGATCTGCCGGATCCGACGCGGCGGATCGTGGTGTATTGCGAGTTCGGGCGCATCTCGACGCTGGCGACCGCCACGCTGCGCGAGCTGGGATTTCAGCGCGCGGTCGCGCTGGATGGCGGCATGAAGGCATGGCGCGAGGCCGGCTTTGCGCTCAAGCCGGGCCGCGAGCCCTGAGGCACCGGTCCTCCCGGCGTACTGCGTTGAGCCTCACGGACGATCTCTTCGACGGATCGGCAGCGGAAGGCGCGGCCAGGCTCGGTTTGACTCACCTGCCCGGCTTCGCTTTGCCCTGCGAGCAGACGCTGCTGGCCGACATCGAGGCGATCGCGACGGCTGCTCCCTTCAGGCACATGCTCACTCCCGGCGGACAGCGCATGTCGGTCGCCATGACCAACTGCGGCGCGGTGGGCTGGGTCACGGACCGCAAGGGTTACCGCTACGATCCGCTTGATCCGGCGACGGGACGAGCCTGGCCCGCTCTGCCGGCGTCATTTGCCGCGCTTGCGGCGCGAGCTGCCTCGCTCGCGGGCTTCGCGCGTTTCGGGCCGGATGTCTGTCTCATCAACCGCTATGAGCCCGGCGCGCGCATGTCGTTGCACCAGGACCGGGATGAGCGGGATCTCTCGGCGCCGATCGTGTCGCTGTCGTTGGGCTTGGACGCAACCTTTCTGTTCGGTGGTTTGAAGCGCTCCGACAAGCCCTTTCGTCTGCCCTTGCGGCACGGAGATGTCGTGGTCTGGGGCGGGGCGACGCGCCTTGCATACCATGGAGTCGCGCCAGTGGTGGACGGCTGCCATCCTGTCGTGGGCCGGATGCGCCTGAACCTGACGATGCGTCGAGCTCTCTAGGAGGCTGCGCCACCACAGCCGGAAACGGCGAGTATCTCCTTCGCACTCGACGATAGAGTCGCCGCCAGGATTTCTCATGGACCGTCGTAGACGGTATTAGACTAGACCGCATAAATGTCTCGTAACTTATTGAAACTAAATGACGATAGTGGCATAGACTGGCCCGCCGTCGGGGCCCCGCTCGACGCTCGCGGCTGCGCCGTATTGCCCGCCCTCCTTTCCGCCGACGCTTGCCGTGAGCTGGCGGGGCTCTATGACGACGACGCCCGCTTCCGCAGTCGCGTCATCATGAGCCGCCACGGCTTCGGGCGAGGCGAATACAAGTACTTCTCCTACCCCTTGCCACCGCTCGTCGCGCAGCTGCGCGCCTCGCTCTATCCGCATCTCGCCCCCATTGCGAACGAGTGGAGTCATCGGCTGGGTGGCGATCGCCGTTACCCCGAGAGCTTGGAGGCATTCCTCCAGGGCTGTCACGCCGCGGGGCAGGTGAAGCCGACACCGCTCCTTCTGCGCTACGGACCGCAGGACTACAACTGCCTCCATCAGGACCTCTACGGCGAGTGGGTATTCCCTCTGCAGCTGACCGTCCTTCTGTCGCAGCCCGGCCGCGACTTCACGGGCGGTGAATTCGTGCTCACCGAGCAGCGCCCGCGCATGCAGTCACGGGCGGAGGTCGTGCCGCTTGGGCAAGGCGATGCCGTCGTGTTCGCGGTCCATCATCGGCCGGTGCAAGGAACGCGCGGCGATTACCGTGTCAACCTGCGCCACGGTGTCAGCCGGGTGCGGTCCGGCCGGCGACATACGCTCGGTGTTATTTTCCACGACGCGAGCTGATACCCGAGCCCCGATCGCGCGACGTTATGTAGAGCCGCGTTATGTTCAAAGCAGCCGCGCGATTTGCGGCACGCCCGATTCGATGAGATCATTGCCGCGAGAAAGCCGGCCGAGGCCGGGCATTACAAGAATTCAGACGCGGGATGGCCAATGAAGGCGAGAACTAGAAAGACTCGATGGTTGCTGCTCACTCTTCTTTTCGGTCTCCTGGCGGCAGCGGGATTCACGCTGACACGTCACGGTGAGATCAGGTTCGTCACGACTGTGAACCAGGCCGTGCCGGCGAAGCGCACGGTCACGCAGCAAGCGCACGCTCTTCTCGCCTCGACAGGTGGGAAGCAGATGGTGATGCCGGCTGTTGGTACGCCTGTCGGTCACGAGCTCGTAGACGGCGCGTATTCCGACGATCCGCAGCCCCATGCAAGCGGCCGCTCCGATGTCTCATCGAATGCTGACACGGCACCCGGTGCCGGCACGCAGACGCAGGCCACTCCACCGGTGGGCGGCTCGAGCGAGAGCACGCAGCAGAGCAACGCTCCAGCGACCTCACCAACCACAAGCCCCACGCCGCGGGACGGCACGGGCACGCTTGCGTATGACGGCTATGTGCCGCTCGATTGCGGGCTGCCCGCCGGCTGCGGCGGGGGCAGCCACGCGGGCTACGTGATTCGCCAGCCTTCCCTGGCAGGAGGAACCATGCCCGTCGCGCGCGATTCGCAAGGAACCGGTCCTCCCAACGACGGCTCGCAAACGGGTGATCCCGGCCAGGGGTCCGACCCGCCGGGGCCCGGATCCAACCCCTCGCCGGCCGCCGCGCCGGAACTCGAACCCACGACGCTCGCTGGCGCCGTGACCCTGCTCCTGGGCGCGCTCGCGGTCCTGCGCGGCCGGCGGCGGGTCCGGGTATCCCGCTGATCCGGCGGGTCAGGCAGCCGGGAACCAAGCATGCTCCTCCGCCGTTGTCCCGGCGGAGGACCACTGTTGTCAAAAATCTTGGCCGCGTGCCTGGTTGCGGCAATCTGCGGATGCGGAGCCCGCCTCGCCCAGGCACAGACGCCCTCGCCCATGCAGGAGTGGCAGTATCCGGGCGGGATCGCGCTCCAAAGACTGTTTGCTCCCAAAGTACCCGAATGGGACGTCATTCTCGGGGTCGCGACCTCCGCGAACCCCATTTACAGCGGTGCGAGCCAGTATCGCGCGGGCGCGGGTCCGGTCATCAACATCCGCTACCGGGACCGGATATTCGTTGCCACCGGTGAGGGCGTCGGAGTCAACGTCCTCGCGGGCAAGCAGTATCGCGTCTCGGTCGCAGCGGGCCTGGATCTCGGTCGCCGCATGGACTGGCACTACAGCACGCTGCATGGCCTAGGGGACATTCCCCGGGCACCCTTCTTCAAGCTGGCGGGCACCTACATCCTCTCCAAGCGCCTGCCCGTCTTGCTGCGGGCCGACATCCGCAAGATCGCGGGCGGCGCCTCCGGGATCGTGGGCGATCTCAATTTCTATTCACCCCTTCCCGGCAGCTCCCGCAAGTTCGTCATGTTCGCCGGGCCCTCGGTGACGCTCGCCGATCGCAAGCACCTGCAGACGGTTTACGGCGTCAGTGAGCGGCAGGCGATGCTCTCCGGCTATGCGCCCTACTCGACCCATGGCGGCTTCGAGTCCGCGGGTTTCGGCTTCAGCGCCACCCGCTTCTTCACGACCCATCTGCTCGCCAACGGAAATCTCGCAGTGAGTGAGCTTCTGGGCAGCCCCGCCCGTAGCCCCATCGTCGAGCGCAGAACCCAGCTTTCGCTCAGCATGTCAGTCGCTTACCGCTGGTAGTCGCCAGGCACCAACACTCCGTCGCCATTCGCCGACTTGGAACTTTGTGGTGCAAAGGCTGACATAACTCGTTCAGGAGCCGTTCATTTCGGCAGTGTCGGCCGGCCCCGGCACGGTTCGTGCGTCCCTCTTGCCAGGTTTGAGATATACGAGGGCCATGCCGTGGAAAAATTCAGGAGCCTCGAACATCTCAAGGCGCAGGTGACCGTCATCCGCTGGCATCTCGATGCGGCGGCGTTGGGAAATGGCGAGAAGAAGCGGCGTCACCTCGATGGCGCGAGCATCACCTATCAGGGTGCCGTCGAGTTGCTAACGCAGCTCGCACTGCCCGCGGACGAGCACGCCGCCATCGCGAAGCAACTCGCGGAGCTCAGGGAGCGCCTGCGCAGCGCCGGCCAGGCCGTGTAACCCGCGACCGGGAAATTACTCCTCAGGGATGAGCCCCCGGTGTTGGCGGTGCACCAGGGAGGCATAGTAGCCTCCCTGGCGCACGAGCGCCGCGTGCGAACCCATCTCGATGATGCGCCCTTCCTTGAGGACGAGAATGCGGTCGGCGTTGACGACGGTTGAGAGTCGGTGCGCGATGACGAAGGTGGTCCTGCCCTTCATCAACGTCTCCAGCGCCGACTGCACCGCCTCCTCCGACTCGGCATCGAGAGCCGACGTGGCCTCATCGAGAATCAAGATGCGGGGATCCTTGAGCAGGGCGCGCGCGATGGTGAGGCGCTGCCGCTCGCCTACGGAAAGCAGGCCGCCGCGCTCGCCAACGAGGGAGTCGTAACCTTCGGGCAGGCGCATGACCAGGTCATGGGCATGTGCCGCGCGCGCCGCGGCTTCGATGTCGGCGAGCGTGGCATCGGGCCGGCCGTATGCAATGTTGGCGCGGACGCTGTCGTTGAAAAGAAGCGGGTCCTGAAGGACGACGCCGATGTTGCGCCGGATGGAGCTCTGCTTGAGAGTCCGCAGGTCGTGTCCGTCGAGGTGGATCGCCCCCTCGAGCGGATCGTAGAAGCGCATCATGAGCGCCATGAGCGTCGTCTTGCCGGAGCCGCTGGGACCCACGATGGCAAGCGTCTCACCGGCGCTGGCCGCGAAGTCGATGCCATGCAGCAGGGGACGCCCCGACTGCTCATAGTGGAACGAGACGCGCTCGAAGCGGATCTCGCCGCGCACGGCGCCGATCTCGCGCGCGTTCGGCGAGTCACCGAGGTACTCCTGAATGCCGAGGATGCGGACGATTTCTTCCAGGGAGACCGATGCCTTGCTGAGGGACTGGTAGATGCCGCTCAGACCCTGCACCGGACCGAAGAGCGCGCCGACATAGCCGAGGAACGCGATCATCGTGCCGACCGTGATGGCATGAGTGACGGCGAGGTAACCGCCTACGGCGAGCGCCGAGAGACGGGCTGCCGCGACAACGAAGTTGCTCGCGGCTCCGTAGCCAGTATCCGTCGCGACACCGCGGATGACGAGGCTGTTGGCGTCGGCGACATCCCGCAGAAAGCGCGTTTTCTCCACTTCCTCCATGGTGAAGCTGCGTACGATCAGGATGCCGGAGAGCACCTCGTTGAAGCGCGAGTAGATCCGAGCCCAGCGGTCGAGGAGTGAGCGCTCGCGCCGCACCTGCTCGGGGGCCGCGCGCATGGCGATGAGCGCGGGCATGGGGGCGAACACCAACACCAGCGTCGCGAGCCGCCAGTCCAGCCGGTACATGATCGCCACGGCGATGATGAGGAAAACGACAGACGGCAGAATGCTGAAGAGGATCTGGGTGACCGCCCCGATGAGGCCCTGGATGCTGCGGTCGAGCCGGGTCATGATGGCGCCCACACCCTCGCTGCGCTGCAACCGCAGGGGCATGTTGTGCAGCTTGCCGACCGTGGCCTCGAGGAGCGCGTACTGCAGCCCTATCCGGGTCCGCCAGGTGAGCCAGTCGGAGACGCCCTGGGCCGACTCACGGGTCAGGGCGAGGACCGCGAGAATGCCGAGGCCCGTCCCGAGGGCAGCCAGGGCCGGCCGCGTGGTCAGCCCGTCGAAGATGACTTTGAGCACTAGTGGCTCGGCAGCATTGGCGGCTGCGATGAGGAGTGTCAGCGTGACGATCAACAGCACCGCGCGCCGCTCCGGCAGGGCGAAGCGGATGGCGCGATAGAAGCTGCGAAACAGTCTGACGCTCTCTGTCATAGCCGCAACCGACCGAGGTCAACAGAGCGCCTCGCCAAGCGGAGCCGTTCTTCGCTTGCTGCCGCGGTCAGGCATCGGCCGGGACCAAAAGTTGCGCCGGACCCCTCCAAACTGCCAGGAGCCCGAACATGCTGTACTACGCGGTCGTTTTCCTGATCATTGCCATCGTAGCGGGGATCCTTGGCTTCTGGGGTTTGGCCGCGACGGCCGCCTGGATCGCCAAGGTCATCTTCGTCATATTCCTGATTCTCGCCCTGATCACCTTCCTCAGGCGAGCGTGACGAAGTGATTGTCAGTGCGGCCGGGCTGCGGATGAGCCGGAGCCCGGCCGCACCTCGCCGTGCTCGCCAGGCTGCCCGGGCTCACCTTCACCCCCGGCTGCAGTCAGCCCGAAGAGTCGCTGCATGCGGCTCGCCGGCACATCCCAGTATTCCGCCGCTTCCACCGTGACCTCGAGGAGCCCGAGATCCGGATCGTCCAGGCCGGAGGGGAACCATGGCTTCAAACGCTGGGTCCAGAGGTCCCGCGCCTTGTCCGGATCGCGCAGCAGCCTGACACGGCCCGAGATCGACACGAAGGACTGGCGCGTCACATCGGCGTAGCTCAGGTTCACTTTGCGGTGTTGGTCCATGTCGCCCACCTTGCGCGTAGAGAGCGCTGTGAAGAACCAGAGCCGTCCTTGCGCATCCATCTCCAGCGTCATGAGGGGGCGGCTGCGCAGCGTGCCGTCCGGATCCTCGGTCGTGAGCATCGCGATTTCCGCATCGGCGATGAGGTCAGCCAGCCGCGCTAGGTCGGGGTTTGATTGAGTACGCTTTTTCATGGGAGGCGCCGGCAGCAGGCTTCATGCCGTCCGCGGACGCCTGGGGTGGCAGGGCGAAGGTCAGCAGCGAGCGCCCGATCACCACCGAGACGAACTGCTGGCCGGATACCGAAAAGGTGACCGGAGCGGCGTAGGTCGTCCCCGCGATCCCGGCGCTCCACAGCGTCTTGCCGGTATGTGCATCCAGTGCAAAGAATTGGCCGTCGCCGGCGCCGAAGACGAGGCCCCCGCGCGTGCTCAGCATGCCCGAGATGGTCGAGTCCCCCGTGCGCTCGCGCTCGCGGTGCTCCCAGACGAGCTTGCCGGTGTAGGCGTCCACCGCACGGACCGCGGTATAGAACGATACCTCGGAGGTCGGCAGCGTCACGGCTGTTGGAAAGAACGTCATGCCCTGCTCGAGCGCGGGGATGAAAGTCAGCCCAACGTCTGGATCATAGCTCGGCGGCCACCAGTTCGTGCCGCCGCGCGCGCTCGGAAATACCACCTCACCCCGTGCGCCGTGGGTCATCGGCGCGAGGATCGGCCGGCCGCGAGCGTCGAGCCCGCTGGCCCAGTTCTGGTGTACGAAGGGGACGCCGTGGAGAAACGCGCCCGTCGCGCGATCGAGCACGTAGTAGAACCCGTTGCGGTTCGCCCAGAGGATCCGTTTCTCGGGGCGTCCGTCCGCGGTGTGATCGGCAATCATCGGCACCTGGACGGCATCCCAATCATGAGTGTCGCCGGGGGTGGACTGGAAATACCACAGGAGCTTCCCCGTGCTGCCGCGCAGCGCGACCACCGAGTTGGAGTAGAGGTTGTCGCCCTTGCGGCCCGCCGCATCGAAATCCGGCCGCGGGCCGCCGACTCCCCAGTAGAGCACGTCGTTCGCCGGGTCATAGGAGCCCGTCATCCACGGCCCGACGCCGCCTACGCGCCAGGAGTCCCCCGACCAGGTGTCATGTCCGGGTTGGCCCGGCCCCGGAATCGTCATGAAGCGCCAGCGCAGTTTCCCGGTCCTGACATCGTAAGCCGCGATGTATCCGCGTCCCTCGCCGGTCGGCGTCGTGACACCGACGACCACGACATCCCGGTACGCCAGCGGAGCTCCGCTGACCCAGGTACCGGGATACGGTCCCACATGCTGCTCCCAGAGGACCTGTCCCGTTGCCGCGGAGAGAGCGGTGAGCGTCGAATCCCACGTCGTGGCGAAAACCCGTTTGCCGAGCAGGGCCACGCCGCGGTTCTGTCCGAGGGGTCCTTCGCCGCCGCCGATGACCTTGAAGGGATGGTCGTGCTCCCAGAGCTTCGTGCCGGTCAGCGCATCGAGCGCCATGACCTGCCCGGCGGGTCCGGTCACGTACATGATGCCGTTGCGTACCAGCGGCGAGCATTCGATCTTCCACAGGCTACCCGGAAAGGGATAGAGCCACCGCAGCGCCAACGTGGCGACATTCGCGGTGTTGATCTCAGTCAGGGTGCTGAAACGGTCGGCGGAGTACGAGCCGCCGTAGGTCAGCCACTCATCGCCCGCGTAGCTCGCATGGGCCAGGTCCTCATAGGGCAGATCGACGGCGGCGAGCTTGGCCACCATGTCGGCCGGCAGCCGCGTGGTGTCCGCCGGTGCCCGCAGCGAGCTCACGTAGCCGACCAGCTCCCAGAGCTGTTGCCGGCTCAGCGGGTGAGGCGGCATACCCGTGCCCGGCACGCCGTTGTGGATCGTGCGATAGATCGCCCACGGTGTCTCACCGTGTGCCAACGCGCGTCCAGCGAGAGCCGGCGCACCGGGTCCGCCCAATCCGTCCGGCGCATGGCAGCCGGCACACTGCGCGCCATAGAGCTTGCGCCCCGCGGTCAGCCGCGGGCCGGTAAGCGGTGGCAGCAGGATCGTCGCGTAGGGATTGCGGGTCGCGATGAGCCGGCCGAGCTGCAGCTGCCCCGATCCCGGCCGCATGAGGGCGAGAAGGTCCCCGGTTGGGAGGTCCGGAATGCGCCCGGTCAGGTCGAGCCACAGCGCAACTCCGCGCAAGCGGATACTCGGTGAGCTCAGGCAGCCGATGAGCACGAGAAGGCTCACGACGAGGACCGCCGCACCGGCGAAGCTCCACCGGGGCTTGCGCGGCGCGAGCCGCGGTGTCAGGTCCGCCACGCCGGGCGGGACACCGCTGGCGCCGGGAGGCGGCGTATCAGGAATATCCCGCGGCTTGCTTTCGGGGCGCATCGATGTGCGGTACTCGCAAGGAAGCGGTCTTCAGTGCCGATGGGGCGGGGAATGATGCGATGAGACGAGCCGGCGGCGGCGCACCGGGTGCCTGGGGTGCGGCGTGTCCGCAGCGGCGCGCACCGCCGACGCGATCTCCTCGTACGCCGTGTCACGGGCCGCTTTGGAGCAGAGCCGGGCGAGCACTCCCCTGCTGGCCTCGGTCAGCCTGGCGGTGAGCGGGGAGTCGGTGAGCGCGAGCACCAGTCCGTCCGCCAGGCCGGCGGCATCGGGTCGCGTCAGGATCGCGCACTCGCCGGTGAGGAGTTGGTTGTGCACCAGCGTGTCGGTGGCCACGACCGGCCGCCCGGAAGCGAGATAGGACAGGAGCTTCCCCGGGGGATTGATGCCCTGCACGCGCGGTGAGACCAGCACGTCCGCCGCCGCCAGGTACCCCGGAATCTCGGCCTGCGGACGGGCCCGCTCGAGAATCACCCGCCCGGCGATACCCATCCGCTCGGCGACGGCGCGCAGCTGAGAAAGCTCCGGCTCCGCGCCGCCCACGAGGAGGAGCCGCGCGGCCGGTACGCAGGCGAGTACGCGCGGGAAAGCCTCGAGGAGCAGATCGAGCGCCTGCAGCGCCACGAAGGAGCCCGTGTAGACGATGAGCTTCTCGCCGCGCGCCACCCCGTGGCGGCTCCGGATCGCCTCGCGATCACGTTTGTCCGGCGTCTTCTCCGGCTCGAAGTAGTTGGTGAGCACGATGCAAAGCGCATCCGGCCACGCGCTGCGCGCCGCACGCGCCACCGCCGGTGAGATGGCCACGACTGCGCATGCGCCGCGGACACAGAGCCGCTCCACCCAGCGAAAGAGCGCCACGACCGAGCGGCGGCGGCTGAACTTCCAGTCCGTGATCTGTAGCGGCAGGCTGGAGTGCATGTCGTAGACGTACGGAATGCGAAAGAGCGTGCTGGCGATCCGCGCGAGCAACGCCGCTTCCTCGTGGGCGTAGAGGGCATCGTAGCGCTCCCGGCAGAGCCGCCCGATGAGGCTCGCAAAGAGGAGCACGTCCAGCCAGATCTTCCGTGCCGAGGGACCAGCCCTGAGCGTGTTGCAGAAGTGCGGTCCGCGCGCGCGGAAGAGCCTGGCGTCGAGGCCGGGCGGCGGCTCACCGATGCCGTAAGTCAGGATGTCGACCTCGTGCCCCTGGGCGGCGAGCTCGCGCGCGCGATGATAGGCGCTGAGCGGCGTGCCCCTCGGGGCGTAGAAGGCCTGTGGGACGATCTTGAGAATGCG
>Ga0134126_10002400_pt1 | contig 23657 bp, 18 predicted proteins | sample KB31752_FD_96881 | JGI IMG/M metagenome (GOLD analysis project Ga0134126, IMG submission 96881) | Terrestrial soil microbial communities with excess Nitrogen fertilizer from Kellogg Biological Station, Michigan, USA - KB3-175-2 | ecosystem: Environmental > Terrestrial > Soil > Unclassified ... | reverse complement strand
TAAAGGTTTAAAATACTTCCAGGAAGACGAACCTGCTCCAGCAATTCTGAAATACGATTGGTGATTTTTTGTTGAGGCCATTTTAAAAGTTGCGGAACAATGCCGATATTTTCAGCAATCGTATAATGAGGAAAAAGGCCGTTATGTTGCAAAACATACCCTATATTTCTACGTAATTCTTCCGCGGGAATTTCTTTGATATTTTTTCCATTAACACTAATTTCACCTGACGACGCTTCCGTAAGACGATTGATCATTCTTAAAGTAGTGGTTTTGCCGCAGCCACTTGTTCCCAGTAAAACAACATTTTCTCCTTCTTTTACTTCGAAAGAAATATCATCGACTGCTGTAGTATTACCAAAAATTTTCACCACATTTTGAACAGAAATCATAAAAGAATCTTTTAAATCTGAACACGAATAATAAAAATGATTAAAGTTAAGTGTTTAATGGTGAAAGATTTGAGAATAGGTAACATGGAAACAGCAAAAAATATATAGCCGTTGTCGCTTTCTTTGGCACATCCTTCCTTGTTTTCCGAGCCATTTAATTTGTTGCTTCTAAACAGTAAACAAACTTTTAATAGTGATTTTTATTTTAGGATTTAGAACGGTATTATTCATTAGGAAAAATAATTAAAAATCTTTACGAAAATTGAGCAAGGTTTTTGATTGAAAGAAAAAAGCAGATAAAACCATAATTCATTTTTATAGTAAACCAATTTTAAATGGCATTTTTTGTTTTTACTATATTTTTTAACTGTTTCATAAATTGAAAGTATTGATATTTAGAAAATTCAACATTAAAAATCCATTATTTAATTAATTTAACTTTGTAACAATTAATACATTTTAAAACTACTATTTAAAATATTCCTCCCATGAAAAATAAATTTCTCTTTTCGGTGTTAATTGGAGTGGCCATAGTAACCGGCACTTTAGCATTTAAAAATATTTCGCAGCAAACACCTTTTAACGATCATGCCGGCTTGGCTCTACCAGCGGGTTTCAGTGCATCAATAGTAGCTAATAATCTGGGCGAAGTAAGGCATATCGCCGTTACAAAAGAGGGAGGTATTTATGCAAAACTCGGTAGTACTAAAAATGGAAAAGGGATTCTTTTTCTGAAAAGCAACAACGGCAAATTTCAGGAGCAAAACGGGTTTGGAGATTATGGAGGAACCGGGATGCGGATTCATAATGGTTATTTGTATGCTTCATCCAACACCGATGTATACCGCTATAAATTAAATGACAAAGGCGAAGTTGAAAATCCTGCAAAAGCGGAAACAATTGTTACTGGTTTATTGGACCATGGAGAACACAATTCAAAATCCTTCACTTTTGATAATGATGGTAATATATATGTAAATGTAGGCGCGTATTCTAATTCATGCCAGGTACAGGACAGGGCTCCGGGCTCGATGGGAAGGCCAGGGTGCCCCATCTTAGATTCTGCCGGAGGCATCTGGCAATTTAAAGCAGATAAAATGGATCAGCATTATGGAGACGGCGTTCATTATGCAACCGGCTTGCGTAACGTAGTAGGTTTGGAATGGAACCAAAAAGATAATGCGCTTTTTGTAATGCAACATGGCCGCGATCAGTTACACGATTTATTTCCACAGTATTATGATGCAAAAACTTCTTCTATCCTTCCCGCAGAATGCATGTACGAAATTCGCAAAGGTGATAATGCCGGCTGGCCATATATTTATTATGACCAGATTCAGAAAAAACAAATCCTCATGCCCGAATATGGAGGAGATGGAAAGAAAATGGCTGACAAAAAATATTTAAACCCGGTGATGGCATTTCCAGGCCACATGGCGCCAAATGATTTGTTGTTTTATACAGGCAATCAATTTCCTGAAAAATATAAGAATGGTGCTTTCATAGCTTTTCATGGTTCATGGAACAGAAGCCCAGAGCCCCAAGCGGGGTATTTTGTAGTTTTTGTTCCTTTTAAAGATGGGAAACCTTCAGGTAAATGGGAAATATTTGCGAATGGATTTGCAGGCCAAAAAGTGGTGATGTCGCCTGGGAAAGCCGAGCACCGCCCGTGTGGATTGGCACAGAGCCCTGACGGTTCGCTTTATGTTTCCGACGATGTTAAAGGAACGATATTTAAAATCTCCTATAAAAAATAATTGGATGAAGAAAATTTTTGTTGTTGAATTTTTGATGATCGTTTTTGGTTTTATTATAGTAAGTGCTTTTAAATACCGCCCTTCTGAAACGCGGGAATTAGCTTACACTTTTCACCAACAGAAAAAACCTGGTGAAATTGTTTACGAAAAATACTGTATTTCCTGCCACCAGGCAGACGGCAGTGGCGTTCCTAACATGAGCCCTTCATTAGTCGAGGGTTCTTTTGTACTAGGCGATAAAAAGCCACTGGTTAAAATTGTTTTAAATGGTTTAAAAAATGTAACCATTAATGATAAAACTTATAATAATCCAATGCCTGCATTAGGTTCTGTATTAAAAGACAAGCAAATTGCTGATGTATTAACTTATGTAAGAAATAGTTTTGGAAATAAAGCGTCTGCAGTAACTACCGCGGAAGTAACCGAAGCAAGGAAATAGGCAGAAAATCAAACAATTTCCTCTGCTCTGTATCCCGCTTTATCAAGGGCGTTCCTTTGATTTTTTTCATCAGCATTTTCAGAAGAAACAGTCAAAATCTTCCTGGTACCTCTTATGTTCAATTCCTAATGTTTTCGAGGAAAGCTTCATTCAATACCGGAATAACTTTTTAGATTCAATTAACGCCCATAATATTTGCTTTAAATTGTTTTGTTTTCATTTTACTTGATGTTATTTTTTTAATTACTACATCGCTTCCTTAATTCCTTTTTTTATCAGCCACCAGTTAGTAGGAAAAGCACTAGCAAAACCCAACAGCATGGCTATTTGCATCATAAACCAAAACACGGGATTGGTAGTTGGAATTCTATGGTTAAAAATCAGAAAGAAAGAAATGGCCATCCAGCCGTACATTCCTATTTGCCAGGAAGTGAGTGATAAAGTATCCGCTTTTAAGGCAGCTTTGAATGTTTTTCCTCCAGAAAGATTTTTCATAGGCTTGAGGGAATAATATTGAAAAATAATCCCGATTACGAAAGCAAAAATATAATCTATCATCCATGAGCCTGCGAGACTGCTTCCAAAAATAGCAACTGGTACAAACAACAAAAATGTTTCGGCCAATATATCTCCAATCGTACAGCCGCTTCCGCAATGCAATGCGCCAATGGCAACGCTTTGCCAGAATGGTTTTTTATCCTGATTCATTAAATGCATATCATCGCTTTGCGATTTCATATCATTTTTTGCTGATGATTTTCGACCGATAGTAAAATAAAATAACAAAGCAAACACGCTTCCATAAAGGGCTGTAATCGGATAAACAAAATTCATGATCATCATCTTTTGCTTGTTGCCACTAACGATGTCTGCTAAAATAATAAGTGCACTTATGCCTCCTGCTATTAATGATGCAATTGAAACGATGTGTAAAGTATCCATGGCTTGATTTTACTTCAAAAATTTAAACCAGCACTTCTGCCTTATAACCTGCTTTTTTTAAAACAATTTTTACTTTCCTTTCATCTGTATTTTCAGATAAAACTGATAATATTTTGTTTGGATTCTTTGTATCCAAGTGCCAGTTGTTTTCACCGAAAGCTTCATTTAATACAGGAGTAACTTTGGCGATACAATCGCCGCACATAATGTTTGTTTTAAATTGTTTTGTTTTCATTTTTGAAATTTTTATTTTTTTGATTTGATATTTAAACGCGATCTGGATTGTACCTACCGCTATTTTAATTTAATAAACTTTAATCGTAAACTATTACTAACCACACTCACAGAACTCAGTGCCATAGCCGCTCCTGCTATCATCGGATTTAATAAAAAACCGGTGAATGGAAATAGAATTCCTGCTGCAATGGGAATGCCTATTACATTATAAATAAATGCCCAAAACAAATTCTGATGAATCACTTTCACCGTTTGTTTTGATAATTGTATTGCCTTTGGAATGTGATTTAAATCAGAAGAAATCAACGTCATTTTTGCTACGTCCATTGCAATGTCTGTGCCCTTTCCCATCGCGATGCTCACATCTGCAAGCGCTAAAGCGTGACTGTCATTGATGCCATCGCCAACCATCGCCACTTTTAATCCGCGGCTTTGCAATTCTTTTACAAAATCCGCTTTTGTTGCAGGCATAGCCTCAGCTTTAAAATTTTTGATGCCCACATTTTTTGAAACAGCCGCCGCAGTTTTTTCATTGTCACCCGTAACCATGTAAACTTCAATTCCCATCTCCTGAAGTTTTTGAATGGCTTCTTTGGAAGTAGATTTTATTTTATCGGCAATAGCGATGGCAGCCAATGCATTTTTATTATCAGCAAACCAAATTACAGTAAACGAATCTTTAAGCCATTTTTCTGTTTTGCTTTTCATTTCCTCAGAAATAGAAATTTGCTTTTCTTTCATTAACTGAAAACTGCCTGCAAAATAATTTTCATTATTAAAAATTCCTGAAATGCCAGTTCCGGTAAGGCTTTCAAAGTAATCAGAATTTGTTTTTTTAATATTTTTTGAAAGAAAATATTGAGCAATAGCATCAGCCAAAGGGTGCTCAGACTGAGACTCTAAAGAAAATAACACAGAAGATAATTGCTCGATATTTTCATTGTCGTTCCAAAAAATATCTACGACCTGTGGTTTGCCTTCTGTGATTGTTCCTGTTTTATCTAAAATAATTGCATTAATATTTTTTGCCTGTTCCAGGCTTTCTGCATCTTTAATTAAAATTCCATTTTCTGCGCCACGCCCCACTCCTACCATAATAGCAGTTGGGGTTGCCAACCCTAACGCACACGGACAAGCAATAACCAACACCGTTATCAGCGCCAGCAAACCATAGGTTAAACTATTTGCTCCGCCAAAAATAATCCATGCCATAAAAGACAAAACAGCGATTCCCATTACCACAGGAACAAATATTCCTGCAATTTTATCTACCAGTTTTTGAACCGGCGCTTTGCTTCCCTGCGCTTCCTCTACCATTTTTATAATGTGCGCCAGCAAAGTATCAGAGCCAACTTTGGTAGCTTCGAAAACAAAACTTCCTTTTTGATTAATAGTCCCGGCAAAAACCTTTTCATCTTTCTTCTTTTCCACAGGAACCGGTTCGCCGGATATCATACTTTCATCCACAAAAGAATTTCCAGAAATCACTTTGCCATCAACAGGAATTTTATCACCAGGCTTTATCAAAAGACGGTCACCTTCATTTACTTCAGAAATCTTTATTACAGACTCAGTTCCTTCGTTGTCAATTTTTATTACCGTTTTTGGTTGTAATCCGATTAGTTTTTTAATAGCAGAAGACGTATTAGATTTCGCTCTTTCTTCCATCACTTTTCCCAATAAAATAAAAGAAATAATAACGGCTGCAGCTTCAAAATAAACATGCGCTCCCAATCCTCTTGTTGTCCAGAATTGGGGATACAAAGTATTGAAAACACTGAATAAGTAAGCAATTCCGGTACTCAATGCCACCAGCGTATCCATGTTCGCAGAACGATGTTTTGCCTGCTTCCATGCATTGATGAAAAATTGTTGCCCGAAAATAAAAACAACAGGAGTTGCTAACGCCCACATAATAAAATCGGCAAAAGGAATGTTAATGAAAACCATTCCAATCAAAACAATCGGGACAGAAAAAATTATGGAAAGAATAGTTCTTTTACGAAGCTTTTGATATTCATTTTGATTGTGCTTTTCTAATTCATCTGATGAAGATTTATTGTCTTCAATGACTAAATCGTAACCAATTGATTGAATCGTTTGCTTAAAATGATTTACATCCGCTACATCAGGATAGTATTCAACAGAAGCGGAGGAGTTGGCAAAATTTACTCCGGCATTTATCACCCCGGGTTCTGCCTGCAGCATAGTTTCCACACTTATAGCGCAGGAAGCGCAGCTCATTCCGGTAATTGGAAAAGATTTTCTAATTGTTTTTACTTCTTCATCAACCTCTGTCATTTCAATTCAATTTAGAAAACAAAGTTCCGTTGATTATTTTTTATCGACTTATATCCTTTTGGGAAAAATGTATGTTTTATTGAAAATTGACAATGGACGGTATGCCTGGCGTTCGGCCGCAGTAATATTTTCAAAATCGCAAAAAACTTCCATTAAAGAAAAGAAATTGATTTCAACGGCTGCCTGGCCTGCGGTACCCAACGCTACCTAAACCACGCCATCTATAGCTTTCCTGTGATTCGTTCCCAAAGATTTAAATTTTGTTGGCGTCATACCAGTCAGTTTTTTAAATTGCCCGCTAAGATGCTGGGTGCTGCTGTAGCCGAGATTGAACGCGATTTGGCTCAATGATAGCTCATCATAAATAAGCCACTCTTTTACTTTCTCTATTTTTTGCAGAATAAAAAATTGTTCAATCGTAATGCCTTCCACTTCTGAAAATAATTTACTGATGGAAGAATAATCTTTAAAGATTTTTTCTGATAAAAATTTATGAATGCTAAAGTGCTCTTTGATATTTCCTTCCTGTACTTTTTGAATGAACAACGTTTTTATTTTTTCAATCAATTGCGTTTTTTGGTCATCCAATAATTCAAAACCTACTTTCTCTAAATCTGTAGAAAATTTTTGCAATTGCTTTTTGCCCGGGGTTTTTAATAATTCAATTTCACCAAGCTGCACATATTTTGATTCCAGCTTATTTTCTTTCAAAATATTTTCTACGCTCATAATGCAGCGCGGGCAAACCATATTTTTAATAAAGAGTTTCATGAGTTTAAATCATTTCTATTTTTGATTTTATTTGACATTAATTTTTTTGCAGAAATATCGGTAACTACCTTCTTCCCGGTTTTCGCTTCAATCTCTCTTCGCGTGTTTCCAGCAATAGCACCACCTTGTTTTGCAATCTTTCTATTTCCATAAAAATTTTTAGGTTTTTTTTCTTTACTTATTTCGGTTGTGGTCGCCTCTGCCAGCATATTCAAAACCAATTCCAGGTTCGTCATATTGTCTCTTAGATTTTCCTTTTTAAGCCCTTTGAAATTTTTATATTTTTTTACTGTAAAGCCACTCCATGCACGGGTAATTTCATCAGTAAGTATTGCATATTCTTTCCCCTTCTTTACACTACGTTCATCCCATTCATCTGTTAATTCTTTTCTAACTTCTATGCTTTTAAGGCGTTGATTTATCCATTCTTTGGAATACCCTTTTTTTAAATAAGTTTCCATAAGGCGGTCTATCCCAATTTCAGGGTCTTCAATTTCATCAATTCTTTCACTTCCTGTTTTCGCCAGCCACATTTTGAAAGGCTCTGCTTTTGGTGATGGCACAGATTGAATGAGGCGAAATAATTGTTCTGTATCTGCAACATCAGTAATATAGAATTTACCATCATTTGCTTGCAATTTCAGTTGTCCGATTTTTTCGGACAACTCACTCCCTTCCTTTTTCAATTTGCTTTTTAAATCACTCCAATACTTCCGCGGCCGCTCACTTTCAGTAAGTACCCCTATCACATCTACAATTGAAAAATACCATTTTTCATTTTCCTCATCCCACAAGGAGCGTATTTGCTTTTGTTCAAATAATTTTATCGCTGTCTCTTTATTCATATCTCTTTTTTTATTTTACTATTTAAAACAAGAAATCCCATTATTTGTTGTTTTGCTGATAGAAGAAAGATAAAATAATTTATTCCATAGAAAACATAAATCTTCTTTATTTCTTCGTTTACTATTATAAAAAATGTTGCAAAAATAAATAGAACCTGATTGTTTAAATTTGCTGCATGTCAAATGGAAGAACAGTTGCACTTCATACTTTGGGTTGCAAATTAAATTATTCAGAAACATCAGCGGTGGAAAGATTGCTGGAGGATGACGGTTTTGTGAAAACAAATTTTACAGACAAAGCTGATGTGTACGTCATCAACACCTGCTCTGTCACGGAAAATGCGGATAAAGAATGCCGGCAATTGGTAAGAAGAGTTCAAAGAAAAGCTCCTGAAGCTTTAGTGGTGATTATGGGATGCTATGCGCAATTGAAACCAAAAGAAATTGCTGAGATTCCTGGTGTTGATTTGGTTTTAGGTGCTTCTGAAAAGTTCAATATTACTTCACATTTGAAAGAACTTACTCACGGCGACAGCGCAAAAATATGTAGTTGTGAAATTGAGGACATAGAAGGTTTTCATTCTTCTTTTTCATTAAACGACCGCACGAGGACTTTCTTAAAAGTGCAGGATGGCTGCGACTATAATTGTTCCTTTTGCACCATACCTATGGCGCGCGGAAAAAGCCGGAGCAATTCTATCCAAAATGTTTTATTGGAAATAAGAAAAATTGCTGACGAAGGCGTTAAAGAAATTGTATTAACCGGAATTAATCTCGGCGATTTCGGCAAAGATGGAAGTGGCGAAAAAACAGGTGAAAATTTTTACTCATTAATAAAAAAGATTGAAGAATTTGATGGCGTAAATCGTTACCGCATCTCTTCCATTGAACCCAATTTATTAACCGAAGAAATTATAAATTTTGTTGCAGAGAGTAAAAAATTTATGCCTCATTTTCATATCCCGCTTCAGAGCGGAAGTAATAAAATCCTGGGCTTAATGCGCCGCCGATACAGAAGAGAATTGTATGCTGAAAAAGTTGAGTTTATAAAAAAATTAATTCCTGATTGTTGCATCGGAGTCGATGTTATCACAGGCTTTCCTGGTGAATCGGAAGAAGATTTTAAAGACACAGTTGACTTTTTAATCTCGCTTGATGTTTCTTATTTTCATGTTTTTACTTATTCTGAAAGAGACAACACTCATGCGCTAACAATTGAGCCAATTGTTCCGGTTCACATCCGTCATGAACGCACAAAAATTTTACGTTCTCTTTCCTATAAAAAGATGCAACAATTTTCCTCCAGCCATTCCGGAGAAATAAGGAAAGTATTATTTGAAGGAAAAAGCAAAAATGGAATGATGGAAGGCTTCACGGATAATTATATAAAAATTGCTGTTCCATTTAAAAAAGAATGGAGCAATGAAATTATAGACTGGAAAATTTAATTGGCTGACTATTTGCTTTATCTTTCATTTCACATTCCATCTTATATCACTTTATAAAAGTAATACAATACATGAATAAATTAGTAAGAGCGCTGATAGCCGGTTATGGTGCTAAAAAATTAGGCGGCGGTTGCCTGGCGACTATTGTAGTTTTTTTTATAATTTATATGCTTTTAGGGCATGTCCATTGCTGATTTTCAAAATAAGAATAGGAGTTATTTCTTCGTTTACTACATTAAAAAAATAGGGCCGGTTTTATCTTTTATTTTTTTCTTTTTGAAACGATGCCTTTTATAATTTTTTCAGCATGTACTCTTGAATTTTCAATAAAAAGCCGGTGGGTATTTAATCCTCCGCAAACAACTCCGGCGAGGTAAATCCCTTTTACATTACTTTCATAAGTGGATTCGTCGTAATCAGGTTTACAAACTTTATCTTCCTCTACTTTAACTCCCGCGTCACGAAGAAACCTGAGATTGGGCTTATAGCCAGTCATGGCAAGCACCCAATCATTTTCAACAGTCACGATTCCATCAGGCGTTTTTATATCAACCTCGCGTTCCCTTATTTCTTTTATTGTGGAATTGAAATAAGCTTTAATGGAACCTTCTTTTATCCGGTTGTCAATATCTGGTTTTACCCAATATTTTACACGGTCGCTAATTTTATCCCCACGAATAACCATGGTCACTTTAGCGCCTTTACGCCAGGTTTCCAAAGCCGCATCTATGGCAGAATTGGCAGCACCAACTACCAACACATTTTGAAATGCATAGAAGTGCGGATCGTCATAATAATGCTTTACTTTTTTTAATTTTTCCCCTTTTACATTTAGCAAATATGGAAGGTCATAAAAGCCCATTGCAATAACAATATTTGAACTTTTATACTCGTTTTTGGAAGTTGTAATTTTAAAAAGCTTTCCTGTTTTCTTTATGGAATCTACCTTTTCAAACAAATGAATTTTGAGGCCAAATGAAGTAACGATTCTCCTGTAATATTCCAGGGCTTCGCTCCTGGTAGGTTTATTATTGTTACTTACAAAAGGGACGCCACCAATTTCCAGCCTTTCACTCGTACTGAAAAAAGTCATGTTGACAGGATAATTATAAATTGAATTTACCAATACACCTTTCTCAATGATCAAATATCTTAATCCAGCTTTTTTAGCTCTTATCCCACATGCAAGGCCAATGGGCCCCCCGCCGATAATGATTACATCATAACTATTTTTTTCTTCCATTACTTTTTTGCTATTAATTATTTTAATTAATGAATGCCATCTTAAAAAAAATACATCCAAACAAAATTATATCCTTCTCCATTTTTGTTTCAAATTCAAAAAAGGCCTTTCAAGATAAAAGTAACTAATTGTAGCGATTGCATAATTAACTACAAAATAAATGATAACCATTATCCAGTTTTCGATATGATACTTTAAAAGTAAAAGATTGAGTAATGTAATGGTAATTCCATGGTAGCAATATAAACCATAAGACATTCTACCGGTTAGAATTAAAAATCTGTTTTTGGCTAAAATAGTATCCTGCGAATTATAAGCAACCTGGCGGGCGATAAAAAGAGCCATGTAAACAACAAAAATATACCTGCAAATCAGAGCCAGAAAATCATTGGCTAACCCGCTTGAAAATTGATTCAAAAAATAAAAAAGTATAAAATGAAATGGCAGGTAACTATAAAATATTTTTCTGCCAGTTAATGACAATTTTTTTAATCTTCCGGGGATTTTATTTTGGCTGAAAACCAGTATTGCCGCTAATGCTCCGCATGCAAAGTCGAATAAATAAGTTAGAGTGTTGAAATAAGACGAAACGTGGTTTGTGATTGAATAAATAGAAAAGGAAATACTTATCAATACCAAAATAGAAATCACCAACACCAAATTTTTATATAAAATTTTTAAACACAATCCCCAAAAAAGATAAAATTGTTCTTCAACCGAAATGGTCCACAAAAGCCTTAGAAAAAAAACATGATCGATTGTATAAAAATTAGCAATAAAAAAAATATAATACCATGCATTTGGCAAAGTAATCTCAGAATGAAAATAAACTGCGATTGCACGAATAATAATGAATCCTAAAAAAAGAATGAAAAAATAAAGTGGCCAAATTCTTAATGCCCTTCTTGTAAAATAATTTCTAAAAGAAAAATTGCCCCTTTTTTGATACTCATTTAGTCCAAGCCATGTTAATAAAAAAGAAGAAAGAACAAAAAAAACTTCGAGGCCAAGAAGAAGATTGTTATGTAAATAACGGATAAAACCGGAAAGAAAAAAGGGCTTATCAGAAATTATTACAGCATGAAATAAAAAAATTGAAATAAAAGACAAACCCCTTATTGAATCTAATTGAGGAAAATATAATTTGCTTTTTGCAACGGGAAAAGTCTCCTTACTCAATTGAATTTGGATTAATTACTTGATGATGCCAAAGAAAGCAAATTATAAAAATGTTTTTAAACCATACATTTTAATATTAATAAAAACATAAAGGCAAAGACAGTAAACCTACAAATAAGAATGATTTTTATTTTCCAAAAACTTCTAACGCATGAAATACATTTTGCCGTAGCCCTTCGTAAAATATTTATCGGTGTTATCGCCTTCATCTCTAAACTTATCCATTGATTTACCATTTAAATTGGTCAAAACGCGGTATAAATAGACTCCGTTGGCCACTTTTTGCCCATACATATCCGATCCATCCCATTTGAATTCCGTGATATTTCTTCCCACATGCAATGGCCCTAATTCATTTTCTGTAATTTCCCTTATCACTTTTCCCGTTATAGTCAATATTTGAATTCTCATATTTTGAGGAATTTCTGAGCCGGTAATAGTGAAGACAAAAGCGGTAGAAGTGGTGAATGGGTTGGGATAATTCATCAAATTAGAAATCATCGGTTTGCTGATAACCCTAAAGTCGATGTGGTAATCAATTTTGCCGGCTGTATTTCCCTCAACATCTTTTCCTGAAACGATCAATTCGTAATCGGCATCTTCGCCACTTAAAGATGGCGTAAGGTCTATCGTAGCTGTATTTTCCCCGGTAGCCAGATTGGCCGGGGTAAACCTCATTGTATCATTGTCAAAACGATAGGTTGTTAATGAGCCGTCAGGGTTTTGAATCTGAACTTTTAAAAGCGAAGTATCGTTTAATGCAAGGGATTTATTATCATCTTTTAATTTAATAAGAATGTGTGGCCTTGCTGAAACAATATCCTTATTCAAAATATGAACGCCATCGAAAGTTACATCCATAGTAGGATTGTAATTATCTGATTTTACAAAAAAGTTTTGGTAAAGGAAATTATTAAATAAATACTGTTCGGGCTGGTCATTATCAGGATTAAAATCTATAAAAATAGTATTTAACCCCGGATAGTTTTTGGTATCGATGTCATATTTAATGATAATAGTATCTCCTGATACCAGGGGTTTCTGCCTGGGAACAGTAAGTACGTGTGTAACATTATTATGGTCAATTATGGTTAATTTAACCTTCACGCTGTCAAAAGCTTCGGGGCTGATGTTTTTAAAAGCGATTCCAAAATGAAGAATCTCGCCCTGTTCCAAAGTATCTTTAGAAGTAAAAAATATATTGGGGGTAAGAGCGCCTTCAGGAGGCTGTTTATAATCCAATCTCCAGTAAGAAAGCTGGTAAGGCGTAAAGTTTATACTATCCACATTTCGCATTTTCAGTTGTATGTATGGGTATTGCGAAGGATTGACCGATGAAATATCTACGTCTTGCTGGTTTTTATTTACATTAAAAAGTGTTGTTGTGTTACCAAGTGTATCTACTCCGATAATTTGTACGGAAGGGTTATCAGCTGAATTGGCTTCGAGGCTCGTTCCCCTCCAGTGCATTTGTTTCCAGGCAACCGCAGGCCCAAATTTTGGAGAGGTAATATATCCTAAAGTATCTGTGGTCACAAAGTTCTTTTTGTAATCTATTTTATCTGAAATGCCGTTTGAAAACTCAAAACCGGGGCCGAATTCCGGATTGTTTTTTTGATAAATAAAAGCAAATGCACGAGGGCGGTAGAAAGAATCAATAAGGACAAAGCCTTGTGATTTTAAACGGTGATAGAGAGAATTTCCAACTCCGAATGAAGTTGTATCAGCTGCCCATTTGTCTGCATATACATTTGTAGCCGAATCCGGGCTTGATACATTTCGAACATAGACAAGAAAGTCATCAGGTATCGAATCCATAAATTTCATGGCGGCTTTCCTTCCCGCCTGGGTACTCGTTATAAATGAAAAATTATAGATTCTGTCTGGTGCACATATAGGGTCGCTCCCACTTAATCCTGGGCCACTTGGTGAGTTAGTCCAGGCTTTAAGTGTAACCGGGTTAACTACATTAAAGGTAATTTCATTTGCAACGCTACAAAGTCCATTCGCAAAATTGACTCCATTTACACCACTTGAAAAATCGGAACCAGCTGTTGACCCGGTTGGGTAAATGGTATTTTTATTTTCAAGGAAATTGGTTACCGTTGAAAAATTCCACTGACGTGCACTGTCAAGGTAAATATGATCCGTGTCAGAAAACAATTGCTGGTAATAATGAGATTGGTTAAAACCTTCAGAACTATTTGCCAAATAAATAAAGGACGCCTCATTCCAATGATAGGCAACTCCTGGCGCAGGCTTAACTGTAACTCTCCAATAATAAACTGTATTGTCTTTATAAGTAATACCCGGGTCAAATTGTATTGCGCCACCAGTCTGGTTTACATCCTGGCTGATTTTTGATGGTGAGTTAAATAAAGCCGTAGTATCCATTTCCATGATATAATCCCTGGATTCCGCGACGGCGTTAGAAGTTGAAGCATATAATTTTTGATTAGCGACATTCACAATTGACAAATCGCCGGGATAAATTGGCCGTGCTTCGTCTTCATAAATATAAAATTGTATGGTAACGCTGTTATTGCTTTCTGACATTTCATCGACCTTATTGTCCGCATCAATGGTTACGGTTATTTTATTTAGCCCTTTGTCTCTGGTAGAAATTATCGGAATCGAAATTGCAATTGAATCAGAATAATAAATAGCTTGTATTTTTTTTCTTAAAATAATTCCGGTGCTGCCATTTGGATAAGTTCTTTTTACCTCAAAAATGATAGAATCATTGATAGCTCTTCCAATGTTATATGCAGTTGCTTTCAAATTAAAATGATCTTCGGAAACAGAAATAAATTGTGGGTCAAGAACGACATTCTGTGCTTCAATTACATAATCCGGTTTGGGTTGAGGGTTTATAGTTAAAGCAGGGTCGCCATGCAAAGCCAGTTCTTCAAGATGCATCCTTGTAAAAAAATCTATAGAAGCATTGTTTCCGCCCAGGTTTCTAATAGTATTTTGCATATCAACACCAATAGAGTTTCCATAGTTTATATTACTTATCTGGTTAAACATCTGTTGATTGTAATTATTGAGATATGGGGGGATGCCCAAATGGGAATCTGCTAAAAATCCTACACTGCCTCTTTCCTTTGATAGGATAAAATTTTCAGAAATTGATAATTCATTATCCAATATGCGTAGGGAATCGTAAATATAATTATTACCCGCTGTGCATCCACTTACCAGGAAAAATGGATAACGACCGGCGTTGTTGTACTCCGTGGGGTCACTTAAATTAAATGCCAAAGCATTGGCGGATGAATGGCCAAAATAAGCCAGCAGGCTAATCCCACTATTAAAAAGGTCAGTAATTCTTTGGCTTGATAATAATTGCACTGCCGAACTTGATGATTTTGAAAAGGTTTCTACATTTGCGCCATATAATGTATCTTCTATTATTGATTTATAAATATTCATGTAATAGCCGAAAAGATCATTATCAGAACTGTCGCTGCCTCCTACTATATTCACTACTTTTTTCATCCATAGTTTATTGTCCAGCGTTTGGTTAGTTGATTTTTCTGCCAGTTCATATTCCTTTATTTTTTGCAGGTAATTGGCCACTTCATCTCCTGATACTGCAGACAATCTTCCTATCGGCACACTGGGGACAATGCTTCCATAAGGCGAGGATAATAAAACATCTGAAGCAGGTGCGCCAAAAGTAGGAACCAGGTTCAACCTATCGGCATACTGGCTGCTTTGATTGGCTGCATATTGATCGTATTCAATTCCCTTTCCTAAAAGAAAAACATAGTTGGGCTTAATTGAAAAATTATTTGCAGCATACTGTATAAAATCTTTTATTGCAGAAGGGTGTTTCTTAATTCCATAAGCAAATTGGTCAACCAACTCATTGATATCTATAATTTTAGTATTGTACCCGCCACCAGCGGCAGAACTGCGGTATTGGCTGTATAAATCAACATTGTTTACTCCGGCAGTACTTGTATAAAGGAGTGGGTTACTGATAATTAAATAATTTCCCTGGTTTGCCGTGAGCCCAAAATTGATAAAGTTTTTAATTTTTATGGAAGTAATATTAGTAACCTGTGAAGGGTCTTCGCTTACCAATTCAAAATTCCTTGAAGCATCCGAAGCCGGAGGAAGGGCGAACTTTACTTTTCCTGGAGTACTAATATCGCCTATATACCTTCTGTTAGAAGTAAGGTCGAATAGAACAGGTGCAGTACTTCCATAATTAAACTGATCTATCACCAAATAGTTACCGGTATTTGTTGCCGGCAATTGAAAATTAAAATTAGTCTGATTATTAAAAATCCATTTACTTGGATAAGTAACCTCATCAAACGCCACTATCATTCTGTCTGTACTAACGGTAGAAGTATTTTCAAAATAAACCTGAATATTATTTAAATCTGTCAGTAAGCTTATGGGCAGATTGGTTAAATCTTTTTTGACATACGTAAAATAGGGCATCGGCTCATTATCTACTACCGTGTTAAACACTTTAACCTGAATATTTCTATCGTTAAGCGCAGTGCCTACGGCTGCAAATTTTAAGCTGAAGCCAGGGCCCCCGGTATACAAATTGCAACTTCCAAAACCCGCGGCCAGCCTACGAGAAGGATAAATATCTGCACTTGCCCAACCTTCCCCAATATCATACGATGATGAATAAACGTAACTACCAACAACAGCTGCATAGCCGGGGCTTAACTGAGTTTTAAAATAATTGGATAACACATTCATAAAATATGGCTCAGCAGGTAAGGTATTGCTGGCCACATTATTAGGAGCATCAGAATACCTTAAATTGTTTCCTAAAGGATTAACCGTTAGAAAATAAGCCGCAGTGTCTGTTTGTAAGCTGGTATGGTCTGTTAACTGGTAATCGGCAACACGGTATAATTTGGTATCAATTTTACCATCGTTCATCTTTCCCCAAAATTCTATATAGCCATTCGCTGGCAAAGGCCCGGTAGCAACGTTTGTATAAAGGGCCACTTCCTGGCCATTTCGCCAAAGCTGAAATTGCTCAGCAGGAATATTTCCAAGCCCTAATGAATTAAGAGTGGCTTGATTAATATGGTATAACCCGTTGGCTCCTACATTAAATTTATAATAAACCTTATTAAAATCAATCCAGCTGTTAGAATAGGTTTGCGCGTTGGCGATTCCGGTAATTAAAATAAAAAATATTGCAATTAATTTTTTCATGTTTAAATGTTGAAAACTTATTGTTTTTCTTCTTTACCTAAATCTATTTTTAATGAAAAAATGTGTGTGTATAAGGGATTCGATTGGTTAGCCAAATTGGTAAATGCGTAATCAATGCTTATATTATTTATTTTGAATCCGGCGCCTAGGCTGGGTTGAAAAATCCAAACCCTTTTTTGATTGGTTGTATCGCCATCTGCCAGGGCTTGTTGAAAATTTGAAATTCCAGCTCTCACAAAAAACACATTTTTAATAGAGGCTTCCAGGCCTGCATGTGGGTCAAGGCTTACTGTATTTCCACTAATTACGGTATTTCTTTTTCCATCAAAAGTTACGTCGAAATCGGCTTCTGCAAGCAGGTTTACAGCAGAGCCTAGCCTGAAATTATAGGAGTTGCCGATAGTAAGCCGGGGGGCAGTTAATTCGGTAGATTTTACAGGAATATCATTTTCAGTAAGGTACAAAACTTCTTTTTCTTTTTCTGTAAAATGAAACGACCAAGCGTTAAACGTGGTAGTAATATCCTTGGCAACTATTCCTAAACTCCATTGGTTTTTTTGCATTTTAAAACCGGCATCAATTCCAAAACCCCACGCGGTAGCAAAATGGCCTACTTTTCTATATATTATTTTAGCATTTCCCCCAAAACTCATTTTAAGATCGTCATCATCTTTTATTTTTTGGGCATAAGAAAATAGAAATCCATAATCTGCTGAAGAAAAAGAAGTAATATTCCCATAATTGATGCTTCCGTCAGGTTGTACTAAAAAAAGTGTATTCGGTATGTCATCAACAGCAAACCGAAGAACGGAAACGCCCATTACTCTTTTATTATCATTCGAAGGCATAGCGAAACTCGCATAATCGTATTTACCAATGTTATCAAAATAACTTGCATGCATCAGGTTGATTGTCGGCAAATCCTTAACACCAACAAGCCCGGCAGGATTCCAGTATCCCGCCGTACCGTCATTTACGGAAGCCGCCTGCGCTGCGCCCATTCCAAGCCCACGGGCTCCGGCACCGATATTTAAAAATTCATTCGAATATTTTCTAAATTGGGAAAATCCAATGCACGGAAGCAGCATCAGCAGTACTATATACAAGGATCGGAAAATTCTCATTTGGGGGTGGCCAGTTATTTGAGTGATTTATTTACAAAAATCGGCAAAAATAAAACGGAGTTCAACGTTATAATATTGTATCTCAGCCTTATTGAAGATAAAATTAAGTAAAACTGGCCCAAACCTGCGCGTAAAAAGAAAAATAGCCAAAAAATAAGGCTCGGGGATTTAGGATGATTATTTTTGCAGCCAGTTTTTTTAAAATCATGAAAAATTTAATAGAAGAATTAAAATGGCGCGGCCTTATCCAGGATATTATTCCGGGTACGGAAGAAGAATTAATGAAAGGGCCTGTTTCTGCGTATGTAGGTTTTGACCCAACGGCAGATAGCCTGCATATTGGCAGCCTGATTCCCATAATGGTTTTGGTTCATTTGCAAAATTTTGGGCACAAACCAATCGCCTTAGTCGGTGGTGCCACCGGAATGGTGGGCGATCCTTCCGGCAAGAGCGAAGAAAGAAATTTATTGAGTAAAGAAACCCTTGATCACAATGTGGCGGCAGTAAAGCAACAATTATCGAAGTTTCTTAATTTCAATTCAGCAACTTCTAACGCTGCCGAAATGGTAAATAATTATGATTGGTTTAGCAATATTTCTTTTTTAGATTTCATCCGCGATGTGGGCAAACATATTTCAGTAAACTACATGATGGCGAAAGACAGTGTAAAAAAACGCATTGAAGGTGATAATGGAATGAGCTTTACTGAATTTACCTACCAGTTAGTACAAGGCTATGATTTCTACTGGCTTTATAAAAACAAAAATTGCAAACTTCAATTTGGCGGGAGCGACCAATGGGGAAATATCGTGACCGGAACGGAACTCATCAGGCGAAAAGCTGGTGGCGAAGCATTTGCGTTTACCTGCCCCTTACTTACAAAATCTGACGGAAGCAAATTTGGCAAAACAGAAAAAGGAAATATCTGGCTCGACCCGGCAAAAACCTCTCCTTATAGTTTTTACCAGTTTTGGCTCAATACGGCTGATGCCGATGCAGAAAGGTTTTTAAAGGTCTTTACTTTTTTATCTGAAAATGAAATTAATGCATTACTACAGCAGCATTCGGGAAATGAACACCAGCGCATACTTCAGAAGAAATTGGCGGAAGAGCTTACGTGTTTTGTTCATTCCAAAAGTGATTATGAATTTGCTGTAAAAGCTTCGTCGATATTATTTAGCAACGACACGGCTCAAATATTAAAAGAGTTGAATGAAGGGCAGTTGCTCCAGGTAATGGAGGGCGTTCCATCTGTAGAAATTGAAAAAAATAATTTAAATGAATGGGATTTAATTTCTTTATTAACCGAAACGAAAATTTTACCGAGCAAAAGCGAAGCAAAAAAAATGCTTGCGGGCGGCGGTATTTTTATAAATAAAGAAAAAGTGGTTTCACCTGATGAAAAAATAAATACCGGCCAGCTTCTGAATGGTAAGTATTTATTAATACAAAAGGGGAAAAAAAATTATTATTTGTTGAAAGCCATTTAAAAAGGAAGAGAAGAATTGAGTAAAAATAGAAATTATCCTTAAAAGTTCGTTTACTGTAAATATTAAAATTTAGGATGATTTTGCAAAAGAAAAGATGTTTTTCAAAATCATCTTTTGATGTTTTGAAAATATAAATGATACCCTTACTTTTGCACACCTTTGTCCCATAGTATAAGGGTAGTACAACAGATTTTGATTCTGTATGTCGAGGTTCGAATCCTCGTGGGACAACATAATTTTTGACAATTAGAATTTTATTAATCTTCGTTGCAACTTTCAGAAATTATCTGAAGAATCTTTAAATTACAAACCTTTTTCAAATTACTCAAGAAAATGAGTTCGAAAGGTTTCCCCCTTATAATTCTATACATCATACAAAAAAATACCTTGGTGGTTTGTGCTTTTTTTAAATCTTATTACGCCATTTTTACAATGTGCATTCCATTTGAATAAACTAAATCATTATTATTTTAACTTAACGCATTATAAGGATAAAGCGTTATTTGATATACCTTTCCTCACATTTTCAGTGAGTAAGAATGAAACTTTATATTAAATACATGGTGAGCCTTCGTTGCAAAATGATGGTAAAAGAGGAATTAAAAAAGCTGGGGTTAGTGTATGCATCTGTCGAATTAGGTATTGTTGAAATTTTGGAAGAAATTACCAAGGATCAACGCGAACAGCTAAAAAAAAACTTACTAAGGTCAGGGCTTGAATTGCTCGATGATAAAAAAAGTATTTTAATTGAGAAAATTAAAGACGTAATTATAGAAATGATTCATTATTCGGATGACTTACCAGAAGTGAATTATTCTGATTACATCAGTGAAAAATTACACCAGGATTATACTTACCTGTCAAATACCTTTTCGGAAGTGAAAGGTATTACGATTCAGCAATTCATTATTATGAATAAAATTGAAAAGGTAAAAGAATTGATATTATATGACGAACTGAACCTCACCGAAATTTCCTATAAACTTCATTATAGTAGTGTTGCACATCTATCAAACCAGTTCAAAAAAATTACGGGGCTATCGCCTTCTTTCTTTAAAAAGTTAAAGCAAAAACGCCAAATAAATTTAGAAAACCTGTGAATTATGTAAGCCTTTCTTTTTAAATTGTAATGCTTTAGAATTTCTTTAGATTCAACTTTGTTATAATTACTTCTTATTTTCTTATGTTTTTGAAAGTATCGATTCGAGTACGTACTAAAAAATGAATAATGATAACAAATGAAATGAAAATTGATAATGGTGCCGTGGAAATTGAAAAGTCAAAAGTTCACATTATTGTTGAAATTATTGAATACATGCCCAATGCTGTAGTAAGTAAAACGATCATCAAAAAGACAACGGGCAATGTAACTGTTTCTTCATTTGATGCAGGAGAAGAATTAGCAGAAAAGACATCTCCGTTTGATAATTATATTCAAATTATTGATGGCGCTGCGGAACTTACAATTGATGATAAGGAATATAAGTTGAAGTTGGGAGAAGGAATTATTATTCCTGCTCACACGAAACACCACTTTAGTGCTAATGTTCAATTCAAAATGATTTCAACAGTTATTAAAAGCGGGTACGAATAAAATCAGCGGGCATTCAGATTACATAATTATCATGAATAAACGAATTTAATTTTAATTACTACTCCAGCCTACCTCTCTGTATAAATATTCGTGTATACTATCCCGTTAGTAACTTCTGGTAAAATAAAAGTGGACATTGGATTTATCCTCAAGAAAGTTTCTGTCCTTAAATTAAAGTTCTTTAAATGTGTGAATAATATAACAAATCATGTGAAATGTATAAGATCGCAGTGAATTAATGCCTTCACCTTTACATTCTTTTCTTTTATTCAACAATATTGAAAAGGGTATATATCAATAAAATCACTTCAATGAAAAAAAATAAGATTACAACCCTCTTCCTGGATATCGGAGGCGTTTTATTGTCTGACGGATGGGGGCACGAATTCAGGCAACTTGCTGCTAAAAAATTTCATTTGGATTTAGATGAATTGGAAGAGCGGCACAAAATCATGTTCGTTACTTATGAAGAAGGGAAAATAACGCTGGAGGACTATTTGAATAGAGTAGTGTTTTATAAAAAGCGGGATTTTTCATTCAATGAATTCCGTGACTTCATGTTCTCTTTAACCACACCTTATCCGGACATGATAGCATTTATAAAAAAATTAAAAGAACAATACGGATTGAAAATAGTCGCCGTTAGCAATGAAGCAAGAGAATTAAACGCTTATAGAATACATACATTTAAGCTGAACGAAATATTTGATTTTTTTGTATCCTCCTGCTACGTTCATGTAAGAAAACCAGACACAGCTATTTTTAAATTGGCACTTGATACGGCACGGGTGACTGCAGCAGAGATTGTTTACATTGATGATGTGAAGATATTTACGGACATCGCAACGGATTTGGGAATCAAAAGTATCCAACACATTGACTGGCAAACAACTTCAGAAGCTTTAGCTGCCATGGTCCTGTTAGTTGAAAAAAATAAATTGGTCCATGCCTGAAGATGAAAGCATACTAACCATTAATGGAGGTTCCTCCAGCATTAAATTTTCTTTATACCAAATTGAAGATCCTTTACAACAAATGTTTGTTGGACAGATAGAAAATATTGGTAAAAAAGAAGGAAAACTTAGTTTTAATAATTCCGATCGAGAACATAAAAATTCTCTAAATATAGAAGTAAAAGATCACAAGGAGGCTGCCGATCACCTCATTGAATGGCTTGAACAACAGGACGGTTTTGGTTCAATAAAAGCAATCGGACACCGTATTGTTCATGGCATGAGTCACACAGCGCCCGAATTGATAACTCCTGAATTATTAAAGGAATTAAAAAAGATTAGTGCATACGATCCCGACCATTTACCCGAAGAAATAAGATTGATAGAAGTTTTTGCTAAGCGTTACCCTTTATTAAAACAAGTGGCTTGTTTTGACACTTCTTTTCATACCACTATGCCAAGGGTTGCAAAATTATTATCCATACCACGTCGCTATTATGAAAAAGGAATTCAACGATATGGATTTCACGGGCTTTCCTTTTCTTTTCTAATTGACGAATTACATCGATTAGCAGGGAGTGACATTGCAAATGGGAAAGTAATATTAGCTCACCTGGGAAGTGGCGCGAGTCTTGCGGCGGTTAAAGATGGGAAAAGCGTTGATACGAGCATGGGATTTACGCCGGCTTCCGGTTTGCCAATGAGTTCCCGTTCAGGTGATCTTGATCCTGGTGTTGCCTGGTATTTAATGCAGTTTGAAAAGCTCAACCCAAAAAAGTTTAGTCACTTGATCAATCATGAATCAGGCCTCCTGGGAGTATCACAAACGAGTTCCGACATGCGGGAATTGATGGAAGTAGAAGAAACCAACCCTAATGCGAAAGAAGCAATCGAACTGTTTTGTTATCAAGCAAAAAAATGGCTCGGCTCCTTTGCTGCAGCGCTTGGCGGTTTAGATACGTTGGTGTTTTCCGGTGGCATTGGCGAACATTCCCCGGAACTAAGAAGTAAAATATGCGATGGCCTGGAGTTTTTAGGAATTGAATTATGCGAAATAAAAAACATGAATAATGCAGGCATTATTTCAACAGAAGCAAGCAAGGTAAATGTTCGGGTTATTACAACCAATGAAGAAGTTATGATTGCAAGATTAGTTTATGAAATGTTGAATAAATAAATTTTCAGAATGAGGAGACTAAAATCGTAGATGCCTTTTATTCCGAAGGACTGTAAATATATTGCCACAGTAAAAGGACAAATAATGGAGATTTTTATTTTTGGAATTGTATAAAAATAATCATCGGAAAACAAAAAGTTAATAATCAAGAAATGTGTGAATCATGTAACTGGTAACAATAATTGTGTAATGCTGATTCGGGTCAAGGGATGTAATTTTCAATGATAAATATCAGGTAAAAATATCGTATCAAAAAGGTTCAGTTTAATATCTAAAAAAAATAATAATCAAAAAATAATAATCACAATGACGATTCAAATAAATACAGACAAAAACGTAAGTGTGCATGAAGCATTCGAAGGTAAGTTAGATGGTTTACTTTCAGAAGAACTAAGCAGATTCAGTGAACACATCACGAGGCTCGAGGTCCACCTTTCAGACGCGAACGGAAGCAAACAGGGACAAAATGATAAAAGATGCATGATTGAAGCTCGACTCGAAGGAAGACAGCCAATTGCAGTTGCAGCCAATGCAAACGACTATGAACTTGCGGTAAGTGGCGCCAT
>Ga0134126_10002399_pt1 | contig 23661 bp, 18 predicted proteins | sample KB31752_FD_96881 | JGI IMG/M metagenome (GOLD analysis project Ga0134126, IMG submission 96881) | Terrestrial soil microbial communities with excess Nitrogen fertilizer from Kellogg Biological Station, Michigan, USA - KB3-175-2 | ecosystem: Environmental > Terrestrial > Soil > Unclassified ... | reverse complement strand
TTGGATATAGTTCAGGTGCAGCCGCGCTGCCTTCAGGCCGCTCGCACTGAACTTCACGATCCGCGATTTGACCACGACCCGCCGTGTCCGGAACGAGGCGTACTGGTCGCGCGAGGCGAGCACGCGGCCCGCGCCAGCCCCTCGGCCGATGCGGCTGCCGTCGAACCGCTTGCCGGTTCGCTTGAGCCCTCCGGCCAGGCTCACGCCGCGCATGACCTGGCGCAGATAGCTCGGCTCACGCTTGCCCGACGGCGAACGTCCAAGTCTCGGTCGAAACTCATCGTCGTGACTCATCGCCGATCTGCCGCGTTGGTTGCGCGCAAGTCAAACGCGCAATACACGGTGTCAGCAACACGGTGCTACCGCATCCTGCGCGATCATAATGTTACGAGCGCGACTGCACCATGCACTTCTACATGGCACTGTGATTTTTGGATGTGCAGGCTGGAAAAACAAACCAGTATGGTGTTGTTGTTTTCTCTTGCCCTGCCAATTTTTTGTTCCCTGCATGCATAACTCTCCAAGGTTTCTGCGGAATTTGACGGATGCGCTATCGCGCAGAGTTCGTCAGAGGAATGAACAGCCTGCTCCCGGCGCGATATAAATCACGAGCATTCTGACCTTCGTTTTCTGGCTTGTTCGGCAACGAATTCTTGCTCTCCGACTGCACGAAAAACAACGAATCCGGACTCGATCTGGAGCTGTTTGCAGTGCGATTTTTCGTCGAAAGAGACGGGATATCGACACCAGGAACGATGGCTTTCACATAAGCAAGTGTCGCGTCCGGGAGGGGCCTTTGACCCGCAAGAAATGCGTCCAAGCTGCCTGGCCCCGCATGGTAGGCCGCGAACAAATCGGGATATCCGTAGCGTTCGTACATCTCGCAGAGATAGGCCGTGCCCGCGAAAACATTGTCGCGAGGGTCGTACGGGTTGTTGCCCAAGCTATATCGGCTCCGCATGTCGAGCCATGTTTCCGGCATGAGCTGCATGAGCCCCATTGCACCAGAGCGGGATGTGATTGGCTGACCCTTCAGCGTAATAAGGCCAGCGCTTTCCTGCTTCATCACGGCCCGAACCCAGTCTTCCGGGATGCTGAAGCGACGTGACGCTTCTGAGATTTCAGGTTGCCAGCGATCGATCAGTGGAGAGAAGACTGCGGTGACCGGGCCACAATTTTGGTTCGCTTGTGATCCTGAAACCAGCAGAGCGCAAAGGCCAATCGCCTTCAGTGGACCCATAAGGATTCCAGTCGGCCAATGATTCGCGCAGTCTTCGTCGGGCCGAAATACCGTCCGTCGAACGACGCTCGAACGCCTTTCATCAGCAGAAAGACTTCGTCCTGATGAAGAGTCCGGCAACCGAACCAACCCGGCAACGGCCTTCCATTGCTGTCCGCGGAGAGGCGCATGGCCGCGAACTGGCTATCGACAAATATATCGGCTCCTTTGGCACAAACTGCATCGCCGGCTGTCGCCACGATGCGTTTCACCAGCGGCACGCCCGCGGGCAGATACCCACGTCGAGCCGCCAATCTGGCAACTTCGGGCGATGGTTTGGCGAGGACCAAGTCGCCACGCGCATAGGTCGATTGATGAACAACGCGGTAAAGGCCAATGGGAGCACTGGCGCTTGCGTTCCAGATGAGGCGGGCGCGATCGGCAGAGCCTGAGGGTGTCGCGAGGTAGCCGCACAACACAAATGCGGCGGCGACACTTCCCATACCGCGCGACGTCAGAACGATGCGCAGCCGAAGCTTACGACCGCGACGTAGCATCGAATTTCTGGGGTTTATAGGGTGTGATCTTCTCGTTGTGCGCGGCCGACCACGCTTCGAGATCGGCAATGTGATAGCGCACCAGCCGCCCATGCCGACGTGCTGGCGGCCCATTTCCTTGGCGACGGAGGTCTTCCAACGTGCGCCTGGACAAACCCAGATAGTGGGCGGCCTGCGCTGTGTTCAGGAACGGGCTTCCCTTGCGCGCTGTCGCTGCGCGGCTGTTGTCGTCGTCTTCGGTATTCATCGTGTCCCCGCATCTGGCTGCGGCGACCTATATGTCTGAAAAAAAGGAGGAAGACGCAGGGCTAAGATCGCGGCACGGCAAATTCGCCATGCGGAAGACCGCAGCCTGTACGGTCTAACGACGAAAAGCTCCCGCGCGAACGCGCGGGAGCTTCGAGAGGCTCACTTCTTGGCGTTCCAGATGACGGCGAGAACTTCTTCGTCGTCCTGGCCTGCCATGCGGCCCAGATTGGCATAGAGCGTTTTGGGCCCGAAGGCGGGGTCTGCGAGCGACAGACTGACGTATTCGTTGCCAGTGGACTTGCTGCGCCGGGTCCAACCCGAGCCGATTTCGGCGCCTTCGTTCAGCACGCGATAGTCGGGCTGATTGGCCGCCGTCTTGTCCGGATTGGGTACGATGGTGATGTTGGCGCGGAACGAGAGCGTCTTGAGAAAGCCCTTGAAACCGTTGCCCTGCCGGGTGACTTGACCGATGGATGCCATTGTTCGTCTCCATGTGATGGTCGCGAAAGACCATTCCTTCGCGATGGCGAACCGTTCATGGGGACAGTCCGGCACCCGAACCCTTGTTGGGGGCGAAGCGCCAGCGGCGCACCGGAGCGGCCAACAAATTTGATACCGCGAGGAGCGCGGATGCGCGGGGAAATTTGTTGGACGCGATGGTTTCGGGAAGGGCCGGATGGGCCCATAGGTTCACGCCAATGAGCGAGGGAATGAGCCTTGAGCGATCTGTGGAGATGACTGGCAGATCAGTCTCAGACACTGCAGAAGGCAAAAGAAAAGGGCGGCGGTAAGGCCGCCGCCCCGCAAACTTGCTATTCGACAGGAAGGATTTTGGCGGCCTCTTTGGCAGCGTCAGCTATGCGGGATGAACCCTTGCCGTAGGGTTTGAATGGAAACTGCATCCAGCCGGGAAGCCAGCCTTCGACTTTGGAGCGCCAGTTTTCGCCCGCGAGGCAATCGCGGATGATCTTCTTCTGGGCCTTGGCCTTCTCGTCCGCGTTGGTTTTGGCAACCGATTTGCCGGAGACTTCTGCAAGCATCGCGTTCACCGTGGCACGATCGCGGACAAGTTCGAAGAACAGATCATCGGGCTGCCAGACCTTTGCGACATCCGGTTTGAGACGCAGGCCGACTGCTTCCACCGCCGGATCGCCCACGGCAAGTGTCTCGGCCATGGCGAAGGCCGCGATGCGCATCACGTCCTCGTCCACGAGCGTCAGGAGACGGGCGAACACTTCAACGGTGCTGCCTTCCATCGCTTTTCCGAGCAACGCCGTGACGGCTTCGCGCTCGGCATTGAACTGTGACTGCGCCTGCGAAGCGGCGATGTTGGCCACGATCTCGTTAGACCGGGCGCGTTGGGGATCGGGCTTGACGTTCCAGTTTCCGGTGGAAACGAGGGCGTGCGCCACCATAAGCCGCAATGCCGTTCGCGGATCGCGCAGCAAGGCAAGCCGGACCACCGCATGGCGATGGAGTTCGAGATAGTTCTCCATCATCTGCGTCATCTGAGGTTTGGCGGACGGACATACCTTATCCTCGCCGTCTGGACCGTCACCGCCACCCTTCTTGGCTTCAGCGCGTGAAAGCCTCTGAGCCTCTTTCTTCGTCAGGTAACCTTCGTGGAATTTCACCTGACCGGAGTGAGCACATTCGACATAGACCTTGCCGCCTTTGCGCTTGGGCGTCTTCTCGTGATCCCATGTCGAGAAGTGTGCACCCACCTCCAGAACGATGACCTCGCTCCAACCGGCGGCACGGTAGGCCTCCCCCTTGGCTTGGATGGCAGCATTCTGGGCCTGCCAGAATGTTTCGGCGCTGGCGAAGTAGCTGTCGTCTTCGAACAGATCGTCGACGATCTGGCCGGTGTATTCCCCAAGCGGAAACAGCGCCGCCTTTGTGGAAATCGATGCGCCGCCGAACAGCCATCGTTTCAAACAATGGCCCGTTGGCGCGTTGCCGTCCTCGCTCTCGAACAGCGTGAGCCAATCCTTCTGCTGGCTTTTGGTGGCCAAGGTGAGGTGTTGCATCGTTTCGTCATCGATTTCTTCGGCGCGATATGCGTCCTTGATCTTGGGCAGCAGGTTTGCGAGGGCGAGGCGTTGCTTCACGGCTTGCGGCGTAACGCCGAACGTCGCGGCAATCCCGTCGATTGTACGGCCTGCTTTGATCAATCGTGCAAAGGTGTCGTATTCGCTGATCGGATCGGGATCGCGGCGCGCAAAGTTCTCGATGAGGGAGATTTCGAGGGCGTCCGCATCATCACCCTCAGCCATCACGGCGCAGAGCGGGGGTGCAAACTCGCCGCTCTCTTCCCGGATGATCTCGCCGCAGCGATAGCGCCTGCCGCCAGCGACAATTCCAAACCCGCCATCTTCCGGCCGGACGATGAGTGGCAGAAGGATGCCCTTCTCGCGCACGCTCGGCAGAATGTCGGACACGTCCGGACTTTTCCCGCCGTATCGCATGTTGAGCTTGGAGATATGCAGTTGTTCGATGGGGATGTTCTTCAATTCCATAACACGCACTCCTTTGAAGGTTGCGCCGCATCGTTGATGTTGGAAGGTCGGACACAGGCGCGGCCACCTGCTCGGACCTCGCCACACACATTCCCCGGAAGCGTGGGAGTGGGCGGCGTTTGGCGACCGGCAGGCCCGCCGTCGGAGGCGAGCCGCACCTGAAGGCTGTAGCGAAGCGAAAGACGCGCGCTCTTCGCGCGCGTTGCGGCACGCCGCGGCGGGCCTATGAGGGAGCGCCGCCCACTCCCATGCGGACGGGGAATGTCATCCAAAACGTGTCGGCGCGAGCGGCGCCGACGCCGTCGCTCGGGCAAAGCCTGAGTCACCGCCAGCGGGCGACGCCAGAAGGGCCAAGACCGAGATTCATCGGGCTTGACTCGCGAGCGCGCGGCGCGCGCCAGCGCGGGCGGTCAATACTTTCTGACGCCAGCAAATTCCTTGCGAAATCAGGTGGTTTCTGCGATTCTGCCCCCCTGAGCGTAAATTCGCTCAGAGGGAGTTAGACCCCTTCACAAGCCTGGCCTTGGGCCGGGCGCTCGGCGCGTCATGTCCAAGGCCGCAAGGCCTAAAGGCGCCGAGCCTCTTCGCTTGTGGAGGATCTAACCGCCCGGCTGCCAGCCAGTAGGATTGGCAGCACGGAGGGAGATCGCCATGCTGCCAATAGCCAAAACGGAAATCGCCGACGAAGTGCCATGGTCGGAAGACTTCACCTCTTACGACGAAAACCAGTTCGCGCTTTATATGCGCGTGCTGACAGCGACGCAGGCATTTACGCCAGAAGATGAGATCTGCTCCACCATCCTCGGTATCGACCCCACCAAGGAGCAGGAACGTGCCCGAAGATGCCTCGCCAGCCATTTGAAGCGCGCGATATGGCTGACAAACGACGGGCTGCATCTCATCTTTCCCGACAAATGCCCCCGATGCGGCAGGGTGCATACCGGGCGTCAGGAGAGTAATTTCCGATAACCGTCGCGCATGAGCGCGTGGCCCCGGTGCAACGCTCGCCTGATCCGATCCTGCAAAGGACGTTCCGGCAACAGCCATCGATCATCGCTGTATTCGGACAGCACATGGCGGGCGATCTCCTTGCGAGGTGCCCCAGCGAGACAGCCATCCAGAGCCCGGAGAACGAGCTTCCAACGTGTCGACATCGGATCGCGTTGAACGTGAGAAGGATGGAGCTTACCGGCCAGGCGCAGATCGTTGAAGCATTGAAGAGATCTAAGTTGTGGCTTGGCAAGCACCCGACCCGGCGCACCATCGGTTACCAGACGCACAGGCCTGGCCACGTCGGCGCCATGGATGAGAAGCTGGAGGCTCCGTCCGCCCTCGGTAAATAGCAGGTGCTGTAGGCCAGTGGGCATTTCCAGAAGGATCGATGGCGACGCGATTTCGCGCAACGAGAACGGGGACGCCTCAACCTTCTCCGTTAGAGAAAGCGCGCTTAATCGCAGGACATGGGGATTTATCTCAGGCGCCCAAATCACATGAGCCTCACGGGCATCGTGCCGAGGATCGCTGCAGTAGAGACATCCCCACTCGGTGAGACTAGGCACCTGATGTTGCGACACGATCATTGTGGTCTGTGCGCAATAGCCAGCGATGCCAAATTCAAGTTTTGCGATTTGCCATGCAGCCTGAAAGTCAGGGTTGCGGCGGAGAAACTCCCAGGCCCATTCGCGAGGCGTAAGAGTATCCATCCAGAGGTAGTTCTCTGTCCTGGTCCAATCTGGCGCTGGCATATGGACCTCACGCGACAGCTGGCGGCACAACCGGCGACCACAGTGCGGGCCCCTGCAAGCCACCAGCTTCCCTCAAGCGGAATAGTGCGGAACTTGAAACCTCCAGGAATCCCGCGACGGCAAGTGTCTTTCCAATCTGAACGGGTGGGCCAATGCGGCGCAGAGGCCAGGAAGCGCGTCGAAGAATGCGCTCGAGCCTCGCGTCAGTGACGGTGACGATCTCGCGCAACTCCCTTGCGAGGCCAAATTCCACAAGGCCAGCAAACAGCTCATAAGTGCCAACGGCAATCCCTCCTGCCGCCTTTGGCGCATTCTCCGGCACGTCAACGGCGAAGCGACTGCTCTCCCAAATAGCTGGGCTCGCCCGCATCGGCTCGCCATGTAGCAAACTCGGGAACACATCCCGCAGCATTGTCGGGCCAAGCGTTGGTAGCAGGCGTGCGCAGCCGCAGACACGGCCGTTGAAGTCACGTTGAAGAAGGTAGATCGGGTGCAGATCGTCGAAACGGTCTTGTTCCATTTCGCCGTCGGCCTGTACATCCCAATCAAGCCGGACCCTAAAGACGCGATAGCGCAGGCGGCGCATCTCTGCGATGGAATCGGAGAATGCGCTGTAAGTGGATGGAGCGATAAGCTGCAACATGAAGAACTCCATGACAGTTGCAGTGTCATGGAGCGGCGTACTGAGAATTGAATCACTGGTATGGTCGTACCATTGTGTTCAATGAACTTTACCCCTCTTCGCCACCTTATAAGCAGCGTATATAGCGACAGCTTGAGCCGTGGTCCGCACGCCAAATTTGGCCCTCAGACTTTCGATCGCACGGGCAACCGATCGTGCGCTGATACCGGTGATCTGTACTATGTCTGATTGGGACTTCCCCTCTGCCGCCCACCTCAAGCACATGTGCTCCCGCGGCGTGAGCACGACTCCTTCTATGAGTAATAAGGGTTCCAGCATCCGGCGCAACTGACTATGAACATGGGCCGTAAGGAACAAGAGAGCAGCGCCATTACATCGCAAGCACGTTTCTAGACGCGCGCGGCGTAGATCCGTTGCGAACGTCATCGCCGCAAAGCCGCCTCGCCAGTCCGGAATGGGAATGGTGATCCCCGACCGAATGTTGAAGGACTCCGCTTCACAGAAAAAATCTTCAGCGAGGGGCCCGAATCGGGAGGCCATCTCCCGGCTCCATGTGAATTGGGTGATTGCGGATCGCGAATGGAGCATAACCGGGTCACGTTTCTGATAACTCCGAGCAACGTAGTGATCTTGCCATCGCTCGTCGTAGTTAGAAATCAGAAGGGGTGCATCGCCACTGTCCGGAAGCGCTAAGAAGGCAAAGGCGTTAAAATCGAAGGGGCGTATGACCTGCTCGACGACATCTCGAAGTTGGGTGGGATTCGAAGCCAATTCCGCGTTTTCAATGTAGTCACGAAGTGCGCGCTGCATTTTTCGCCCCAGAACAAAAAAGGCGACGGATTGCTCCGTCGCTCGGGAGAGAGCTGAGAAAATTGCGCGCAGACTATCCTCCGAGACCCACACTGATAGTCGCGAATGGGCCATAGAAACCAATGGTCTTCGATTGATGCTCGTCGACGCCGCCGTCCATTGCGTTAAAGAAGAAATCCGCCCGGTAACCCAAACTGAGTTTGGCCACAGCGTAGTTCAAAGATACCCCAGCAAATGCACCCACATTTGGTACTACCACGGAACGCGCCCTCGTGTGATCAGCAGCATGGCGATAGGGCGTCGTTCTATAGTCGGCGGGCGCCGACAGATTGGTATAGTATTTTCCGTGATGATAGCGCGAGGTCGTTTGGTGGTGAACTCTCGCCTTTTGACGGCCGAACAGCACGGCGACGTTAGCGCCCCAATCAACGCGGAGCTGGGCGCTGTCGCCACTTCCGGCGATTGGGGTGGACCCGTTTAGTGTCAATGTCGGACCTATGCCGCGGAAGCTGCGGACGGCAGTGATTTGAGCTTGATTTGTGTGGTAGGTCGCCCCCGCGGGAAATTTGTACGGCCCATAGGAAGCATATTTGACTTTGGCGTCGGGGTCGGATTTGAAAGCTACTTTCGATTGAGACCCGAATTGGGCAAAACGAACACCAAAATTCAGGATCGAAGAAGCGTGTTGACCAAATATACCGACGCCAACATCTCTACCAGCCGTGAAGTCCATCACCATGTGGTTTTCGCTGTGCTGGGTGCCGGTATCCATAAATTGTAGTGCCCGCTGATATTTCGGATCACACCCTGTGGCGCCAGTGGGGCAATTGAATCTGTTTATTCTCTTCGTGGGATAGGACTGCTGATGAAGATGTTTGCTCGAATTCGAGCGGCCGTAGCGCACGCTTAAGGCGAAAACCCATCTCGAGTCATTTGGCTCAACGATAAGCTTAGCTTCACCGCCGACACTGAAACGTGCTGGGTGGCCCACGCTTAATGGTGAGACAGTTTCCGGAACAGGGCGTGGCGTCGCCAAAATAAATGGCGGTGCGAATTTCTCCTCACCTGCATCGAGACCTTCCGCCTGCGCACCAAGTTCTATCCAGACGGTTGGATGACTGTCGGTATCCTGGGCGAAGGCCTCATTAGCAATACCTGCGCCGGATAGCGCCAACGCAGAGACGCTGGTTAGAAAGGCCCAATGCAGCTTCTTGGTTCTTTGATTGATAATCAACTCGCTCATTTTTTGCCCCCATTACCAGTTCTTGGTGACGCGAATTCCGATCAGTTTTGGATCGGTTAGAAACACGTTTGTCGTCAGGCCGCTGTCATCACTGTTGAGAAAATCGCCGGTAATCGCGGTTTCGTTGAAGACGTTCTTGTCATAGAGCATCACCTGCCAACCATTTTGGCTGGTAAGGATCAACGTGAGATTCACATTCGTGTAACCGCGCAAACGATCATATGGATTATCGTTGAATACACGTGCCCACGAATAATCTTGCCAATAATAGTCGGCCCGCAACGTCCCTGCCCAATCCACGGATAGCGGAATAGTGTATTGAGCGCCGGCAGAGACCGTGAATGGTGGAGCGTTGGGCAATTCATTGCCGCCGAGATTTTTCTCTATACCTTCGCCATTATTCGGGGCGGTACTAGGATCGAAGCCGGGATAGCCCACATCTATCTGATTACCCGTTATTGTATCGGGAATGAATGGATATGCCGTGTAAGCTTTATCCGAAACCGGATCGAACCCTGCATTGTAAGAAACAGTACATGCATTACTGATACCCAGATCTCTCCCGTTGACAGCATATGCCTCGATAAATGCTGCAACGACGTAGGTCGGAAGTATGCAGTTTGAAGCCTGAGTTGGGAAAGGCTTCACGACCATCCAGTTTGGATCGCCCGCGGTGCGATCCATTAGATCGATTGCTTTCGATCCATGGGCAAGGGCTGTGTCTTCCCACCCACCAGCAAAATTGAACCTCAGCCCTGGAACTGGTTCCCAGGTCGATTCCACCTCTGCTCCTTTGACGTGCGCATCGAAATTCAAATTGATCGACGTTCGATCAACAATTTCGGAAATCTGATAATTCTCGTAGTTGTAGTAGAACAAATTTGCATTGAACGTGAGCGCCCCATCCAATAGCGTGTTCTTTGTACCGAGCTCGAAAGCGTCAATGAATTCGGGCTTGAACGTTAGGGGATGTATCGGGCTCGCCGTATCGGTAAATGCGAACTGGAGTAAAATTGCCCCCGGCGGGTTGGCTCCGCCAGCCTTGTACCCGTGAGCATATGACCCATAAACTAATGTTTGCTCCGTGAAGTCTAGCGCAGGTGTCCAGTTAGCAGTCGCTCGACCCGTAAATTGATCCCACTGCTGATTGACCACGCCCGATATCGGGTAGCCGTAACCTTTGACCAATAGTTCGCTCGGTATGTCGGTGAAGTGCTTCTGGTCTTCTGTCCAACGCAAGCCACCGATCAGCTTCAAACTGTTCGTGACATTGTAATAAGCTTCCCCAAAACCGGCATAGGAATTCAGGGTATAGGGGTTTTTGCTGAGAAAATAATTGTGCCCCTCGCCGTTTAGGTCCGAGATTGGATTTGGATCGATATAGATGCAGCCGCCTTCCAGAGAGCTTTGGATGTTATATGGCGTGAAAGGATTGGTGACCGCGAAGCCGCCTTTCAGGCAATTGGAATTGTCAGAAACACCTGGAACCCACGGTTCCCCTTGTATTGTGCCAGGGGCGGTAGCCACATGCGACCAGCCATAAGAAGCAGCTGTTAGTGTGTTGATGAAAACGTAATAATTTTCTTCGGTCTCATAGTGAAGATAGTTGCCTCCGAGACTGAAATTGAACGGTCCCCCAAAGTGAGATGCAAATCGCAACTCTTGGCTCAACTGCCACGAGCGTTCTTCGGAAAGATCTTGAGCTACCAATCTATCACTGCAGCCGAGCTGCGGGTCGCAAAAGACGCCGTCCGGTACACACGAGTATCCAAAATTCCCATTAGGGTCGGTGACGTTGCGCCCCTCGGTGTCAACATATGCCTGGGGCACCGGTCTGCAGGACGCACCGGTTTGCAAACCAGCGCAACTATCAAGGGACGCGTCTCTGCAATGTCCCAAGCCGTTGGGATCCGGTGTAAGCATTTGGAGCTTGTTCACAGCATTGCCGCTCGTTGGCGAGATGTATTGAAATGCGCCCTCCGATGTATCGAACCGGTTATAATCTTCCGTGGACCATAGAAAGTCTTGGCTAAAACCAGTTTGCGATGTAATCGTCAGCACTGGCGCAACCGCATAGTCGGCGTTGAATTCAACGATGTCGTTTTTGGCTTTGTATTGCGGATTGCGCGTGGTCTCGATGACCCGGAGATTTCGCGACTGCGTCGTGCTGGCATAAGGATTAAAATTGAAAAGAGCGTTTGCTTGCAGCGGTGCAAAACCACTCAATGGGACGTAGTAAGGCAAGGATTCCCCATTGGGAACCTGGAATGATTGGGCCGAATACAGGGATGCGGGCAAACAACCCTGACTTAGATAATTTGCTGGCTCGTAAGGAGCGTTCGTCTGGCCGCTTATGACAGGATAACCACCGACTTCTGACGGTCCGGGATCGGTTTTGCACAATTGCTTGGCTGTTCTCATCCGATCGTCATCTTCGGAGAAGTGTTCCCAGACCAAATAGGTTTGTAGGTTGTCGATAGGCTTCCAGCCTAGCGTTATGCGACCTGACCAGAGATCGCGCCCATCGACACGTTGTTCATCGAGCGCATTGAAGCTGTAGCCCTGACGCTTCGTCCATTCGCCCGCAACGCGAAGATCGAGACGGTCGTCGACAAGAGGCAAGTTGATCATGCCCTCGAAGCGACGCTGGTGATAGTTGCCGATTTCGCCAGACGCCATTGCTTCGAACTGATCGGTTGGTTTTGCAGTAATCAAGTTCACGACACCGGCTGTTGCATTTCGCCCGTAGAGCGTTCCTTGCGGTCCACGCAGGATTTCCGCCTGACCGAGATCAAAGAATTCTTGCTCGAAGAAGTGATTGCGGATGAACGGGATATCATTCAACGCAACTGCCACAGCGGGGTCGGTTGTGACGGAGATCGCCTGCGTGCCGATACCGCGGATTTGAATGCTGTATCCAGTGAAATTCGTCTTCGTGAATGTTAAGTTCGGCACCTGCTTCACGAGGTCTGGGCCTCCGGCCGTTTGGGTAGCCGTCAGTTGTTCCTGACTTAGAGCGGTGATCGCGATGGGAATGGATTGCACATCGGCGCCGCCGAGTTTCGAGGACGTAACCGTAACTGTTTCCACAGCAGTTCGCGGCGGAGCGGCTTGGGCTAGTTGCATGGGCTGAATCTGGATGTCGGACGCGCTGCTTGATTGCCCAGAGCGGACAATGGCCATGACGCCGGATTCGTTATGAACGGTGAAACCTGATCCTGCGAGAATTCGTGACAATGCTTGATCTACAGGCAGCTCGCCTCTCACACCTCTCGACCGCACGCCCTTGATAGCATCTTCCGAAACAATCAGATGCACACCCGTCTGTGTGACATAAGAATTTAATGCGCTTTCGAGATCGCCCGCCGGAATATTGAAATTCTCGGCTGTTGCCGGTGCCGCAAAGCACATCATGCAAGCTCCCGCCAGAAGCGCAGATTTGAATTTGATCGTCAGCATGTGCCCCCTCTTTGTCCACGCGGCCACATTCCGCCGCCTCGAATCCACCTTGAACGCATTGCACGAGGCTAGGCCTCAACGCGAAATCACAACGTCGCCGCCTTTATTTTCGACATTCACGCCGAGCACGACGTGAGCCACGCGGCCGAAGAGCCGCACATCATTGACTGGAAATGTGCCATTGATTTTCAGACGCGCCGCATGAGTGTCTGCGACAACAACCTTCTGCTCGTTATAACGATTGATTTCCTTCGCTGCATCGGCCAGCGATGTGTGAAAGAAGATCAGCGATCCGTGCCGCCAGGCCATCGTCTCGTCCAAATCATGGACCGGCTTACGCGTGACGCTGAAATCTTTGGAGGTCGCGACAACGACATCTCCGGGCGCGAGGACAGCGGGTTTCGATCCAGTCGTGCCGATGTTTTCGAACTGCGCGCGGCCTTCGACGAGCGAAACCTTCACCTCGCCGGGCTGCCGCCGCACCACGAATTCCGTTCCAATATCCGTGATGCGATGGCTACCCACAGTCACCACAAAGGGCCGCGAGGAGTCGTGCGTGACGTGGAAGAAAGCTTCGCCTTTGTCGAGAACGATATTGCGCCGGTCATCCTTTAACGCGATGCGCAACGACGTATCTGTATTGAGCTCGATTCGCGAACCGTCGGAAAGCGTGATTGTTTTGTGTCCGCCGACCGCGGTGGAATAGACAGTCCCATCAGGCCGACTGAGGTACTGCGTCGTCCCGATGCCGATTGCAGATGCCACGATCAGTGCGGCTGCAATCTGAAACGAAGTCGAAACAATCCCCTTACGTTGCGCTGGAGCCGCAGGACGAAAGGAGGGTGTCTTCAGGACGACGATGCGATCGGCCTTGGCCCAGGCAGCACTGACCCGCATATACGCCACCTTGTTGGTGGCGGATTCCGCGACCCAGGCGTCCAATTCTGCTTGGTCTTTGTCGCTCCAGTCCTCGCTGACGCGTCGCTCCAGCCACTCTGAAGCCAGCGCACGCACGTCCTGCGCGGTGGATGCTTTCTGGGAGCTTTCCGCCGGGCCGCTCATGGCGCGCTTCCGAGGTCGACACGGTCGCCGTAGACAAAATCTGCCAGCGCATACATCGCATTGGCGATGTTGTGCTTCACCGTATTTTCGTCGACGCCCAAGCGTTGCGCGATTTCCTTGCGTGAAAGTCCTTCGACCTTCTTCATCACCAGAGCATCACGATAGGGCTGTGGAAGGTGATCGAGTGCACCCTGCAAGCGGCGCAATTCTTCGCGCGCGATGAGCGTGCGGTCGGGTCCCGGCTCGTCTATCGCTACGCCGAGGGCGTCCAAATCCGAGACGGCTTCGAAGGAAACAATATGATCACGACGGGCGCGGTCGATCAGCAAATTGCGTGCGGTGGCGAACACAAATGGCTTGGTGGGCTGAGGGATGCGCTCGTTTGCGGCTTCGAAGACGCGGACATAGATGTCCTGGCACAAATCGTCGATCTCGTTTTGATTGCGCCAGGAACGGCGTAAAAACTGCATCAACGCGGCCTCCAGAGGCAGCACTTCACGGATAAACCAAGCCTCGGCGTCAGACGCGCTCACGGGCACGCCCGAAACGGGCGGCCTAGCGCCGTGACGCCTTGTGTCTGGTGTCTCAACCATCCCCCGCCAGTATCCTGCCTCTCGGGGTTAGAAGTCAGAACTGCACTCGGTAAAACGATCCGCGGATGCGTTTGACGGAAATTTTCTCGAAAAAATTTTGTCGGAAACGGAAATTTCCAGGGATAGTGCGGAAATTTTCCAGAACACGCCTCTTCGAGATCACTCACTCCTACGGGCAATTATAGTCCCTGTCGGGTGCGCCTCTAATCTTGACAACGAAACAACGAGCGCCGCAGTGCGAGGGGCAGAAGCGCCGATCATACGAGAGCAGGCATCAACGACAGATGGTGCTCGATGCGCCACAAGTGGCTGCTGGAACACTCAAATTGCGGCGGCGCGTACTGTCGAACGCACGATCGGATTGAACTTGCTGCTCGACTTGCCAGACCAGAGGAGATGGCTGTCGACGAGTGGTCCATGTCCAAGAGCCTCCCGGAGCGCCCCCTTGTCCGCGGTGGCCGAGATGCTCGACTGCGACGAGAGCCAAGTGAGGTGTCTCGTAAGACTCGGCCAGCTCCAAGCTCACCGGATCGGAAAAAGGGGCTTGCGAATCTGATTAGACTCGATCGCTGAATACTAGGAATGGCGAACGAGTTCTCCCCAGTCGCGATGCGAGGATGAGAAAGTAGCCAGATCCATGGTTAGGTCGTCTCACAAGGCATCCATCGAGAAACTGAAGCGACGCGAATTGATGGATCACTCAAGCACTTTCTTCGGATTCGCCTCAACCAAAAAAGGCTTGAAAAACGTACTCGATGGTCTGCCCCAAGCCTTAAGAACACGCCTTGCGCGTATGCGATTCCAACCCAATTACTGCCCTTTAAACAAAAAAAAGCGGCGGATTTCTCCGCCGCCCAGGGAGTCGGGAATTTATTTGTTTTAGCCTCCTAAACCAACGCTGACGCTCGCGAAAGGTCCGTAGAAGCTGCGGTTCTCCTTCTTCGCCGTGTCGATGCCGCCGTCCATGGCGCCAAAGAAGAAGTCTCCGCGATAGCCGAGGCTGAGTTTGGCATTTGCATAACGGAAGGACAGCCCCGCGAAGCCACCGATGTTGGGCACTGTCACTGATCGTGAGCGAATCCGGTCGGGAGGCGTGTGGCGATAGAGAGTTGTTCGAGCGACACTAGAAGATGCATATTTGCCCATGTGATATTGCGCGGTGGTCTGATGATGCACTTTCGCGCGCTGTCGCCCAAACAGAAGTGCGGCGTTTGCGCCCCAGTCCAGCACGATTTCTCCATCGGCGGGATTTCCGACTACCGGCGCGGATGCGTTCCAGGAGATCGAGGGACCGATTCCGTGGAAACTCCGCACAGCGGTTAGCGATGCGTCATTCAAATGATAAATCCCACCATCAAAACCTTTAATATTGCCGAAATATTTATATGTCGGATGGGCATCCGGATCCGATGCGAAGACAATGTTCGATTTCGATCCAAACTGGGCAAAGCGCACGCCGAGACTGAATATAGACGAACTTCCGGCGCCGAACATGCCGAGGCCCACATCCTTGCCCGCCTGAAAATCAAGGATCGTATGGCTTTCGCGGTCCTGCCTCTGGGCATCGATGAATTGCAGTGCTTTCCGGTTCCGGATGGTAACTCCACTAGTGATCGGAACCCCCGGCTTCGATGTGTATTGTGCAGCCGGTATGCCCTTGGTCGGATAAGATTGCTGATTAAGTTCTTGATGACTGGTTGTTCGGCCAACACGAACGCCCACAGAGAAAACCCAGTTCGAATTCTCCGGCTGAAAGCTGATTTTGCCCTCTTCGCCAAAGCTAGACCGCGGCGAATGGCCAACGGTGAGAGGATCGACGGTCTCGGGCGCAGGACGCAGCGAGGCAAGGAGGAACGGCGGCACGAATTTGTCTTCGCCGTCGCTCAAGTGTTCGAATTGTCCGCCCAGCTCGATCCAGACGGTGGCACGATCCGTATCACCATCACCGGCTCTGGCCGTACCTGATCCATACGCAGAACCAATTAGGGCAAGCGCGGATACCGTGGTCAGCAACTGCCAACGGAAATCCTTGCTGCGGCCTGATGCATTTATCAATTCGCTCATGTTGGTCCCCCTCACCAGTTCTTCGTGACGCGAATGCCGATCAGTTTCGGATCAGTCAGGAAGACATTGGTCGTAAGTCCGCTGTCGTCGCTGTTCAGGAAATCGCCGGTGATCGCGGTCGTATTAAAGATATTTTTGTCATAGAGCATCACCTGCCAACCATTCTGGTTGGTGAAGATCAGCGTGACGTTGACGTTGGTGTACCCGCGTAACCGATCATATGGATAGTCGTTGAATACGCGCGCCCAGGAATAATCCTGCCAGTAATAATCTCCGCGTAGCGTGCCTGCCCAATCGGTCGAGAGTGGGAGCGTATATTGCGCTCCAAACGAAACCGTGAACGGCGGCGCATTGGGCAGCTTATTGCCGCTTAGATCCTTGTCGAAACCCTGACCATTGTTGGGGACAGGACCGAAATCAAAGGAATGATAAACGGGAGTGCCGGTACCATTGCAATTTTGGATGCAAAGATTGCCAGTGTTCTGGCCGGTGTAAGGATCTCCGGCTGTTCCAGCGAGAGGATCGAAGCCGTGATAGTGTGTTCCGTCCAGTAAGACCACATCCGTAGCCGGATCGTAGGGCTGATTTGTTACTGGATCACGCTCCCCCCCATATGCGTTACCGCAGCCTAAGCTGAGTCCACTCAGGCTAGCTCCCGATGCGACCTGGAGCACCATAGCGGCGACAACATAAGTCGGCAGGACACAATTTGATGCTTGTGTAACGAACGGTTTGAGGACCATCCAGTCAGGATGATTTGCGGCATCCGCGCGATCCATCAGATCTACGGATTTGCTTCCCTTCGCAAGCGCCGTATCTTCCCAGCCGCCCGCGAAATTAAAGCGCAATCCGGGAATGGGTTCCCAGGTGGATTCAATCTCCGCACCCTTCACATGCGCATCGAAATTGTCATTGATGGAAGTCCGATCGACAATGCGGGAAATCTGATAGTTCTCGTAATTGTAGTAAAAGATATCCGCATTAAACGTGAGCGCTCCGTCCAGAAGAGTGTTCTTCGAGCCGAGTTCGAACGCATCGACGAATTCCGGCTTGAAGGTGAGCGGATGGATCGGGTTCGCAATCTGCCCGCCCGAAGCACTACTTCCGAACGTCAACAGCTGCGCGCCCGGCGGATTGGCGCCACCGGCTTTGTAGCCGTGCGAATAGGTGCCATAGACAAGCGTCTGGTCGGTGAAATCCAGCTTTGGCGTCCAGTTTACAGCGGCGCGACCGGTAAACTGGTCCCATTGCTGGTTCACGGCACCGGTGCTGGGATAACCGTATCCGGCCACCAACAGCTCGCTCGGAATTTCGACGAAATGCTTCTGATCCTCTGTCCAGCGAATGCCTGCTGTTAGCTTCAGATCGCTGAACACATCATAATATGCCTCGCCAAAACCCGCATAAGAGTTCAGCGTATAAGGATTCTGGCTCAGAAAGTAGTTGTGTCCCTTGTTATTGAGACTCGTGAGGGGATTGGGGTCGATATACTGGCAATCGCTGCCACCCTCGGTCTTCAGCATGTTTGATGAATAGGGATTGGAGCTCTGGAAGCCACCCAGGATGCAATTCGAATTGTCGGAAACGCCGGGGACATAAGGCAATGTTTGTCCATTTTGAAACCAACCATAAGTCGCCAAGGTTAATGTATTGATGAACACGTAATAATTTTCATCGGTTTCATAGTGGAGATAATTTCCGCCTACGCTGAAATTGAACGGGCCACTGAAATGCGAGGCAAGCCGAAATTCCTGACTCAATTGCCAGGCACGTTCGTCGGAAAGATCCTGGGCAACGAGCCGGTCACTGCAGCCCAATTGCGGATCGCAGAACACAGCGTCGGGCAGGCAATCAAATCCCACAGTATCGATATATGCACCGGGGTTTGGTTTGCACGTGCCATTGGGGCCGGTTAGTCCCACACATGAAGCTGCGCCACCTCTGCAATGTCCCAACCCGTTCGGGTCCGGCGTGACCTGACCGAGTGGATTGGTGGCTGAAAATCGGCCGCCATCGTCGGGCGTCTCGAATTGAAATGCGCCTTCAGCAGTGTTGAAACGATTGTAATCTTCCGTGGACCACAGGGAGTCTTGATTGTAGCCAGTTTGCGAACTGAAGGTTAGTGCAGGCGAGATACTATAATCCATATTCAGCTCAACGGTATCGTTCTTGGCCCTGTAGATTGGGTTCAATTGGGTCTCGATCACACGCAGATTGCGCGATTGCGTGGTGCTGGCATAAGGATCGAATGTGCCAAACTGGCCATTAGTAATGGGCGCCAACGCCTGCGCGAGAGGATCATAATAAGGCAGTACTTTTCCATTCGGTACCTCGAAAGCATCGCTGCCATAGAGCGAAGTCGGCAGGCAACCTTGGCTTAAATATTCCGCAGGCGCGTAACCGCTGTTGTCAAGATCTATAAATCCCCCTGCTACCGGCACACCATCGACCACTGACGCACCAGGATCGGTCTTGCAGAGCTGCTTGGCTGTACGCATACGATCGTCGTTTTCTGAGAAATGCTCCCAGACGAGATACGCCTGGAGCTTCTCGGTTGGCTTCCAGCCTAGCGTCACGCGGCCCGACCACAGATCGCGGCCATCGATGCGCTGGTCATCCAGCGCGTTGAACGAATAACCTTGACGTTTGGTCCATTCGCCGGCGACACGCAGATCAAGTCGGTCGTCGACAATCGGAATATTGATCATGCCTTCGAGTCGGCGATTGTGATAATTTCCTATGTCGGCTGATGCCATCGCCTCGAATTGATCGCTGGGCTTCGCAGAGGTCAGGTTGACGACGCCCGCCGTCGCGTTGCGGCCGTAAAGCGTTCCTTGCGGGCCGCGCAGAACCTGCACCTGCGCGACATCGTAGAATTCCTGTTCAAAGAAGTGATTGCGAATGAACGGCGTATCGTTGAACGCAACTGCCACGGCAGGGTCGGTCGTCACCGAAATCGCCTGCGTGCCGATGCCGCGCAATTGGATGCTATAGCCGGAGAAATTCGTCTTCGTGAATGTCATGTTCGGAACCTGCTTGATCAGGTCCGGCCCGCCCGCCGTTTGTGTGGCTGTCAACTGTTCCTGGCTCAATGCCGTGATTGATATTGGGATACTTTGCACGTCCGCACCGCCGAGTTTAGACGAGGTGACGGTGACCGTTTCCACAGCAGCGCGGGACGGCGAAGCGGCTTGAGCGAGTTGCAGCGGAGCTATCTCGAGCGACGAGGATTTCTGGCGGACTACTTCGAGCACACCCGCGCCATCTCGCGTATATACAAATCCTGTCCCTCGAAGAAGCTTATTCAACGCCTCCTCAGGGGAAAGATTGCCTTTAACGCCTGGCGTTCTAAGACCCTTGATCTCGGCGCTGGACGCAACGAGCGTTACACCCGATTGTGTGGTGAACGCAGCGAGAGCCGATGAGAGATCGTCGCCGGGAATATTGAAATTCTGCGCATTCGCTGCAGAAATCGAAGTCGTCATGAGAACTGCGCCGAGCAACGGCATCTTTATTTTAAGGACCATATTCGTTCACCCCCTATTACAACGTTCCTTCACCACTCACTTCGGCCAGGCACAACTCACGCTTCAACGAGAGATCACCATCTCGTCGCCGTTCCTCTTCACGCGTAGTCCGAAGAATTTTTGTGCGATGTGTGCAAATTCTTGCGTGTTATCTGCTGGAAGCGCGCCACTAATTTCGTGCGCTGCGGCGAATGAATCACCGATTACGATCTTTTCGCGATTGTAGCGATTGTATTGCCTGGCCGCTTCGGCGAGGGGCGTATTGTGGAACACTATGATCCCACTGCGCCATGCCAATTCATCGCTAATTCTTTTGGACGGCTCCCTCGTGACGGAAACGCTTGTTGCAGTCGCGACAAGCACATCGCCGGGCGTCATCAACGCAGACTGCGAAGGAGCGCCATTTTCGGCCGAGAACCACACGCGACCGTCGACCAAGGCGACTTCAAGTCTGTCGGGTTCTTTTCGGACCGAGAATTTCGTTCCCAATACTGTTATCTTGTGATTGCCCGCCGTGACGACGAAGGGCCGATTGGCATCGTGCGCGATGCTGAAATACGCCTCACCCTTCTCCAGCCAACCGGCGCGATGCGTGAGTCCGAGATCCGCACGGAACACCGTGTCGGTGTTCAGTTCGACGACTGAACCATCGGCCAACGTGATCGTCCGATGTCCGCCGACGGGCGTGGAATAGGTCTCGACCTTCGGCAGAAGGACATATGCGGCACCGCCGACAGCGAAGAGTGTCAACGTGGCGACCAGAGCTGCGGCTCGCATGAAGAAAGAACGACCTGGAGCGGGCCTTCCGGCACTTGCCGGCTGAAACTCTCGGGGCTCCAGAGCAACCAGCCGCTCTGCCCGCCCCCACGCCATTGCCACGCGTTGATATGCCAGGAAGTTCGCGGTGGAAGCACCGAGCCAGCCATCTAGTTGGCGCTGATCGTTTTCAGACCAGTCGGCGCGATCGCGACGTTCCAACCAGGCTGCTGCCTGATGCTTGATCGCGACAGCTCGCTCGGCAGCGCCGGAATCTGGTCCAATTCCGCTCATGGGCGCTTCCGCGGATTGGCTTGCTCGCCATAAAGAATATCGGCGAGGGCATACATGCCTTCGGTCAGATAAACAGAGACCGAAGCTTCACTGAGATTGAGACGGGTGGCGATCTCCTTGCGGGAGAGATTGCGGATACGCCGCAGGACCACAACATCGCGATAGCGCGGCGGGAGCGCCTCGATAGCTTCCTTCAGACGACGAAGCTCATCGCGTGCGGCAAGTGTTTGATCCGGCCCTGGGGTGTCGATGGCAACACCCAGCGCGTCGAGGTCGGCGACCGCATCCATCGGCACCACCCTGCGGTCCCGCACACGGTTCGCGATCAGGTTCCTCGCGGTCTGGAAGAGGTACGCTTTTGTGTTGTCGGGAAGCTCTTTCTGGGCGGACTCATAAACCCGGACATAGATGTCCTGCAGGAGGTCTTCGACATCGCTTTCGTCGCGCCAGTTGTGCCGTAGGTACTGCAACAACATTGCCTCCAACGGCAGAACCTCGTGCAGAAACCAATGCAATGCTTCGGGCGCACTCATAGGAGCGCCCGGACGCGAAGCGTTGGTATGTCCACTGTCGAGGTCCGACCCCTGTGCCATCCCTGCCCTTCTTCATTCCTTTTCCGGAACGAGCCGCGGGCTACGCAGATGAAGACACGGCTCAATCCCAGTTCTTAATGGTCCCCTCGAAAATTATTTTGAGTCCGTCCCGCAATATTGTTCCAACGGTATGGGCGGGGCTCGGCGGCGAGCCTACTCCTGTTCGTGGCGCAAAGCGTCACTACGCCCGAGGTGGGTGATTTCTTTTCAGTAGTGAGCGCGCTCTGTTCCTTTGGCCGAGGCCGTCTAGAAAAATACGGCCTTCTTCAACCGGAAAAATCCAATCAAACCAGTGACAAGAATCTCTCGCGGCACACGCACATTTTTTTGGCGAGCGGCTTCTCTCGAGTCCGCGGATTGCTTATTTTTGTGGTCGCGCTGCAATTGCGCCGGGGATCGATGACAGAGAAGTGCAGACAGATGCAAATTCGTCCCGCCAACCACATCGCAACACAAACACCTGCGAAGCGCAGTAAAGCGTGTATAGCCGCCTTGATCCGATTGGATCCCAAGACCATGTCGTTTTCTCGCAATCGAGCGAGAAGCCATGCGTGCAGAAAACCATGACAGCAAACACGATCACCCCGGTGACGAACCTGTCGCCAATGCAACACTTCCCAACTTGGGAGCAGACGACCTTTTGGACGAGCGCGAGGTCGCCAAATTGCTTCGGATCAGCTCCTACACCGTTCGCAACGAACGGCTCAGGGGGAAAATCGGCTTCGTTCAAGTGGGCGCGAGAATCTTTTACGCGCGAAGTCAGGTTGCCGACTATCTCCGAGCGCAAAGGGTGCCTCCATGTCTGACCCCGCAAGAAGCAGACCCGGACAGATCGGCGACTACTGGCTCTCGAAACGCTCAGGAAAAGACCCGGAAAAGACGCCCTGGTGCCGGACCTGGTTCGACGCAAACACTCGACAGACAAGCCGCGCAAGCCTTGGCACGACAGATTTTCACGAGGCAAGCCTCCTCCTCGCCGACTGGGTCGTCAACAACGTCCGGCCGGAGAAAGCCGCACCCGAACAAGTCCTGATCGATAACGTGCTGCTGGGTTACTGGAACAATCACGCGAAGGATTTGCCGAGCGCGAACGCGCAATGGAACGGTCTCGCCTATTGGCATGAATACTGGACCGGACGGACGGTTTCACAGATCACACCCCAAGAGCAACGGCGGTTTCGGCACTGGCTGGAGAACAAAGGCGTTCGTGAAGGCGGAATCGACCGCATTCTTTCGGTCGGACGCGCAGCCCTTAATCGCGCTCGCAAATGGCAGGAGCTACGCGAGGCGCCACATATCTTCGGGCTGCTGACATCCGAGGCCAAGCGTTCGCGGGCGCCGATGGGACGGCCAATCACCTTGCCGGAACTGGCCAAAATGCTCGATGCGGCCCGTTCCAGACATATCCTGTTTTATCTGCTTATCGCTTCCAACACGCTGGCCCGGCCGAGTGCGGTGCTGGATTTGCGCAGATCTCAATTCGACGCCGCGCACAAGCTGCTCGATCTCAATCCGCGCGGCCGTTCACAGAATAAGAAATACCGGCCCATCGTTCCGGTTACCCCGACGCTGTTGCCCTGGCTCAATTCCGTCGAGGTGCCTCAAGGGCATTATGTGACGTATCGCCAGCGGCCGATTAAATCCATCAAGCAGATGTGGTACCTCACGCGCGAGGTGGCTGAACTCGACAGCTCGATCACGCCTTACTCGATCCGGCACGGCATGGCACGGGAGATGCGCAAGCGGCGCGTACCGACTGAGCAGATCAGCCTTTTTCTCGGTCACCTGCCGAAAGGGTCCGACGCCACAACGTCGATCTACGCGCCCTATGATCCCGATTTCTGCGCGGATGCGGTCGAGGCCATTGAGCGCATCATGGCGGATGTTCGCGGGCTACTGAAACGCGCCAATATCGACCAGCCGACTCTTGACGCAGCGGCCATTGCGGCCGCGCTAGGCAAAGAGACCAGCGATCGCGGTGTCGGCAGCCTCATGCGGGAGGAAATCCGCTACCTGATCCTGTCCGGCACCCCGCATGCAGAGGTCGTCCGTCGTACCGGCACATCCGACGGCACAGTCAGCTTGGTTCGGAAGGAATTGCATAACGCTATACCGCTCTACAGGAATTCGGAATCCGTTGGCGTGCCCTTGGCGTGCACCGAAAATCGTGTTAGAAGGACCGGTACGTCAAAAAACGCTGATTTTATTGGTGGGCCCGGCAGGATTCGAACCTGCGACCAAGCCGTTATGAGCGGCCGGCTCTAACCAGGCTGAGCTACAGGCCCCACCAGGGCGGTTCCTTAGCAGCAAATTTTCCAAAGCCAAATT
>Ga0134126_10002398_pt1 | contig 23662 bp, 23 predicted proteins | sample KB31752_FD_96881 | JGI IMG/M metagenome (GOLD analysis project Ga0134126, IMG submission 96881) | Terrestrial soil microbial communities with excess Nitrogen fertilizer from Kellogg Biological Station, Michigan, USA - KB3-175-2 | ecosystem: Environmental > Terrestrial > Soil > Unclassified ... | reverse complement strand
TGTTTTTAAAATACGATGTAATAGTGGTGGGTGCAGGGCATGCTGGCTGTGAAGCGGCTGCAGCTGCTGCAAATCTTGGCAGCAATGTCCTTTTAATAACAATGAATATGCAAAATATGGCTCAGATGAGCTGTAACCCAGCCATGGGAGGCATAGCGAAAGGGCAAATATTACGGGAAATCGATGCTATCGGTGGTTACTCGGGAATTGTAACTGACGAAACAATGATTCAATTCCGAATGCTGAATAAAAGTAAAGGTCCGGCAATGTGGAGCCCAAGGGCTCAAAATGACAGAATGCTTTTTTCTTATAAATGGAGGTCTCTACTTGAAAAAACGCCAAACCTTGATTTCTACCAGGATTCCGTAATTGGATTAACTAAAGAAGGCGATAAAGTCACCGGAGTCAGAACTTCTCTGGGGCACCACATACTTTCCAACTCTGTCGTTTTAACTAATGGCACCTTTTTAAATGGGATTATTCACATTGGAAACAAACAATCTAAAGGTGGCAGGGTGGCAGAAAAAGCTTCCATGGGCATTACGGAACAATTGGTAGACTGGGGATTTGAAAGCGCCCGCCTTAAAACCGGCACGCCCCCACGAATAGATGGGCGTTCATTAGATTACTCTAAAATGGAAGAACAAAAAGGCGATGAAGAAATCACCGGCTTTTCATATACCGATACTAAAAAACCCCCGGTGCAAAAAAGTTGCTGGATAACCTATACCAATACAGAAGTACATGAGATCTTACGAACCGGATTCATTGATAGCCCCATGTTTCAAGGAAGGATAAAAGGAATTGGCCCAAGATATTGCCCCAGTATAGAAGATAAAATAAATCGCTTCGCAGAAAGAGAACGGCATCAACTTTTCGTAGAGCCAGAGGGTTGGGATACCATTGAAGTCTATGTAAATGGATTCTCTTCATCCTTGCCGGAAGAAATACAACTCAAAGCATTGAAGAAAGTACCTGGGTTTGAGAATTGCAAAATGTTTCGTCCCGGTTACGCAATAGAATACGACTACTTTCCCCCTACTCAATTAAAAATGACGCTGGAAACCAAATTAGTAAAAAATCTATTCTTTGCCGGGCAGATTAATGGCACAACGGGCTATGAAGAAGCTGCTTGCCAGGGTTTAATAGCGGGAATTAACGCACATCAATCAGTAAATGAAAAAGAAGTATTCCAACTAAAAAGAAGCGACGCTTATATAGGAGTTCTCATCGATGACCTTATCAACAAGGGAACAGATGAACCTTACAGAATGTTCACCAGCCGGGCGGAATATAGAACCTTATTAAGGCAAGACAACGCTGACATGCGTCTTACCGAAAAAAGCTATCGAATCGGCCTCGCGTCTCAGGAAAGAATGAATAAAGTTTTAAGAAAAAGAAAAGAAGTAAAAGACATTATCCAACTAATTGATCAAACAAAATTTGAACCATCTGAAATTAATGAATTCCTTCTAGGAAAAAATTCTGCGTCTATAACGCAGAAAACTAAAGCTACTCAAATTTTACTGAGGCCCGGCATCGATTTGCAAGACCTAAAATGCGTCCCTCCGCTAAAAGATAATCTTGAAACTTTCTCTAAGGAATCCTTGGAAGAAGCAGAAATTCAAATAAAATATCAGGTTTATCTCCAGAAAGAGGAAGAAATGGTTGCCAAAATGAGCGCCTTGGAAAACCAACTCATTCCGGAAAGCTTTAAATATGAAAATATTCCATCCCTCTCTAACGAGGCACGACAAAAATTTAAAAAAATAAAACCCCAAACCCTTGGGCAGGCAAGCCGGATCAGCGGCGTGAACCCAAGCGATGTACAGATACTCATGGTATATATGGGTCGTTAATTTCGTCTATACATAACCGTTAAATTAAAAATTATGGAATTAAGATTATCACCGTCTTTAAAAAAAGAAGAAGTATTTGAAATAGTTAAAACGTTCCTGGAAGCAAATCATTTTAAAATAATAAGTTCGGACAAAAGCCGCCCCTGGGGAGGCTTTTATGTAATTGACGAAAGCCAGTCGCAACAATTCATTGATTACTTCTTCTACGATGTATCCGACAAAGACAAAAAAAGTTCAGGGAAAATAAGCCCTAAAATATTAATTGTGGAAAAAGAAAAACGTCTTAGTTGGCAGTATCACCATCGTCGCGCAGAACTATGGAAGGTAATTGGCGGGGAAGCGGGTGTGGTAGTAAGTGATTCCGATAAAGAAAACGAGGTAATGTCTAAAAATCCAGGAGACATTATAAAACTAAATCAGGGTGAACGCCATCGTCTAATTGGTCTAAATAATTGGGGTGTCATTGCAGAAATTTGGAAACATACCGATCCGGCGCGACCAAGCGACGAAGATGATATAGTGAGAGTGCAAGATGACTTTGGAAGATAAAAGATACAAAAATAAAAAAAACCCAAGTACGGGGTTTTGCGGTGTGGGGCGGGATGGAACCGCCGACACAAGGATTTTCAGAACTCAAGCTGCAAATTTTTTTATATTTAGTTGATGATCAAATTGTCTTATTAAAATAAAAATGGGGATAATTGTTTGTTTATTGTCCATTGATTTAAAGAACTAAAACATATAATAATTCGTTCTACGATCCCGATCCATTTTACTGCAGTGTCAAGCCTTCTTTTACATATACTTTGAAACTATCGTCCTGGTAAAATTCAAATTGTTTGGGACTAATACCTGGTTTAATATCCCCAATAATTTTCATTCATTGACTTTTCCTAACCTTGCAAATCTACATATCTCCAAAAAATGCTCAAGGCTTTGAAACTGTACATCTATTATATTTGATCTTCCCGGCATTCTTTACATAACAGATTTGGTAATATTCACAAATTGATTGAAATTGCTCCAATTGCAAAGGCGAATATCCGATAAACATCAAAAGACTTAAGGGATAGTTTATATTATAGACGTTACCTAAAAACTTTTTCTTCGTGTTCTTATTTTAGCATCTCATCCCATAATAATCATTAATTTTAACATTCAAATTATGTTGGCAGGATTAGGCACAGACTTAATAGAAATTAATCGAATAGCTGAAAAAATAAATAAAGAATCCGGTTTCAGAGAAAAGGTGTTTTCAAAAAAAGAAATAGTTTATTGCGAATCAAAAACCTATAAGTTTCAGCATTATGCAGTACGTTTTGCGGCTAAGGAATCTTTTTTTAAAGCGCTTGGAACCGGCTGGATAACAGGAACACATTTTAATGAAGTTGAAGTAACAAACGATAAGTCCGGTAAACCTGCCTTGGTTTTACTGGATGAAACCAAAAAAACACTTTCTCCATTGGGGATAAGAAAAATTTTGGTTTCTATGTCGCATCTTAAAGAAATTGCTTCGGCAGTAGTGATCATAGAAAAGTAATATGAGTTTACAGGGATTGGCATCTGAATCAACAGAAAAAACAAAAGTATTGCAGGAACAAAAACTGCAGGAATTACTGCGTTATCTCAGCATATACTCTCCTTTCTATCGGAAACTATTTGCTAAAAATCAAATTGAAATAGATGATGTCAAAACGCTGGAAGACCTGCCTGCTCTGCCAACCACCAGTAAAGAGGATTTGCAGCAACGCAATAATGATTTTTTATGTGTAGATCCTGTGAAGATCATAGAGTACGCATCCACATCAGGAACATTAGGCAGCCCTGTAACCATTGCACTCACCGAAAATGATTTGCAACGATTAGCAACTAATGAATATAATTCCTTCGTTTGTGCTGATAGCACTTTATCAGATACTTTCCAACTAATGCTAACGCTTGACAGGCAATTCATGGCCGGTATCGCCTATTACTCCGGGTTGCGAAAGTTGGGTGCCGGTATTATCCGCTTAGGTCCGGGTGTGCCCGCAATGCAATGGGAAACCATTCAACGCCTTAAACCTACAGCGATTGTAGCCGTTCCTTCTTTTATACTCAAGCTCATTCAATTTGCTAAGGATAACCATATTGATCTGACCAATTCTTCCGTAAAAAAAGCTGTTTGTATTGGCGAAAATATACGTAATACTGATTTCTCTTATAATTTACTTGGTAAAAAGATAACTGAGGCTTGGAACATTCAACTTTATTCAACTTATGCTTCCACTGAAATGCAGACTGCATTTACTGAATGTGGAGAAGGACACGGTGGCCACCTACAACCTGAATTAATGATCGTTGAACTATTAGATGAGAATAACCGCCAGGTAGCAGCAAATATCCCAGGCGAAGTAACTATTACTACATTGGGTGTAGAAGGGATGCCATTGCTGCGTTATAAAACAGGAGATATTTGCATGTATTTTGATGAGCCATGTGCATGCGGTCGCACAAGTTTGCGCCTGTCGCCCATTATAGGTCGTAAAAAACAAATGATAAAATTTAAAGGAACTACACTTTATCCTCCCGCATTGTTTGATTTACTGAATGAAACGAAAGATGTAATAGACTTTGTGGTTGAAGTAAATTCAAATGAAATAGGTATGGATGAAGTATTGCTTTATCTCTTGCCCGCAGATTATAGTAAAGCCTGCGATAACCGGATAAGAGCTTATTTACAGGCCCGTTTACGTGTAAGTCCGCATGTTTTCTATGTTGGTTCTGAAGAGATCCAAAAAATGCAGTTCCAGGAAACAAGCAGGAAAGTCATCAAATTCATAGACAGAAGAATTTGATTATTGAATTGTTTTTACAGTGGGTAGTTGTAGCATATTCAACTATCTTCTGAATCATTTAAAAACATATATTTCCACATTTAATGTAATTATTAGTATGCTTTTATATTGAAGGTTTACCTTTATAAACAAAAATAAATTTAGTCGATGATACCAATTGGTCAAAAAGTCCTGACTCTAGATGATTTTTCTGATATCCTGTTTAAGCAAAAAGCAATTACTTTGCCTCCTTCCTCTTTGGAAAAAATCAGCGTTAACTTTCAGTTTTTACAAAAATTTGCATCTGATAAATTAATATATGGCATCAACACTGGTTTTGGACCAATGGCTCAGTATAAGGTAAGCGACGAAAATCTTTTACAACTCCAATATAATTTGATCCGGAGTCACAGTTCAGGAAGCGGTGCTCTTTTAGCTCCTGTTTTAGTGAAGGCGTTAATGATCGCCCGCTTAAATAGTTTAATGCTTGCCTATTCGGGTGTGCATACCGATGTTGTGGAGTTGCTTAAGGAACTGATTAATAAAAATATTACGCCTTGTATTTATGAGCATGGCGGCGTTGGTGCCAGCGGAGACCTTGTACAATTAGCCCATCTGGGTTTAGTACTGATTGGTGAAGGTGAAGTTGTATTTGAAAATAATATTTATCCCACATTCGTGATATTCGACAAATTTGGTATTAAACCTCTGTCAATACATTTGCGGGAAGGATTGGCTATTTTAAATGGCACGTCTGCCATGACTGGTGTAGGCCTGGTAAATATCATCCAGGCTCAAAAACTTCTGGTGTGGTCGGCTATGTTTTCGGCTATGACCAACGAGATCGTTGAGGCTTATGATGATCACTACTCACGCGAGCTAAATATTGTAAAGCACCACATTGGCCAGAACCGCATTGCTGCTATGTTACGCGAAATTTTGAATGGTAGTAAAATGATCCGTAGCCGTTCAGAACATTTGTACCATCCGGGTAACCTCAACCAGGATGTTTTTGAAGATAAGGTACAGGAATATTATTCATTGCGTTGTGTTACACAGGTTTTGGGTCCAATTTATGATACTATTATTCAGGCCGAAAAAGTGCTGGTGAATGAATTAAACTCGGTGAATGACAACCCGATTATCGATCACACAAATCAAAATATTTTCCATGGTGGAAATTTCCATGGTGATTATGTTTCACTTGAGATGGATAAACTCAAGATCTCTATCACGAAATTATCTATGCTTGCAGAACGACAGCTTAATTACCTGCTTAATGATAAGCTAAATCAAAAATTTCCCCCATTTGTAAACCTGGGTGTATTGGGATTAAATTTCGGTATGCAGGGCATTCAATTTACTGCCACATCAACCGTGGCCGAAAATCAAACCCTTTCTTTTCCCATGTATGTGCACAGTATTCCAAACAACAACGATAACCAGGATATTGTAAGTATGGGTTGCAATGCCGCATTGATGACTAAGAAGGTAATTGATAATTCATTTTCAATATTGGGTATCCAGGTAATGACCATTTTGCAGGCAATTGATTACTTAGGTTGCGTAGATAGGCTGTCGCCGACTACATTAGCTTTGTATACTCAGTTACGGAAAATTTTTCCAAAATTTATTGAAGATCAAGCCAGGTATAAAGAAATGGAAAAGGTCAGAATTTTTTTAGAAACAACTCATCCGGCAATTTCATTCAATGCTTAAGTTATAATAAATGAAGACTGCACTAGTAACGGGCGGCTCAAGAGGAATTGGCAGGGCAATCTGTATCAAACTGGCTTCCATGGGCTATTATGTACTCGTTAATTATAAAAATAATGTCCAGGAAGCTGAAACAACGCTTTCACAAATAAGGGAAAACGGTAAGAATGGTGAATTATTGAAATTTGATGTCTCCGACAGAAGTCAAATAAAGCAAATACTTGGAGAGTGGATAACAAAAAACACCGAAAAGCAAATTGAAATACTGGTAAATAATGCTGGAATAAAAAATGACAACCTGATGTTGTGGATGAAAGATGAGCAATGGGATGATGTTATAAAAACCAGCCTAAATGGTTTTTTCTTTGTTACACGGTTGGTGCTGGAAAGTATGTTATTAAACCGATATGGAAGAATCATCAATATAGTTTCTTTATCTGGATTAAAGGGATTGCCTGGTCAAACCAATTATTCAGCAGCGAAAGCTGGTGTAATTGGTGCTACCAAAGCATTAGCACAGGAAGTTGGTCGCAGCGGTATTACAGTGAATGCCGTAGCTCCCGGTTTTATCAAAACAGATATGACAGAAGATCTTGATGAAAAGGAATTAAAAAAAATGATTCCTGTAAACCGATTTGGATCAACTGAAGAAGTAGCACACGCTGTTGCCTTTTTAGCCTCACCTGAGGCTGCTTATATTACTGCCCAGGTATTGTCTATAAACGGTGGTTTGTATTCATAAGTTCGTAAAGAAAACGAATACAGTTGTTGTAGCAAAGAATAACCAAAGTTCACTCTATGAAAGTTTTATTAAGTAATATGTCCCCGGGAGATATTTTATTATTAATACCCCAAAGACCGCCATTTGTAATGGTCGATAAATTGTTGAGTTGTGATGAAAATAGTTCTAAGACTTCTTTTAGGATAGATGAAGAAAATGTTTTGGTAATAAAAGGAGAATTCAGTGAAGAAGGTTTAATAGAAAACATTGCCCAATCTGCAGCTGCGCAGGCCGGTTATCTGGCAATGATGCAAAACATACCCGTTAAAGTAGGCTATATTAGCATGGTTAAAAATTTGGAGATATTTGAACTCCCTAAAATTAACGATGAATTAGTTACAGAAGTAAAAGTAGAGAACCGGGTGTTTGATATGACCGTAATTTCAGGAACAGTGAGAAGTGATGATAAAGTAATAGCGCAATGTGAAATGAATATCATTTTAAGTAAAACATTAAAGGATGTTTTCATTGTTTCAGATAATATTATCTCGCCGCTTGGCTTGACAACTGATGAAAATTTTTCCCAGCTTAAAATTGGCCGTTCCGGTATCCGAGAACACACTGATATTTCGTTGGCAGACCGACCTTTTTATGCTTCCCTTTTTGATTATAAAAGCGCTTTTATACAAGATAACGGTGATAAATATACGAAATTTGAGCAGCTTCTTATTGCATCTATCGGGAATGCCCTGCAACATTGTAAAATAGAGGCCGGCAATAAGAAAACTGTGCTTATCATTTCTTCAACCAAAGGAAATATAAGTCTGCTTGAAAACGAAAAAAACACCCCTGAAATTCAAAAACGTATATCCTTACCTTTTTCAGCTAAATTAGTGGCTGAATATTTTGGGTTCATTAATCAACCTATTGTAGTATCTAATGCCTGTATCTCAGGAATACTGGCATTGATAACCGGTATGCGGCTCATACAATCCGGTCAATATGAGAATGCTGTTATTGCCGGGGCTGATGTTATTTCAAAATTTATTTTATCGGGTTTCCAGTCATTTCAAGCCGTTAGTCCAGTGCCATGTAAACCATTTGATATAAACAGAGAAGGGATAAGTCTTGGCGAAGGAGCTGCCACAATTATTCTTTCTGCCCACCAAAGCAATCCAGAAAATATAAAAGTAGTAGGTGGATCGGTGAGCAATGATGCCAATCATATTTCAGCGCCATCGCGCACAGGGGAAGAACTTAGCCAAGCTATTAAAAAAGCACTTGATGAAGGGCATATTTCTTCATCGGCTATTGATTTTATATCTGCTCATGGTACTGCAACGGTTTATAATGATGAAATGGAAGCTAAGGCTATAACTTTATCTAAACTACAAACCGTTCCTGTAAACAGTCTGAAAGGTTATTACGGGCATACTTTAGGAGCCGCAAGTTTAATTGAATCAATAGTATCTGTACATTCACTAAAAGAAAACCTGGTTATTCCAACTTTAGGTTTTAAAGAAATTGGCATACCCGATCCATTGAATATTTGTACTGATTTGTTGGCGGGGAATTTTAAAAAGTGCTTAAAAATTGCTTCCGGATTTGGAGGTTGTAATGCTGCTGTTGTATTTAGTAAACAATAAATAATAAAAGCCTATATTACTTTGTTTGCTGTAAAGAAAAAAACAATAAAAAATATGAAAAAAAATTAAAAACTTGATTGCAGAAAAATATATCACTTCCAGTTCCCTCATCAGTAAAAACACGATTTATAAAAACAGGGAACTGTTGTTTGTAAATAAAGATATTGACATAACTCGTTTTCTTCTGTTAGTTTACGATCATTTTGAAATTAATTATCCCAGGTTTTACAAAATGGACAATCTGTGTAAACTTGGATGGCTGGCTTCTGAAATATTATTGAAAGACAGTTTTAAAAAAGATAACTACAGGTCTCAGGATATAGGATTGATCCTTTCCAATGCTAATTCAAGCCTTGATACTGATCAGAAATATATGGAAAGTGTAAATGATATTCCCAGATCATCATTATTTGTTTATACGCTGCCTAATATTGTAACCGGCGAAATATGTATCCGGAATAATTTTAAAGGTGAAAGCGCATTTTTTGTATTTGATAGTTTTAATGCAGCCTTTATAGAAAATTATGTAAGCGGCCTTCTGGACAATAATGTTTTACAGGCATGTATCTGTGGTTGGATTGAATTGCTTGGGGATGAATACAAAGCTGCTTTATTTTTGGTTGAAAAATTAAAAAGTAAGGATGCGGTCGCTTTTACTAAAGAACAGATGAATAAAATTTTTGAAGATTAAAAAGATCAATTATCAATGGACCCTGAAGTTTTTATTGCTGGCGTAGGAATTATTACTGCTATAGGTAATGATGTTCCTGAATGCCTTTGCTCTTTTGAAAAAGGATTGGCAGGCATGTCCGATATCGCTTATGTAGATACGAATCATCGTCATAATATCCCGGTAGCAGAGGTGAAATTAAGTAATAATGAACTCGCTAAAATTGCGGGTATTTCATCTGAAATAAGCCGAACTACACTTTTGGGCTTGACAGCAGCGAAGCAAGCATTAAAGGATGCTGATATTGCTGATCTTTCGTCTTTACGCACAGGCTTTATTTCCGCCAATACTGTAGGTGGCATGGATAAAAGCGAATTTTTCTTTAAGGACTTTGTTGCTGATAATAGAAAGGGGAAATTAAGAAACGTATTTGATCATGAATGTGGATGTGTAACAGAAGCCATAGCAGATCAATTAGGTATCAAAGATTTTATGACTACGATTAGCACTGCCTGTTCCTCATCTGCCAATGCTATCTTTTATGGTGCGCGGTTAATTAAAAATGACATCTTAGATGTGGTGGTTGCAGGCGGAACAGATGCTTTAACAAAATTTACATTGAATGGATTTAATACGCTTATGATATTGGATAAAGATTACTGTAAACCTTTTGATGAAAACAGGCAAGGTTTAAACATGGGGGAAGGTGCAGGTTATGTAGTAATGGTATCAGCAAAAGTGGCAAAAAAAATGAAGAAAGCTCTATACTGTAAACTGAGTGGTTATTATAATAGCAATGATGCCTTTCACCAAACCGCTTCTTCCCCCGACGGCACGGGTTCATATCTTGCTATGAAGGGAGCTTTGGAAAAGAGCGGTTTAAAACCTATGGACATTGATTATATTAATTTGCATGGCACAGGTACATCAAATAATGATAACACAGAAGGAATGGCAATAAAACGATTATTTGATCCCAATTATCCACCGATGAGTTCTACTAAATCCTTTACAGGTCATACTCTGGGAGCCAGTGGAGGTATTGAAGCGGTATTTTCAGTTTTAGCAATCCGGCATGGAATTATATATCCAAATCTGCGTTTTGAAACACAAATGCATGAATTTTCGTTTGCACCCGCAAAAAAATTTTTAAAGGACCAAAAGATTAATCATGTCATGTCAAATTCCTTTGGTTTTGGGGGAAATTGTACATCATTAATTTTTTCCAGGATATAATATGAAGCAATATATACGTTCATCGGCGTGCATATCGCCGCAAAAAACATTTAGACAAATAAACTTCTTAACAGAAGTAAAGGAATATAATGGAACTCGCTTACGAGCTATCGAGCCTGATTATTCGGAATTTATTGATCCAAAAATAATAAGGCGAATGAGCCATATTATTAAGATGGGATTAGCTGCGTCCCAGGAATGCTTAAATGAGGGAAATACAAAGATGCCCGGAGCAATAATTACTGGTACGGCTTATGGAAGTCTGGGAGATACAGTTTCTTTTTTAACCAGGTTAATCGAACTAAACGAAGAAATGCTTCCACCTACTGCATTTATACATTCAACCCACAATACTGTTGCTGCTCAAATTGCCTTAATGCTTAAATGCCACCAATATAACAATACTTTCGTGCATAAGGGTATTTCATTTGAAAGTGCCCTATTTGATGCTTTGATGCTTTTAAAAGAAAAAGAAGCTGATAATATCCTGGTAGGTGGCATTGATGAAATGACCGATGCCAGTTTTACTATTTTAACCAGGTTAGGATTATATAAAAGATGGCCGGTTTCAAATTTGTCTCTTTTTCAAACGAACTCAAATGGAACCATCGGCGGTGAAGGTGCTTCGTTTTTTTTATTGACTGATCGGACATCAGCAGATAACCTTGCTGAACTTATAGGAATGCAAACTTTTTACAAGCCGGGTGATACTGCTGAAATTGAATTAAAAATAATTACTTTCCTGGCGATACATGATCTTCGAATTGATGATATTGATATGGTAATTACCGGTAGAAACGGCGACCTGAGAAACGATAAAGTGTACAACCAATTAAACCAATCCATCTTCAGAAATATCCCACTTGGTCATTATAAACATTTGTGTGGAGAGTATCCTACCTCTTCAGCATTTGCATTATGGCTTGCAGCGAATATGATAAAAAGAGAGGATGTTCCGCTGGCGGTAAAGGAAATACCTGTAAAAAAAATAAATCCAAATAAAGTACTTATCTATAATCATTACCTGAATAAGTATCATTCATTAATGCTGGTTTCGTCCTGCTAACTGCACTGAAGTATGCTAAAAAATAAACTTTTTAATATCACATTTTCAGATCACCAGGAGTATACTATTCACGCTACACTGGAACTTGATAAAAATAATGAAATATTTAAAGGGCACTTCCCCGGACATCCGGTATTGCCAGGCGTGTGCATGCTGCAAATGATAAAAGAAGTTTTGGAAAAAACCCTCACTAAAGATCTAATGCTAACGAAGGCTGATCAAATTAAGTTTCTGCGTTTAATAGACCCGGAATTAGATAGCTCACTACAGGTGGCGATAACTTACACAACTGTAGAATACAATGAAATTAAAGTCAATGCCAGTATTATTGCCCTAAACGAAATTTGTTTTAAATGTAAGGGGATCTTTTTAGTAATATAGATGACTTTTATTTTGTTCTGTTTTGTACAATGTAGTCCGTCATCGTATTTATATTCGATAATATTTTCCTTCCCTCTTTTGGGTCCTGGATAGTTATTCCATATTCCTTTTTGAGTAAAACAATTAGTTCAAGTGAATCAATAGAATCCAAGCCCAGTCCATCACCAAATAGGGGCTCCTCATCATTAATTTCTTCAGGAGTCAAAGGAGTCAAATTGAGGAACTCTATAATTTGTTTTTTTAAATCTTGCTTTAATTCTTGAATTTCCATATTTGTATATTTATTTAAATAAGATTTTTTACTTTCAGTCCTAAAAATGTAATTCCCTGTAGAAAAAACGTTATTACTAATAAAGGTATAACATTTACCAAAACATCTTTTAATTTGCCGCCTTCCAGAAACAAACCATAAAAAGCTTCAAGGCACCAATGAAGGGGGGATAATTTCATTACAGTTTTGAACGACTCAGGCATAGCAAAACCAGGTACCATCAGCCCACCGATAGCTGCCAGGATTACAATTGATACAGCACCGAAACCATTGGCCTGTTCCTGGGTTTGAGCAAATACACCGATACAAATAGCATAGCTAACCGCACACCATCCACAGATTAACGAGACAAGAACGAGGCCCAATATATCACCAGGAAGGTTGAGTGCAGGCAAACCTAAGTATGGAAACAACAATATCCCTATTGAAAAAATGACAACTGCTTGTATCATTGTAACCAATAAATACGTGAGTTGTTTTGACAGCAGAGCAACAAAATAGTTAGTTGGTAAAGTTTTTAATCTTGTAAAACTACCGCTAAGCTTTTCGCGGACAATACTACCACCAAGTGATATCACTACAAAAAACATAGCAAATATCGTCCACGCCGGAACATTGTGCTGGGAAGCATTTGGTATGCTTCTATTTTGGTCAAGTGAAACCGGCACTTCATTAATAGATGTCTTATTATTCAACAACTCATTTTCCAATTTTGTTGGTAATGGCGTTTCATTAATAGAAAAGTACAGAGTTCTTAATATCTGCTTGCTTTCTACTAACTGCAATGCACCAAATATCGCCCCATGAATAGATTGCTGTATAGATCCTTGCAAAACAGGTTGGTAATATAAAGTAACAGAGCCTGTATTATCTGCATTTGTATTAATCGTATCTCCCGTCAGGCCAAATGCGTTCATTGCTTTGCCTGCAACTGCATTTGCCCTGGAATTAATTTTTTCAGAAAAATCCGGAGGAATTACCATCGCCAAAAGTACATTCTTGGAATGCAGACGGCCGGTGATCATCTTTTCATTTTCATCTTTCGACACCTGGATAAGTTTAAACATGTTAATTTTGTCAACAGCACTTATAAACTCTATGCTTATTTTTCCGGTATCACGGTTGCATATTAAAAGAGATATTTTGTTTTTATTTATTAACTGAAAAGTACTGTTTTGAATAGAGGTAACAATAATTACTAATAAAATTGGCATACCAAACATTAACGCTATCCCTATCTTATCACGGATTAGGATACGAATATCTTTTTTGACAGTGGACCAAAGTTTAAACATCATGAACTCCTCTTATTTTTCCTGTTAAATTTAAAAATAAACCTTCCAGGCCTTCTTGCTCATTCTCTAAGAGTAAAATATCAAGGTCATTATGAGCGATGATCTTTCCATTATCTATTAAAGCAATTTTCTCGCACAAACCTTCTGCCTCACTTAATTGATGCGAAGTATATATCAAGGTGGTACCATTTTTATTCAGTTCTTTGAGGTAATTAATTATTGCGACCCTGGTTTGTACATCTACACCAACTGTCGGTTCGTCGAGGAACAATATTTTGGGATTGTGCATTACACCTATGGCCAGGTTTACTCTCCGTTTCATCCCTCCCGAAAACCGTTGTATTGGTATGTTCCTTACATTTGTCAACCCCAGTATGTCAAATAATTCTTTTGACCTGGTTTTGATCTTTTGGGAAGACAGGCCAGTCCACGCCCCAAAAAATTCCAAATTTTCTGCCGGACTCAGTTCCTGGTAGTAAGATAAATCCTGGGGAACATATCCGAAAAGCTTATTGATTGATTTGTCGCGTCTTTTTAATTCCTTTCCCAATAATTTAATGCTTCCATCTTTGAAGGATAGCACACCAGTAATTAGGTTTATCAATGTAGTTTTACCCGAGCCATTTGGCCCAAACAAGCCAAACCTTTCTCCTTCTTCTATTTCTAAATTGAAATTGGAGAATATTGACGTTGATTGTCCGGGATAACAAAATGTAAGATTTTGTATGTTTACTGCTAATGTTTTCATGTTCGCCAATTAATTTTGGATAACCCTAAAAATGCCTTCCGTTCAATTTCTGCTATTTCCAATAAATAATCACCTATTACATTAAAATCTTCCTGGCTGCCAATACGACCCTTATAAATACCGGACGCCTGAACAGCAGCAGACCGCCAAAGATCCCCGGATTGAGTGAACATATTTGAGATTTCCAATAACGCATCAATGGGATGGTAAGCATGTGCTTCCTGTAAAAATGCTCCGTAGATATAACGAAAGCCACCTCCTCCTGTTCCTATTTCTTCCTGCATACGAACCAGTTGTGCCAGGTATAAACCTGCTTGTTTTAAGCCAAGTTTATCCCGCCATTTTTTTATTCTATTACCTGTATATTTTATCCCGTTTACCCCAACTATTGGCACAGGAATCTGTAACATGTTGTTGGCATTTTTTTTAATACCACTTCTTATCGCTTTTTTTATTTTTTCCTCTGTCACAATTGCATGGGTTTTTGGGAAATATATTTGCCCTTTAGGCGCTAGCAGGCCTTTCGTGAAACGCACCCGTTCCAGTTCATAACTACTTAAAGTTGCCACATTTTCCATTACAGGGTCACTAACCAGGTATTTATCTTCCTCATGCCCATAAACAATAATATTGTGAGCGTTAAAATGAAACCGATATTCTTTTGGGAAATAGGGAAGATAATAAACTCCCACCTGGCAACCCACAGGATGACCCGAACCAAGGCATTCATTTAAAAATGTTTCAGCCTGTTTTTTTGAAGTGAATTTTTTGCGAACAACCTGGATATCTAATTCCTGGCAGGTTCTTTTAAATATTTGGCCGGGTAATGTACGGAAGGCAATTACAGGCCCATTATTTATTTTTAGCAAGGGGATATACACAAAAAACAAACCAGAGCCTATGCCAAACGCCAATGGTTCAGTTATTTGATGAACACCTATGTTTTTCAACAAACTTTGGGTAACTCCATTCTCACAATGTGCAGACTGTAAGTGTTCAAAATTAATCTTCATGTACATTCATGTTTTTTAAATCATCCACACTCACATTAAAAACTTCTGCATAGCGCCTGAGCTTTTTATCAGGTAAATTTTTAAATACTCCTGGTTTCAGATGCCTTTTGATCTGCCATTTCCAAAAGCCTGTATAACTGGCTAAAATACCAATATCCATCAATCCCCTTTCCATAAAAAAAAGTAATGGGCTCGCTTCTTTATGTAATACTTTTTCACGGGCAGCAGCTATTCGCCCATCAATATCCTGCCAGGTAGCGTCAAGAGCGGTAATTTTAATGTCCCAACCCTTACTTAGTTTAGTAACATATTTTCCGGAATTATCGGTAGCATAACATACTTCTTTGCTCATCTTGCCAAGTGAACTCAAATCCTGCGGAACATCTTCTTTCTTCATGGATAATTAAAATTTACATTAGCAAAAACTTGTTTAACAAACTGTGAGCAATGCATACATATAAGAAAAACGTGCACTTTCGGGAACCAGTAATAAAAGCTTTTCGCCTTTTTTCAATCTTCCACTATGGAACAAATCATCAACCATTAAAAAAACGGATGCCGCCCCAACATTACCCACGGTATATAAATTAATAAACCATTTTTCGTAAGGTATGCCACCGCCATAAATTTCTATAAGATCGTAAATTTTGGATTTAAAAAATTCACTTGATATATGTGGCAGAAAATAATCAATATCAGCAACTGTAAGTCCTCTTCTCTCAAATATTTCTTTTATCTTTTTGCCGCCCAAAGCAACAATGTTATCGCTTAGTAAACTTATGTCCTGTTTTATACTAAAAATAGACTTGTTCATGATCTCTTCAGGTGTGTACTCCATAAATCCCTTCAATGTACCATCAGGCATTTTTTCGCCTCCCATGTACATGCATGTGTCCATCTCGTTGGCATAGGAAACCCCTTCTATCCAATCCAGTCGAAGACTGAGGCCATTTTCATTTTGCTTATCTGACATCAGGAAAGCAGACGCACCATCAGATAGCATCCATCTTAAAAAATCTTTTTGAAATGCTATATAGGGATTATCACTGAGTTCCTTTAATTTCTTTGCCTCTTCTTCAAAAACATCTGAAACAAGCAGACCCGAAAATCTTTCGGACCCGGTTGCCACAGCTAACTTTACCTCACCGGACTTAATAGCCAAATAGGCATACTTAATAGCGTGCATACCGGCGCAACATACACCTGAAGGAGAAACAACCTCTATAGCCTTTGATTCCGGCAACCAGCCATGCGTCATTACACCATGACTGGGCATTACCTGGTCAGGTGATGAAGTTCCGCATGAAAGCAATGTAATATCTTTTATTTTGTCGGGATCATCTTCAAATAATGCCTTAACTGCCAATGCGGTCATTTGTGCATTGGTATGCGTAGCTTTTCCACCTTTTGTCAAGGCATAATACCGGTTAATGATACCGTTATTGCGTAATACAATAGGTTTTGATTTGGATGGCACACCATTAATAAAACCGAGGTATAATTCCATATCCTCATTTGAAACGGGTTCATTAGGAAAGAAAGCCGATGTACTATTTATATACACTTCGATATCAGACATAGAGGTAAATTAATCTAAATTTAAATAATATTGTTTTTTTACTTTTATTCGGGCTGGTGTAAAGGGCTTAATAAAAATTGCATCTAAAGTAAGAATAATAGGTGCTCCTATAAAAAAAGCAATCAAAAGATAATATTTGAAGGCTTTAAGCCATATTGTCCTGTTTTTTCTTTTTACAATAATTTTTGCCCAAAACGAAAATATTTTACCGGCAACTGATTCTATAATCATCAAATTGTAATTTAGTTTGACAGCGCCATCTTTAACCAATCCATCCTGTAATCCATCCCATTTATTTCCATTTAAATGAAGTAATGCACGCCTGCCAAATATACTGGTATGTTTAATATCACCATCCGAAACACCAGGGGTGGGGAAAATATTTAGATAGCGATCTTTTTTCCCGTGGAGCATCCAGTGAAAAATGGTAACAAAACTAACCGGATTTGGATGCTTATCTACCAAAGCAACATTGCCAACAAGTTTTGCTCCATGAGCGTGGATTAATTTTTTAACCCTTACAAAAGCATTAAGCCACATATTTCGTGCACCAGTGATAGTTATAACAGGAGTATCTTTTATTAGCGCCATAAATCCGGGATTATGTAGTAAAGAATTAATGGGGATACTTGGAGATAAAAACCATGCCTGGTATCCTAAAATAATCAGATCATATGAAGTTTCCTTCAAGGCAAAAGGAGCCAGTTCTGAAGCCACATCTAAAACACAATCAGGCATTACGCTAAAAAATCCATCAGCAGTCCATGGGAATGTGTAATTTTTTGAAAGGTTGATACTTACTTTTTCAACTGATATTCCTGCTTCGATAAACGGTGAAATAAAATGATCAACAATTTCGCCCAACTGCCCCGATTGCGTATAATAAATAGCCAATACTTTTTTACTCATCCTTTTTTAAGAATTAAAATCTTCAGGGTTCAATATTTTTGAATTTTTACTGTAGTCAATAATGACTTTCTGAACAACGGGCGATAAATCTTTAAAGTTTTTTAAAATATATTGTTTGTCATTTTCAAGTTCAGCATTATACTTAACTACTTTAGGCGCATGTTCCTGTATGGTTAATCTCAAAAAATGGTATTCACAATTACTGCTGTCTTTCAATAAAGCACTTTCAAGTTTAATACGTCCTCTTTTAAAAAATCTCAGCTTCTCAGCAGGAATTTTTAAAAGCCCGCTCTTTCTCATTAGCAGGGTTCCCTCATACGCTTCTTTTTCGGGAATAGATTCTGTATTTAACAAGTCAAGTTCTTTATCAATATCGCTCAACTTTCCTGACGCCAACACTTCATAAAAACCGGGCTTGTCAAAATCTTGTTTCAAACTTTGGCCATGCATCATTCCCCCGCAAAGAATAAAGAGTAATAAAAATAATATCTTCAATTTCATAATAAGCTCAAATGTAGTGCATAACAAAGATAGAGACATTCTGATAATCATCATTTGAATGTCAAGTGTAATTTTTTTCTTTCACTTCAATTTTGGTAGCGCTAAAAAATTCAATCTATCAAAAAACTACTGATAAATTTCCTTCATTCTCTTTCTGAACATAACAAAAAGGCACACATTCATTATTTGTAAATTCTTAAAATTATTGGTGCTGAATATTATTAAATCAGTTAACCTCCTAACAAATATGTTCTTTATATTTGTTACAAGCCTGGTTGGATATTTTAAATTAGTATGTTTTTTTTCATTTTCGGCATATTAACAACAACTACACCCAGAATATTTTATATTAGATAAATAAGTTTAAGTGTATACAAACAAAAATCAGTTTTTACACTCATGGGCCATTATATTGGGTGGCTCAAGTGGATTTGGCCTTGCCACAGTTGAAAAACTGGCCATGCACGGTATGAACATTGCTGTGTTATACAGGGAAACTGCAAGTGGCGATAGAGCGCTTAAAGAAAAGTTTTTAAAGTTTGCCAAAACGTATGAAGTAAATATTGAGCTGTTCAACATTAATGCATTAGATACCTTAGCCCGTCACACGTTTATTGAACAATTAACAACTATAATTAAAAAAAAACATAGAGTAAGACTACTACTTCATACTATAGCAAGAGGAAATTTAAAACCATTAGTTTTACCGGATGTTGACTCTGCTAAAAGTAACGAAGTTCTGTCTGTTGAAGATATTCAGTTAACTACTTATGCTATGTCAATCAGTTTATTGGATTGGGCCAGATCCATCTTAAAAGCTGAACTTTTTCAACCTGATGCCAGAATAATTGGGCTCACCAGCGAAGGTGCTCATAAATTTTGGGCGAGCTACGCTGCGGTGTCAATCGCCAAAGCATCTCTTGAAAGTCTTGCAACCTATATGGCTATAGAATTGAGTAAGTATGGATTAAAAACAAATTTGATCCAGGCAGGAATCACTGAAACCCCTTCCCTAAAAAAGATACCCGAAAGCGAAAAATTGATCCGGATTGCAAAAGATAGAAATCCATTGGGCAGGATTACTAAACCTATAGACGTCGCGAACGTTGTCTATCTTTTGTGTACAGACGAAGCGTCATGGATAAATGGTTCTTTAATTCATGTAGACGGCGGAGAACATTGTCGGTAATCATTCGGTTAACATTTGCATTAAATTCACAAAACAACTGATCAATGAACATGTATAACAATATTATATCTCATTTACCTTATAAATCCTCTTTCCTTTTTATAGATAACATCTCGTCTCTTGATATGGATGGGGTAACAGGGGATTATACACTAAGAAGAGATTCCTTTTTTTATGAAGACCATTTTGTAAATAATCCAATTACTCCAGGCGTAATTATCACCGAAATTATGGCACAGATCGGCCTGGTCGTGTTAGGGATCCACCTGATTACATGCGAAAACAGTGATGCTGACCTGATTTTAGATAATGGGTCATTTCCATTGCTTACAGCAACAGATATTTCTTTTTTTAAAATGGTTTTACCTGGAGAAAAAGTAATAGTTACTTCTAAAAAACAATATTTTCGTTTTGGAAAATTAAAATGTTTGATAGAAATGCATAATGGTGCCGCAGAATTAGTTGCAAAAGGTATATTTTCGGGTGTTATTAAAAATGCCGATATAAAAAGTAAAGCAGAATGAGTCATCGAGTTGTAATCACTGGTTTAGGTGTTATTTCACCCAATGGAATTGGAATTCCGGATTTTTTACAGGCTATTCAAAACGGTATTTCGGGCATAAAATTTATGCCGCAATATGAAGAACTCAAGTTTAATTGCCAGGTAAGCGGAATGCCCGAATTTGAATTGGAACAACTTAGAAATTATATCACCGAAACCAGCCTGTACGGTTTAAAAGGTAAAGGTATTGCTTATGGTTTAAAAGCAGCGCTGGATGCATGGATGGATGCGGGCAATAACATCGTGAGAGAAGAAACGCTTTGGGAAACAGGTTGTATATTCGGGAGCAGTGTGGCAGATACGGATGTGATTAAAAATGCCATTACCCGCGTGGATGCCAGGGAATCAAAAAAACTAGGTTCACGTGTAGTAGAGCAAATCATGAACAGCGGCGTTACTGCTTATATATCTGGTCGCTTAGGATTGGGCAATAAGATCATTAGTAATTCAGCAGCGTGTGCCACTGGAACTCAGGCAATATTGATGGGTTATGAATATATAAAATATGGAATGGCTAAACGGATGGTAGTAGGCAGTAGTGAATATGTGGATTCTTATATATTTGGGGCATTTGATTCTATGCGTGTCTTATCAAGAAAATTTAATGATCAACCTGAAAAGGCATCGCGACCAATGAGTCTGTCGGCAGGAGGTTTTGTTCCCGGATCAGGTGCAGGTGCCTTTATTCTGGAGGACCTTGATTTTGCACTATCCCGCAATGCTACTATTTACGCAGAAATACTTGGTGGAAGCAATAACTCGGGCGGACAACGAAATGGTGGCTCTATGACGGCGCCTAGTTCGGCGGGTGTTATCAGATGCATACGGGAAGCTTTGGCGGATGCAAAAACAAGTGCTCATTCAATAGACCTGATAAGTGGACACTTAACTGCTACTTTTACTGATAAACTTGAAATCCAAAACTGGGCCGAGGCATTGGGCAGGAAGGGAGTTGATTTTCCACTAATCAATTCATTAAAGTCCATGATTGGACATTGCCTCAGCGCGGCTGGTTCAATTGAAACTGTAGCCGCTGTATTGCAGATAATGCATCAATTTGCACATCCCAATATCAACCTGGAAGATCCCAATCCGGAAATAATAGATCTAATAGGAACAAACAATTTACCCACAAAAAAGATAGATAGGGAAATTAATGTTATAGCAAAAGCTAATTTTGGCTTTGGCGATATTAATACCTGTTTAATAATTTCAAAATATGACAACAATGGATAGAAATGCAATTTTAAATGAATTGAAAAAAGTGCTTAACCCTTACACAGAAAACAAAGAAATGTTGAATGGAATTAATGAAAATACTGATCTGATAAAGGATCTGAAGATCAATTCAGCTAACCTGGTGGATATTATTATAGATGCAGAATCACAATACCATATTGAAATTGATTTCGAATCAGCAGAAAAAATGTATAATGTGGGAAACATTATTGATGTGATCATTGATAAAATGAATCAATCTGCATGAAAAGTTTAGGCAATGATATTGTAGCATTAAGATCAGTCGATAAACAGCGAACCAGCCAATTTAGATTTTATTCAAAGATCCTTTCTTCTTCCGAGCAGGAGTTCTATCATCAGCCACAATTTGCAGAAATGCCCTTTGAAAACTATGTATGGTTATTATGGTCGGTTAAAGAGTCGGTATACAAATTCCATAAAAGAGCCTTTCCAAATTTGGTATTTTCTCCAACCAAGATTATCATTCAGAAAATTAAACTTCCTCTCGTTCATTTGATCAATAAATCAGAAGATATCCAATGGGAAAACACAGGAAATGATAAAGAATTATACAGTGGTAAGGTTATATACGAATCAAAGATTTTTTATTTTCAATCAAAGATCAACAAGGACTGGATAACTACAGTAGTTAATGATGATGAAAAATTTCACAATGTTTTTTGGGGCATTCAATCAATTGATAATGCCGGTTATTATTATCAATCGAAAGCAGCCAGAACATTACTTTTAAAAAAGATAAACTTATTTTTTCCTGGTGATTTGCATGTAGGTAAAACTCCTATCGGTTACCCCGTCATATTAAAGGGTATCCAAAATATGCATATCCGTGTTTCACTGGCGCATCATGGTCATTTCGTTGCGTATTCTTTTATATTAGATTCCGAGCATAAAAAAAATATAGGTATTATACGTGTGTGACAACTGAAGTCGGGTTGCTGGTTCTGAAACACCTTTATTTACACTTCTAAGATCACTCACTCACAGTCGTTTCCTCCTATTCAAGTCGATTATAAGCTAACTTGATTACCCGATTAAATCCGCAATCAGAAGCAATAATATAATCTCTATTTGTCGTAATTTCTTCGTTAAGTATTGGATTAGATCCTTACCCTCAACCAAATCTTTTTTCATTTTAACGTTTTGACAGTTTCCCTACGCTCGCATAACGCTTTTAAGCCATTACTGTCTCCTTTTACTATTTTCAGTTTTCCTTTCCTGAATTCAAGTGAGTTGTATCTATAGGAAATAAGGCATTTCCTTTTTTAGGCGCATTGGAGGAGTTTCAATTCTTTGAAGTCAAGTTTAAGCCGGAGTATAAGCAACCTTTTTAAAAGTATTACAGTTCAAAGTTTAAAAGTGTTAACGCTTTTGTTAACTCTTCCGTTATTTGATTATGAGTTCTAAAAAATAAAAAAGGTTAAAACTATCATTACTATTGAGTTTCAGCCCTTGTGGTGTGGGGCGGGATCGAACCGCCGACACAAGGATTTTCAGTCCTTTGCTCTACCGACTGAGCTACCGCACCGATAATGGGCGGCAAAAATAGAATTATTCTCTTAAAATAAAAATTCATTTTTTTACCTGCTAATTTCCATATTCGCACAGAAATTTTATTCGCATAATTTTCAGTTGCTCTAAAGTATAATTGCCATCTGAGAGTTCTTCCTTTGCTATCTCAAGGCTCGATGTTTGACAACCTTTAAAATAATCTATTATCTCTTCTCTCTCGTATTCTTCCATCAAATCTTCAATCGCGTAGTCAAGATTTAACTTGGTACCACTTGCGACAATAGTCTCCATTTCTTCCAAAAGTTCGCTAAGTTCTAACGTCCTGTTTTTGGCAATCGTCTCTAATGGCATCTTTTTATCCACGTTCTGAATAATAAAAACCTTGTTACTGTTTTTGTTGACAACACTTTTCATTATAAAATCGTCCGGCTTCTCAATGTCATTTTCCTCTACATATTTCGCTATTAAATTAACAAAAGGCCTTCCAAATTTTAAGGCCTTTCCAACACTCACTCCCTGGCATTTTTCCAATTCCTTTAAAGTGGTCGGGTACAGAGTTGCCATATCAATCAAGCTGTTCTCTAAAAAAATGACAAAAGGCGGTAGATTGCGCTTTTTAGCTTCCTGTTGCCTTAAATCTTTTAATAACTGAACCAGTTTTTCATCTACTGAAATAGTTTCGCCTGCGTCCGCATTATCATCCTCCTCATCTCCGTCC
>Ga0134126_10002397_pt1 | contig 23669 bp, 23 predicted proteins | sample KB31752_FD_96881 | JGI IMG/M metagenome (GOLD analysis project Ga0134126, IMG submission 96881) | Terrestrial soil microbial communities with excess Nitrogen fertilizer from Kellogg Biological Station, Michigan, USA - KB3-175-2 | ecosystem: Environmental > Terrestrial > Soil > Unclassified ... | reverse complement strand
TGTCCAAATATCACTTCCCGATGTATCTGAAGGAAATTGAGTATCGGTTTAACCACCGCAAGGAAAACCTCTTCAAGCTCTTCTTGCGGTGCTTCTTTGGTTACGTTTCGCCCTAATTACCTAAAATTTTCCTCTTTCCAGTTTTGTAAAATCAGACCGTTTGTACTCGGAACGCATGTCTTCCTTATCCCTCCTCATATAATCTCCTTTCGCTGCGTGTCATGCGACGGGCATTGATGATTCGAATTGCGTCGGGCCGATACGTATGCGAAACAGTCAATAGTCGGCCCAAGCGTGACATTCCAAAGGTAATATACCGCAGTTCGCTGATAGGGTGATCCGGATCAGGACCTGAAAGAGCTAGACGGTCCAGAAATACCGAACCTGCTTCGTCGAACGATACTCCGTGTTTGCGAAGATTGATCTCGACTTTGCGCGGATCCCACTCGAACTTCATAGCCAAATCCAGCCCTTTGTACCAGGCATAACGACCTGTCGCTCGGTTGCGAGCCTGCAGCTGCAAATCCACAATTGGAGTTGAACTGCTCATGAATAGAATGAGCTAGGTCCCGATCCATGCCTGTCGTCTGTCCGACAAAATGCGGCGGTAATAGGGCATGACGTCCGCTTCTTCATAGATCATGCGCAGAAGAAGTTCGGCGTAACGCGTCCGATCGTGACACAGGACTCTGCGCCCCTTGGTCAGGATCTGCTGAAGGAGCGGATTGTGAGTTCGGTCGAGATCTATGAGATCCACAGGGCGACCAATGGCCAACGCAAGGTCTTCAATGATGGCGATGTGAGTTTGAGGGGTAAGAGGGGTGGAACTCGCGATGGCTATGTCGAGGTCACTGTCGTTGCGCGCGCGATTTTTGGCCATCGATCCGAAGAGGATAGCCAAGACCACCGATGGATAGCGAGCCATCACAGACTCGATCTTCCGATCAAGATCAGAAATAAGAGCTGGCTCCTGCGGTTGCATGCTTTTGAGTATCACGAATATCTCAAAGCTGCAAGAAGATGGGAGAGCACCGGCGTCTCGGTTCCGCCATTGAATTGACTCTCGCTGACCCCATTCATATAATGCGATCCGTTCACGGTTTGCCTTGTCCGGCCTGTATTTATGCGATCGTTCTCCAAGAAAGCTGTGACGGAAAAGTTGACCAAAGTTCAAGCCGGACTTCGCCATGCGTTTGCCGTTCAACCTGAGACTCAGCCTCTCGCCATTGAAGATGTTCAATTGCTGGAACGGATTGCCGAGACGATCGTCAAGCGAGGCATGGCGGCTCCGGCGACGATGTTCTTGGAATCGATGGGTCCCATGAATTTTCTTGGAAGTCAGGCCCTGCACTTCATCACACCGATCATTGATTGCGCGTTCAACGTCAAAGAAGTCGAGCAGGTCGCCCGATTGCTCGAACGCCGTGACACGGTGACTCGTCTTATTGCCATCATTGAAGCCAAGTCTGCTCCAAAGGGAGCCACGGCTCAATGACGGCTTCCGCTTCCACCCCTCCCAAGATCGACCGTCCTCTCAATGTGGTTGTCGCCACCGATTGTGGCAGCACCACCACCAAAGCCATTCTCATCGAAAAAGTCGGAGACGAGTACCGGCAAACTTATCGCGGAGAAGCGCCGACGACGGTCGAAGCGCCGTTTGAAGATGTGACTCGTGGTGTGCTGAATGCTATCGCTGAAATCGAGGAATTGTCCGGACGGAAGATCTTAGATGGTGACAAAATCATCACGCCCTGCCGGGATGACAAGACCGGTGTCGATATCTATATCTCGACCAGCAGCGCCGGCGGTGGTTTGCATATGATGGTGACGGGTGTCGTACAGAACATGACGGGCGAAAGCGCGCAGCGAGCGGCGCTCGGTGCTGGGGCCATCGTCATTGATGTATTGGCGGCTAACGATGGTCGCTTGCCTCATGAAAAGATCGAACGTATCCGGTCCATGAGACCCGACATGATCTTGATGTCCGGTGGGACTGATGGAGGGGCCGTCACGCATGTAGTGGAGATGGCGGAATATGTGGCGGCGGCGGAACCACGACCACGGTTCGGCATGACGTACAAGTTACCGCTGATCTATGCGGGCAACAAGGAAGCCCAACCACAAGTGAAAAAAATCCTGGAAGAAAAGTCAGCGCTGGTCGTGACGGAAAATATACGGCCGGTCCTAGAGCGAGAGAATCTAGCTCCAGCGCGAAACAAGATTCATGACCTGTTTCTCGAACACGTCATGCAGCAGGCGCCCGGTTACAAGAAGCTGATGGACATGGCCGGGGCTCCCATCATGCCGACGCCCGCAGCAGTCGGTCTTATCATGGAGACGATCGCGAAGCGGGAGCATTTGAATCTTATCGGCGTTGATATCGGAGGAGCCACGACGGATGTGTTTTCGGTGTTTGATGGGCGGTTCAACCGGACGGTGAGCGCGAATCTCGGCATGTCATACAGCGTATCGAACGTACTAGCGGAGGCGGGACTGGCCAATATCATGCGTTGGGTGCCGTTCACGATCGATGAACAGACGTTGCGCAATCGCATCAAGAATAAGATGATTCGTCCCACGACCATTCCACAAACGCTCGACGAACTCCAAATCGAACAGGCGATCGCTCGTGAAGCCTTGCGGCTGGCCTTGATTCATCACAAGTCGCTGGCCACAGGGTTGAAGGGCGTGCAGCAGGAGCGGACGATCTCCGATGTTTTCGAACAACAGACATCCGGCAAAACATTGATCGACATGTTGAAGCTGGATCTGATCGTCGGAAGCGGCGGGATCCTGTCCCATGCCCCTCGCCGTATCCAGTCGATGCTGATGATGGTCGATGCCTACGAACCGACCGGCTATACGATGTTGTCGGTCGACAGCATCTTCATGATGCCTCATCTCGGCGTGCTTTCCACGATCAACGAGAAAGCGGCAACGGATGTGTTCGTCCGGGATTGCATGATCTATCTCGGAACTTGTGTGGCGCCGATCGGGCAGGGCAAAGACGGGGAAGTGTGTGCCGACTATGAAATTACCTGGCCCGACGGAAAGGCCTCGAAGGAGCAACTGAGGTTCGGTGAGTTGCGGCTGTTTCCATTGGAGTCAGGCAAACAAGCCACGATCAAAGTCCAGCCTGCCAAACAGATCAATATAGGTGCGGGCGCAGGCACGGCGATCACAAACGAAGTCCATGGCGGCGTCGTTGGACTGTTGCTCGATGGCCGTGGCAGACCACTTCGACTTCCCGTCGAGCAACAAGCTCGTATCGCGGCCCTCACGAAATGGTTCAGCGCAGTCGGGTTGTACCCGACTGCGAGTGTTTAGTGTTGAGTTTTTAGTTGTAGGTCATTAACTCAAAACTAAGAACTCACAACTCAAAACTGGATATATGGCTCATTCATACACTCCCGGTTTAACAGTCACTGATCATACGGCCGTCCATCGTCGGCGTATGCTGCCTCTGCCGGGAAAGGTCTTGGTCAATGTCGGTGATCTGGTCCGTTCCGATCAGGTGGTGGCCCGAGCCGAGCTACCGGGGAAAGTGTTTCCCCTCAATCTCGCCAATCAGCTGAGCGTATCGCCTGGCGAAATCAAGGACTATCTGATCAAGAAGCAAGGCGATGCTATCGAAAAGGACGAGATCCTTGCAGGGAATAAGCCTCTGATCAAATGGTTCAAGACGGAAATCCGATCGCCGGTTGCAGGCACGATTGAATCGGTGTCATCTGTCACGGGCCAAATCCTCTTGCGCGAACCTCCAAAGGTGCTCCAACTGCTTGCTTATGTGGATGGAGCCATCGTCGAAACGATTCCTCAACAAGGTGTCGTGGTCGAAACGACCTGCAGCTTGGTGCAAGGCATTTTCGGCATCGGCGGGGAAACCTCCGGCGAAATCGTGATGGCAGTGAAGGCTCCGGACGAACCGCTTACTCCGGCTCATTTCAATTCGACTATGAAGGGAAAAGTCGTAGTCGGAGGGTCGTTTCTCTCATCCGACGCCATGAACCAGGCCAGGGCATTCGGGGTCGCCGGTGTGGTCGTGGGCGGAATTCATGATGAAGATCTGCGGGCTTTGTTGGGGTATGACCTCGGAGTGGCTATTACGGGAGCAGAGCATGTTGGGTTTACACTGATTTTGACCGAAGGGTTCGGGACGATTCCGATGGCGGCCAAGACGTTCAAGTTACTCTCTGCCCATGTCGGTCAGAAAGCCTCGATTTCCGGCGCCACTCAGATCAGAGCCGGAGTCATTCGCCCGGAAATTATCATTCCGCAGAGAGAGAGTGGCGTTGGGATGACAGCTCAGACGCAACGTGAAGGAATTCGTCTTGGCGATCCGATCCGCATCATCCGCGATCCATTGTTCGGACGCATCGGCGAAGTGTCGGCGCTTCCGTCCGAGCTCATCAAGATTTCCACAGAGAGCGAAGTGCGTGTATTGGAAGTGAAGTTTTCCGATGGAAAACGAGTCGTGATCCCGCGGACCAATATCGAAGTGATCGAAGGGGCATGAACAGTGTGAGGAGTGAGGCGTTAGGAGTGAGAAGGCTACAGCGAAAATGTGCTAGCTCCGTAGGGTTCTCGGTATCAATGATCTTTTGGGCGGTCAGCTTGTCGCCATCCTTCACATTGGCTCAAGCCTCGATCAGCGCCCCCCTAGAAGTCCATGTTTTTGATACGCCGAGCGATGGAGGGGAAAGTCTCACGGTACAGTGGCCACCTGCGCCAGGGGAGGGCCCCGACATTCGCTATCAGGTCTTGATTGGAGCAGGTTCTGCGACTGATCCAGCGACATTCACGATCATTGCGGAATTTCCGGCCAATACCCACTATGTCAAGGACACGAAAACCGCCTGGTGGACCAGGAGATCGGACAAGACGTGGCATCAAGCGATCATCAAGAGTGCGAAGGGTGTCGAGGTGAAGGACGATACGGCCTATGCCGTCGCAGTCGCTACTGTGCAAAAGGATCAGCGTGAATTCAGCCCCGTACAGGTCGCCACACCTGCGGCCGACTGGTTTAACTGGAACCAACTCAACAATCTGATCATCGCCGTCTCATTCGGCGGGCTGGTTTTCTACACGATTAGTCACGCCAAGCGGAATAACATTTTCCTTCGTCGTATCCCTGGTCTCGATGCGGTGGATGAGGCGATCGGGCGCGCGACGGAACTGGGCAAACCGATCCTCTATCTCACCGGTGCGCACGACCTGCATGATCCCTCGACCATCGCTGCTGCGGTCATCCTAGGCAAGGTGGCGAAACGAGCGGCTCTGTATGAAACGGAGCTGATCGTGCCTCACCGGGAGCCGATTACGATGGCGGTCTGTCAGGAGATTACCAAGCAAGCCTATTTGGAAGCGGGGAAGCCCGACCTCTTCAAGGAAGACGCCAATTTTTTCATTACGGCCGATCAGTTCAGCTACACGGCGGCGGTGGACGGCATTATGTTGCGGAAGAAGCCGGCCGCCAACTTTTTTATGGGTGCCTATTTCGCCGAGTCTCTGCTGTTGACGGAAACCGGCGCAAGTACCGGCGCCATTCAGATCGCCGGTACTGACTCTGACCACCAGTTGCCGTTCTTCGTGACGACCTGCGATTACACGTTGATCGGTGAAGAGCTGTACGCTGCCAGCGCGTATCTCTCCAAAGAGCCGGTTCAGATTGGGACGCTCCGCGGTCAAGATATTGCGAAGGCCGTGATCTTGATCGTACTTGCCGTCGGAACAGTAGTGGCGACGATCGGAGTCGTCACCGGCGCGCCATGGCCGCAGATCTTTCTCGATCTCTTCAGAGACCTCAAATGATCTTCCTGCGACGGCAACTTCCACTCTTGATCACGTTGATTACCGGCTTGCTGTTCGCAGGGCCGTATTATATTCCGCAGCCGGCTTCGGAACAGATACTCATGTCCGCGCACTGACCGCAGATGACTCTGGATCTGTTTTGTTTTAGGAGCTGAAATGATCTTTCTGCGACGACAACTTCCCCTCTTGATCACTCTTATCACTGGTTTGCTGTTCGCAGGCCAGTACTATGTGCCGCATCCGGCCTCGGAACAGATGCTCACCTCGGCCACGAAGTGGCTCCAGATCATCGGGGGATTCGCATTGATCTTGGGTGTGACCAGTCTGTTCCATCAACATGCGGTCAAGATCAAACGGCAGGAAGCGGGATGGGGCTATAGCCTTGTCTTGTATGCCGGCATGCTCGGGACGATTGCCGTCGGACTGTGGGCTAACGGAAAAGAAAGCGTTGATGGAGCCATGACGGCGTTCGGCTGGGTGTACAACTTCATGATGGTGCCGCTGCAAGGCACGATGTTCTCCATCCTGGCCTTCTTCATCGCATCAGCTGCCTACCGTTCGTTTAGGGCCAGAAGTCGTGAAGCGGCAGTGCTTTTGGTGGCAGCCGTGATCGTGATGATGGGACGGGTGCCGCTGGGTGAGTATCTGATTCCACTGAGCGGTGATGTGTCTTCGTGGATTTTGAATGTGCTCAACTCTTCCGTGCGCCGGGCCATTTTGATCGGGGTCAGCCTTGGAGCCGTCGCCTTGTCGTTGAAGATCATCTTTGGCGTGGAACGATCGTATCTTGGCGGCGGGAAGGAGTAGAAATTGCAGGACCCTTTCACTGCGCGCGACCGGGCTCCCGCTCGGCACCACCCGCAGTTCATGAGTGAGATGGAACAGGAAAAGGCATGAGTTTCTCGGAACGCATGCTCAAAATTGATCGGCGGATTATTTTCCTGGTGATCGGTCTCTGTACGCTCTTGCCGTTGCTCTATCCGGTCGGATTACCGATCAAGATTACCTCGGAAGTGCGCGGGGTCTACGACCACATCGAATCGCTACCAGAACGTTCGGTCTTTCTCCTGTCGATCGATTTCGACCCTGCCTCTAAACCTGAGCTCTATCCACAGGCGATCGCGTTGCTGCGGCACGCCTTTAGAAAAAATCTTCGAGTGATCACCATGACACTATGGGTGTCCGGTACCGGGATGGCCGATCAGTTGGTCACACAGGTCGCGAAAGAGATGGGGAAAGAATACGGAAAAGACTATGCCTTTCTCGGATGGAGTCCCGGAGGGCAAGCGGTCATCATCAATATGGGACAGAACCTCTATTCGGCTTTCCCCAGCGATTACAGCGGCAAACCTACGAAGGACCTGCCGATTTTGGATGGCGTACGAAATTTGAAGGACGTGACGTATATGGTCAGCCTGGGAGCCGGAAAACCAGGTGTGGAAGAGTGGTACGTCTTCGGCAAAGACAAATACAAGTTTGAAATGGGTGGCGGATGCACGGGAGTCATGGCTCCGGGACTGTATCCGTTGCTACGAAGCGGGCAGATCAACGGCCTCATCGGCGGTCTCCGCGGCGCGGCGGAATACGAAAGCCTCATCGGCCAGAAGGGCAAGGCCGTGGCCGGAATGGATGCCCAATCGGCGACGCATGTTGCGATCATTGTGCTGGTGATCATGTGCAATCTGTTTTATTTTTCCCTCCGGCGGACAGCTCAGGCACAGGGACAGGTCGGTTAACGGATAGGGGATCTGGATGGATGCCACAGTGCTAGGGGCCTGGGTTGCGACAGGGTTAACTCTGCTGATCTTTTCGTTCTTGTACAAGGACAACCCGCTGTTCAAACTAGCGGAACACCTCTACGTCGGAGTCTCCGTCGGGTACATCATCGTCAAGACGTACGATACCGTGATTGTCCACTTGGTCGTCAAGCCGATCGTGGACAATGGAGAGATCGCTCTCCTGATCCCGGTCGCTATCGGGATGCTCATGCTGACTCGATATGTGCCGAAGGCAGCCTGGATGTCCCGATACGCATTCGCCTTCATTGTCGGGATGGGTGCGGGGTTGGCAATTCCCCGAACCATTTCCTCTTTCATCTTGAAGCAAATCGAGGATACCATTCGTCCGTTGTTGTCGATCGCGGGGCCGGACGGCCTCACTTTTTCGATGAACCTTCTCAATCCAGCCAGTAATCTCAACGCGCTTATCATCTTGTTCGGGGTCAGTTCAGTGTTGTTCTACTTCTTCTTCTCGATCGAACATAGCGGGGCGGGAAGAGCTGTCGCTCGAACCGGCATCATCTTCCTGATGATTTCTTTCGGCGCAGGATTCGGCTATACGGTCATGGCTCGCATGTCGCTCTTGATCGGCCGATTGACCGATTTGATGGAATTCTCCGATGCTTCGTATGGGCGCCCAACGATCTGGTTGACCCTCTTAACCATTGGGGCGCTCATTGTCATCAGTCGACGCGCGCGACCTGAGCCTCCTCAAGAAGGTTAAGGGTGAGGCTAAGGTTCAGTCGGAAAGGCCTTGCCGCTCGCATCTTCAACTCAGCCTCAACCTTGACCTTAGCCTTCCGGTCAGTTGCAGTCGCTCAGGTCCGTCCCCTACAATGACCACCGCCATGACTACTGATATCGTAAAAGATTCCGCCTACTATCCGGTCTTGCGGAATCTCCAATTCTCGCCGATTAAGCAGGGGGACGACCAGCTGATTGTGTTGTGGGACCCGAGCGGGCTGAGTAAGGAGAAGCTGGTCTTGCCGTTGAACTTTTTTTTCATCGTACAACATTTTGATGGTGAACATTCGCTACAAGAGATCGGTGTGTTGTACCTGAAACGGTTCGGCGAGTTTCTCTTGCCGAGCAAAGTTGAGCAACTGGTGGTGGATCTGGACCAGAAGCTCTTCTTGGAAGGCCTGCGAGCTGAGACGGCACGGCAACAGGCTCGGATCGACTATCGGCAACAGCCGGCCCGCCCGGCAGTATTTGCTGGACGGAGCTATGAAGCAGATAGCGCCAAACTTCGGAGGCAGATCGACGGTTTCTTCACATCGGGCGAGGGGCCGGATTTTAAGCCTTCCGAGAACCGTGGCAAGTTGATCAAGGGGCTCGTTGTGCCGACCTACGATCTGAAGCAAGCGGGGCCGGTCTATGCATGGGGATACAAAGAGTTACAGGAAGCCCAACAACCTGATGTCTATATTCTTATCGGGACCGCCCATGCGGGCCTTGAAAATATCTTTGCCGTCACGGACAAGAATTTTGAGACTCCGTTGGGAGTGGCGCATGTTGATCGGACGATCGTGGATCAGTTGAAGGGATTGGCGCCGGAATACTTCGAAGAAGACATCGCCCATCAATCGGAACATGCCATTGAGTTCCAACTGCCGTTCCTTCAAACGACCGTCGGCAAACCCGTAACGATTGTCCCGGTACTGTCGTCGTTTTCCGCGTTGAGTCTGAATGATCCTACAGTTCGGAGTTCAGTGGATCGATTTCTCAGTGCCTTACGAGACACACTTGGTTCCTCCGGAAAGGCCGTGTGTGTCATTGCGGCAGGGGAGTTGGCTCATCTCGGTCTTCGCTATGGTGACACTGCTCCACCGACTGATTTTTCGTTCCATCGGTCCATGCAGCGCGACTTAGAAATGTTGAAACCGGTTGAAGAGCTCAAGCCTGAAGAATTTGCCGGTTTTATCCAAAAAGAAAACGATCAACGTCGTATCTCGGGCTTCTCACCCATCTATAGCTTGCTGCGGTTGATCCAGGCAGAAAAAGGCCAGGTCCTCCGCTACGATCGCGGCATCACTGACCAATATAACTCCACGGCCACTTACGCCAGCATGGCGTTCTTCTAGTTGACCCGGCTGAATCGCTAGCTTAACCCCTGATACAGCGCTCTCTCTGTCAGAACAGGGAATTCTTGCTGAATGAGTCTCTGCACGTTCTCATCGAAGCATGATTGTTATCAAACTGGCGAAAGTATTAAGATCAATGCTTGTATGGAATTTTTGTTGGGAAATAAGAGCGAGTCATGGTAGGGCGCTGGAGCCCTATCATCTTCGTTCTTGGATTCTTGCTGGTTGAACCGAGCGATGTAGTGCTTCGACAGGCAACCGCAGAATCAGTGATGGGAGGCGACCTGCCACATCAGCTGCAATTGCTGCTTGGCCAAAAAAATGAACACTCATCTGACCCCGAATTCCTCGTTCGCTTGGCGGACTTGTATCTGGATTTTGGCGATGACGACTCTCTTCCGACATCAACGCGCAGAGACGCATATGAAGAAGGCGCGAAGTTTGCGCGCCGAGCCATGGAGCTTCGAGAACGAGATGCCGACACCCACTACCTCTATGCGGCGAATGTGGGGAGTGCCGCGCAGCTCACAGGCATGATGGCGTCCGCGCTGACAATTCAGGATTTGAAACACCATGTCATGCGAGCATTGGAATTGAATCCGCACCATGCGCCGGCATTGCATATGATGGGAATGATGCTGGAAGAGCTGCCGTGGTTTTTAGGCGGCGATGCGGATGGCGCGCTCACGTACCTCCGGCGTGCGGTGGCTTCCGACACGAAATATTGTCATGCGCGCCTCGATCTGGCCAAAGCATATATCAAGCGTAAGGATCCGAATTCCGCCCGGCGAGAACTTGAGGCTATTTTGCGACAGCCGCTTCCATCGGATGCATCCGCAAGCGACAGGCGTCATAAGGAAGAGGCGGTACAACTGTGGGATTCTCTGAAGAATTCCTAGAAGCGACGGGCATTCTCGCGAACCGGTGGTTTTTCCGATCCTCGTCATGAGGTGTGTGCACCTATGTGGTCGCGCCGTGTGAATCTATTCGAAGTCTTCAAGGCCACGACTCTCGGTATGCTAGCCGTCCTACTATTTTCCGTCGGCAGTGCAACGCATCCCACCACTATTAGCGCCTATCTATTATTCTCTACCATTATGGTGCTTCAAGGAATCGAGATATTTACTCCCTCGCTCTCAACGAGTGCACTCGACTCCAAGCACCGAACTCTCTTGCTGCGTCTTAGCATCCTGACCCAGCTGATCCTCGCTTCGTCCCTCGTTGCCGTGACGGATGGGAGCGGTAGCATTTACGAGTTAGTATATTTGTTGCCTATTGTTTCAGCGGCGACGAAGTTGTCTGGGCGGGAGGTGGCCCTTGTCGTGGGTGCAGCAATGATTTCCATGATCGGATTCATTGTGGCGGGTGAAACGTTGACTCCTTCTGTCGTCCATGTCAAGGCGTTCCAGGATGCGGTATCTGCAACGGTCTATTTTTCGATGGCAGGGTTGCTGGTCTATTTCTTTGTGAAAGATGAGCGGAAACAACGCGAAAAGTATCAAAATCTGGCCGCTGCCCTCGTCGAGAGCAACGGAAAATTACAGGCCACTCAGGTTCAATTACGAGAACGTCTCGATCAAGTGACGAAGATGGAAGAACGACTCCAAGAAATCAGTCAGATGGCCGTGCTGGGAGAGGTCGCCGGCCAAATCGCTCACGAAGTTCGTAATCCGCTCGGAATCATCAAATGTTCGGCAGAAATGTTGGCAGCGAGGACGAAAGACGTTTCCACTCAGCGCCATATCGCGGTATTGCTTGAAGAAACCGCTCGGCTAGATAGCGCCGTGGAGAGCGTACTCCGACTCGGAGCTCCCCTGAGGATGCGCAAAGCCTCAGTCAATCTGACTAACCTTCTGAACAGTGTGACACAACTTTCTTCCGCATGGTCTCTTCCTCCTGGAGTGCGGATCAAAGTTGTCACAATGCCCGCTGAAATCCTCCTTGAAGGAGATTACGATCTCCTCCACCAAGCCTTCAGCAATCTGGTGCGGAATGCCTGTCAGTCCATGCCGTTTCAAGGGGTTGTGGAAATTTCTTCGACTATGTCTGACAACGGTCAACGGCTTGATATTTCGATAGTTGATAAAGGGGTGGGGATGTCGGATGAGGATGTCAAGCGCTTGGGTGAACCGTTCTTTACTAAGCGCAGAGGAGGTGTCGGACTTGGATTCTCATTTGCACGCCGGGTGATCGTGGAACATGGAGGAGCGTTACAGGTGACCAGCAAACAAGGTCGAGGGACGACCGTCATGATCTCTCTTCCGAGATCCGTACAGGACTCTACGAGACACTTGGTCAGCGCTGCAGGGTGGAGACGAGCTTAATGGCGACAATTCTAGTCGTAGACGACGAAAAAAACTACCTCTGGATGCTCGATGAACTACTCCGAGGGGAAGGGTTCGACGTCGTGACCAGCGAAAAGGGAGCCGATGCTCTCATCGTGTTGGGAGAAGCGACGATCGACGTTCTTCTGACGGACCTTCGTATGGCCGAAATGGATGGAATGACCGTATTGAAAAAGGCGCGGGAGATCTCACCGGCCACCTCCACCCTGTTGATGACGGCCTATGGGACCATTGAGCGGGCGGTCGAGGCCATGAGATACGGTGCCTATGATTTTATTGTGAAGCCGTTCGAGAATGCCCATCTCATCCGGGCCATCCACCGTGCGATCGAGCGAAGTGTGCTGGTACGCGAAAATGTCCGTTTATCCAGCTCGTTGGCTCGGCAGTTCCATTTTGACCGTCTGATAGGACGAAGTGCCGGGATGCTAGGAGTCTGGAACAAGATTTATCGGGTCACGGATTCAAGGAGCGCAGTGTTGATTTGTGGCGAGAGTGGAGTAGGAAAGGAGTTGGTCGCGCGCGCGATTCATTGCAACGGCCCCCGCAGTGGTTGTCCATTCCTTGCCGTGAATTGCAGTGCGTTGACTGATTCACTGGCCGAGAGTGAGCTGTTCGGGCATGAGAAGGGAGCATTTACGGGGGCTCTGTCGCGTCATCTTGGGCTCTTCGAACAGGCCAATGGAGGAACGCTTTTTCTGGATGAGATCGCCGATCTCCCCATGCCGCTCCAGGCCAAGTTTTTGAGAGTGTTGGATAGTCAAGAGATTCGCCGGATCGGGAGCGAAAAGACGTTTCATGTCGATGTCCGAATTTTGGCCGCAACTCATAGTGATTTCAAATCGGCGGTGAAAGAGGGGCGGTTCCGCGAAGATCTCTTCTTCCGACTCAATGTGGTGCAGATCGATATTCCCCCTCTTCGTGAGCGGGCTGACGACATTCCACTGCTGGCAGAAGCTTATCTTCATGGTCTTGTTCGAGAAGAAAAGGTTCGTGGCAAGCAATTCTCACAAGCGACTATTGAGTTGCTGAAACGATATAAATGGCCAGGAAATGTGCGTGAGTTGCAGAACGCAATCGCGCATGCAGCTCTGATGACGCAGGAAGATGAAATTCAACCGGACGACTTCCCTTTGGAACTTTCGGCGACCAGAGAATGGGAGCAGGCGTTCGATCGCATCTTGCCAGACGACGCGCCTCTAGACTCGACGTTGAAAGCTGTTGAACGGCGCATGATTACTCGTGCACTGGCACGCACTGGTGGTATTCAAGCGAGGGCCGCCGATTTATTACAGATCAGCCGTAGTCTGCTGCAATATAAGCTAAAGACGCTCCTCGATCCTTCGACTGATTCCTCGACGAAAAAGTAAGACTCGTTCAAATATTTTGACGGCGATTCAAATTATTTAACAGAGTCGAATCGTCACTTCTTCCTGCTCGATGAAGCTGCCTCATAACTCCCAAGATATAGGGAGTCTCTTACGTATAGCCACTCTGGCCTGATTTTTGTACGGCTATTAGTAGAAAGCTCTGTCCTTCACGTTCATAAGCATTCACGTGGGGACATATCGATGTAAGCGAAAGCTTCGTGAGGGTAGTCGGTGAGCGATCTCACGGTGTTTCAATGGGTTTGTTTGATTCCCGTCGTTGTGGGATCGCTCTATAGTATCGTCTGCTTGACTTGTGTCGTTATCGCCCGAGCGAAGCCCGTCCGCCCTCAAAACAATCCGACCGTCAATTGGCCGCCCGTTACGATTCTAAAACCGGTACACGGACTTGAAAAGAACCTGGAACAGAATCTCAGAAGCGCCTGCCGGCAAGACTATCCACACTATCAAGTCGTCTTTTCCGTACAGCATGAGCATGACCCTGCGATTCCTCTCTTGAGGAATCTCCAAACGGAATTCGGTCCTGAACTGGTCACGGTCGCCGTTGAAAACCGTCAAGCCGGTAGTAACGGGAAGATCAACAATCTTATCGGGGGATTGGCCCACGCACGGCATGAAGTCCTTGTCATCAGCGACAGTGACGTGCGGCTGAGGCCGGACTATCTGAGGACCATTGTCGCTCCGCTGGAGGATCCGGACGTTGGCTTTGTCTGTACATTGTACAGAGCCGTCATGGCGGACACGTGGTTCGAGAAAATGGAGTTGCTCACCATCAACGCCGAGTTGACGCCTAACATCATATTTGCCCTGATGACCGGTTCAGCCAAGTTCTGTTTGGGAGCGTCCACTGCCGTGCAGAGGTCAACGCTCGATAAAATCGGCGGTCTCTCCAGCCTCGCGGATTATTTGGTTGAAGACTATGAAATGGGGCGGCGCATTTGGTCCCAGGGGAAACGTATGGTCTGTCTGCCCTACTTCGTCGATACGATCGTAGACCTCAAAACCGCCACGGCCTGGTGGAATCATCTGGTGTATTGGGATCAAAACAATCGCGCCGCCAGACCAGGGGCGCTGTTTTCCACTCTCATCATTCGGCCGGTTCCGTGGGCGGTCTTATTTGCTCTCTCGACGCTTGGTTCGTGGCTCGGTCTTCTGGTGATGTCCGGCACGATTGTTATTCGACTCATTGTGGCTGGAATGGTCATGCGATGGGGGTTGGATGATCGCGAAGGGATCCGCGCTCTATGGCTTGTGCCGTTTCGGGATATGGCGGCTTTGGGATCGTGGGCGTTGGCCTTCACGAAACGAACGACGGTATGGCGCGATACAGAGTTCGTCTTGACGAAGGACGGCCGGCTTGTCCTTCAGGAAGGTGCTGCGTGCGGAGGATCATTATCACAGGGGACGACTTCGGCCTCGCAATCCCGGTAAACGAGGCGATTGAAGAAGCCCACCGGAACGGCATTCTGACGACCGCCAGCCTGATGGTCGGGGCGTCGCATGCTGCTGATGCGATTGAACGAGCCAAGCGGCTTCCGACGCTCAAGGTTGGATTGCACCTTGTCCTCGTCGAAGGTCGGCCGGTGCTGTCCCCAGCCGCGATTCCGAACCTGGTCGACGAACGAGGGCTCTTTTCAACGCGTTTCCTGCAAGCGGGGCTCAAATTTTTCTTCCGTTCGGGTATCGCGCGGCAATTGGAGGCCGAAACGCGCGCGCAGTTTCAGGCGTTCAAAAGAACGGGTTTGGCGCTCGACCACGTAAATGCACATAATCATATGCATCTCCATCCGACGGTGCTGAGCATTATTCTGAAGGTTGGGCAAGACTTCGGGCTTCGCTCCATTCGCCTCCCGTATGAGCCGTTGTTACCCTCCCTGCGTGCCTGCCGAAATCGCCGCACAGGCCGGTTCTTGTCGTGGGCCATGCTGTGGCCCTGGATGCAGCTGCTCAAAACCCGAGTCAAGTTCGCCGGAATGGAGTGTAACGATTTTGCGTTCGGGTTTCACGATAGCGGTCACATCACGTCCGACTTGTTGAGGCAGTTTATCCGACACCTTCCTGCTGGAGTCACGGAGATTTACTGTCATCCTGCGACAAGACGTTGTCCGGAAATAGACGAAACCATGGTCGACTACGAGCATGAAGAAGAGTTCAAAGCCTTGATCAACGCGGATATCAAAGCTGCTTTGTTGCAACGGGGTGTGCAACGACTGACGTTCAGCCAACTACCCCCAAACTAGATAGGCAAGAGGTCACGCATGCTGAAAGTTCTCATTGCTATGACGATTGCGGCCGCTGCTGCAGCGGTCGGCCAGATTTTCGTTCGACAGGGGATGCAACAAGTGGGTGCGTTGGAACAGTATGCGCCCCTCGCTGTAATGGGATATTTCGGGCAAGCGCTGCTGAATCCCTACGTTGTCATCGGAACACTGCTCAACGGGGTATTTTATTTTCTGTTTCTGGCCGCCTTGTCGTGGACGGATGTGACGGTGGTGTTACCGATGACGGCACTTGAGTTCGGGATAGCCGCAATTCTGGCCGTGCTTCTGCTCAACGAAGTGGTTCCCACCATGCGTTGGGCGGGGATCGCGCTCGTGATTGTGGGCGTGTTCCTGATTGCCTTAGCCGGTGGGGAGACGGCCTGAAATCCATCACGTGCGAATGCCGAAAGGAGGGATCGTTATGTCATTGTCAACGGCGTCCGGTGCGACGGTCCAATCGCCGACCCGAAAAGTGCCTGCAGCCAAAATCCAGTTTCTGCCGGAAGATCGGGCCTGGATCGCCGATCGAATCCAGGAAGTTTTGGCGACGGGGCAATTGACGTTGGGGAAATACGGAACAGAATTCGAACAGAAATTCGCCCAGTTCTGCGGAGTGCAGCATGCGATCGCTGTGAACAGTGGAACCAGTTCCCTGGAAATCATACTCCGTACGATTGGTGTGGAGGAAAAAGACGTCCTCGTGCCGACCAATACGTTTTTTGCCACAGCGGCCGCCGTCGTGCACGCGGGCGGACGTCCCGTGCTGGTGGATATGGATCCGGAATCGTTTGGCGTACGACCAGAGGATTTGGAGAAGAAGCTGACCTCGAACACAGCCGCAGTTATCGTGGCTCATATCGGCGGCATCGTTTCAAGACGGTTACCGGATTTGCAGGAATGGGCCGCCCAAAAGAGGATTAGCCTGATTGAAGACGCCGCTCATGCCCACGGTTCATCATACAAGGGTGTGCGAGCCGGCGCCTTCGGCATCGCGGGTTCGTTCAGCTTCTATCCCACCAAAGTGATGACCGCCGGTGAAGGCGGCATGATTGTGACGAACGATGCGCGCATCGCGGATGAGGCGCGTATCTATCGTGATCAAGGCAAGGCGAGTTTCACCGTCAACGCGCACGTGCGCATGGGATACAACTGGCGCATGTCCGAACCCCACGCCATCATCGGCTTAAAGCATCTGGAGCGACTGCCGGCCATGATCAGCGATCGTCAAAGGATTGCCGCGCTGTATGCTCGTGAGCTTCTCGCTTTGAAGGGACTCACGACTGTGACGGTGCCGACGGAAGGCGTCTGTAATTATTACAAATATCTCGTGGTGCTCAACGAACGGCAGGATCGAAAAACGCTGAAGACCTTGCTGCGCGAGCAGTACGGAGTGTCGTTGGCCGGAGAAGTGTATGAGGAGCCGTTGCACAAACAGCCGGTATTCGTCAAATACGTGTCCGGTCCTCTTCCTATGGCCGAGGATTATTGTGCGCGGCATCTCTGTTTGCCGATATTTTCAGGCATGGAAGAGGCCGAGGCTCGTCACGTCGTCGAGGCATTGAAGACCGTGATCGGTTAACCAAAGGAGTCGTGTCATGGCAAAAGTCGTCGTCACAGGAGGAAGTGGGTTTATCGGTTCGCACGTCGTCGATGCTCTGGCGGATGCCGGACATCAAGTAACCGTGGTCGATCACCGTGTCCGTCCGCATCGGACCGATGTGAGGTTCGAGGACGTGGACCTCATGGATCTCTCGTCAGTCCTTGCAGCGACCAAGGGAGCAAATCATATTTTTCACTTGGCCGCTGTTGCGAACGTGAATTACGCTTACAAATATCCAGTTTATACGGCCGCTCTGAATGTGATGGGTACGACGAACATTCTAGAGGCAGCCAGGATCAACGGCGCTCAACGTGTCCACCTGGCCTCGACCGTCTGGGTCTACAATGGTGCGCCGGATGGGAAGCCGGCTGATGAAACAGTTCCTTTTTACTTGGCAGGAGCCGGCCACATTTATACCTCGACCAAAATGGCGGCGGAGATGATTTGCCATAATTACTCTCAATTGTACAAGGTGCCTTTTACGATCTTGCGGTATGGGATTCCGTACGGTCCCCGGATGCGCGAAGAACTTCTGATTCCAATTTTCATCAAGAAGGCGTTGAACGGCCAGCCGCTGACCATCTCAGGTAAGGGCGAGCAATATCGCAACTTTGTCTATGTTCGTGACATGGCTGAGGCTCACGTGGATGCCATGAGAGAGAGCGCTGTCAATCAAACATATAACCTCGAAGGGGCGAGAAGAGTGACGGTTCTGGAAGTGGCTGAGGGTATCAAAAAGATCCTTGGCGATGATGTGAAACTTGAATTCGTTCCGGCGCGTCCGGGTGATTTCGGCGGAAAAGAAGTTGCCGCCAATAAGGCTCGACAGGAGCTGGATTGGTATCCGACGACCCTGTTCGAAGAGGGATTGAATCGGACCATCCACTGGTTCCGGCAGAAGTGGATGTGTTGATGTGTTAATGATCGTGGGTAATCTGTGAAGACCATAGACAATCTCGTTGCGGCTGGTTCTGCTGAACAGCCCCCCCTCGCAATTCCGTCGCTTCTCATTCTCTGGGGGGGGCTGTTTCTTCTGATTCAACAAGTCGAACGGTTCTTCTTGTTCCCTACGACCCTCTCCATTGAAATCCCTACGCCATCCCTCATTATAAAAACACTCGCCGCTGGTCTTGTGCAGGACCTGACTGTCACTGGCGGTGCCTTGGCGGTTGGAAGTGTGCTCGCTCTTGCCATTGGTCTAGTCGCACTTCTGTTTTCGAGGCGTCGTACTGTTGCAACAACAAGTCAGATGTTTGCTACCTGCCTTAAGGTGTGTTTGGGGCTCATCGCACTCGCGCTGGCAATAATCATGATGGTAGACATGAGCTACTATCACTGGAACAATCAGCGCATGAATTTTGTATTCTTTGAATACGTTGCCGATTTCTTGAGCGCCCCTGTCAGTGGAACCCAGGAGTCTCAGGCTGCACAGCAAACCGCAGCGGAGTTTGAGAACATGGGGACATGGGGAGTTCGAGCGTGCGCGTTTTTGTTCCTAGAGAGTGTGGCATTATTTGCGTGGTGGCGAATCGTTCACCGAATGATCACTCAAAAACGGACGGGAGCGACGTTGCCGAGACCATTCGTATTGAAGACCGTCGTCGCCATAGTAATCGTTCTTGGAACCTTAGGAGCTTCGCCATATCGCACATCCATCCAGCCATCGATCGAGAGCAACGCATACTTCATGCTTGCGCAAAGCCCTATCCTGTTTTCGAAGGATGCCGCCCGCGCTGCATTATTCCCCCACTGGGAATGGGTTTCCCAACTCCCTGATAGCGATCTCTCAGTTGACGCCGCCGTTGGATTCTATCAAAGCTCCCGCATCGAAAGCGCTGTATTTCCGTACCGGCGATATCCGTTCGTGGGGTGGGCACCAAGCCATGATGTGCGGCATTTCCGAGAACCGCCGAACGTGTTGGTGATTTTTGTGGAAGGACTGGATCGACGTTACTTGGGTCAGACCATTCATGCCGACCGTCCGATTCGGGTGACCCCGTTTCTAGATGGTCTGAAGCAGGACAGTGTGTATTTCGACAATTTTTATTCCAACGGTGTCCAGACATCGCGTGGTCTCTTCGCGACGCTCTGTTCCTATTATCCGAGGCAAGGGGCTGCAGCAATGAAGACTCGCTCGACACGCGAGTACTTATGCCTACCCTCCTTACTCCATGAGCGGGGCTACAGGACCGAAATGGTGGTTGGACAGCAGGGAACAATCAACAATCTACGAAATTTCTTTACGAAGAACGGAATCGAACGTTTGTATGACATAGAAGACTTCCCTCCTCATGCCGAGCAAATGGGACTGGGTATGACCGATGCCGCGATCTTCGATTTCATGACAGCACGTCTGAGGGCGGCTCGGAGCTCTGACCAACCATTGTTCTTGACGACGCTCACACTGAGTATGCACCATCCGTTCATATTTCCAGTAACTCGTGAAGAAGTCAAGACGCTTCAGGGAGAGGGGGATCGATACTTACCCGCCCTTCGTTATTTCGATTCGGAATTCGAGCGATTTTTTACCGGATTGCAACGTGAGAGTTTGCTGAAGAATACGATCGTGTTTGTACTAGGAGACCATGGGCGACATGAGGAACTAGGCCGAACAGATGTTGAGAAACAAGTCGGTCATTTCCTGACTCCGCTGTTCATATGGCTGGATGACTCATTGCGAACCGACGAGACGTATCGCCCTCGGACTGTGGGCACGATAGCGAGCCAGGTTGATGTGGCTCCCACGATTCTCGCCCTTACCCGTTCGGTCCCAAACCTCTCTCCTTTCGTCGGCCATGACTTGAGCTGTTTATTGGTAGGAGATTGCCTCAAGGATAATACCGCCTATTTAACGAGTGTCTATGATGATCTGATTGGGTTGGTGAAGGATAAGGGAATCTTGCTGTATTCGTTCCGAAAGGAAAGGTTTTATTGGACCGATTTAGCCATGCGCTCCATAAGCGTCGATTCACCTCAATCGGCAGATGCTCCATCGATATATCGAGAAGTACTCTCACTGTATCTCACCTCGAATATTCTTCTTGAACAAAATCGCATCTGGTCTTGGCCGGAATTCAAAGAGGCTCTTTACTTCGGCAGAGAGGTTCCTCCGCGTTCGACCGTCCCCTCCCTCAGGCGTTCTTGAGATCTGAAGGATTGCCCGCTGTCTTCCCATTGACCTGCCTATAGGGTATATGTTTATCTTTTGCGCTGGTTGCAATTGTTTCAATAGGCTTGTTGTCGAGACTGACGAACGAGTCTTCTTGATGAAGCGGCATCGACGTAGTGTTGATCCATTGGTTGATGATACTTGTATACATCCTGTTGTCTGGATGTGGTTCAGCTGATGCCGCGGAGGTCCATGGTCCTCCACAACCACAGCAGGGTGGTTCGCCCATTCAAGAGGAGGGACAGGAGAACGTTCCACCCAAGGCCTTGGTCGATGTCGATGGGCATCCGGCGGAGCATGCTCTCAAGTCACTCCCGGCAGAATCCGAGTATACAGTTATTCCGCTACCCTCATTTTCTTACAATTTCAACGAGCGGTACTGGGTCGGGGCGATTGCGCCCATCCTAAAGACCGATTCAAAAGGGAATATTCGAGATATTTGGGCCCCGCAATATCTGTATAATCCGCTTGTCGGGCATGGCGGTAGTTTGAGTTACTATGGTTACCCTTCAGATAACGAACAATACCGTGCCTCCATCTGGTATTCCGAAAAGGTTGATCGTGGGGTAGACTTCGGGTACAAGCATGTGGCGGCCGGAGGCGGACGATACATGTTGACGGCTGACTTTGCCGCGTTTAATAATCCCTTTGCTCGGTTCTTTGGCTTGGGGAATAGGACGACGGAAGCGCAGCAAACAAATTATAACTCTCGAGAACTACTCTTCAAATTGGCCGCTGGTCTCAACCTTACCCCGGACCTGTCGGTTATGTGGACGGAGAGATTGCGTATTGTGGGAGTCGGTGAAGGAGTAGTCAGTTCGCTTCCTCAAACTAAGCAACTATTTCCAGCGGTTCCTGGTATCCAGGGAGCTCAGGTGTTGGGGCATGGTCTTGTTCTCCGCTACGATACAAGGGATAGCCAACTCATCCCGACCAAAGGTACGTATGGGACTGTCGCGGCCGAGTTTAATCAGAACTTGCAGTCGGGTGACGAAAATCAGTGGGGGCGTGTTACGCTGGATGCCCGGCATTTGATTCCTCATGCCTCGAACCGCATGGTCTTTGTCTCTCGCATATTCTTCGATGATGTATTTGGACAAGTCGAGCGTAAAGGGTCGGAGCTCGGGGTGCCGTTTTATGAGCAACCGACACTTGGAGGAGAAGATACTCTTCGTGCGTTCGGTCGTAATCGATATATCGGCAGCTGGGCCATGTTGGTTAATCTTGAGGAGCGAGTGCGTGTGCTGGATAAGAAAGTTTTCGATCATGATATTCGATTGGAACTCGCGCCCTTCGTCGACATAGGGCGTGTCGGACGAACTGGAGTTGATATCACGAGACATCTCCTCAAGCATGTCCAAGTCAACCCTGGCATCGGGCTTCGCTTACTGGCAATGCCGAGCGTCGTTGGTCGGCTCGATGTCGCCTATGGAAAAGACGGGATGAATGCCTTTGTAGGACTGGATTACCCTTTCTGATGTTCACAAAACCTCGCACAAGGTTTGTGTACCGGAGGCTGAATCCGATGAAACAAGCGGGTTGGGTTTTGAATCTCGTCAGTGGGCTGGTCTTGCTCGTGGTGCTAGGCGGTTGTGCCGCGCCTCTTTTGAATGCAGCAGCTTCAGGTGACGCTCAAAGGGTGTTGCGTCTTTTAGGGCAAGGACACCATGCGAATGAAGCGCTTCCCATTGTGGGGACAAGAGCGCTGACACTTGCCGCCGCGAATGGACATACTGCTATAGTACGCGTGCTCCTTGAGGCGGGAGCAGAAGTTAACGCCGAAGATTTTACTGGCTGGACCGCGCTACATGCCGGATCGTTTGCGGGAGACGTGGAGACCGTGTCGCTTCTCTTGAACCGTGGCGCTGTTTCCGGGCAAGATGCATGGTTCCTACGTAGTCCATTGAAAATTGCCGAGGCATTGGAACACAAAGAAATTATTCCACTTTTACAGAAATCCCAAGAGAGTCTCATTGGCAAGGCCGCACCTTCTCTCCAAGAAATCGAAGGCAAAGTCGAAGAGGCTGGCGGTCTAGCCCCGGACCTCGGGCTCCTCGCCCATCTATAGCTTGCTCATGGTGATCCAAGCCGAAAAGAGCCATGTCCTCCGCTACGATCGAGGGATCACCGACCAATATAACTCCGCGGTCACTTACGCCAGCATGGCGTTCTTCTAAGAGTTGAACGAATCGAACGATTACCGTGGTGAGATGGCCAGGCGAAGTCCTGCCAGAGCGACGAAGACGTGAAAGTCGCGAGCGCGGGTGACAAGAGAGGCCTGGTGATCGAGACAGCTTTGAGCGATGAGGGTGTCTGCCAAATTCGCTCGGCGACCGGTTCTGAGCACTTTTGCTCGTAGCAGTCCGGTACGTTCCCAAAAGCCTTCGGTAATTGGAAAGGTTGGAAGCTCAAGGATTGTCCGTCTCAAGGTCGGTGAGAGATTGGGATCACTGAGAAGTTCTGCCACGGTGACTGGTGAGAGGACTCCAACCTGGTCGATGAAGGCCTGATCGACGAAATCCACATCCGCACCGTCATGGCCCTGCAAATAAGCGATAAGAGAACTCGTGTCATGGCAGAGCATCAGTCTTGACGCAGTTCCGACAGCTTGAGCCCGAACTTCACTTTGCCTCGTAAACGGCGTAGTCGACCGTAGGCTCCGCCGGCCGCGACCAGTTCCAATATAAAGAACCATATGTACATACGGCTCTTCAGAACCCGCAGTTCGTCTTTTCTGGCCCATGGAGTGTGGATGAGGGAAATCACCGAGTTTATCAAAAAAGAGAATGACCAACGGCGTACTCCGACTTCTCAAGGGCCACATTCTCCGTTACGATCGAGGGCCTACCGACCGATATACTGATGAGACGTCAAAGTGTGCGTGTGTAACTTCTCTGAAAGTGCATTTCTTCACGTAAAACAGGCGATTATTGAGATCACGCTACGCACTATTTGATGGCCGGCTCAGTAACTCCACCGGGACCATCTCGCCTCGATGCGTCGCCGCTAGCACCTGATTGCACTTTTCCAACTGTCCGGCCCTTCCCATAGCACGAGGTTCCGCATCATAATGGCTTTTGTCGCGGACGGATGGGACTCGTGACCGCCGATCCTTTCAACTTGTGATTCCCCGTAGCTTGCTACGGGGACAATCTTTTCTGGTACCCTCTGGCGTATGGCGGACCAGAGGGACGAAGCAGATAGAAAGGGCGCTCACTGTGCGTGGCAAATCCATT
>Ga0134126_10002396_pt1 | contig 23674 bp, 16 predicted proteins | sample KB31752_FD_96881 | JGI IMG/M metagenome (GOLD analysis project Ga0134126, IMG submission 96881) | Terrestrial soil microbial communities with excess Nitrogen fertilizer from Kellogg Biological Station, Michigan, USA - KB3-175-2 | ecosystem: Environmental > Terrestrial > Soil > Unclassified ... | reverse complement strand
TGAGCCTCATTCAGGTCAAGCCACCGGAAAACATGCCCGAGCGGGTATTAGAGGCGTTTTGGAAGGCATACGCATTGCCCCGTCAAAAGCCTTCGGGGAAAGCCTAAGCTCCAAGCCGACAACGGGCATGCGTACTGAGAACGACGTCCGGTAACAACGTCAGCTCCTGGACAGTCGCGGTTCGGTACAGGCAACCAAAGGTCTTCATCACTTTCGGTGAGCCGCAGGGCTATGGGCACTCTGCCTTGCGGGCGCAGCCCGCGGCTCCGCCCATGGCAACTCGGAGCCGCGCACGCAGTCAGCGGTTCCGCAGGATCACGCCATCGAGACCATGTTTGCGAAACCCGGTACTTAGCGCCTTCTCTTAGCGGCCTTCTTCGGACCCTTTTTGGCCGGGCCTCTTGCCGCCATTTTCTTGAACGCCGTTTTCTTGGCTGCCTTTTTGGGGGCGGCTTTCTTCAGCGCTTTTCTCGGAGCCGCTTTCTTAGCTGCCGTCTTTTTAGCAGCCTTTTTGGTGGCCGCCTTCTTCACGGTCTTTTTGGCTGCCTTCTTGGGCGCAGCCTTTTTGGCGGCTTTTTTGGGCGCTCCTTTCTTCGGAGCGGCAACCTTCTTCGCGGCCGCTTTCTTGGAAGCCCCTTTCTTAGGCGCGGCCTTCTTCACTGCCGCCGTCGTGGGCGCGGCCTCTTTAAGAGCGGTCTTTTTCGCTGCCGCTTTGCGCGCTCGCTTCGGGCGCTGGGCGGGCGGCTCAGTGCCTCGGGCTTCTCCGGTGGGCTCACCCCCAACGGGCGGGACAGCGCCGCCTGGTGGCTCCGATACGGCCGGCCGCGGGGTGGGAGGTTCCTTACGAGTCTCGGCTACGTCTGTATCGAGATCGTCGTCCTCATCGTATTCATCTTTATCCGACGCCAACTCGACATGTTCATCTTCGTAGTCGAAATCGTCTTCTTCGTCGTCGGGACTCAGCCGGTACTGCAGAGTCATGCGCAGCTCCTTTCGCACTACTACAATTGCAACTCTACAAAATGCATCCAAAATGATGCAAGAAGCCAAATGATTTCACAAGGTGTGACGATTAGCAAGAGGAGAACGTATCGTACGAGAAGAAGAAGAGCCAGTTAGGAGCGTTCTCCTACGTAACAGCCGGGACAAGAAAGCGTAAATACGAAGAGGCATTACGGCGGTGCCAGTCCCTGCCGGCCGTGGCTCGGAACTGAGCCGCGTGAGCCAGCAACCGATTTGGGCGGCTCTTCGATACGCTACTGTGTTACGAAGCGCTGTACTTAGTGGGAGAGACTTGCGGTTCGAACCGCAGCCCGGCGATGCAGCACGCTCGGCGACACGTTACGCGACCTGACGTTGTGCGAAGACGCGCGGCGGCTGGAGGCATGGGAGGAGGTCAATTTACGCCGCACGGTCCGGCGGATCTGCCTCGCGGGCGGATGATAGACGGCGGGTATCAACAACACGTCCCCGGCATCGAGGGAATCCGCGCCCTGATTCACTTCCAGAATGCGCCCGGCGGAAGTATTGTATTCATGGGCAATTGCCTGTAGCGTATCGCCGGCAACCACATGGTGCAGCCGCCACGATTCGCGATTGGACGAGGGTACCGATTCAAGCGCGGCCAGCGTCGTCTGCGCCGTGCCAAGGGGCATGTGAATCTCGGTTCCGGCGGGAGCGATGTTACCCAGCAGCGCCGGATTCAGGTCCCGAACGACGGAAACAGGCTGCTCCGCAGCATCGGCGATCAATTGAATGTTCGTCGCGACATTCACCTTCATATCTTCGTACTGAATCGGAGGATCTTCCTGGATGTCCTCGAGCCCGTAGTCCTTCGGATTTTTGGCCATGATGGTCATGGCGACAATGATCGGGACGTAATTCGACGTTTCCTTTGGAAGCGCGTGCAGCTTCAACAGTTCCCAGTAATCCGCATAACCGGTGCGTTCCACCGCCCGATCGACGTTCAATGGGCCACAATTATAAGCGGCCATCGCCAGATACCAGTCGCCATACCGCTGATAAAGATCCTTGAGCATGCGAGCCGCGGCACGGGTGGCCTTGGGCGGATCGAAGCGTTCATCGATCTTGTTGGTCCGCGTCAGATCGTAAAGCTGGCCGGTGCCGGGGATGAACTGCCACATCCCTACCGCGTGGGCCCACGACACAGCCCGCGGAAGAAAGCCCGATTCCGCTTCGGCGAGATAGATCAATTCCTGCGGAACTCCTTCTTCAGCGAGTATCCGCTGGATCATCGGCTTATAACGCCCCGCACGCTGGAAACCGGCAAGCAGCACCTTGCGGCCCCGGTCGCTAGAAAAATAATGAATATAGGAAAGTACCGGGTCAGTCAACTCTAACGGAATCGCGGACGCCGTCTGCTTCAGCTCGAAATCGACCTTCGGCAGAAGAGACTGGTCGACCGGGAAGGTCATACTGCTGATCTGATCGATCGGCGCCTGATCGAAAGCCGCCGCCTCACTGTTTGTTTCTCCCGCGCCGAGCTTCTCGATGTCGAATCGATAGACCAGGTCCGTAATCCGGTCGAGTTGAGCCTCAATTCGGCGGCGGTCCGGCAAGTCTTCCGGAGCATTCAGCAGAGCATCTATCGATGCGTCAAACTCGCGGCGGGCGCCACTAAGGTCGCCCTTAAAGTAAAGCTGCTTCCCGGCGTTGAGATGCTGATCGGAGCGCTGAATGCGCTGATCCGCCTCCGCGGAGTGGATATCCGGACGCGGCTTCTGAGGCGCCGCCAGATTCCGATGAATGGGAGAAGCTGTGGAAACGGAGGATGTGGAGAAAACTGCGCCTGCTGCGTCGGAAGCTGGCCCTGCGGGACTAGCCGGTAATCGCAGACCACCAAAAACAAGGCAGGCGATGACTCCAGCCAGAAATACGGTTCTGTTTCGGGCCATCATTCAATAAGAATAGATAGTGGGTTTCAAATTTTGTAACAGAACCATCACTTTAACCCAGGTACAGTCGAGGGTCAAGGCTGAAGCCGTCCTACTCCCGAAAGTCATAGGGCGTTTGGGAGGGTTGTTCTAAATTTGGAATTTTGGCTATTCGATTGCCTTACGTAGCTTTTTTAAAGTCGTATTGCATGGTTTTCGAGTACGCAAAGATAGGCGCCGTACATAACATCAAGCGGGCGAGGCATGCCTCGCCCCTCAAAAAAAGTTGAGCCACGCTCCTAGCGGGTAAGTACTGGCTGTGCTTCCCGGCTGCTGATGATTCGATCGATCATGCCGTAATCGAGCGCCTGCTGAGGCTCCATAATGTAATCGCGGTCGACATCGCGGGCGATTTTGTCGACCGGCTGGCCGGTTGCATCCGCCAGGATTTCGTTTAGCGACTGGCGCATTCGAAGTATCTCGCGAGCATAAATGTCGATATCGGCGGCCTGTCCGGCAAGTCCGCTCATAGAGGGCTGATGGATCAGGATGCGCGAATGGGGAAGGCTGAATCGCTTGCCCTTCGCCCCACAGGCCAGCAGTACGGCGGCCATCGACGCAGCCTGCCCAATGCAATAGGTCACGATATCTGGTTCAACCAGTCGCATGGTGTCCAGAATCGCCAGTCCCGCGGTAATGGAGCCGCCCGGAGAATTCAGGTAGAGGGAGATGTCGCGCTCCGGATCCTCGGCGGCAAGGAAGAGCATTTGCGCCATCACAAGATTCGCGACATTGTCGTCGATCGGGGTGCCGAGAAAGATGATATTTTCTTTAAGCAGCCGCGAGTAAATATCGTAAGCACGTTCTCCTCGCGACGTCTGCTCGACCACCATGGGCACGAGTACCGAATTATTCATCTCAAGATTATTCATCTCAAGCTCCTTTGCTCGCTCGATGCGAGTCCGTCCATAAAAAGTCTCGCCAAACCTCATGATAAAGGATGGGAATCCGGCCTAACGAAAGAGAGCATACGAATTATTACTTCCGGTCGACGGAGACCCCGTTGGGCGAGATATCCCGATCGGAACTGTACGGAAATAGGAGGAACGCCCTGCTGTTGAAAAGCGCGGGCGCATGAGGCAAGCCCTAGGGGCTGCGGTGGCCGCCCAGACCCACGTAGGTCTGTATTTTAGTCGGCTTGAGTTGTAAAATCTTTAAGGCGACCCCGAAATTGAAATCGAAAAATATTTTAGGTCGTTGTGACTGAGAACTATTCAGCGCCGAAAACCAGAGGAGTTATGCCGGAATGAAGGTGCTAATCGCAGATGACGACCCTATTTCGCTGACGCTCCTGCGAAGCGCCTTACAACGTTGGGGATACGAAGTGGTTGTCGCCAAAGATGGCGAGCAGGCATGGGCGGCGCTATCGGGCAGCAACGCGCCCACGCTGGCGGTCCTCGACTGGATGATGCCCGGCCTGACGGGGCCGCAGGTGTGCCGGAAGGTCCGCGAACTGAGTCGCGAACCGTACACCTACATTATTCTGCTGACTTCGAAGAACACGAAATCGGAAACTGTGGAAGGCATGGAGGCGGGCGCGGACGATTACGTCGTCAAGCCCTTCCACGACCACGAGCTCCAGGTCAGGCTGCGAGCCGGGAAACGCATCATCGATTTGCAAACGGAACTGCTCGACGCTCGGGAAGAACTTCGCGACCGCGCCAACAAGGACCTGCTGACAATGCTTCCGAACCGCTCGGCCATCCAGGACCTTCTGGAGCAGGAGCTATCGCGCTGTCACCGCGAGGGCCGCACAGTGGGCGTCATTCTGCTGGATCTGGACCACTTCAAGCGTGTTAACGACACGCTGGGACATCTGGCGGGCGATACCGTATTGCGCGAAACCGCCGGGCGGTTCCGGTCGAATATGCGGACCTATGATCGGATTGGGCGGTACGGCGGCGAGGAGTTTCTGGTCGTTCTTCCGAATTGCGACCTCGAACAAGCGACCCATCAGGCCGAACGGCTGCGCTCCAGGCTGGACCAGCAACCGGTATTCGTCGATGGAACGCAATTGTGCGTGACGGCAAGCTTTGGGGTCACGGTTTCGGACGGGGGGGAGCGGTCGCCGGAAGTGCTGATCCGTGTCGCCGACGAGGCGCTTTACCGGGCCAAAGCAAGCGGCCGGAACTGCGTAGAGTACCTGATAATTGAGAACTCACGCGCGGCGAGCGACGTTGTGGGGGCTCCTGCGGCACGGGAGTAGCGACTTCGCGATAGATTGATGCTTGCATGCAAGCATTCGAAATTCAAGAATTCGGCATCGACAATCTGCGGCTCGTAGACCGGGCGACGCCTCAGCCCGGACCTTACGAAGTCCGGGTGCGTATGACCGCCGCATCGCTCAACTTTCGCGACCTGATGGTCGCCGAGGGCCAGTACAATCCGAAGCTGAAACGGCCACTTGTGCCGCTTTCGGATGGCGTCGGCATCGTCGAGACAACCGGGCCCGGCGTTACGCGCGTGCGGACAGGCGAGCGCGTGGCCGGCATTTTCATGCAGAAATGGATCGACGGCGAACCCGATCGGGAAAAAGCCGCTTCGGCGCTCGGCGGCGCCATCGACGGCGTGCTCGCCGAGTACAAGGTTTTTCATGAGCACGGACTGGTTCAGGTTCCCGCCCATCTTTCGGACATGGAAGCAGCGACGCTTCCCTGCGCAGGCGTGACCGCCTGGCACGCGCTTTTTGAAGAGAGACAGCCACAACCGGGCGATTCGCTTCTCATTCTGGGAACCGGCGGCGTTGCCATGTTCGCGCTACAGTTTGGGCGCTCCGCCGGCTTGCGGACCATTGTGCTCTCAAGCAGCAACGACAAACTGGCGCGGGCGCGAGCCATAGGGGCTTCCGATACGATCAACTACCGCGAAAGGCCCGATTGGGACAAGGCGGTTCGAGAGTTGCTGCCCGAAGGAGCCGATGCGGTACTCGAAGTCGGCGGCTCGGATACGCTGGCGCGATCGCTAAAGGCGGTGCGGATGGGCGGTATCGTGAGCGTGATTGGCGCGTTGAGCGGTGGCGAGCCGACCGTTAGCCCAGTCCCGATTCTCATGAACAGCTTGCGCGTGCAGGGGATCTACGTGGGATCTCGAAGCATGTTTGAGCGGATGAACCGGGCTCTAGAGCAGCATCGGATCAAACCCGTGGTGGACCGGGTATTCCCATGGCGGGATGTCCGGCAGGCGATGCGGTATATGCAAAGCCAGCAGCACCTGGGTAAGATTTGTTTGGAATTTTGAAGAACGGCAGCGGGAAGTAAACCGGAAACGAAGCCGCCGCACGCAAGCGCGCGGGTTGTACGGTTGCCCGAAAAACCCGCTTGCTCACGCACGGCGGCCCTGCGTCGAGGAGACGTTAGAACTGCAAGCGCAACTGGAACTGAATATGACGTTCGGTCCCGGTCTGGGAACTGGTCACCTGGCCAAAGTTCGTGTCACCCAACGTGGCGTCGGGCGTGCCGAACTGCGGCGTGTTAGCGAGGTTGAACGACTCAGCCCGGAACTGCACCTTCCATCGTTCGGTAATATCGAAATCCTTGAAGATGGAAAAGTCGAGCGTACGAGTCGGCGGAGAGTTATTGGATTGCAGTCCCAAATTCCCTTGTGTTAGAGAAGCAGGCTCCAGAAAATTCGCCGTATTAAACCATTCGGTGGGATTGCGGCCGCCGGAGGGAGCCGCATCGGCGGTGGCTCCATTGACCAAATCAGGGAAGCAACTTGCCCAAACACCCTGGCAGCCATTCGCCCGCACGGTGTAAGGATTGCCAGTGTGAAGCGTCAGGATGCCATTGGCCTGCCAGTTGCCGACCAGCGTTTGCAGGAACTTGTTCATGTTCGCGCCGTAGGTTTGACCGCGGCCAAACGGAATCGCATAGTTGAATCCAGTAGTGATGTTATGACGGATATCCCAGGCCGCGCTGGAATAGGAAGTCGAAATGTTGGTGTTGTCCTTGTAGCCGAATCCATTCGATCCGCTGAGCGTCGTGCCGCTATTGGCTAAAGCGTGCCCGTACGTATAGGCCGCGATGAACTGCAGTCCATTGGACATCCGCTTTTCGAGTTTCGCGGTGAATGCGTCGTAGGCGCCAAAGCCGAACGATGCCGTTCCGGAGATACTGCCAATAAACGGGGCCGGGCGCAGGGAGTCGCAATTGATCTTGGTGTTGAGGGTTCCGAAGTTCGGACACGCGTTGAAATCGGGCTGCAGGAGCTGATGCGACGAATGGTTGCCCTGATAGCCGAGTTCAAGGGCCATGTTGCCCTTGATTTCCTGCTGCACGGCGACATTCCACTTCTGAACCATGGGGTTCAGGAAGTTTTGAGAGACGCTGCGCAGTTGAAGAGAGGACACCGGTGTCGTCGTAAAGACGGTAGTCGGATAACCAATCGCTACCCCGCCGGTTGCGTTGCCACCCGCGAAGAAGGGGTTCGGCGAAAACGCATCCACGCCGGCAGGCCGGTTTAACTGCGGTGATTCGTTAAACGGAGCCGACTCGCCACGGTTAGGATTGCCACCCTGGTTTTCTTCGCCGCCATAGAATATTCCGTACGCGGCACGAATGACCGTTTTCTCGCGGATGTTATAGGCAATGCCGACACGTGGACCGATATCCATTTTGTCCCACGGGATCATATATTGATCTACCTGGCCGCGAACCACCTTCACATTCGGGAACTTCGCTGGGAAAAGGGCGCCGGTCGTCGGATCGACATAGGGCTGGTTGAAATTGGGCGGCAGCGGCGCGTCCTGATTCGGGCCCTTCGGAATCTGTAGCGTAAGAGTGTCGTAGTCGAAGTTGGACTGCCTCGAGAACTTCTCGCCGATGGGTGACCACAATTCGTACCGAACACCCAGGTTCAAGGTGATCTTCGGGGTCAGCTTCCAATCGTCTTGCGCATAGAAAGCGTATGCCTTGCGCGTGGATGAAATGAAATTCGTTGTCGAGATCTGCCCGCCGTTCAGCGCGCCAAGCAGGAAGGAAGCCATTTCGTCGCCCGTATCGCCGCTTAACGTGCCGTTGAGTCCGCCGGCGTCCTTGGCGGTAGATGGAAATGCCGTTTCGTTGCGGCTAAAATTCATTTCGCCGAAGGCGTACGGCACCTGGAAGAACGGGAACTGGACGGGTTTCACCTCGGCGCCGAATTTCATCGAGTGGCTGCCCTTGGTGACAGAAACGTTCTGGATAAAGTCCCAAACGTTGTTGTATTCTTTCGTCGGAAGCCAGTCGTTGGTGCCCACCTGACGGTAGCGGCCCAAGCCGAATTGCGGTATGCCCCCCGGCAAAGCGGGTTGGTACCCTCCGATGCCTACGGCGGCATACTCATTCTGGTCGCTGTTCGAAGCTTTACGGGAGGTCACCAGCCGGCTGAAGCCGAGACGGGTTTCCGTGATGAGAGCGGGTGACCAGATACGCGTGTAGCCGAGCTGGGCGTTACGGCCAAGGTCGTCTTCGCCGGTGCCGTTAAAGTTAGCGGCATCCAGTGGCGACTGGAACGGCGGCGTACTGGTTTTAGTCGTGTTGGACCAGCTCAAGCTGCCGAAAATGCTGTCCTTTTCGTCGAGCGCATAATCGACGCGGACGTCACCCTGGTCTGTCACCAAGCCGCCGGGCGTAACCGTGTAGTAGTCGTTTTGGGGGACGTTGCCGGGCACCACGGGCTGATTGGTCGCGGGGTAGAGGGCCATCAGCTTTGCCGCAGCCGGATCGAACATGCTGGCCGGAATGGTGTTATTCGGGAATGGGTCTCGAACCTGCTGCCCGCCCACCATCCGCGTGGTGGCTGGATTGAAGATCTGGTTCTGCAGGATGGGGCGGCCGAGGGCATCTTGTCCGATCTGCTTTCCGAGAAGCTGTGAGAAATCGCCATGCGTCATGGCCTGCGTCGGGATGGTGAAGAAACCGCCGTAGCCGAGGTTTTGCACGGTGCCGCCGCTGGTTGCGATGCGCGTGCCCTGGTAGTCGCCGAAAATGAAGAGTTTGTTCTTGATGATTGGACCGCCAATGGCGCCGCCGAACTGATTCTGCTTGAAGACGTTGCGCGCGGAGCCCGCTTTATTGTTCTCCCAGCGGTTCGCATTCAGCTTGTCATTCTGAAGAATTTCGAAGACTACGCCGTGAACCTGATTGGTGCCCGATTTCAGGTTGATGTCCACAACGCCGCCGGCGGCGCGGCCGTATTCAGCGTTATAGCCATTCGTCAGGATCTGCATGGCGCCGATGGCTTCGACCGAGGGGTTAATGACGAACGACTGCTGGTTGATGAAGTCGATAACGTTGACGTTGTTGTCAACGCCATTCAGCAGGAAGTTGTTTTCACCCGTGGAACGGACGCCATTTGCGGAGAAGTCGCCGCCAAGCGCGCCGCGGGCGCCGGGTTCGGCAGGCAGGACCCCGGGCGACAGGCGCGCGAGAAACGCGAACGTGCGCTGGCCGCCGAGGGGCAACTGCGTCACCTGCTGCGTATTCAAATTGGCGCCCTGTTGGGTGGTTTCCGTCTCGAGCAATGGCGCGGCGGCGGAAACTTCGACGGTTTGCGATGCGTTGCCGACTTGCAGCGTGACGTTGACGCCGTTTCGTCCGCCGGGGCTGATGATAATTCCTTTTTGCTCGGCTTTCTGGAAACCCGAGGCTTCCACGTCAATGGTGTATGTGCCGGGTTTCAAAAGCGGGCGGACGTAAGTGCCGGATGCGTCCGTCTGAACCTGATACGTCAGGCCAGTGGCATCTTCGGTAATAACTACCTTTGCATTTGGCACGGCGGCGCCTTGGGCGTCGCTAACAGTGCCGGTGATGGTGCCGAGATCGCGCTGAGCATATAGCATCGCGCCAGAAAGGAGCGCGAACAGAGCGAGAAGACATAAACTACGCAGCCGTGGCATAGGGGGTTCTCCCTGAAACAGACTTTAGAGAACCGTACCATATACTGCGATTCCGTTACAAGACGATTTTGTAAACCTTTACATCACATTAATGTATTTTAATCTTTGGCTCTTTTAAGGGGTAGAATGGCCGCTAGCACGTGTGGGACGGCCTCTCTTGAAACATGAGCACGCTTGCGAGCGCCAGTAAGATAAGTAATAGTGTAGGCGCTTACATAGAAACCTGCGCCTGGTTGGAAGGTGGTCGATGGACAGTCCGCTCCTTACGGTCGCGTTTCGATGCTCGCGAGCGGGCGTCTGAGCGTCGTGACGCGGGTCGCAGCCCGTTTCGATAGCAGCTTCTGTTGTTTCGGCTCCGTTCGGCAAGCCGTTTACTCTATGCTGGTAGCAACATGAAAGCGCTTCTACTTTCGGAATATAAACATCTCGCGTTGACGGATATGCCCGAGCCGGAAATCGGGCCGGAAGAAGTCCTGATCCGGGTGAAAGCGTGCGGCATCTGCGGAAGCGATGTCCATGGGTATGACGGCAGCACGGGGCGGCGAATTCCGCCGATCGTGATGGGCCACGAAGCCGCCGGTACGATCGCGGAAGTGGGGCGCAACGTGAAGGATCTGGTGGAAGGCGACCGGGTGACCTTCGACTCTACTGTTTTTTGCGGGCATTGCTTCTTCTGCCGGCGCGGGCAGGCGAATCTATGCGATCACCGCGAGGTGCTCGGGGTCTCCTGCGACGACTACCGGCGAGCGGGCGCCTTTGCGGAATATGTAGCCGTGCCGCGCCGAATCTGCTACCGGCTACCCCCGGAGTTGCCGTTTTCGCATGCCGCCATGATCGAGGCCATTGGAGTCGCGGTCCACGCGGTCTCGTTGACGCCAATACAAATCAACGATACGGCGGTTGTCATGGGCGCGGGCATGATTGGGCTGTTGACGCTGCAGGCCGCGAAGCTGGCGGGCTGCGGGCGCGTGATCTCAGTGGATGTGGACGATACCCGGTTGGAGGCCGCTCGAAAACTCGGCGCGACACATACCGTGAACGCGAAAGCCTTGGACACGCCGGAGCACGTGAAGGCGCTGACAGAGGGCCGCGGTGCGGATGTAGCGATTGAATGTGTAGGCGCAACGGCGACGATTCAAAACTCGATCGCGAGCGTGAGAAAAGGCGGAACCGTGACACTGGTCGGAAACATCACTCCGAACATCGAACTGCCGCTCCAGTCTGTGGTGGCTCGGCAAATTCGCGTGCAAGGCTCGTGCGCCTCGTCAGGCGAGTATCCGGCTTGCATCGATCTGCTGTCGCGCGGAGCAATTCGCGTGGAGCCGATGATTAGCGCGACAGCGCCGCTTGATAAGGGGCCGGAATGGTTTGAACGGCTTTACCGGGGTGAGCCGAATTTGATGAAGGTGGTGCTGGAGCCATAGACGGGAAGGGCCGGTTTCCTGCGAATAGAAGGCCGGCGAACTGAAGCGCGCGCCACACGAAATAACGAAACGGGAGGGTTATTCGCCCTCCCGTTTGTCGTGTCGATCGTGTTCGACCCTGGATTTGTGACTAGACAGTCCCCTTCGCATCGGGGCTTTTTCATTATAGACACAGACGCTCAGGCGATCTTTTCCGCAATGGACTTGGCCTGCACGAATTGCAGCAGATAATCGGGACCGCCTGCTTTCGAGTCGGTTCCGGACATATTGAATCCGCCGAACGGGTGCGCGCCGACCATGGCTCCGGTGCATTTCCGGTTGATGTAGAGATTACCGACAAAGAGCTGCCTGCGAGCTTGCTCCGCCTTCTCGGGATTTCCTGTGTAAACCGCGCCGGTCAAGCCGTATTCGGTGTCATTAGCAAGTTGCACGGCATGATCGAAATCGCTCGCCTTAGTTACGGCCAGCACGGGCCCGAAGATCTCTTCCTGGAAAATGCGCGCTTTTGAATCGACATCCGCAATGACGGTCGGCTGAATGAAATAGCCGCCGCCAGCGGACGCCTCCCCGCCTGCAACCAGGCGGCCTTCGCGCCTGCCCGCCTCAATGTAGCCGAGAATAGAATCCTTTGCGCGCGCGTTGATGACCGGGCCCATGTAGTTGCCGGGATCGTCCGAGGCCCCGACCTTAATCCGCGCGACCTTATCCGCGAGCTTTTCCAGAAACTCGTCATAGATCGCAGCGTCGACAATGGCGCGCGAGCAAGCGGAGCATTTTTGTCCCTGGTAGCCGAAAGCGGAAACGAGCACGCCCTGCACGGCCTCATCGATATCCCCTTCGCGGTCGACGACAATGGCGTCTTTGCCGCCCATCTCGGCGATGACGCGCTTGATCCAAATCTGGCCTTTTTGCGGCTTCGCGGCAAGTTCGTTGATGCGGAGGCCGACGTCACGCGAACCAGTGAACGAGACAAATCGCGTTTTGGGATGAGTAACCAGTGTGTCGCCAATGGCGGCTCCCGAACCCGTCAATAATGAAAAGCTCGCGGCCGGGAAGCCAGCTTCGATCAACGTCTCGGCAAATTTAGCGGCAATGGTCGGAGTGTCGCTCGACGGCTTGATGACGACGGTATTGCCGGTCACCAGGGCTGCGACGGTCATTCCGGCCAGGATCGCGAGCGGGAAATTCCACGGCGGAATGACGATGCCGGCTCCAAGCGGCAGATAGACCAGTTCGTCCCGCTCGCCGCTTAGCTGAACAAGCGGCTCAGGCCTGGACAGTTTCAGAGCCTGGCGGGCGTAGTATTCACAGAAATCAATGGCTTCGGATACATCCGCTTCCGCTTCGACCCACGACTTGCCCGCCTCAAACACCAGCCACGCATCGAACTCGTATTTTCGGGCACGAATGACCCCGGCCAGCCGGATCAACAGCGAAGCGCGTTCTTCAAATGTCGTTTGGCTCCATTCGGCAAAGTAGGCATGAGCCTTCTCAACGGCGTCGCGGGCGTCCTTTTCGGTTCCCTTTTGGTGGATGCCGACGACTTCGGCGGGATTTGAGGGATTCAGGGATTCGAGCTTCTCGCGGGAGCGTCGCCGCTCGCCTGCAATCAGGAGATCGTATTCCTTGGCGAACTCAGAGCGCACCTGCGCAAGAGCCTGCCGCATGGCCGCCGCATTTGCGGGCTGCGAAAAGTCAGTGTACGGTTCGTTTTGGAATGGCTTTGGGGAGACGCTCGACGTGATAGCGGACATGGATCACCTCATTCGATGAAGCGAGAAGACGTAAGGATTGCCCGTACGGCGAACTGAAGTTCGCCGCGGCACGCTGAAGCGTGCGCCACTAAATTCTCAGAGGTTTTCGTCGATCCTACGCTCGGCGAGGCGGCGGCCTTCTTCAAACATCTGGGCAGCTTCTTCAGCGATTTCGCGGCCGCGCTCATAGAGGTCGCGGCCTTTTTCGAAAAGATCGCGGCTTCGTTCGATGAGGTCGTGTTTCGAACCCGCAACGCGCCGGCCGCCATCGCGAGCTTGGGTGGCCAATCTGTCGCGTATCTCTTCGCCCGATTCAGGCGCGAACAGCAGAGCCACGGAAAGGCCGAGCCCGGCGCCGCACAGAAACCACAGAACGTTGTTGCCGCCTTTGCCTTGCATCGCACGTCTCCTCTCTCCTCATTCTATCCGCCGGATTTCCAGTTCGATCAAGGCGGGCGGAGATCACATCCGATTTGCGAACAAGTACTTGCCACCGCTTTCGGCGACCAGATGCATCCGCGAAGCTCCCAGCAATTGCGTCAGCCGGGACACGTCCGGCTGTTCGGCGATGAGGTAATACCGGGCCGGTTCGGCCCACAACCGCAGTATGTCTTTGTCGTCGATAAACACGTGCGGCGCGTCGGGCGCATTCGATCCATATTCCAAATTGTTCACTCGCCCATTCAGCAGCAGGACGCTCTTGTCGGTGTAGAAAACGATCGAGGAGAACGTGTAGTACTGATCGTCGAAAACGATTGTCCCCGGAGCTGAATGCAGCAGAACGTTGGCAAGGGGCCGGGAAGAGAGATACGGGTCGAAGGTCACCATGGCGAGCCGGGCGGCGTGGAAAAGTACGACCATCATTGCCGCCAGACTCATATATGCCTTCCAACGGCTACTTAGGAACGCGCCAAGCGCCCCGATGGCAAAGGCGGCGGCCGCGAGCGCAAGCGGCCAGCGGAGATAAGCGAACGAGTCCATCGTCAAGTCGCTCATATGGCCGAGCGACAGGGTATATGCGGAAGGGTGTTGGGTTAATGCGCTGGAAATGTCGCCGGGATCGGGGATGCCGCGAGTCAGTATCAGAATGGCAACGCTCGCCACGCACGCAACCGCGGCCAGCACGGCAACGGAACGCAGCGGCCATTTCGAAATCTTACCGGGAGCGGCCATTGCGCATCCGATCAACAGCGCGAAGGCGGGGTAGCAGGGCATCGAGTAATACTCCTGCGTTGTTGAAAACGTAAAGAAGATGAGAACGAAGCCAATCCAAATGACTGCTAGCAGCCGTAACCGCGCAGCGCGATCCCGCACACCGTAACCGAGCCGAAGAGTGGACACGAGGAAGGCGCTCCACGGGAAGAGCCAGACCAGGTGCAGGAGCCAGAACCACAAGCGAGGGACTGTATTGTAGTCGCGGGGGTAGCGCAGATTCAGGAAGCGGAGCAGGTGCTCGTTCACGAAATAGAACCACAAGAAGCCTTTGTATTCGCCGGGGCCGCTATGGAGGGTCGCCACGAAATAAGGGGGGTTGCGAATGGTTGCGAGGACATGCCACGGCGCCGCAATGGCGAGAGCGAGCAATGCCCCGGACCCCAGGTGAAGTTTTCGCCAAACGGAGCGGCTTTTCCACTGCCCGGTGAGCAACAGATAAACGAGAGCGATGCCAATGGGAAAAACGGCGGCGATGAGACCCTTCAGCAAGATGCCGATGGCGATGCTCGCCGGACAGACCGCGGCCCACAACCGGGCATGTTTTTCTCCATCGTCCAGAGCGCGAAGAAATGCCCAGAAAGACAGCGCAATGAAAAGCGTGAGGCAGACATCGGGTATCAGGACTCTCGTGAAGAGAAACATGCCGATACAGGTGGCGATCACGAGGCCCGAGTAGAATCCGGCTGGCGGTGAAAACGCCCAGCGGCCCATGCGAGCGGTTAGCCAGGCCAGCAGCACGCAGGAAACGACCACGGGAATCCGCGCCACCCAGTCATGCGCGCCGAAAATCTTGAAGCAGACCGCGATCGCCCAGTACCAGAGCGGCGCTTTTTCCAGGTAACGGACGCCATCGAGCGTGGCCGTCACCCAATCGCCGGAACTTAGCATATTGCGGGCGATTTGCGCCTGCACCGAATCGACATCGTCCATCAGGGAGGGCGGGCTGATGGCGCATCCGGCAAAAATAACTATGGCGATGAGAACGACTACCCAGCAACTGAACCGATGACGGCGCCACGTTCCACTTCGGACGTGGTCTGAGTCTCGATCTTCCAGCGATGAATCCACAGATGCAATGTTAATAAGCCCCACAGATGGTACCCAAGATTGGCCTGACGAGAGAGATGCCGCTCAACTAGGCGATGAATAATGATGGGAGAGAACAAGCCGGCTTCCGCGACTGAATCGAACGAAAGCGCATCGTGCAGCAACGGACGAAGCGGACCGCGAAGCCACTCGTGAGCGGGAATATCCAGGCCCTCCTTCGCACGGTTGCAGGCAAAAGGAGGAAGTTTTCCCCTCATGAGCTTCCGCAAGACGTATTTCGTCCGGCTGCCTCGCACCTTCAGGGAAAGCGGAAGCCGGGCGGCGAACTCGACAATGCGGTGGTCCAGAAAGGGTGGCCGCAGCTCGATGGAATGCGCCATGCTCATGCGGTCGCACTTGTGCAAAATATCGTCCGGCAGATAGCAGTGCTGATCGATGAATAGATATCGATTCAGATCGCCGCGTGTATCCGGTCCAGCCGCCAACTTGGAAAAAAGCGCGCCGAGCGGTTCGGGATCGGTATCGAAGAACTCCCGCTGCTCGCGGCGAGAAAACGTGCCATTCCAGAAGAAGTGCGCTTCGTCGGCAGGCAACAGCGCCCCCGCAAGAAAGCGCTTCACTTTATATTCAAAGCCGATCTTTTCATCCGAGACGGGTAGGCGTTCCACCGCTCTGGCGGAACGGCGAAGCACCGCGCGCGGGAGCAAGCGGGCGATGCCCGCGTAGCGATCCGCCAAGTACGTCTGATAGCCGCCAAAAATTTCATCCGCGCCTTCGCCGCTCAACGCCACTTTGACATGGCCCGCCGTCAATTTAGACAAGAACCAAACCGGAAGGGCCCCAGCATCGGCGGACGGCTCGTCTGAATAATAAGCAAGCTCGTGAATCGCGCTCGTCAGGTCAAGATCGCGATTCAGATCGAGCTCGCGGTGCGTCGCGCCATAATGAGGCGCCAAACGCCGGAAATAGCCGCTCTCGTCGCATTTCCTGCCTTCAAACGAGAGAGAAAACGTTTGAACCCGACGCGAAGAATGCGCCGCGCTGTAGTGGAGAATGGTCGAGGAATCCAAGCCTCCACTGGCCCAGACGCCTACCGGGACATCCGCCGCGAGATGCTCCCGCACGGATTGGGAGAGCAGGTAATCCAACTCCGAACAGGCATCTTCCAAATGAATGGGTTCGGGAGAACACGTATTACGCCAGTAGGCTCCCGTGGTTATTCGTCCGTTGCGGCACTCCAGCCATTTGCCCGGCTCGAGTTTCTCGATCCCTTCTACAAGGGTCAAGGGGCCCGGCACATAGTTGAGCGAAAGGAAATAGCCCAGAGCCCGTTTGCACAACAATCGCGGAAGATGATCGTGCGCGAATATGCTCTTTAGCTCGGAACCGAAGAAAATGTTGCCCTGATTAACGGTGAAATACAGCGGTTTGATGCCGAGGCGATCGCGCACCAAGACCAGGCGCCGGGTTTGTTCGTTCCAGATTGCGGCCGCGAACATACCGCGGAAACGTGAGAACGATTCGACGTCCCATTCAATAAACGCCCGGAGAGCAACTTCGGTATCGCACCTGGAATGGAAGCGATGTCCCAATTCTTCGAGCTCGGAACGAAGCTCGCCGTGGTTATAGATCTCTCCATTGAAGGCAATGACGGAATCCCCGGAGTCCGACCGCATCGGCTGCTCGCCGCGTTCAAGATCGACGACTTTGAGCCGCACGGACCCGAGTGAAATGTGCGGCGATTCGAATATATCCTGTTGATCCGGGCCGCGATGGCGCAGACTCAGCGTCGATTTCCAAATTGCGCCGGTGTCCACTCGCCGGTCAAAATGCGTATACCCCGTTATTCCACACAAGACCCATCACCCCCTTCACTTCCCCGGCAGCGCCACGGACGCATCCGTGGACACCCCAAAGTACACTTAACTTCCCCAAGCCAAGCGTTAGGCGCACACGTGAGCGATCCGGCAGCATTCTACCGCTTCCCCCGAACTCAGCTCAATGCAGTATGTCGCATTTTACCCGAAGAATCTGAAAAAACAATGAAAGAAATGGAAGAGAGGAATTGAGCGATTCTTCAGATTACGAGCGCATGGTGACCTCACGTTTATGAGAACGTTGATTGCGATTTCCTTTGTAGTATTCGTCGCGCCCGCGGATGAAGGCGAGACGAAGCGCGATTAAAGCAGCCGGTTACGGGTTATTGCTTCGCAACCGACTCATGAACAGCAGGCCGGCTGCTCGGCCTCCGCGGCGCGGGGCAGCAGTCGGTGGCGCAGATGTGGTGGCGTGGCCCGTATTTCCCAATTGCCAGCATCGGCGCGCCCAGAACTCGCTCGGTTATCAGTTCGCGGATCATCCGTATGAACATGGGATGTGTGCCGACGGTGTCGGCTCGTATCAGCGTGATGCCTAATTCAAGCGCCAGGTCTTTGGCTTCGACATCCAGGTCATACAGCACTTCCATGTTGTCCGACAGGAAGCCGATGGGAGCGACGACGACGTGCTTAATCCCCATTTGAGGGAGGCGTTCGAGGTACTCGAGGACGTCAGGTTCAAGCCATGGCTGGCTGGGAGTGCCGCTGCGGCTTTGGAACGCGAGCTTCCAGTGCTCAACCCCGCTTGCTTCCGCAACAAGGCGGCAGGCCTCTTCGAGTTGCTGGTGGTAATCGCTGGTCTGCGCCAGAGCGAGCGGGATGCTGTGCGCAGTGAAAACGACATAGGGAGGCTTGGCGTGCGGAAGCTTCGTGAGGGCCTCCCGGAGCCGATCGGCTGACGCTTCAATGAAATGGGGGTGATTGTAGAACACACGCAGCTTCTCGACTCGCGGCGATCCTTCACCAACGGCGGCCTGCGCGTCAGCGATATTCTCGCGATACTGCCGGCAGCCTGAATACGAGCTATAGGCCGATATCACGAACGCGAGCGCGTTACGGATTCCATCGTCGCGCATTTGCCCGATGGCATCGCGCAGAAACGGGCGCCAGTTCCGGTTGCCCCAGTAAATGGGGAGGTCCGGCCCGTGGTCGGCGAGTTCACGCCGCAGCGCGGCAATGAGATCGCGGCACTGCTGGTTAATAGGGCTGACACCACCGAAGCGATCATAATGTTCTGCGACCGCGAGCAAACGCTCACGCGGGATGTTCCGTCCGCGCGCCACATTCTCGAGAAACGGCATGACGTCTTCGGGGCGCTCGGGCCCTCCGAAAGACACGATGAGAAGAGCATCGTACGGGACGTTATTCTCCAGAGGCATCCAATACCAGACTAGCCTTCGACGCTTTGCGATACTGAATGCGCAGCACGCCGTTTGTGCGCCCGTCGATGACCTTTCCGCTTCCATCTCCCTATCCTCCCGATGTAGATGCGCATATCTGGCGCGGATATCGTCCGGTCCGGGGCCAGCTCAGCCTGGGGCTGTTGATGCGGCGCGCGGATGAGGCGGAGCAGTGGGCCGCGCGGGTGCTGAACCTGTTGATTGCGGACCCCGCGCTAAAAATTGACGTCGTGTTTCGGGCCGCCGGCCTGCCAGTCGAAAACACTCGCGACAATGTTCGGTTTCGATCGCTTCGAAGCAGGCGCAGGGCGGCTCCCTTTCAGGCTGTTCGAATGTCGGTCCGGCCCGCGTGCTGCTTCATCGACGTGGAATATGACGCCGAGCGCCGGGCGTTCACAGAGGAAGCTCGCGAAGCCATTCGGAAACGGGATTTGGACGTGCTGCTCTGGCTCGACAGCCACGCTCTTCAAGGCGATTGCAGTGGATTGGCACGACTCGGCGTGTGGGCTTTCTATTTCGGCCGTCCGGAAAAACGTCTCGCATACCCACCACGTGAGGACGCCAGCGTCATTGCAGTGCAGAGGCACACTGAGCGGTTCCAGGACGGCGAACTGCTGGCATGGCACACCGGCCCAACCGACCCGTCCTTATCATTTGCCACAACTGAGGACCGGTTGTCGGAGATGGCAGGTCCGATGCTAATCCGCAGCTTGCTCGATACGTTGGAATGCCCGGATCGTTTTTGTGGGAAAGCAGGTTCCGCAGAACCGCCGACTCTATCGAGGATGTCCGCTCCGTTGAAGACGGCCGCTCCTTTACAGTCGCGGTCTGGTGCAGGCACTCCGCCGCCTTCATCACCATCACCGCGATCGGCGCACGGCATGAGTGTTTGGATAAGGCGCCGTGCCGGGCGATGCGAGCGGTCGTTCATCGCGCTCCGGCGCAAAGACAAAGCGGCCAATTGGCCGTTTCTCATCGACGGATTCGTCGAACTGGAGAAGCCGCGAGGCAGTAGGTACGCCGATCCATTTCCGATTGAACGCGAAGGGAAGCACTGGCTTTTCGTCCAAGAGACACCACAGGGGACATCGAAGGGACGTATCACGTGTTTCGAAATTCTCGACAGCGGCGATCTCGGTGAGCCCGGCGTGGCGCTCGACGAGCCGTATCATCTTGCCTATCCGTGCGTTTTTGAGCATGGAGGCGACTGCTTTCTATTACCCGACACAGCGGCGAACAATACTGTTTTGCTTTATCGGGCAATCCAGTTTCCGCACCGGTGGGAACTCGCCAGTTGTTTGGCGCAAGGTAATGCCGTAGGCCGGACAACGCCGCTGTTTCTGGACGGGCTGTGGTATTTCTTCACGAGCACGAAGGAAATAGGCCGCGAAACATTTTTGTTCTATTCCGAAAAGCTGGAAGACCCGTGGCGGTATCACCCAGCGAATCCCATCTGTTCCGACGCTTGCCGGGCGCGAGTTGCGGGCGCGTTGTTCTATCGTGACGGCAAGCTGATTCGTCCTTCGCAGGACTGCGGTCACTCGATCGTATTCAACGAAGTGACTCGGTTGTCGCCGAGCGAATACTCAGAGCTCCCGCTACAGAGAATATCGCCGGATTTGCGCCCCCACGCAATTGGAATCCGTACTTATAATAGCGACGGAACGTACGAGGCGATTAATGGCTATGGTCGGGCCGCCGGGATTTGAACCCGGGACCTCTTGCACCCCAAGCAAGCGCGCTAGCCAGGCTGCGCCACGGCCCGAATCTTACTAGTCTATCGCAGCACTTCTTTCGAACGCTCCGGCGAGTCGTTATGCTGGAAGCCATGCTGGTTCGCTTCACCGCCACGGCGGCTATCGTCGCCGTATTCACTCCGTTTCTAATGCGTGCCCAAGAGCTGCATATATCCGGTGAGAAGATCCGGGCGCACGTGAAATACCTGTCGAGCGACGATCTGGAAGGCCGGGGCGTCGGAACGCGCGGCGGGCGCCTGGCGACGGAATATATTGCTTCGCAGCTACAGGCGGAAGGCGTGAAGCCGGGCGGCGACCATGGGTCATATTTCCAGCGAGTGCCGCTCGTCGGAGTTACTACGCTTCACACCGCGACTCTGACCATTGCCGGTAAACGTGGCCGATCCGTTCTGCGTTATGACCGGGATTTCGTAGGCGCGCCGCAGGCCCAGACTCCTCGTGACAATTTCAATGCGGAGGCAGTGTTCGTCGGCCACGGCATTGCCGCGCCAGAGTACGGCTGGGACGACTACAAAGGCGTGGACGTAAAGGGCAAAGTCGTCGTGTTTTTTACGAACGAACCTCCTTCGACCGACCCGACGTTTTTCGGCGGCCGCGCCCTGACGTACTACGGGCGGTGGACTTACAAGTTCGAAGAGGCGACGCGCCGCGGAGCCGTGGCGGCGCTCATCATTCACACAACGCCCACAGCCGGTTATGGATGGGGAGTCGTACGAAGCTCCGGCAGCGGCGAGCATTCGGAGGAGGCGCTCAATCCAGGACAGCGAGCGTTGAAATTCGCGGGATGGGTGACACAGAGCGCCGGGGCTAAGCTTGTCGCATCGACTGGCAAAACAGTCGATCAATTGCTCACGCTGGCGAATCAAAAATCGTTCCGCCCCATGCTGCTAGGCCGCATTACCGGGCGAATTCCGGTGAAGCTGCGGCAAATCGAAAGCCGGAACGTGATTGGACGCGTGGAAGGCTCCGATCCATCGCTCGCTCCGCAGGCGGTCATCTTCACCGCGCATTGGGATCACTTCGGGATCGGCGTACCGGTCAACGGAGACCGCATTTATAACGGAGCGGTCGACAACGCCACGGGATGCGGCATGGTGCTCGACATCGCCCGGGTGTGGGCGGCGCTGCCGAAGAAGCCGAAGCGAAGCGCGCTGTTTTTATTTGTGACCGCGGAGGAATCGGGGCTGCTGGGCTCCGATTATTACGGCAAGCACCCGACCGCGCCGGCGGGAAAAACCGCTTTGGACATTAACTTCGACGCCTTCTTCCCGTTCGGAAAAACTCGGGATGTGAGCGTCACGGGAGCGGAGCGGACCACGCTCTGGCCGATGATTCAGCGGGACGCGCAAGCGATGCATCTCGAGATTAAGCCCGATTCGGAGCCGGAACAAGGTCATTACTATCGTTCGGATCATTTCTCGCTGGCGCGAGTGGGCGTTCCAGCGTTTTCAATCTCGGCCGGTACGGAATATCTCGGAAAACCGGCAGATTTCGGCTCGATGGCATTTGAGCAATACAACAACGAACACTACCATCAACCATCGGATGAATATCGGGACGATTGGAACTTCGGCAGCATGGTGCAAATGGCGGAATTCGGGCTGCGCGTTGGCATGGATGCCGCGAACATACCGAAGCTGCCAACCTGGAAGCCCGGCGATGAATTTCTAAAGGCGCGCGAGCAGAGCGGAGTCCGGTGACCGGCTGGCCTATCCGTTCACCGTCTTCGGGATTTTCACGGCATCTTTGCCGAACCGGCCGATCAATTCGTCTTCGAAGGCGAAATCGGGTTTCGGAAAATTTCGATGCTTCAGATAGGCTTTATAGGTTTCCTTCAGTCCTATCGGAAAATCGGTTGGATGATACGCCAACATCCGCTGCGCTTTGGTAATCACCTGCGTGATCGCGGGAAGGTCGAAATAGTAGCCAAAGTATAGCTTCGGACCGAACGGGCTGCCCCCCGCTTGCAAGATGCGATCTCGGGGAATGGAAACCAATTCCGGTTCCTTTGCGGCCGCGGCCCGGGCAAATTCCAAAACAACTTCATGCTGCGTAAGCGCGCGGGCATTGGCTGCATTGAATGCGTGCCCGATGGCGTTGCGCGACTCGAGCACCCGAATCGCCAGCTTAACCAGGTCGGAAACGTAGACAAACTGCATCAGACGGTGACCATCACTGGGCAAGATGATCTTGCGGCCGGCACGGAATCTGTCCCAGAAAAAAGCTTCGCGATAGAAGGGATTGCCCGGGCCGTATACGTAAGGCGGCCGGAGCGTAACGATGGGAAAGCCGGTGCGTTGGTGCAGGCGAAACAGGGAGCGCTCGCTCATCGCTTTGTTCCGAACATAGGCATCAGGATGATCGTCGGGGGCCAGCGCATCGCCCTCATGATGGTTCAGCCCGTCGCCATACGCCGCCACGCTCGACATGAAAATGTACCGCGACACGTGGCCGTCAAACAATAGCGCGGTGGCTTCGACCTGGGAGACCGTCGTTCCGTGCTCCCAGTCGTATGCAATGTCAAAAACGGCATCGAAACGCGTTTTGCCGACAGCCTTCCGTACGGTCTCAATCTCGTTGCGGTTGGCCACGAGATTCCTGACTTTCTTGCTGAAGGAGTGCCGGGATTTGCGATGCAGGATCGAAACCTCATGGCCTGACCTGGCAAGCTCCGTTACCAGTAGTTTCCCAATAAACGCAGTACCCCCGATGATGAGAATCTTCATCGGGGGTACGCCGCCAGCGTGAGAATTGCCGCTGTTAGTCGTAATATTCGAGGCCGAGATGTGTGATGAGTTCTTCACCTTGCATCCAACGAAGCGTATTTTTGAGCTTCATCAATTGGATGAAAATATCATGTTCCGGATACAATCCGGGAGCGGTCATTGGACCCTTGAAGTAAAACGACAACCATTCCTGTATACCTTTCATGCCTGCGCGCTGGGCGAGATCGAGAAATAGTACTAGATCGAGCACCAGCGGCGCCGCGAGAATAGAGTCGCGGCAAAGGAAATCGATCTTGATCTGCATCGGATAGCCAAGCCATCCGAAGATGTCGATGTTATCCCAGCCCTCCTTGGCATCCCCGCGTGGCGGATAGTAGTTGATTCGGACCGCGTGATAGAGGTCGCTATACAACATGGGATAGAGATCCGGTTGCAGGATCTGTTGAAGAACCGACAACTTAGTCTCTTCTTTGGATTTGAATGAGCCTGGGTCTTCAAGCACTTCGCCATCGCGGTTGCCAAGAATGTTTGTCGAGAACCAGCCGTTCAGACCCAGCATTCTGGCTTTGAAGCCGGGGGCCAGCAGAGTTTTCATGAACGTCTGGCCGGTCTTGAAGTCCTTGCCACAAATCGGCACTTCGTT
>Ga0134126_10002395_pt1 | contig 23677 bp, 20 predicted proteins | sample KB31752_FD_96881 | JGI IMG/M metagenome (GOLD analysis project Ga0134126, IMG submission 96881) | Terrestrial soil microbial communities with excess Nitrogen fertilizer from Kellogg Biological Station, Michigan, USA - KB3-175-2 | ecosystem: Environmental > Terrestrial > Soil > Unclassified ... | reverse complement strand
CCTGTTGCCGCAGCGGGTAATCCTGCAACAATTTGTGCAGGCCAATCTGTTTCTATAGGCACTACAGCAGTCGGAGGCCATGCCTATTCCTGGACGCCTTCAACCGGGTTAAGTTCATCTACAGTTTCCAGTCCAACAGCAACACCTGCTTCCACAACAGTTTATACAGTTACAGAAACAATTACCGCTACCGGATGTGCCAGTTCAGCTTCAGTTAAAATAACAGTAAATCCAATACCGGCGGCCAATGCCGGAGGTCCACAAACCATTTGTAAACGAGGGTCGGTAACCATAGGCTCATCGGCAACAGGAGGGGACAGTTATAGCTGGACAAGCAACCCTACGGGCTTTGCTTCAACCAGTTCCAGCGCATCCGTAAACCCGGCTTCCACCACTATCTATTATCTTACAGAAACGGTTAATGCTACAGGCTGTAAAAACAATGATTCAGCGGTAATAACTGTAAACCCGCTGCCAACTCCATCCTTTTCGGGACCTCCGGTTTGTGCGGGGGATATTGCCACATACAGCACTACCCATAATGCAGGAAATAGTTACAGTTGGGCAGTGCAGGGAGGTACAATTACGGCAGGCTCCGGGACCAGTGCCATTACTGTGGCTTGGGGAACAGGCAGTTCGGGCAGGGTGAGGGTCATTGAAACAGCGGGTTCCAGTTGTACCGATTCTTCATTTAAAAATATAACCATAAACCCGTTGCCTGTAGCCAATGCAGGGTCAAACGCAACAATATGTTTGGGCAAAAGCGCTATAATAGGCGGTTCATCTGTTGCAGGGGATACTTATTCCTGGACTCCTTCCACAGGATTGAGTTCTTCAACAGTTTCCAATCCAACAGCCAACCCGGCTTCCACTACAACTTATACCCTTACCGAGACGGTTACAGCAACAGGGTGCAGCAAATCCAACACGGTAAAAGTAACTGTAAACCCGCTACCTGCCGCGAATGCAGGTTCTAATCAAACAATATGTTCAGGCTCTTTTGTAAGCCTTGGAAATACCACAGTGCCAGGGAGTTCTTACTTATGGAAACCATCTACAGCACTGAGTTCTACCACCATTTCAAATCCAATTGTAGCACCCACATCTACAACTACTTATACCCTTACAGAAACCAATTCCAATGGATGTGTGGATTCAAATACAGTAACTGTAACCGTTAATCCCATCCCTGCAGCAACTGCGAACCCGGCAACAATATGTGCTGGCCAATCAGTTTCGATAGGCTCATCTGCATTGGCGGGGCATACCTATTCCTGGTCGCCTTCGACAGGGTTAAATTCATCGACAGTTTCAAATCCAACGGCAACGCCTGCCTCAACTACAACATATATTGTTACAGAAAAAGTGACCGCTACCGGATGCGTTAATTCAAATAGCGCAAAAGTAACAGTGAACCCGGTGCCGGTAGTCAATCCGGGTGGCGCGCAAACAGTCTGTAAAAACCAGTCGGCCACTATTGGCTCATCGTCAACCGCAGGAGACTCTTATAGCTGGACAAGTAACCCAACCGGCTTTACTTCAACCAGCTCCACCGCTTCGGTAACGCCTGCAACCACTACTACTTATAAACTTACCGAAACCATTACTACCACAGGCTGTAAAAAAAGTGATTCGGTGAAGATAACTGTAAATCCGCTTCCAACCCCATCGGTGTCAGGCCCCCCTGTTTGTGCCGGGGATGTTGATGCTTACAGCACTACCCATAATGCTGGGAACAGTTACAGTTGGACGGTGCAAGGGGGAGCCATTACTACAGGCTCGGGTACCAGCGCCATTACTGTAGCCTGGGGACCAGGAAGTGCAGGCAGGGTGCGGGTAATGGAAACCGCTGCGACAGGCTGCCTCGACTCTTCATTTAAGACTATAACCATAAACCCATTGCCGGTGGCTGATGCCGGAACCCCGGCCACTATTTGCAACAGCAAAAGCGCCCCTATCGGCTCAATTGCTGTAAGCGGGGATGCCTATAATTGGACCAGCAATCCTTCCGGGTTTAGTTCCTCTGCTGCAAACACAGTTGTAAGCCCAAACACCACTACAGTTTACCACCTTGCAGTAACCATTACTAGTACTGGTTGTAAAAATGCAGATTCTGTAAAAATTACGGTAAACCCCCTTCCCGTTGTGTCAACCGGCGTACCGGATACTTTTTGCAATACAAGTATCACTGCCACAGAGAGCGGGAACCCCTCCGGCGGCGTCTGGAAAGGCAAGGGTGTTACAAGTTCGGGGGTGTTTACGCCTTCAGCGGCAGGAGTAGGGGTGGATACTTTATACTATGTATATGCCAGTCCTTTAACAGGATGCAAGGATTCTGCTAAACACATAGTGAACGTGGTAAGCCCCCCCAATGTGGTTGCAGGGCAGAACGATACGGAATGTATTGTAGCTTCAAATTATAAACTTAAAAATTATAGTCCATCAGGGGGATTATGGTCAGGCACAGGGTTAGTTAACCCAGATACTTTCAGCGCCTTCAAAGCGGGGACCGGTGTATTTACACTCACCTATACTGTGGGACAAAAAACCTGCAAAGTCTCAAATTCCAAAATTGTAAAAGTAAATCCTTTGCCCATTGTAATAGCGGGCATATCAGACTCTGTTTGCCTGAACCTTGGTGCATTTCCACTTTCCGGCTACAGCCCATTGGGCGGGATGTGGACGGGGACTGGTATCACTGACCAGGTTAAGGGCATTTTTGATCCCAAAGTGGCGGGGCTTGGTTCACATTTATTAACTTATTCATACACCAATCCCAAGACCCACTGTTCCAGCTTCGACACCATAAGCATAAAAGTATTGCCGCTTCCTATCGTTGTCATGAGCAATGATACATTTCAATGCAAGGGCGTCCCGGCAAGATTTTCGGCAACATCCAATAATGCAGTCGCTTACAAGTGGTTTTTCGGCGACAATTTAACAGGCTCAGGCAGGAATACCAGACATGCTTACAGTAAAGCCGGAACCTATACAATTATGCTTATATCAAGCAATTCTGTTGGCTGCCATGATACTTTATATTCTCAAATCAGGATAGCAGAACCTCCCGTTGCCAATTTTAGCAGGACGCCTTATTCCGGCATTGGGCCTTTAACAGTTTCATCCACAAATCTTAGTACTGGAGAAATAAACGGTTATGAGTGGAATTTTGGTAATGAAGACACATCCAACCAGCAGTCTCCCGGAAACGAAGTTTATCAGCAAAGCGGCAATGGAGATTCAACTTATTATATAACACTTGCTGTGACAAACCGTTGTGGAACAAATGTTCATACGGATTCGGTATTGGTATTCTCGTTGCCGAAGGCCAGGTTTGGGACAGACAGGGACGAGCACTGCACACCATTTACGGTTCATTTCAGTGACAACAGCGTTGGCAAGCCGACAAGCTATTTCTGGGATTTCGGGAATGGGAAAACAGACACAGTAAAGGATCCGCCGCCAATGGTTTATACCACTGATTCAACGGTTAAGCAATACACGATTACCCTCGTAACGGTTAATAAACATGGCAGTGATACTTTCAAGCATATTATCATCGTGCTGCCCAACAGGCTACACGCATTTTTTAATGTTAGCGATACTGAAAGCTGTGTGCCGCTTGCCGTAAAGTTTACTGATTTTACTAAAAATGAAACTTCCAACAGTTGGTCTTTTGGGGATGGAGACAGTACATCGGTGCAAAATCCATCGCATAATTATACAAGACCAGGCACTTATATTGCGAAGGAATTTGTAAGTGACGGTTGCAGCTTTGATACTGCACAGGTAAAAATTATAGTTCACCCCAAACCGCCCGTAAACTGGAAAGCCATACCCAATTGCGTTAATGACAGTATGAGATTTATAAACCTGTCGTCTGATTTTTCCGGCAGTGAATGGTCTTTTGGGGATGGTGATAGTTCCATAAATATATCTCCAAAGCACGTTTACACCAAAACCGGGAAATATTGGGTTACGCTCACCATACAATCATTGACTTATAACTGCCCTTCGTCATTTTCAGACTCTGTAGAGGTGGATTCTGTTCCCCAATCAAGTTTCAGCGCCTCGCCGCTATCGGGCTGTCGTCCACTGAATGTGAAATTCACAAATACAGGATCATCCAATATCTACTATTCGTGGGATTTTGGCGACGGAAATACATCCGCAGACCAGAACCCGGAACATATATTTGCCGATAGCGGTATTTATACAGTGAAATTTTCAATTGTAACCCCTCAGGGCTGTACGAATGAAGTCAGGAAAGACATTATGGTATATCCCTATCCTCATGCTAAATTTAGTATTACGCCGAATCCTGTTTGCGGAGTTCCGAATACAGTCCAATTTCAAAATGAATCTATTGAAGCCACCGTGTATTCCTGGCGCTTCAGTAATGGAATATCTTCGATAAATAATTCTCCGTCAGTTGATTTTGATAGTATTGGAAGTTATAATGCCAAATTGATTGCGGTAAATAGTTATGGCTGCAAAGACAGTATAAGCCATACTGTTACAATTTACCAGCCACCTGTTGCAGCGTTTACACCACAACAGGGGGGATGCCAGTCTTCTGCTGTTTATTTTAAGAATAAGAGCGCTGATATGGAACGGTTTTTATGGGATTTTGGGGATACGACCGTTGATTCACTCAATGCAAATCCTTCCCATGTATATAAAAACCAGGGTTCTTATACCGTGACTTTGAATATTACAGGTGATGGCGGGTGCACCGATAAAGTTTCAAGTAACAATTCTATAATCATTAAACCTAAACCGATTGCCGGGTTTACATTTTTCCCTGAAACCAATCCTGCCACCGGCTGGGTCCAGTTTTACGCTGATACAACGGGAATTGTAAATTACTCCTGGTCTTTCGGAGATCTTGACTCCACAAAAGGGAATGCCAACCCCAGGCACAAGTATGATGAACCCGGTACCTACACTGTAAAACTTGTGGTTACAAATAAATTTGGTTGTATAGATACTATTGTCCAGGTAGTTACAATTACTTATTTTGAAGGTTTATTTATCCCGAATGCCATTGCGCCAAACTCCGGCCCACCGGAAGAACGTGTTTTTCTTCCAAAGGCATCCACCTTAAAGACTTATAGACTACAGATATATACTACCTGGGGGGAACTGTTATGGGAGAATGAAGATCTTGCTAATGGCCAGCCTACTACAGGATGGGACGGAACAACAGATGGGAAACCTCTTGCTCAGGGTGTTTACGTGTGGAAAATCACGGCGACATTCCTAAACGGCGAGGTGTGGAAAGGCAAAGATTACAACGGTGAGGTAAAGCCCGTGGGAACGGTAACGCTGTTGAGGTGAGTATTAGTCGTCAGGGGGCAGGAATCAGTAAAAAGATGAGCCAATCAGGCAATTAGACAATGGGCTAACGCGTCCTGGTTTGCCGCGAAATACCTATCAAGATGGGAAGCCCTTGAAAGGGCAGCATATATTAGCGAGGGTGCAGCCCCTCGCACCGAGGGTTAAGTCAGGATAAAGTGTCAGGAATCAGCCGGCAGCCAATCTTTTAATCATTCAATTTTTAATCTTTTAATTTTAAAGCTGCGGAATAAACCCGCTTCTTTTATCATAAAAGCATTTGTTGGCTGTTGGGGCGCTCTTTCCACCTCCGCAAAACAGGTGCACATTATCAAAAATGATGATCAGGCTAATTTCATGTGTTCCCTGTACGGAATAGCTTAATCCGGTAAAGGGAAAAGTAAAAGAATAAGTTAACTGGTATGCCTGATAGGTATTTCTGAATGGGATCTGGTAACCTGCAGACAGGCTCATCTGGTTTGTATTTCCACCTGTAAAGGGCAGGTATCCATCACGGTACAACATACCATATATGATATTACCGTTATAGACATATAAACCTGTCACGATTTCCCGCTGTAGTTTGAAAGCTGAATTAAACACTTCCTGCCAGTTGTACACGGCATAAGGGAAGAGGAAATTGCCTTTCTTTTTCCAATCTTTACCAATGGGAATGACAGAACCTGCATGAATGGTATATAAGGATGGCAGGCTGCTTTCAGTAATCAACCCAATATCAGGCCGGTTGAGGTGGTGCACAGCAAAACCGATATTGTTTAATATAGTAAATCCATTATAATCAAAAAGGAATTTAAAAGACACTCCGGCATCAATATCTGTATAAGGTATCCCGCTTTGGTGTGGCTGCGCATTGGTATTGCTGATCTGGCCCAGGACGGGGTCAAACTGGTCAGAAAATTGAAGTTTGCTCCAGTCGATATCCTTTTGTGCGAAACTCCCGCCAAGCCCGAAAGCAATATCCAACCTTTTGGCAATGAGAGGCGCCGCCCACCTGCCCGTGAGGCCAAGCTGGTTGGTTTCAAGAAACCCCTCGCCGCGTTCATCATGCACGCCCATTATCCCAAGCCCTATAGAGCTACATGGTTCACCCAGGTCAGCGGTAATAGTGGAAGTATTGAATGTGCCTGGAACTGCAGTCCACTGGCGCATATCGTTCATATTGATCTTCAAGCCATTATTGGCGCCGGTTAGAGCAGGGTTCAGGTAAATTGGATTATTATAGGACTGTGAAAAAAAAGGGTCTTGGGCAAATGCTTTAGAGCAACCCATCAAGATTAAAAAAATGAATAAAACTATCTTGTTCATGAAGCCCCGTTTTTTCGGGTTATTTTACAATAACCCCCTTGCACTAACAAAGATAAGGTATTTCTCAAGGGGAAGCAATAGGTTTCTACAAAATCATAAAAATAATGACAAGACTATTATCTGCCCGGATGGCCGATGCAGGATATGTTGGTACGTTGTAATTACCAAAAGCAATAAGAATATCAGGGTCTTCCTTTCATCAAAATACCAACGTATTATTGCAATTTATTTTTTAAGTCAAATTTAGGAATGAAAGTTCATCTAATAGCCATCGGCGGAAGCATCATGCATAATCTTGCGCTGGCATTGCATCAAAAAGGATATACAGTCACAGGGTCAGACGACCATATTTATGAACCGGCCTACACCCGGCTTCAACAGAAAGGGTTATTGCCTGAAACGATGGGATGGAACCCTGACAGGATCAATAAAAAACTTGACTTTGTAATTCTTGGGATGCATGCCAAACCTGATAACCCGGAATTGAAAAAGGCTCAGGAACTCAGGTTAAAAGTCATGAGTTTTCCTGAGTTTATTTATAGCCAGAGTAAACAAAAAAAGAGGGTTGTTATAGCTGGAAGTCACGGGAAAACAAGCGTAACCGGAATGGTGATGCATGCACTGAAAAAGAGCAATTATGATTTCGATTATGCTGTAGGTTCGTCTATTCCCGGTTTTGAGAACAGCGTCAAACTGAGCAATGCGCCGATTATTATTATAGAAGGAGATGAATACCTGAGTTCGCCAATAGACCATCGGCCAAAATTTATGTGGTACCAACCACAAATTGCTTTGATAAACGGCATAGCATGGGACCATATCAACGTATTCCCGACATATACTATTTATAAAGAGCAGTTTGTCAACTTTATTAAAAGTATAAAAACAGGAAATGAACTCTTGTATAATGCTGAAGATAAGGAAACCGAAGAACTTGTACTGAAATACGGTACCCATTTAATGATACAGCCTGTTCAACTGCCAGGTTATAAGATCATTAATGGCAAGACAGTTGTTACTATTGATAATTATGATTTTCCCATTTCCATTTTTGGAAGACATAATCTTATTAATCTATCCGGCGCACAAAAAATATGTGAAGCTTTAAGGATAAGCACGAGGGATTTCTGGATGGCAATGTCGGATTATACAGGCGCTGGAAAAAGACTTGAAAAAATTAACAATGATAAGCAAATCATTGCTTTCCGTGATTTCGCCCACGCACCTTCAAAGGTGAAGGCAACTGTAAGCGCCGTGAAAGAGCAATTCCCCACTCAAAAGCTGATAGCAGTTTTGGAGCTGCACACATTCAGCAGTCTTAATAAAGATTTTATCGGAGGCTATTCTGATACGCTGGCAGATGCAGATTCGGCAATGGTATATATTGATAATGAAGCCTTAGCAGCAAAAGGAGGGGACAGATACACTCAGCAACAGATCAGTGATGCTTTCAACAGACAGGATTTGGTATTATTTGATAACAAGCAAAGTCTCGAACAGTCTCTGAAGCAATACATTGATCCACAAAATACATTATTATTTATGAGTTCAGGTAATTTCGGAGGATTGGATATTTTGTCAATGATCAATGATCAATGATCATTTCCTTAAGCCCCGACGAATGTGCCTTGCTCAACCGCCTTGAAGATCTCTGTGTCAGGTTTGGCCTCGTCCATAACATGAAGATTTCCCCTTTTATCCCTTGTGATCCTTGAAAACAAGGTCATTTTGGGGTTAAAGATAAAGTTCAGAAATACCCAGGTCCATGATTTGTGGGCAATAAGATTGTCATAATAGTCCGGCGCCATTTTTTTCAACTTTGGTAAGCTATTCCAGGGAATAGAAGGAAAATCATGGTGCTCATTATGATAGCCAATATTGAACTGGATAGTATTCAAAATTCCATAGTAACTATATGTTTCCTGCGCCTCATCCACAAGGTAATGTTCCTGTATCCAGCGGCCGCCAAGTGGGTGAAAACCAATGGAAAACATAAAGCTGGCGAACATATAAAGCACGGCTACCGGCCCGAAAAAATACCACATCAACCCGGTAAAGATCAATTGCGAACTAAAATTGATAACCACCCATTTGTCAATGGGCGCTATTTCTTTGAGCCTGAATGTCCTGCCTACCTGGAAAATGGGGAATAGAAAGAGCCATACGGCTTTCCCAACAGCCGAGTTACCTAATACCCTCGCTTCACGGTATCCCGGCAGGTCAGCATCAAGCTCATGAACTCCCTGGAAGGTATGGTGCCTTAAATGATAACGCTGAAAAGAAACAGAAGAAGGAAAAACCGAAGGCAGGTTGGCAATGATGCCCGCGATGGTATTGGAATTTTTATTCTTAAACAGCAGGTTATGAGCCACTTCGTGTATGGTAACAAAAAGGGTATGGCCAACAAAAGCCCCAAAGCACCATGCCGTTATCACGGCTGCCCACCAGGGCTGGTTGCGTAACAAAATGGCCACCCCAACCTGGATAAGCACACAGGTAATAATTACATACATTGTATTCGGATTCTTCCCGATCAGCTTCTTGATGCCGGGATATTTTTTAATCATCTCCCTGGTTCTCAACCTATGCGGCTCCGTATTGTCCCGAAATAAAAAATCTGTTTTCTTCATTGGTTATAAACAATCTTACTGCAAAATTACGTAAATATGGCGATTTGTTTGGAATAACGTTACAAGTTTTGCGAAAGCCAATCAGCCAATCAGCATATTATCACATTAACACATTGCCCCTATCTTTGCCGGTATGAAACTTCATACGATAAATACAGGCATGTTTAAGCTGGATGGCGGCGCTATGTTTGGCGTTGTGCCCAAAAGCCTTTGGGACAAGAAGAACCCTGCCGATGAAAACAACATGTGCTCCTGGGCCATGCGTTGCCTGCTGATAGAGGATGGCGACAAACTGATATTGATTGACAGCGGGCTCGGCGAGAAACAGGATTCTAAATTTTTTGGCTATTATTATTTATGGGGTGAAGATTCGCTGATAAAATCTATTCGCGCCCTCGGGTTTGAGCCCGAAGACATTACCCATAACCTGTTGACGCATTTGCACTTCGACCATTGCGGCGGCAGTGTGAAATGGAACAAAGCCCATACCGGTTATGAAACCACTTTTCCTAATGCTACCTATATGGTAGGCAGAGAACATTGGGATGCAGCGCTTCATCCAAATGCTCGCGAAAAGGCATCTTTTCTCAAAGAAAACCTGCTTCCCATGCAGGAAGCAGGGCAATTGCAGCTATTAGATGATGAAACAGAACTGTTTCCCGGCGTTTCGTTTAAATATGTTTTCGGACATACGGATGGCATGTTAATTCCCCATATTAAATACAAGGACAAAACCATTGTGTATATGGCCGACCTGCTGCCGGCGCATTATTACGTCCCCATTCCCTGGGTAATGGCTTATGATATGCAGCCGCTGGTCACCATGCATGAGAAAGAAGCCTTTCTGCCAGAAGCCGCCGCCAATGATTACATCCTCTTTTTTGAGCATGACCCAACGGTAGAATGCTGTACAGTGCAACAAACGGACAGGGGCGTAAAAGTGAAAGAGGTTTTTAAGCTGGCAGAAATAGTGTGATAAACGTTAATCCCGAAAAGCTAATAGGCCGACCTTAAATAGCCGATCATCTTTTTATCTGAGGTATTGTGTGGACTGTCTAATTGTACAACTGCTGACAGCTCATGTACGCCTGCTGCTGCACCAGGATTATTAGCCAACAGGGTTAGATCATAAGAATAGCAGATCTTTATTTTTCCTTTACCAAAGCCAAGGAGGAAATTCAAAGCATCGAATACCGGGATGGATTGGCGAAATGACAGCCCGAAAGTAAAATCTCCGCCTGTAACATTACATCCCGGTAATATCCGGGTAATAGCGCCCTGGTTAATGACCTGTAAATAAGGGTTTAGTACGAGGTTTCCAAAATTGACAAATTCGCCAGCCTGCAATACAAACCTTCTTTGCAGATCTCCATTTGGATCATTGTTAAAAGAGGCGTTAGGCGTTGTTAAATTAAAAGCCGACAAATCCAAATAATACTTGTTACTATAATATAGAGCGCCGAAGCCGAAATTCGGGATCAATAGGGTACTCATGTTTTGAGGGTAATAATGTTGGGAGGCAGAAGCGCTCGTATCAAAAGTGGAATTGTCATAAACAAACAATCTCTGGAACAGGGAAGCTTCCAGCCCCAGCCGGAAATAAGAATTCGCTCTTGCCTGTATCTCGTATGCATAGTAAGCGCCTATGGTATTGGTAATTAAAGATGCATTGTCCTGCTGGTCGCTCATCAGCAGCAATCCGACACCGCTATTAATTTTTGGCAATCCAATATCTATTGAAGCATCAGTGGTCAGATAATTGGTCCCGGCCAGGTTCTGGTCCCGCACCTGGAATGAGGCCCGGAGGTTTTGCTGGATACCTGCATACGCAGGATTGAAAAACATTGGGGTTATCTGGGTTTGGGTAAAATAAGGGTCAGGCGATGCAGTTGACTGGGCTAATGCAGTTTGCATGGTAAAAACTAAAGCAATGAAAACCAGCTTTTTCATTATGTTATGCTTAAAAAGATTTCCTCAAATGTTCGATCATCGGTTTGGCAGATGTGTCATGGCGCTTATTTAGCTGGACAACAAGTGATAATTCATGTGAACCACCGGCGCCGGGAATTGGATGAGAAATAGTCAAATCATAACTATAACAAACCTTAATAACTCCTTTTGCAAAACCGAAAAGGAAATTTACGGCATCTCCATTGGGATTTGTTTGCCGGAAGGCAGCGCCGAGAGTCCACATTCCGCGAGTTGCGTTTACACCCGGTAATACCTGGTAATAAGTACCCTGGCTCATTTCTAAAATATAAGGGTTGATGATAAATTTCCCCCATGACCAAAAATATCCTGCCTGCACGGTAAACCTTCGGTCAATCGGGGTACCACCTTTTTTAAAAAACGTGACTCTTGGTTGAAGAATATTGTAAATCGCTAAACCTCCGTAAAATTTAGAGTTATAATAAAGAGCTCCAATCGCAAGGTCAGGAATTATGCCGGTCATGTATTTGCCTGGAGATAAATTTTCCTCGCTCTGATAGATAAAACCAAGCTTGGGGTCAACCTGGTCGCTAAACCGTAAATTGGTTAAATCGACAGATTGTTGGGAAAAAGATGGGTTAAACCCGAGCCGTAAATAGGACCTTTCTTCTAATTTTATTTCATAACAATAATAAGCATTAACGGTATTGGCTGTTAGGTTGTTGTCTCCTCTCTGATCGTGCATCAACATCAATCCAACGCTGCTGTTTGTAGAGCCAATACCCATATCGGCCCCAGCCCCCGCCGTAATAACTGAACCTGAAATACCTGGCCACTGATCGCGGAACTGCAAACCCGCCCTGAGGTTTTGCTGTATCCCCGCGAAAGCAGGATTGAAATAGGAGGGAGTAGCCATAGTTTGAGTGAACTCAGGGTCTTGCGCTTTCGCAGAAAAAGTGAAGAAGGCAAATGCGATGACAATCAATTTACTCATAAAATAGCACTCAATATGATTTTCTAAGATGCCCGATCATTGGTTCGGTTGATGTATCGTGCGGCTTGTTCAATTGAACAACAAGAGAAAGTTCATGTGAACCCGCTGCGGCCGCCTTTGCTTCTGATACTGTCAGGTCATAACTATAGCAAACCTTAAAGATTCCTTTGGCGAAACCGAGAAGAAAATTAACAGCATCGGCATTTGGATCTGTCTGTCTGAATGATGAGCCGATAGTAAACATTCCATAAGTTACATTCACTCCGGGCAATACCTGTGTAAAAGTTCCCTGGCTCATTACCAGGAAATATGGATTAATAGTGATGCCGCCTAAAGAAATAAAATATCCGGCCTGTATGGTGTACTTAATGGGCAAAACTGCGACACCATCGTCAAAAAACGACTCGTTAGGCTGAAAAATATGATATACTGCCAGGCCGCCATAGAAATTGGCGCTATAAAACAGGGTGCCTCCTGACAAATCAAACCTTAAAGGTGTCGTACTCGTAGAAGGCAAATTGTTCGGGGTTTGATTGATAAATCCGAGTTTGGGATCAATCTGGCTGCCGAATCGTAGTTGAGACAGATTTATAGATCGCTGAAAAAGAGAAGGGTTCAGGCCAAAACGGAGACCGCAACCGCCCGGTAATTTTATTTCGTAGGCATAATAGGCATTGACCGTATTTGTACTTAAATCAGCATCGCCCGCCTGGTCATGCATCAACATCAGCCCAACGCCACTATTGATTTTTGGCAGGCCCATGTCAGCAGAACCTGCAACAGTAATAAATGAACCCGAAGTCCCAGGCCACTGGTCCCGGAACTGTAAACATGCCCGAAGGTTTTGCTGCATCCCCGCGAACGCGGGATTAAAGTAGGAGGGAGTGGCCATTATTTGAGTGAACTCAGGATCCTGGGCTTTTGCGAAAAAAGAGAAGAAAACAAATGTAATGATAAGCGAGAATGAATTAGTTTTCATATCATTATATGAGGTTTGGTTTATTGTCTTCCAGCCAATAGGTACAAAACAGCCATCCTGATAGCCACACCGTTTTCTACCTGGTCAAGTATAATGGAATGTTCCGAATCTGCCACGTCACTATTGATTTCCACTCCGCGGTTTATAGGGCCGGGGTGCATGATGGTAATGGGTTTATTCGCCTTTTGTAATCTTTCTTTATTAATCCCAAAGGCAAGCGCATATTCTCTCAGGGAAGGGAAATATCCTGCTTCCTGGCGTTCTAATTGTATGCGGAGCACATTGGCGACATCGCACCAGGCAAGCGCTTTTTCTACGGAATGTTCTACTTTTACACCGAGGCTCTCAATATGTTTGGGAATGAGGGTTGCGGGGCCGCAAACCATTACTTCGGCGCCAAGCTTTTTCAGGCAAAAGATATTTGAAAGCGCAACCCGGCTGTGCATAATATCTCCGATAATGGCGATTTTCATTTCTGAAACATCTCGCTTCGTTTTGTCCATCATAGAAAAGGCATCCAATAGCGCCTGGGTGGGGTGCTCGTGCGTGCCATCTCCGGCATTGATAATCTGGGCATTCACATTTTGGGACAGGAAATGGGCAGACCCCGGTGAAGGATGCCGCAACACGATCATTTCCACCTTCATGGCAATGAGGTTGTTAATGGTATCGAGCAGTGTTTCGCCTTTGCTCACTGATGAAGAAGAGCTGCTGAAATTAATAATATCCGCCGAAAGCCTTTTTTCAGCCAGTTCAAAAGACAAGCGGGTCCGGGTGGAATTTTCAAAAAAGGCATTGGCAATGGTCAGGTCCCGCAGGGACGGCACCTTTTTCATAGGCTGGTTTATCTGTTCTTTGAACCGCACGGCAGTAGATAAGATCAACCGGATATCATCAACCGTTAAGTCCTTGATTCCAATCAGATGCCTTACACTTAATCCAGTTTCCATTGTTCAGTTAGCAGTTATCGGTTCACTTCTTACTTCTTACTTTTCACTACTTACTACTATTCATTCATAAGCCAAACACTATCTTCTTCACCCGCCGCCTGCCAGTTCACCTTCACTTTTTGGGATGCCCTGGTGTCTACCAAAAGCCCAACATATTTGGGTTCTATGGGCAATTGCCTGCTATATATCCTGTCCACCAGCACCAACAGTTCTACGCTTGCCGGCCTTCCAAAATCGAGCAGAGCATCCATCCCGGCCCGGATGGTTCGCCCGGTATATAATACATCGTCCACGAAAATGATATTCTTGTTTTCGACGATCAAATCCATTTTTTGGGAAGAAGGGAGCAGCGGCCCCTTATGGGTTCGGAAATCATCACGGTGAAAGGTTGTATCCAGCTCACCATAAATTACTTTGGCAGGGGAAAGAATATCATTTAGCCTGTCCCGGAGCGCCTGGGCGAGGTATATCCCCCTCGGCTGCAGGCCAATTAATGCTGAATGAGTGAATTTACCGTGGTTTTCTATTAATTGATAACACAACCTGTCTAAGGTGATGCTGAATTTTTTGCCTGATAGGATAATGTTGTGTTCCGGCATCTGTGCCTTAATTATTTGTAAGTAAGGCGTGCAAATTTACGATTTTTGTGATAGCTGCAAAATGATGTTAAACGCATCCTCTGGTAATGGCGACACGCTGAGCCTGCTTAATCGAACCAATGCTATGTCCTTAAGGCGGTTATCTGCTTTGATCTGGGCCAGCGAAACTGGGTTTTTCAGGGCATTTTTGGGTTTTAAGTCCACCACTACCCAGGCCGGGTCATCGGTTGTCGGGTCAGGATAATGTTCTTTGGTTACCTCGGCAATGCCCACAATCTCTTTATGGCCGCCACTGTGATAAATGAATACCTGGTCGCCCTTTTTCATGTCCCGCATGTTGTTCCGGGCGGTATAGTTGCGCACGCCGTCCCAGGTGGCTTTTTTGTCGCGTACCATATCGTCCCAGCTAAAGGTTTCGGGTTCGGTTTTCATGAGCCAGTATTTCATAGGTCTTCTTTATTTGTATTTGGTTTCCGAAAGCGAAAGTAGGGATTATTTGAGAATTTGGGAATTTGAAGATTTGGGAATGTCTACTATCTTTCAATCCCAACCAAATTCCCTACCTTCGCGGCAAATTTTAAAACAAAAAGACAATCATGATTATTGGCGTTCCCAAGGAAATAAAAAACAATGAGAACAGGGTAGGGCTTACCCCCGGCGGTGTGGCAGAATTGATCAAACATGGGCATATCCTGTATGTGCAACAAACTGCCGGCGGTTTCAGCGGTTTCAGCGATGAGGCATATATGAAAGCCGGAGCGAAAATGCTGCCTGATATTGCTGCCGTGTATGAAAAAGCTGAAATGATCATCAAAGTAAAAGAGCCTATTGCATCAGAATATCCTTTGATAAAACCTGACCAGCTGTTGTTTACTTATTTCCATTTTGCCAGTGGCGAGGAGCTTACCAAAGCCATGGTTGCCAGCAAATCAGTTTGCCTTGCTTACGAAACCGTAGAAAAGGAAGATCGCAGCCTGCCCCTTCTGGTACCAATGAGTGAGGTTGCGGGCCGTATGGCGATACAGGAAGGCGCTAAATACCTCGAAAAGCCGATGGGCGGCAGGGGTGTGCTTTTAGGCGGCGTTCCTGGTGTACTTCCGGGCAAAGTCCTGGTACTTGGTGGTGGGGTTGTAGGCACCGAAGCGGCTAAAATGGCTGCGGGCCTGGGCGCTGATGTACTTCTTTTGGATGTGAACCTCCATCGCTTACGCTATTTATCCGATGTATTGCCTCCAAATGTGAAGACGCAGATGAGCAGTCATTATAACATCCTTGAAGCAATCGAACAAGCTGACCTGATCGTGGGCGCTGTATTAATTCCCGGAGCCAAGGCGCCGCACCTGATTACCCGCGACATGCTGAAACTCATGAAAAAAGGTACAGTACTGGTGGATGTGGCTGTTGACCAGGGAGGTTGTATCGAAACCTGCAAACCCACCACCCACGAAAACCCGACATTTATCATTGATGGCATTGTACATTATTGCGTAGCCAATATGCCGGGCGCTGTTCCATATACCTCTACAATTGCTTTGACAAATGCGACATTGCCTTACGCCATTCAATTAGCCAACAAAGGCTGGAAAAAAGCCTGCCAGGACAATAAAGAACTTGCATTGGGGCTGAATGTGATTAAAGGCGACATCGTATATGAAGCCGTATCACAGGCCTGGGGAATGCCTTATAAGAAGGTAAGCCATTATTTGTAAGAAAAAGTGTCTTAAACCTATAAGGTTTTTAAAACCTTATAGGTTTTGTTATAGTTCCTTATTGCTTCTTCCATTAGCCTTAAATCGCCTGGATCAATTGTGCCCGCAAACATCAATAATGGGTTTTTCTCTGATTTGCTTTTAGGCTTTAGCGATAAAGACTCTATAAAACTCAATATTCGGCGTTGCTGTGCAACGTTCAGCCGCGAAACAGATTCTGATATTTTTTTTTGAATATTAGCTTGCATCTTTTTCGCCCCTTAATATGGCAAGAACGAAGATAATGTATTATTTGGTTCTGAAAGAAGCCGTATGCTTCCTGAAATCCTGCATTTTTTGTATATTTGCTAAAAGATTGCTGTGAAGAATCTTCTTGCTTTTTTAGCTTTCATTTTTGTTGCCGCTGGGCTATTTGCACAGGACCAGGCTAAAATGCTTTATAAGGCTTATAACCGGGAATCGAAAACCAGGTTAAATACTTTCTTTTATCGTTGGCATAGCGAAATTCCTACAATATCTGATTCTGAATTTGCAAAACTGCCTGATATTGAGAAAGAAACCTATAAAGTTTTCACTGCTTTTTATCATCCAGAAAATGATTCCGCATACCATGATGTATCTTTTCTGATTGTGCAGAATTCCATTAAAATTTATACTACTGATCATATTTGTGTTGATTATAATGACAGTGATTCTGCTACTGTCAAATTTATAGTGAACAATGACACATTAATCGAAGCCCGCAAAAATATATTTCTGAAAAGGCAAAAAAACGGCCACCTGAATCAATGGGTAATGGATTGGTTAGATACTTTACCAAATGGCAGATCATCTTTCTGTGGAGAATTAAAGAACTTCAGGCCTAGAATTGAGTGCGATGGGAAAATACCTTTGTATCTTAATCAGCAATATGAAAATCTGATGTTTATATTCTTTAATTATTTTCCTGAAAGTAATTATAGAACGGATTTCTTTAAGGGTTTTGTAACCTGGAATTTGAATGACCATATTTCATCGCCTTGGTTTATTTCATACCCGATACTAAAGTCCGTAACTTTTGATAAGACAAAAACCAAAGCTACTATTGAAGCTGAATTCAATAACAGAATTGATTTAATCATTATGAAAATTGATAATGGTAAATGGCATGCAATTAGCTCAAAAACAAATTGGGAAATAGAACGATCATCAATTATAGAATATTAGTAAATTCTTAGAACAACTATCTAGAAACCCTTACCAATAAATTACGAAATCGAATCCCTCACCCTTGAGCTGAAATTCCTTAATTCCGTCCGGAAATCGGAATTGTTTAATTCCATTTGCTCTTTGATCCAGGCGGCCCCAAGGAGGTGCGTGAGCTGTTCGCCCTCATCATCTCCCTGAACAGGGTGGGAGAGTGGTTCCCCATTTTCCAGTTGACCGGCAAGGGATATGATCTCCTTCACTGAATAATTTTCAACGAAATCTTTTATCGCATTTATTTTCATAACTCTATAAATCTCTAACTTCCCATTGGCGGCAAGACGCAAGCATTGCGCCTCTACCTCAACTGCTCAATAACTCTTTAGCTTCTCAAGCATTTCGAGGATTTTTTCTTCCTTGCCCGCACTGGAAGCCTCAACGATTTCGCCATTTTTCACAACCGCAAAAAAAGGCAGGTTCTTTACCGAAGCCCACTTCCTGGCCTCAGGATTTGTCTCAGCATTCACTTCTATAAATGAAATATTTGAAAAATTCTCCTGTTCCGACATTTTCTTAAACTTCGGGCTTATCAGCCGGCAAGTCCCACACCAGTCAGCATAAAACTTGATGGCAACATTCTGGTTTGTATCCAGTTCCGCCTTAAAATCCGTATCCGTTATATTCTTTACCATATCAGTTTTCAGTTATCAGAGAGCAGTTATCAGTGATTAGTTTACAGTTAGCAGTTAACACTCTAAGCGGAGCAATTTTTTAATCTTTTAATCTTTCAATTTTTTAATTGTGTTCACTCTTTCGATTTAAAAAAAGCTTTTTCCTCCGCCGACAAATGAGGCGCAAAATTTTCAGATGCTTTTATCTTGCCGAGCATAGTTTTTTCTTCAGAGGATAATTTGGTGGGAACGTGTACTGTAACATATATGAGTTCGTCGCCTTTATGCCTGCTTTGCAGTTCGGGGATGCCTTTGTCCTTTAGTTTAAATACTTTACCGCTTGGGGTGCCAGCCGGTATCGTGATGCGTGCTTTACCATCAATTGTAGGCACATCAAGCGTTGTTCCCAAAGCAGCATCTGCAAAATTGATGGAAAGGTCATATATGACATCAAGGTTTTCACGCTTCAGTAATGGATGCTCTTCTTCTTCAATAAGTACAATTAAGTCTCCCGGAATCCCATTCCGGGCGGCGGCATTGCCTTTCCCGTTCACGCTCAGTTGTAAACCTTCTACAACCCCGGCAGGTATTTTTATGTTAATGACTTCTTCGCCATGTACACAACCCTGTCCGTGACAATTCTTGCATTTATTGGTTATGGTTTTCCCTTCCCCGTGGCAGGTGGGGCAAGGAGAAGCGGTCATCATTTGCCCGAGAAATGTATTGGTAACCCTTTTCACCTGGCCGCTTCCGTGACAAGTGGCACAGGTCTGAACACTTTTACTGTCCTCAGCGCCAGAACCCCTGCAAACAGAACAGGTTACGAGCTTTTTTACTTTCAGGTTTTTTTCAGCGCCATGGGCAATTTCATCCAGTTTCATTTTGACCTTGACCCTCAGGTTGCTACCCCGTTGAACGCGTTGCTGTTCCCGGTTTCCTCCAAAAAAGGAATCAAAGCCGCCACCACCGCCGCCAAATATATCCCCGAAATGGGAGAATATGTCATCCATATTCATATTCCCGCCACCGCCAAAACCGTTGCCGGCTACTCCCTGGTGGCCAAATCGGTCGTACCGCGCCCTCTTATCGGCATCCGATAATACTTCATAAGCTTCGGCAGCTTCTTTAAATTTTTCTTCAGCGGTATGGTCTCCCGGATTTTTATCGGGATGGTGTTTAATAGCCTGTTTTCGATAGGCCTTTTTTATTTCTTCCGCTGTTTCAGTCCGGCTCACGCCGAGAACTTCATAATAATCTCTCTTAGCCATATTTATTCCCCTACCACCACTTTAGAATGGCGGATGATCTTATCATTTAACGTGTAACCCTTTTCTAATGAGTCCACTACTTTACCTTTCATATCAGGCGATGCATGGATTTTAGTAATCGCATCATGTATTTCAGGGTCAAATTCTTTGCCTTTCGCGTCTATTTCCTTTAGCCCAGCCTGTTGAAGGATACCTTTGAATTTATTGAATATCAATTTAATACCTTCAACTATAGCTTCTTTGTTATCAGCTTTTTCCATGAGTTCCAATGCGCGTTCAAAATCATCATAAACCGGGAGGATTTTTAGGATCAGATCCTTATTCCCGTACATGATCAGTTCGGATTTCTCTTTATTGGTACGCCTCCTAAAGTTTTCAAAATCAGCATGGAGGCGGATGTACTTGTCATTCAGTTCTGAAATTTTCTCAGCTTCTGAATGTGAATTTTTCCCGGCGGCGTCCTGCGGCTCATCATCTTCTGTTATGTCCTTTACCTCTTCGCCTTCCTCTTCGGCAGGCAGCATTTCAGGGTTTTCTTCCGGGTTGGTTTTATCCCCGGGCAATTCGTCGTCAATGTCTATATTTCTTTTTCCAAACATGTTTTTATTTAGATTACGGGTTATTTGAGTGTTTGCAAGTTACCTGCCAAAGGTTTTAAGTTGTCAAATTGTCAGCAGGGGGAATTAACTCCTGTCAAGAAGCTTATTTCACCCCTTCGGGGTTTTGGAAAGCGTCAATATTTAATTTTTATAATCCTTTCATCCCTTCGGGATTTAACTTCTTAATAATAAATTCAATAAACCCTGAAAGGGTTGTATGATTATAAAAAAATCCAAACCTTTGATATGTAAAACCCCGAAGGGGTGATAGCTGCCATTTCATAGACAGACACTAAATTATTTCTCCTTTGAGGTCAAAAACTTTCGCAATGAGCTTTCTTCAAGGTTTTTTGCTACAATTTTACCATTGCCGTCCAGGATAAAATTAGAAGGGATGGATTCTACATGGTATGCATAAGCAACCTGCGAATTCCAGCCCATCAGGTCGCTCACGTGTTCCTGCCATTCTAATTGATCCGCTTTTATGGCAGCAATCCATTGGCTTTTGTCTTTATCTAAGGATACGCTGAATACGGCCAAACCTTTTCCGTTATCAAAGTTTTTCTCGTTGAATTCTTTGTAAATCCTTACAAGTCCGGGGTTTGCGCGGCGGCAGGGAGGACACCACGATGCCCAGAAGTCGAGAACCACATACTTGCCCCTGAGTGAAGAAAGTTTTAGTGTTTTACCGTTTGGGTCATGCTGGATGATTTCGGGGGCGGTATTTCCAATATTGATGCCGGTATTTTGTTTAGTAAAACCAAAACAAAGGAATAACATGGGTAAAAACATCAATGATAATTTATTCTTCATGGTATTAAGTCTATTACGGTTAACAAATAAACCGCTTAAAATATTTCAGTTTTCGTTGTTATTTATTCTGCGAATCCCGGCGCCCAGAGAATTGAGCCGTTCATCTATTTTCTCGTATCCCCGGTCTATTTGCACAATGTTCTGTATGGTGCTTTTGCCCTCTGCGGAAAGGGCTGCAATAAGGAGTGCGACCCCTGCCCTGATGTCAGGCGACCTCATCTTTATACCTCTGAGCTTATGTTGACGGGCAAGGCCCATAACGGTGGCACGGTGCGGGTCGCAGATGATAATCTGGGCGCCCATATCCAGTAGGCTATCCACGAAAAACAACCTGCTTTCAAACATTTTTTGGTGAATAAGTACATTGCCTTTGGCCTGGATGGCGATAACAAGCGCAATGCTGATCAAATCGGGACTAAAACCGGGCCAGGGTGCGTCTGAAATAGTAAGAATCGATCCGTCAATATTAGTATCAACCTCATATATATTCTGTTCCGGGACAAATATATCATTACCACGCACCTGGAAATTGAGGCCGAGTTTTTTAAAGAAAACAGGAATGAGCCCCAGCGTATCCGGGCGGCAATTTTTAATGGTAATTTCAGACTGTGTCATGGCTGCCAGCCCAATAAAACTGCCCACTTCAATCATATCCGGCAGGCAGGTGTGTTCGCAGCCATGCAATTTTGCAACCCCGTGAATGGTAACCAGGTTCGTTCCTGCACCTTCAATATGGGCGCCCATGTTGGTCAGCATCAGGCACAACTGCTGTATATACGGCTCACATGCGGCAAAATATATCTGTGTAACGCCATCAGCAAGTGCAGCCGCCATGATTAAATTGGCAGTTCCGGTAACGGATGCTTCTTCAAGAAGTATGTATTTGCCTTTCAGTTTTTTGGCAGTTACAACATAGCGGCTGTTTTCATCCTCGAATTTAAAATCGGCCCCTAGCGTTTGCAAACCGAGGAAATGTGTATCCAGTTTGCGCCTCCCGATTTTATCGCCTCCGGGTTTAGGAATAATACATCTGCCAAACCTGCCTAAAAGCGGCCCGAGAAACAAAACAGAACCTCTTATAGCGCTACCCTGGTGATAGAACTCCTCGGAATCAAGATAGTCAAGCTGCAAATTATTTGCGCTGAAACGGTAAGAATGGCTGGATAATTTTTCCACATTTACCCCAAGCCCTGCCAATAGTTCAATCTGCTTTTGAATATCCCTGATATCGGGTATGTTGTGAATGGTGATTGCCTCGCTGGTAAGCAGCACTGCCGCAAGTACCTGGAGCGCTTCATTTTTAGCACCTTGCGGAGTTATTTCACCTTTGAGCTTTACGGGGCCGTTTATCTCGAAAGCTTCCATATTCGTTAATTACTATTCCTACGGAAGTTTTTCTTCTTTTTATACTTGCCCCCGGAGTTCTGGTTTGCTTTCTTAGGGGGAGGATTGAAGTTTTCATTGTGCGCGGCAAACTCATTAATTTCCGTAACGACTACAGCGCCTTTGGTAAATTCTTTAATATGCTGAATGATAATCTCATCCGGTACTTTATCTTCATTCCATACCCTGTGCGCCATTTTCATATATGAGGCCAGCGCGTTCACAAATGCTTTTTTATCAGGGCCCTCTTCCATTTCAGCCGCTTTTTTTAACATGCGTTCCACATTTTTGCCATAAAAGCGGAACTTGATATGGTTGCTGGAATAGGACGGCTTATTAGGTTTGGGAGTCAATTCTGGTGGCAATGGCGGAGGAAAAGGAGCGTCAATGTCCAGGTTGAAATCTGCTATATAATACAAGTGGTCCCAGAGTTTGTGCTTGTATTCCGATTGTTCTTTTAAGGATGGATTGAGGGTGGTTATAATATTTACAATGGTGTTGGCTGCTTTTGTTCTTTGTTCGCGGTCTGGCAAGGTCTTCATGTGGTCAACCATTTTTTGCACAACACGGCCATATTCGGGGTATTTCAATTCTTCACGCGCGGTATTGTATTTCATAAATTTTAGTGAATGTGTTAAAGAACAGAGCGAAATTAACTTAATATTTTCATTTTAGCATATTTTACCAGGATTTGCTTCTCGCCAACCCCTTCAAATAATATCAGCGCCTTTTTATCTTCTCCCTTACCTTCAACGGTCACTACTTTTCCCATCCCAAAGCGGTTATGCTCTACCTTCATATCCACCTGAAGGGCGCTAACATCGTCAGGGGTAAAATCATGAGCGGGCTGATAGGCAACAGGTTTGGGGATAACTTTTAAAGGTTTGGGTGATGTATAAGCTGCTATAGGTTCGTGATCTTCTTTGGCGGTTTTTACCTGGTAATCGAGGAACTTCGGGTTTATTTCATCAATAAACCGGCTGGCTTCAGAATGTACCATGCTGCCCCACCTGAAGCGCTGCATGGCAAAGGATAAAAATACGTTTTGCCGGGCGCGGGTAAGGGCCACGTAAAACAAACGCCTTTCTTCTTCCAGGTCTTCCCTATTTTGCATGCTCATCTGGGACGGGAACAGGTTTTCTTCAAGGCCAACAACATATACAAAAGGAAATTCAAGCCCCTTGGCCTGGTGAATGGTCATGAGGGTTATTTTATCTTCGTTGTCATCTTTTTCGTCAGCATCTGTGAGAAGCGCCACGTCCTGCATAAACACTCCGAGGTGCTTGTCCTCAACATCGGTGCGCT
>Ga0134126_10002394_pt1 | contig 23678 bp, 15 predicted proteins | sample KB31752_FD_96881 | JGI IMG/M metagenome (GOLD analysis project Ga0134126, IMG submission 96881) | Terrestrial soil microbial communities with excess Nitrogen fertilizer from Kellogg Biological Station, Michigan, USA - KB3-175-2 | ecosystem: Environmental > Terrestrial > Soil > Unclassified ... | reverse complement strand
CCCACACCCACGATGCCCATACGAATCGCTTGCATTGCCCCTCGCTCTCGATCCGGTACGGATCGCTCAATTGACCAGGGAATCCGCTTGCAGCCCGAGCGCCGTGATCAGAGCCGTTCTGACGTCGGTGTCGCGGCGGTTTGCCAAAACTCGGACAATTTAGCAGATCAAGGTGAGGAATTGGGCCAGCCGCCGAGTTCCTGAAGAATTCGCAGCGGCGCACTGGCCTGAGTCTGCCAGGCGGCCCACCGCCAATCGCCTGCCTCGGGCTGCAACGGTCGGTTCCCATCAGGCCAGCCGGGCGGCCAGGCTCGCCAGGATCCAGATCGTTCCGGCGACCATGAAGAAAAGGAGCAGAGCGGAGAAGAGGATCAGGTGAAGGTCATCCACATTCTGTCGCGGAGGGTCGATGTGCAGGAAGAAGCGGAAGTGAACGATGACCTGCACCAGCGCGCAGGCGCCAATCGCCACATACAGCCCGTACTGGCGCAGCGCTGCCCAGTTGACGAGGCCGAAAGGCACGAGGGTCAGGACGATGGCGAGGCCGTATCCCAACAGATAGCCGCGCAGCTCGCGCGCGTATTCCGCGCGATTCCCTCGCGCGTCCTGCTCGCTTGCGCTCACGCCAGGCCTCCGAGATAGATGAAGGAGAAGATCGCGACCCACACGATGTCGAGAAAGTGCCAGAAGAGACCGAGGCGCAGCAGTCCGAGCTTCACATCCCGGTCCACGCCGTAGCGCACGATCTGCAGGATGAGCGCCAGCATCCAGATGATGCCGCTCGTCACATGAAGCCCGTGCAGCGGTACCAGGGCGAAAAACGACGACAGATAGCCGCTGCGGCTGGGCCCTGCGCCTTCGTGGAACATGGAGATGAAGTCCTGCGCCTCGAGCCGCAGAAACAACCCGCCCAGGCACATCGTTGCCACGAGCCAGCCGATGAGCCACTCGTGCCGCCTGCCATATTTGAGCGCCAGCGACGCCATGCCGTAAGTGAAGCTGCTGGAGAGCAGCGCCAGGGTCTCGATGAACGCGCTCTTGATGTCATACAGCTGCTCCGGCCCCGGACCACCCGCGCGCGCATGCAGCATCACCGCATAGGTGGCGAAAAGCAGTCCGAAAATGATCGCATCGCTCATCAGGAACACCCAGAAGCCGAAGAGCAGCTCGGCGCTCTTCTCCTCGGTCTCCGGATGCGCTGGCCCCAGGTTGATTCCGGGGTGTCTGAGCGGCGGCGCGGCGCTCATTCGACGGCCTCGAGCACTGCCAGTCCGGCGTTGGCCGGTGTGGCTTCCTGGCCGCGGGTCACAGGCCGGGTCACGGCGACGGTCGCGAGCCAGCGCAAATGGCAGCGCTCGACCTCGTGCGCCGGAATGATCCGCTCCGCATCGCGCACGAAGCCCCGCCCCACCATCGCTGCGATGATGCCCAGAGAGGCAGCCACCACCAGCCACCACATGTACCAGACGAGACCGAAGGCGGCGAGAAATCCGCCGATACAGACAGCCATTCCCATCGCGCTGTTCTTCGGCATCTCGATGTCGTAGAACATCCCGGGCGCCTGGTAGGCGGCTCTCTGCTCTTTCGCAAGCATGAACGCGTCGCGACCCGATACGACGGGCAACACTGAGAAGTTGTACTCCGGCGGCGGCGCCGGGCTCGCCCACTCGAGGCTGCGGCCATCCCACGGGTCGCCGGCCGGGACGGCATACTCCTTCCGCCTGCGGATGGAAACCAGGAGCTGCAGGATGAGGCCCAGGAATCCCGCGAAGACGATGAGTGCGCCGATGAAGGCCGCGATCATGTAGGGCAGGTACTGCGGATCGAAGAAATCGAGCGTCCGGCGCGGGTAGCCGAGAAGGCCCAAGCCATACAAGGGAAAGAAGGCCAGAATGAAGCCGAGGATGAAGCACAGCGCCGAGAAGAGGCCCCAGCGCTCATGCAGCCTGAATCCGAGGGCCTTGGGGAACCAGAAGTGATAGCCCGCCAGCAAGCCAAAAAGGGTGCCGGGCACCAGCACGTTGTGAAAATGCGCGATGACGAACTGTGTGTTGTGAACTTGGTAGTCGATCGAGGGATTGGCGAGGATGATGCCGGTCGCGCCGCCGATGACGAAGAGCAGCGTAAAGCCCAGCGCGTAAATCAGCGGTACGGTGAAGCGCACGCGCCCCCGGAACATGGTCCATATCCAGTCATAGACCTTCACGCCCGTCGGGATGCCGATCAGCATCGTGGCGATCCCGAACACGGCGTTGATGTTTGCGCTCTGCCCCATCGTAAAAAAGTGATGCAGCCACACGGTGAACGAGAGGGCCGCGATCGCCATCGTCGCGAGCACGAGCGAGGTGTAGCCGTAGAGCGTCTTGCCGGAGAAGGTGGAGAAGACCTCGGAATAGATCCCGAAGGCCGGCAGAATCACGATGTAGACCTCCGGATGGCCGAACAGCCAGAAGAGGTTCACGTAATTCATGTAGTTGCCGCCGAAGTGGTCGGTGAAGAAGTGGAATCCGAGATAACGGTCCAGGGCGAGCAGCGCCGTGGCGACCGTGAGCGGCGGCATCGCGAATATCATCAGGATGCTGGTGCAGAGCGCAGTCCAGGTGAAAAGCGGCATGCGCATGAAGCGCATCCCAGGTGCGCGCTTCTTGTAGATGGTCACCGCGAAGTTGATGCCCGTGAGCATCGAGCCGATCGATGACAGGGAGACCGCCCATATCCAGTAGTCGACCCCGACGCCGGGATTGAAGCCCGCCTCGGTGTAGGGCGGATAGCCGCTCCAACCGCCCGTCGAGAATTTACCGATATCGAGCGAGATCATGACCAGGGCGGCGCCCGCGGCCGTAAGACCCAGGCTGATCGAGTTCATGACCGGGAAGGAGACGTCGCGCGCGCCGATCTGCAGCGGCATGACGAAGTTGATCAGCCCGATGAGAAAGGGCATCGCCATGAAGAAGATCATGATGGTGCCGTGGGTCGTGAAGAATTGCTCGAAATGCTCCGGCGAGAGATATCCGCCGTTGAGCGCAAAGGCCTCCTGAGAGCGCATGATCCCCGCCTCGATGAGGCCGCGGGCCAGCATGACCAGCGCGATCACGACGTACATGATGCCGATGCGCTTATGATCGACACTGGTCAACCATTCGCTCCAGAGCACCTTCCACTTCCCGAGCCACGTAATGAGAATGACGGCTGCCGCGGCACCGACGAGAACGATGCACGCGGCGAGCGTGGCGATGGAGCCGTTGACGAGGTTCTCCCGCGTCGGGTGCTGCAGCATCTGCCAGAACGGCAGGCTGTTGAAGCCCAGTCTTCCGAAGACGACATGGATGATCGACATGCGCGCTCAGCCCGTGTGAAACGACTGCACGAGATGGTCGAAGAACCCGGACGGAACGCCGGTGAAGTACACCGCGCCATCACCTGCTGCGGTCACGCCCAGCGCTTTGCGAGTGTCAGCCAGTGTGGTCCTGCGCGCGATGATTTTGGACGCTGAGCCGGAGAGTAAAATTCCGCGTGAGCGGACCGACTGCACCCAGGCATCGAAGGCGGTGGGTGTCAGCGCCCGCGCGAGGAAGTGCTGCTGGAAATAGCCGTCGCCGTTGAATTGAGCGTTCTCGCCCTGGAAGCGTCCTGGCCGGCTCGCTTCCAGCTGCAGCCGGGTCACCGCCCCCGGCATGGCATAGATCTGGCTGCCGAGCGCCGGGATGAAGAACGACTGCATCACCGTATCGGAAGTGATGTCGAACGCGAGCGGGCGACCGGTGGGGAATGCCAGCTCGCCGATGCTCGCAATGCCGAGGTCGGGATAGACGAAGAGCCATTTCCAGTCGTAGCCCACGACCTCGATGCGTAGCGGCGGCCGCGTCGAGCGCAGCGGCGCGTAAGGATCGAGCGCATGCGTGCTTTGCCAGAGCCAGACGGCGAGCACGATGACGATCGCGATCGGGCCTCCCCAGACAAAGATCTCGAGCGGCCAGGAGAACGACCAGTGCGGCGTGTAGCGCGCCGATCCCCCATAGCGGTAACGCCAGGCGAAGAATGGCGCCACCAGAAGGACCGGCCCGACGACGAAGAGCAGGATGGCGACGACTTCGAAGAAATGCATGCGCTGTGCCGCGGCAATCGGGCCGTACGGCACGAGGAAGGTGAGGGCGGGACTGCTGTGCCCCGCGAATGCAGGCGGAGGAGGCGCCTTGCTGCAGCCGCTGAGCCACGCAAGGGGGAGGCAGGCGATCAGGCCGTAGCGCCGCAGTGACGACAAAGTATCGCGCCCCCTCAACGCTCTAAGGTGACCCGCTGAGTCGCACGCCCCAAGATATGGAGGCGTTCGCCAATGTAGTCGCTCACCGGCTTGGCCATTGAAGGAGCCCTCCGCGGAATGTCACGCCTGCTCTGAAGCAGACGACGCACCAAGAACCCCTCTTGGATTGCGAGGTTCCGCGGAACCGTGTCCGCCGCAGGCGATTGCATGGGAATACCAGCTCGATGGCGGCGACTCGAGAGAATATCCCCGGCGACACGACCGATCGGCGACTACGCGCTCATCGGGGATCCCGAGGCAGCCGCGCGCCAGCCGCTGACCGCGCCAAAGTGAATCACCTGCGCAACCCGGGCCGCCCCGAGGCCGCCGCACCTCGGGTGTCCCCAACCCCCCAGGTCGCCACAAAGCAACATTGATGCCCGATCAAACGACGCTCCCTGTCTGACTTGAGCGGTACGGTGAGACGACGCCCCCGGTCGGAAACGCTCAGCTCCCTTCCCGGGTCAACGGATAGCTGCCGATGTTGCCGACTCGGTCGATCGCCGCGCGCACGTCCCGCCGCCGGACCAGAGCGCGCCACCGCTGTTGGATCTCTCGCGCCCGGGGCGGCAGCGGATACTCCCTGTAAGTCTGCACCTCCATGAGCGCATCGATTCGCTCCGACGGATCCTGTAGCCGTGAGATGAGGAGTCGCGCGGCGTCGTCCGGCCGATTTGCGCTGATCAGCGCCTGTTCGTAGGTCGCCTGGGAGTCCGCGCGGTGATCGCGGATGTAGGCGAGCTGGTGTTCGACTTCCGTCCGATCGCCGAGCTGGTCGGCGCTCGCGAGAAGGGCGATCGCCACCTGCGTGTGTCCGTAAGGGCTCATCATCTCGGGGCGCAGGCCCGACAATGCCGCGCGGGCTTTGCGGGGCTGGCCGAGGTCATCGTACAGTTGAGCGAGGTTGATGACCTGGCTGACGTTATCGGCTCCGTTCTCCGGCAGGTGGCTGGCCGTGAGGAGCTCGTCCGCGGCCTCGTCCCAGCGGCCGAGACCGTACAGGGCCTGGGAGCGCAGGTCGAGAATCCAGACGTAGTTCGTGCCGTAGTCCTTGTACGCCTTCGGCCCTTTCGGACCGTTGACTGCCGCGATGACGGAATCCTCCAGGCGCAGAGCGTCGGCGAAGCGCAACGAATACAGCAGCCGATAACTCAATTGGATGATGGGCTCGAGCTCGTTGGGGCTCTTGGCGACGGCTGCCTGGAGCGTCCCGATCTCTTGCTGAATGGCGGCCGAAACGTCAGGCAGATGCGCCTGCGTGCGCACGCCCGCAAAACGCTCATCGGCGAGGACACTGATGACCGCATAGGGGGCTTTGATTGCCGAGGCGGTCGCCCGTGCCTTGTCAAACTCGCCGCGCTCGAGCTGAAGGAGAGTCAGATCCCGCCACCAAAGGCTCGGGTCGAAGTCCTGTGGGGCGTACCTGGCTTGCTGCAGCGCGCTGAGCAGGTCATAGCGACTCGTCCCCGCTTGCGGAAGATCGTGCAGCACTCTACCGATCGTCCTGAAATCCATGGCTCTGACATCATTCGGCCAGCGGTGGGCCAGGGTGGTCAGCGCAAAGCCGGCATCGGTCTCATTCCCGGCGCCTTGCGCCGCGTAGACCCGCATTTTCCAATCCGTGGCGTCCGCCTGTTCCATGCCGCACGCCCGCACGAGCAGATCGAGTGCGCGGGCGAACGCCGACTTCTCCGTCGCGACTGCCCCTGCGACCAGCAGTGCGGCGTGCCTCTGGGCGGCGGTGAGGGCATCGAAGTCCGAAGAGGCGAGCAGCTTGGTGAACGCGGCGTCGGCATCATCATTGTGTCCATTCCGGGCCAGTGACATGGCGTTGGCGAGCTGCTCGCCGGCTGTTGCCGCAGCCTTCTCGTCCGGCGCACGATCGCTCGAAGTAAAGTACATCGAATCGTCCTGACGCACGTCGTCGACCCTCTTCAGGAAATCCGGGAGCTGCTCCGGAGGCACCTCGTCCGCTAGCGCGCGGTAGCAGGTCTGGAAGACGACATCATTGCCGTCGTGTGTCAGGCGCGATTCGTAGTGAAATGCAGCCGGGTCGATGTCCACCACCCCGTCCTTCACCGGAAAGAAGCTCGGCAATCGGATGGTGATCTGCTCGGTCACATACGCCGGATAATCGAGTGCGAGCGGCGCCTTGCGATCGGATTGGCTGGGGCGCTGCACGTAGTCATCGATCACCTCCGACTCGAGCTCGAAGCGCCGTTTGCCGCCGCTCAGCGACTCGAACGGGTGCGGGATGCGGTACGCCTCGTTCACGGTGATCTCATCGGCGACCGGATCGTCGTGAATTGCGGGGGAACTCACTGCGGTCACGCCGGGATAGCGGCGCTGGTAGTAATCGAGATAGCCCTTGCCGAGCTCCGCGGCGGAGGTGCGCCGGAGTCTGCGGCGCAGGTGATCCGCCTCCGATCCGCGATACACCGTCGCGATCGTGTATGAGCCTTCGGCGTCCAGGCCGCCGTGCAGATCGAAGACGGCCCTGGCGGCGACCAGCGGTTGCGCAGGGATCTCTCGCGGCATGCGCTGCAGCTTCGAGACCCCGGGCGAGATCACGAGGGCATCGCCGAAGTAGGCCTGATCGAGCGTCTGCAAATCGCCGCCCTGCCCAGTCTCGGTTGCGTCGATCCAGTAGGTCTCGCCTGCCAGCCGCATCCGAACGACAGCGTGATCGAAATCACCGGGGCTCGGGAGCTGCTCGTGCAGATGATTCTGCCAGCGTGTGCTGACCAGGGCGGGTGCCGCATCGATTCCCATGGCCCGCAGCAGGGCGACGGCAAGCAATGCCTTGTCCTTGCAATCGCCGTAGCGGCTGCGCAGCACCTCCGACGGAGGTCGCGGTCGGTAGGCGCCGGACCCGAGCTCGAGGCCGGTATAGCGGATCTCCTCCTGGACGAAACGCACGGCCGCCAGAGCGCGGTCGCTCGCCGTCGTTGCGCCGGATTTCAGCCGCTGCGCCACCGCGGCAACCTCGCGGTCGTGCGCATCGAAGGCGAAGAGCGGCAAGGTGGCGGTTACGAGCTCGTGCCAATCGGCGAACTGGGAGAATTGGATGGCAGGATACTGTTGATACCAGCTCGGAGCGTCGTCGTCGTCCGTCACGGCCGGCAGATCGTTCCAGTCCCATTGCAGGACGCGCCAGCTTCCCTCGCGGTGCCTCGCCGGCGCACGCGGCTCGGTCCCCGAGATAAAGAGCGGCGCGCCTTCCGGAAGGATGACGCGAAGGCGGGAGCGCCCTACCGGGACGCCCCAGCGCGTCGTGATGCGCTCGAAGAAACGGTCATTCCATGCCGGAGCGTGATGCTCGACCGTGTAGCTGACGTCGATGTCGTCACCGACGCGCACATCGCTCATCAGCAAATGAAAGGTCAACGTGCCGTCGACGATCCCATCGTCCAGACCTGACTCGCGCCGCAGGATCTCGATTCGGGATTGCTTCAGCTCATTCAGCACCTGCGCGCCCCGGCGCACCGTCACGGCGTTGATCTGCAGGTGATCGAGCTTGGGGTCGAAATCGATGGAGAGCTGGGAGGCATCCTCCAGGCCCGCCGCGTTCACGACCCGGGTCACATAGCGGCGGTACTCCGACCAGCCACGCGCGACTCGAATCTGGCGGTCGACCAGCATGTACACCGACCCGCCGGTCGCATTCTCAGGGAGGCTGCCGGTGCCGGTGAGGGGCTCGACCCAGCGAGGCGCTGGCGCGATGTCATATTGACGAGCGTTCGCCCATGCCGATCCGCAGACGAGGAACGCCGGGACGATGGATGACATCAAGGCCGCCACGGCCTTGCCTCTGAGGCGCTCGATCATGTGACCCACCCGGTACCCTGCCGTACTGACCTGCGAGCGGTCGTCCGCCCTCTTCTTCGTCCCTGAAGCTTACTGCATCGAACACTGGCTTGTCGCCGCCGGCCGCGCGGCTACCGGTGAAGGGCCCACTGTCGGCAGTGGTCGAGATAGGCCCGCTCGTGCTCCGCCAGGAGACGGACGTGGTCGATGTCCCTATTGAGCCGGGGCCTTATGACATTGCCGCGCTGGATCCTGGCAGATTGTGGCCGCAGCCGCGCAGGTAGCGCGTCTCCAGCTCCACCGCCGAAAGCGGCCGCGAGAGCAGAAAGCCCTGCGCCTCCTCGCAGCCGCGGGCGCGCAGCCACTCGAGCTGGCTGGGCCGCTCGATGCCTTCGGCGGTCACGACGAGCCCCAGCGTCTGGGCGAGTGAGAGAATGGCATTGGCGATCGCGGCATCGCTCGCGGAACGATCGACGTTGCGTACGAAGGCCTTGTCGATCTTCAGCCGATCGGGCGGGAAGCGAGTGATGTAGGCGAGGGAGGAATAGCCGGTTCCGAAATCATCGAGCGCGAGGCGGCACCCGAGCTCCCGCAGTCTCGCGAGCGCGCGGCGCACGGCGGCGGAATCCTGCACCAGCACCGACTCCGTGATCTCGATCTCGATGAGCGAGGTCGGCACGCCGGCCGCCGCCGCTTCCGTCTCTACGACGCGCGCCGGATCGCCATGCAGGAGCTCCTTCCCGGAGACGTTGATCGCCACCGGGATGGGAAAACCCGCATCGAGCCACTTGCGCAGCTGCCGGCACGCGGCCCGCACCACCCAGCTGCCCATCTCGAGGATGAGCCCGCTGTCCTCGGCGATCTCGATGAAGCGCGTCGGTGAGACTTCGCCATGCTCCTGATCGCACCAGCGCAACAAGGCCTCCACGCCCGAGAGGCGCTGGTCCTTGATGCGAAACTTGGGTTGAAACAGCAGGTGCACGCGATTTTCCTGGACCGCGCGCCGCAGGCGCGCCTCGAGCTCGAGCCAGTCGCGCAGGCGGCTGCTCATCGCTGGCGCGTACACGGCGATCGGCGCGGCATTGCCGGTCTTCGCCTGATACATCGCGGTATCCGCATGCTTGAGCACCGTGGCGACGTCCTCTCCATCGTCAGGATAGGCGGCAATGCCTATGCTTGGCGCCGAATAGAACTCTAGCCCGTCGTGCAGGATGGGCTCCTTGAACGCGGCGCTGCACTGCTCGGCGACCCGCAGCGCGACCACGCCGGCCTCCCGGTGGCGGACCAGTATCACGAACTCGTCGCCGCCGAATCGCGCCAGGGAGACGTGAGTGCGCACGTCGGCCAGGCCTTCGATCGAGCGTGCGAGCTTGCCGGCGACCGTGCGCAGCACCGCATCTCCCACCGAATGGCCGAAGCTGTCGTTGATCCGCTTGAAGCTGTTGAGGTCGAGGTAGACGACGGCGACCCGCTCGCCGGTGTGCGAGGCCGCCGCGAACTCCCGCTCCGCGGTTTCCAGACAGCATTGCCGGTTGGGAAGGCCGGTGAGCGGATCGAAATAGGCCAGCCGCTCGATGCGCTCGGCGGCGGCGGAGTTGCGCAGAATGTATTCGAGGCGCCGCGGCAGCAGGGCCCAGTTGACCGGCTTCGAGACGAAATCCGTCGCGCCGGCCTCGAAGGCGAGGCTGATCGCCGTGGAGTCTTCGTGACCGGTCACCATCACGATGGGAGTGATCGTGAAGCGCGGATCATCCCGCAGCCGCCGGCACACGGCGTAGCCGTCCAGTCCAGGCATCTCGACATCCAGGAGGACGATGGCGGCGCCATAGGAAATGGCAGCCTCGAGCGCCGAGGCGCCGTTATCGTAGGTGAGCGGCGCAAGGCCCACCTGCTCGGCCGCTTCCGCGAGCAGCAGCCGCCCGGTCTCCTCGTCGTCCGCGATGATCGCGATGGGTCGTTCCGTGGTCGCGGTCATGCGCTCTCCCGTCGATCGAGTGCCGTCAGTTCCGAGATCAGCGCCGGATGAGCCGAGCGCAAGCGCTCGAACGCGCTCCAGGCGCCGGCGGAGTCGCCCGCCGCGCAGAGCTGCTCGAGCCGTCGGACGTTTTCCGAGAAGGCGAGCGCACCGACATTCGCCGCGCTCGACTTCAGCTTGTGGCAGGTCGAGCGCGCCGCCGTCAGGTCGCCGGCAGCCAGCGCCTCCTGCAGCTCCGCGAGGGCGGTGGTAGATCCGGTGCGGAAGAGCTCGACCAGTCTCGAGTAGACCGGGGCCCGGCCCTTGGGTCCCGAGCCGCGCAGCCGCATGACGGTCGCCTGGTCGAGCTGCGAGAGGTGCTCGAGCGTCAGCGGTGCTTGCACCTGTCCCGGGTCAGACGTTGACTCGCGCGCGGAAGCATCCAGCTCGGCGGCCGGGCCGGCGCGGGTCTGCAGCGCAGGAGCCTGCGGCTCCCGCTGGGCCGGTATCCAACGCCGCAGCAGCTGCTCGAGCTCCGCCGGCGTGTAGGGTTTGCTGAGGATGTCGTCGATACCGGCCGCTTCGCAGCGCTTGCGCACCTGCGATGGGGTGTGCGCGGTCAGCGCGGCGACGGGCACCCGGGACGAGGAGCCGGAGCGCTCACGCATCAGCCTGGCCGTCTCGTAGCCATCGAAACCGGGCATGTTGAGGTCCATGAGGATCAGATCGAACCGCTCGGTCGCGCTGCGCGCGAGAGCTTCCGCTCCGTCCTTTGCCCACACGGACGTGCAGCCGAGTGCTTCGAGATAGCCGCATCCGACCTCCGCGTTGACCGCTTCGTCCTCCACGATCAGCACGTGACCGCCGATCGCCGTGGTCGAGCCGCGCGAGTCACCGCTCGCCGCGCCGGGGACGTGCGCCTGCAGGTCGCGCAATTCGAGGGGCAGCATGACGTGAAAAGTCGAGCCCGCACCGGGCGCGCTCTCGACCGTGATCCGGCCCCCCATGAGCTCGGCCAGCTCGCGGCAGATCGCCAGCCCGAGGCCGCTGCCGCCGAATCGCCGGCTGGTCGACTCATCGGCCTGCGTGAAGGGCTCGAAGATCCTGGCAACAGCGGCGGCATCCATTCCGATGCCGGTATCGGCAACCGAGATGCGTACGGCGGCGCGCCCGTCTGCGGCGACCTCCATGTCCGCCCACACTCGGATGGAGCCCCGTTCCGTGAACTTGACCGCGTTGCCGATCAGATTCATCACGATCTGACGCATCCTGAACGGATCGCCCACCAGGGTCTTTCCCTGCATCGCGTGCCCGACGACCGGAGGCGGTCGAACCTCGAGGCGAACACCCTTGGCCTGTGTGGTCGCGCTGAAGAGCCGGGCGCACTCCTCCAGGATCCGTGTGAGATCGATCGGCAGCGCCTCGAGCGTGATTTTTCCGGCCTGCGCCCGCGACAGATCGAGCAGGTCGTTGACGATTCGCAGCAGCACCTGCGCGGAGGAGCGGATCGTCTGCGTGAGCCGCGCCTGAGTCGGCGATTGCGGCGTGCGGGCCAGCAGCTCCGTCATGCCGACGACGCCATTCATCGGCGTGCGCAGCTCGTGGCTCATCCGGTCGAGGAAGTCGCTCTTGGCGCGCGCGGCGTCGGCGAGCTGGCGGTTGCTCTCGGAGAGCTCGCGGGTGCGCGCGGCCACTTCCGCCTCGAGGCGTTCGCGCTCACGGGCCTGATGTCGGCGCTCGAGCTGCTGCTTGCGAAGGCGATGAGCCAGCAAGCCCACCACCGTCAGGACGTAGATCGCGTAGGCCCAGGGCGATTCCCACGGCGCCGGATCACGATGCAGTGTGATCGCGAGTGGCGCGCTCCACACGGAATCGGAGCTGACGCCCCGGACTTCGAGCACGTGATTGCCCGGGGGAAGGTTGGTGAGCGTGATCCGGTGCTGAGTGCCAAGGTCGATCCAACGGTCGGTCAGGCCGGCCATGCGGTAGGCAATCCGATTGTGCTCGGGAGAGGTGAAGTCGAGCACGCTGAAATCGAGCGAGACGATGTTGTCGCGGTAGGAAAGCGGGATGCGGGTACGCAGCCAGTACGGGGTCGCGCCGGCGGCGGGCACGCCCAGGATCTCGACCCGGGTGAGCGCGAGTCGCGGCGGCGTCGCGTTTGCCGTGAGACGCGCAGGGTCGAAGATGTTGAAGCCGCCGGGCCCTCCGAAGCAGAGCCGGCCATCGCGGAGCCGGAAGTAGGCTCCGGTGGTGAACTCCTCCCCCATGGCGCCGTCGGCGATGTGGTAGCTCTTGATGAGGCCGGACTGCGGATCGAGCCGCATGAGGCCCGCGTTGCCGCTCATCCAGACATCGCCGTGCGCGTCGACCAGCACGCCATTGACGGCGTCGCTGGTCAGTCCCTGGCGCTGGAAGAAGGTCTGGAAGCGGAACGACTCAGGGTTGGAGTCATCGCCGGTCGCAAGTGCCAGGCCGTCACCGCTCGTTCCGATCCAGACCCTGTCATGCGAGTCCACCGCCAGATCGAAGATCGTGTCGGACGGCACGCTGTTGAGACCGTCGGGTTGATGACGGAACACCTTGATCACCGTGCCATCCGGCTGTGCGAGATCGACGCCGCTGCCGTCCGTTCCGATCCACATGTCGCCCCGGGAATCCTCCGCCAGGGCGGTGACCCTGTCGCCGCTCACCTCACCCGGATGCGAGCCGTAGGGGAGCTGGCGCACTCGCCCGGTCGCCGGATCGATGATATCGGCACCGCCGCCGAAGGTGCCGACCCACATCTCGCCGTTGCGAGCCTGGAAGATCGTCATGATCCCCGGGGCGCTCAGCGCGTGCGGGTCGCCGCGCTTGGCGGGGATCCAGGTCAGCTTGCCGCTGGGATCGAGTATGGCGATGCCGCGGTCCATCGTGCCGATCCACAATCGGCCGCGGCGATCCGCGCGTAGCGACATCACGCGGCCATGATCGATATCCTGGAGCCGTTGCGTGAGGCCGCCGAGATCGACCCTCCGGCCGGCACCGAGATCGTACTCGGCGAGCCCGCCGCCCATGGAGGCGATCCAGACCTTGTTGTCGGGAGCATCGGCGAAGGCCGTGACGAACCGCCCATCGAGCCAATCGGGCCGGTGCGCGCCGAGCTCGGCGCTGCGGGGATCCCAGCGGCTGACGCCACCGGTGGCGGTCCCGATCCATACCAGGCCGGCGGCATCCTGGTAGAGCGACAGGATGGAGGAGTTGGGTAGAGTATGCGGGTCGTCGCGCTCGTGGCCGTAGTGGACGAATGTGCCCGTGACGCGGTCGAGCAGGTCGAGTCCCGCCGCGGTTCCTACCCACAAGCGCCCCTGCCGGTCATCGAGGAGGGCGTGCACCTCGTCGCTCACAAGCGAGTCCGGATTGCGCGGGTCGTGGCGGAAGACCTGCTCGAGATGGCCGTTGCCATCCAGGCGATGGAGTCCGGCGCTCTTCATGCCGACCCAGATGGAGCCGTCGCGACCCTGGAGCACCTGCGTGACATAGGCTCCGCCCGCTGCGTGCGGATCTGCGGCCGAGAGGCCAAGATGGCGGAACGTGTGTCCGGCTGGCGCGAGCTCATCGAGACCCTGATCGGTGCCTATCCAGAGGTCGCCGGCGGTATCGAACGCGAGGGCCGTCACGTGATCGCTGACCAGGGATCCTGGACGGGCGGCGTCGTGACGCAAGTGCTGGAAGCGGCCCGATCGGGGATCGAGCACGTCGAGCCCGGCGTCACTCGTCCCGATCCACACCCGCCCCTGCGCGTCGATCGCGAGCGTACGCACTTCATCGCTCGCCAGGGAGTTGGCATCATTCGGCTCGTGCTTGAACACCGTGAAATCATTCGTCAGGCGGTTCCACCGCGCGATGCCCCCGTTCCTGATCGCGATCCAGAGATCGTGGCGCGGCCCCTCCACGGCCTGACAGATGAATTCGCCCGGCAGGGAATGTTTGGATCCGGGAGAATACCCGTAGCGGGCGAGGTGCTGGCCGTCATAGCGGACGAGGCCGTCTTCCGTGCCGAACCACACGAATCCCTGCGAGTCCTGCAGCACGGTGTGGACGTTGCCCTCCGGCAAGCCGTCCGCCGTCGTCAGATTGGTCACATAAAGGGGCGGAGCGGCCGCTGCGGTGGCCACCGAGGCCACCAGCAGCAACACGACTCCTCCAATCAGGGATCGGCCTGCAGTGCCCATACGCGTGCTCAGAGTCACGCCGCGCCTCGCACGGTTATTGGTTGGGGACCCAGGGCTGGATGGGTGCGGAGGCCGTCGCGGGCGGAGACTGCGACTGGGTCCACCAGGGGACGGACGAGGTCCAGGCGTAATTGCTGGTCCAGGCGTAATTGCTCGTCCAGGCGTAGTTGCTGGTCCAGGCATAATTGCTGGTCCAGGCGTAATTTTGCGACCACGCGTAAGAGAACCCCTGGCCCCACGGGTACCCGTCGCTCCAGCTGTATCCCTGAGCTCCCGGGTATCCACCCGACCAGGTGAGCCCGTCGCCGGGCTCGGCCGTGCCCGGCCTCCAGGCCCCCATGTTCATGATGTAGTAGTTGCCGTAGCGATCCCGGTTGGCCGGCCCGTGGAAGTGCTCCGTGCCAGTCAGGTCGGCGCTGATGTCGAGGCCGACGTTGGCACAACCCGTCGCCGAGCTGTCGACCGCGGCGACCGCGTTGATGAGGCCGGCACCCTGCTGGAAGACGCTGTAGGCGAGGGTGCCGGAGGATGTCACGGCCGGCCGCGCGGAGGCCATCAGACGGCATTTCACTTCATCCGGCGTGAGCGACGGATTCGCCTGCAGCATCAGCGCCACCACGCCGGAGGTCGCGGCGGCAGCCTGCGAGGTGCCGGACATCGTGAACAGCTCTTCGGCGATCATCATCGAATTGGGATCGATGTTTGCGAGGTAACTGCCGCTCGCCATGGAGCCCACCATGTGGCCGCCCGGAGCGACTACTTCGGGCTTGACGAATCCCTCGTAGGTCGGGCCCGTCGATGAGAACGAGGCGAGCCGCCAGTCGGCTGGGTTGTACGGCTGGTAGTTGTCCGTGAGCGCGCCGACGGTGATCACGTAGGGGACGTTGCCGGGCACGTCGATGGTCATGGGATTCGGTCCCTCGTTGCCGGCGGCCGCCACGACCACGATGCCCGCCTGCCAGGCGGCCATGACGGCCTGATCGAGGGGATCCTGCCAGTAGAACGACTGCGGCGGCGCGCCGATCGAGAGATTGAGGACCCGGATGTTGTATTGCTTGCGGTGCGCGACGATCCAGCCGATCCCCGCGATCACGTTGGCGTAGCTTCCGCGGCCCTGGCCGTCGAAAGCCTGCACGATGACGAGGTTGGCCTGGGGCGCGATGCCGAAATACTGGCCCGCGAGGTTCTGCGCGCCGCCTGCCGCAATGGACGTGACGTGAGTGCCATGGCCGTACGAATCGCCGGTCACTGCGCCAGAGCCACCGTTCAGGACGTCGACGGTGGCGAGCACGCGCGCGCCATAGTTCTGCGTGAGGTCCTGCCACAGGCCGGTGTCGAGTACGGCGATGGTCACGCCTCTGCCCGTGATGCCGGCTTGTTGCAGCGGCGGCGCATCGACGACCGTCGGGTAGTTGGTCTCGTACGTCAGGGGCAGGGCGAGCACGCCCGATCCGTCCTGCGTCGGCGTCGCGGCGCTCAGCGTCGAGACGAGCGGACTCGTCACGGAGCTGGTCAGGGGATTCGTGGTAATGGTCGAGTAGAGCGGGGCAGTCGTGCTGGTGACCGTCGTCACCAAGGGATTGGTGGCAAGGGTGGAGTCGGTGGAATTCAGGGTGCTGCTGGTGGTCGTAGTGATCGTGGTCGTGAGACTCGACAACAGGGACGTCGTACCCCGCGTGTCGACCGCTCGGTCAGCGAACACTCGCACGCCGGGAAGGCCGCGCAGCCGTGCCGCCTGCAGCGCGTCGAGGCGAGCGGCGACCGCGTGGATGATCGGGAGCTCGCGCTGGAGCCGGCCATGCACGCGAAGCACGCTGGCGCGAGCGACCGCCGCGCTCGGGGCCTGCACGATGTACACCCTGGTGGATGCGTTCGCCCGGGGCGCGAGGGCGACGAGCGCGAAAGCGAGGATCGAAATCGGTACGAAGCGGGAAATGCGCATCGCGGCCTGCTCTTATTGGGTTTCGTGGCGCGCATTCTCGGATGAATGTGACCTCGATCTCAGTGCCGGCGCCCGCATCGACCCGTGCAGGCTCCGTGACCTGCGTCACATAACGGCCCGTCAAATCGGACGGCGCGTTATGTCCAACTCGTCGTCACGATAGAGATCGCCGCTGCCGTAGGCGCAGCCGAGATCGAGCAGCACATCCCGGGTCTCGGCTTCATCGACGCCGGTCGCGATCGGGACGAGCCCGAGGGCGGCGGCCATCTCGATGCCCGCCCGGCAAACCTTGCGGGCGATCGGATCGGTCCGCAGCGCCGCCACCCACGCGCGGTCGAGCTGCAAGCCCCAGACGGGGGCGCGGGCGAGGGAGTCGAGAGACCCCATGCCGCGGGCCACCTCATCGACGACCAGACGGACGCCGAGGCGATTCAGCGCCTCGGAATGGGCCCGCTCGCGGGTGATGAACACTTTCTCGGCGATTCGGATCTCGAGCCGCTCGGCGGGGATGCCGCCCTCGGCGATGAGCCGGGCCACATCGTTCACGAAGCTCTCGTGCAGGATGTGATGCCGCAGGGCGCCGAAGGAGACGTGGACCTCGGGTGCGCAGCGGGATGCGAGCAGCGCGAAGTCATTGCGCAGATGCTCGAGGACGGCCCGCGACAGCGAGGCCGCGAGCCCCGTGGCCGCGGCGATGCGCAGGAATTCCGCCGGACGGATCTCGCCGCGCAAGGGATGTTGCCAACGCAGATAACCGACGCAGGCCGCGAGGCGCCCGCTCTTCAGGTCGTGACGGCCGGCATAACGCAGCCGGATATCGCCGTTGGCGATCGCATCGCGCAGCTCTCGCGTGAGATCCATGCGGGCGAGAGCGCGAAGCTTCATGGTATCGGTGAAGAAACGGACCTGCGACGCGGACCCCGACCGGCGCGCCTCCAGGGCCGCGGCGCGCGCTTGCTCCAGGAGGAGCTTGGGCGTGGAGGCATCCTGTCCGAGAATGGCAACTCCGGCATGGGGCGTCAGGTGGAATTCCGCATCGCCCGTGTGGATCGGCTCGCGCAGGCTCGAGCAGATCGCGGCGACGCAGGTCTCGATCGATTCCCGCTCCGCACTCTCGAATACCAGGGCGAGGAGGCTCTCGCCGAGCTGCCCGAGGTACCATTGCGGCTCCCCGCGCGCACCCGTGGCGGCCGTCGGCGGCGGAAGCCTGCGGATCGCGAGGCTCATCACCTGCTCCGACACCTGTGAGGCGAGCACCTGGGCGATATCCGTGACCCCATCGACGTGGATCACGGCCAGCGCGAGGGGTGTCTCGCGCATGGCGGCCCAGGATGTCGATTCCTTGAATCGTTGCAGAAACCCGCGCCGGTCGAGGTGGGGCGGGGGGCGCTCGCCACTGGCCGAGATATCATCCGCGGCCGAGCTATCGACTCTGCGGATGATGCAAACGGCGCGATCGGGTCCCCTGGGCGAGGCCTGGGCGTTGTATTCGATGCCGCTCTCCGTGAAGCGGGCCTCGGTGGTGGCGCGCTGCGCGATCGACTTGCGCGTGAGTTGTCTCAGCAACGCCGCGACCGGCGCGGGCCAGGAGGCTTCCAGCGGTTTGCCGATGGCGTCCGCCGACGGGTTCAGGCTGCCCGTATCGCGACCGCCGCCCTGGGCAAGGAGGGTGCCGTCCCGGCCGACGATCAGAGCGAGGTCCGGCAGCGCGGCAATCAATACCGCGGAGGCATCACTCTCCGGATTACGTAAGATCGCGTGACTGACCAATCTGGGAGTGGCCATGGTCAGCCAAGGGTAGCCTCGGCGGGAGCACCCGGTCCGGGACGCAGCTCGCGATTGGCTGATTCCCCGAGCTCTCAAGCCTCTTTTATTTCAGCTCGCTGTCGATTGGGTCCCGGCCCGTTCGGCCAGCAGGTAAGGCCGGGCAATCGCTCGGACGCCAGACCGGATGGGAGAGTTGACGATGAGCGCGAACAATACCTATCTCGCCGTTTTTCTCGGCAGCAAGACGGGCCCGCGGTGGGCGGCCTGGAATGCGCTTACCGAGGACGAGCGCCGTGGCAAGGAACGTGAAGGCATGGCGGCCTGGAAGGCCTGGGTCGAAAAGCACCAGGCCGCCATCGTCGCACTGGGAGGGCCGTTGGGAAAGACCAAGAAGGTCACCTCGGGAGGGCTCGAAGACGTCAGTAACCAAATGGGCGCCTTCACGGTCGTACGTGCGGACTCCCACGAGGCCGCCGCCCGCCTCTTCGAGAAGCATCCCCATTTCACGATCTTTCCGGGCGAGTCGGTCGAGATCATGCCGGTGATGCCCATACCCGGGGCGTAGCCGGCGCGGGGCTCACCCCTCAACCCACCGCATTCCCGATGAGAGACTCCGGAGGCTCAGACTCGGTTGTGATCGGTGAGGCCGCCAGTCTGTCGAGCCACGGCACGAGCAGCGTCGCGATGATGGCGGCCGCCAGGGCGCCGAGGGCGAGCCATGTGAAGAGCTCCGTGTAGATGGGCAGCGTCTCCACCGCTGAAGGCGTGCCGGCGGGAATGCTGGCGAGGCTCGCTATGGCGCCACCGGCGTAGAGGCTCAGGCCCATCCCGAGGAACCAGCCCCCCATGATGATGCCCCGCGATCGCTGCGGCACCAACTGCGAGACCATCGAGAAGCTGAGCGCGGCGATCAGGAGCTCACCCAGCGACTGCGCGCCGTAACCGGCTACCAGCCACCAGGGCGAGCTCACCCCGTTTATCGCCGTCACGCGGCTCGCCGCATAGAGAAAGAACGCCGCCGCGAGCAGATACAGGCCGGCCGTGAACTTCGAGGCGATGGAGAAGTCGCCCCGGCGGCTCTTGCCCATTCGGTGGTACAGCCACGCGAGCGGCCCCGCCAACACCATCAGCCAGAACTGATTGAGGTCCTGAAACTGCGCCGCCGAGACGGGCACGCCGAGGAGCGAGTGGCGCACGTTGCGTAGAGCGAAGAGTGTGAGCGAAGTGTAGATCTGCTGGTTGTACACCGCCCAGATGACCGAGATGAGCGTGAAAATGATGCAGGCGATCACGCGATTGCGGCTACCGCCCTCGCTCTGCGTCAGCAAGCGGGCGAAAACATACACGAGGAGCGCGGCGGCCAGGCCGACCACCACCAGGGTGGCGGTGCGGTAGCGGATGATTTCCGACAGCAGCGCCGCAACCGGCAGCGACAGCACGATGATCGCGGCCAGGATGCCCGACTTGAGCGGTGCGAAGTCCGGCTCCGCACCGTAAGGCCGCAGGTAATCGCCGATCAGGCCATAGCTCACCAATGCCAACGCCAGGCCGATGGCGCTGACGCCGAACGCCAGATGCCAGCTGTCGAAGCGCAGCGACCCCAGGGTGATGAGCCAGCCGGGATGGTCCTTGATCCAAGGCAACAGCAGAATCGAGACGAAGGCGCCGATCTGCAGCGAGATGTAGTAGATCGTGAAGAGAATATCCAACCTGGAATGCCTGCCTTCGTGCAGCCGCGAGACCAGGTTGTTGGGATTGACCTTGAACAGGCCGTTGCCGAGCGCCATCACGCCCATCGCCGGAAAGAGCGCGGCGTCCGTCGGCAGTGACAGCAGCAGATACCCGAGTCCCAGCATGGCGGCGCCCAGGATCATGGTGCGGCGCAGCCCGAGCACGCGGTCGCCGATGTAGCCGCCGAGTATCGGCACGGTGTAAACCAACGCCGAGAAAGCGCCCCAGACGAGGTCGGCCCGAGTGTCGTCGAAACGGCGTTGCTGCACCATGTACAGCACCAGCAGCGATGCCATGCCGTAGTACCCGAAGCGCTCCCAGACCTCCATGAAAAAGAGCACCAGGAACGCTTTGTTCGGGTGGCGGTGGGTCTTGGCGTGATCGGCTATCATGGCGACACCCCCGGCATACCAGGACGGCAGCTTAATTGCCGGGCACGGCTGTTTCCACAGACGAGAGGGCGGCAGCATGCGAATCGCCGACATGAACTGGGCGCAGGTCGAGGCCTATCTCGCGCACGATGACCGGGCGGTGCTGCCCATCGGCAGCACCGAGCAGCACGCCGGGCTCAGCCTCTGTGTGGATCACATCCTCTCCGAGCGTGTGTCGATCGAGGCGGCCGAGCCTCTCGGTGTCCCGGTCTACCCCGGCCTGCCATTCGGGATGACGCCCTATTTCATGGCCTACCCGGGCACCGTCAGCGTCACGGCGGAGACTTACGGACGGCTGATCCTGGACATTCTCGACAGCGTGGCCACCCATGGCTTCAGGCGTATCGCCATCGTCAACGGCCACGGCGGCAATACGTCGGTGCAGTCCAGGATTGCCGATTGGCGCGCATCCAAGCCGGGCGTCACCATCAAGTTCCACAACTGGTGGAACGCGCCTGCCACCTGGCAGGCGGTGCAGGCGGCCGATCCCGTGGCGTCGCATGCTTCCTGGATGGAGAATTTTCCCTGGACGCGGGTCGCTGGGGTCGAATATCCGGCGCGCGAGAAGCCGATGGTGGACCTCTCGCGCGTGCGCGCTTTGAAGGAGCCGGCGGCGGTCCGCGAATACATCGGCGACGGCAACTTCGGCGGCCGCTATGGGCGGTCGGATGAGGAGATGCTCGCCATCTGGCGGATCGCCGTGGAGGAGACGCGCGCGATCATCGACGGCGGCTGGTAGCCTCTGAGATCGTGGGCGTGAAGGCGCGCTCTCGATCTTCCGACTGGCCGCGCTCGGCCCCGGCGGACCGTCCCCTCCGTTCGCTGCAAGGCATCGAGATCCGCAGGCGGCTCGAGGTCGCGATCGGGGAGGGCGACGGGCCGGCCGGAGCGCATTGCATCCACGAGCTCTGGATGCGCAGCGAGCTCGGATTCGACTTCGATCCGGCTCTCGACCGGCTCTGGAAGACTGCGGCGAGCTCGATTCCGGAGTGGCTCCCGATGACGTATGTCGATTGGCTTGCGGCCGCTTACGAGATCGCCGCCCGCTTCACCGCCGCCCGCAAGGGACGATCGAACGTCTATCTGGTGCTTCTCGATTATCGGGATCGCAGAGGCGGCCCATTCGGGGTGTACGTCGGTATGAGCAACTACGCTCCCGCGGCACGTTTCGATCAGCACAAGGCAGGCATTCGCGCCTCCGGCGCCGTCTTGAAGCGTGGTCTCGAGGTGCTCACCGGCCCGACGCTGCACCTGCAACACATCGCTCGCCAGGAGGCGGCGCGAATCGAGGAGAGTCTCGCCGCCGCTCTCGGCGATGCCGGCCTGCTGGTGCAGGGAGGTCACTGAGAGCGGCGCCGCGCATCGATCCGGCCGCTGACTCGCATCACGGGTTGATGTCCGGCTCCACGAGCCGCGCCAGGTTGCGCAGGGATTCCTGCCAGCCGAGGTAACACGCTTCCACCGGGATGGCATCCGGCAATCCTTCCTGCACGATGGTGAGCTCCGTGCCGACCAGGGTCTTCTTGAGCGTCACGGTCACCCGGATCTCACCTGGAAGGCTCGGATCGTCGAACCGGTCGGTGTAGCTCAGGCGCTCATGAGGGACGAGCTCGAGATATTTTCCACCGAACGAGTGACCTTGTCCGTTGGTGAAATTGCGAAAAGACATGCGATGGGAGCCGCCGACCCTGGGCTCGAGCTGATGCACGGTGCAGGTGAAGCCATTCGGCGGCAGCCACTTGGCCATGGCGTCGGCCTCGATGAAGGCGCGGTAGATTTTCTCCGGCTTCGTGGCCAGGACTCGATGGAGTCGCACGGTATTCGGCATGATCGGATCTCCTCGTATTCGGTTGGCAGCGGCCTTGCAGGGCCTGCTTCCTGGCCGAACGGCCGTCCATCGTTTCGACACGAAGGACGGCCGGCTCGGAACGAGGACTATACCGACTGGGGCGTGCTAGTGCTCTTCGCCGGCGCGCAGACGGTACACGGACAAGCCGCTCGATACATCGTCCACCGCGGCATAGTTGGCCCGACCGTCGCTGTCCCGGACGGCGTCGAGCCCGAATGCGCCCCCCTGGCTCGCATCCACGTTGTACTCACCGACGAAGTGTCCGGAGGGTGTGAATTCCACGATCTCACTCGGATGCGCGGGATCGGCGTTGACGGCATCGCCGTTGGCGGTCAGGAGGTCGCCGTTCGGCGCGAAGCGCAGGGCGAGGGGACCGCGCAGGTGTGAATTCGCAAAAACGAGGTGGCCTCGATGGACGGCAGTGGTGGCGTGACTGGCGTTGGAAACGGCATAGACCGCGTTGTCGGCGGTCGAGGCGACGTAAAGTGTGTCTCTTCCGGCGTCGAACGCCAACCCGGTCGGCCCCAGAATCACGGCCCCGACATTAGGCTGTACCGAGTAGCCCGCGGCGAGCGTGACCATCCTGCTCACGGTGAGGCCTTTGGACCCCACCTTGACGTCGAGACGTGACACCGTGCCGCTCACGACGTTGGAAACGAAAATGTGCGCCGATGAGCCGTGGTCATCCAGGGCGAGGTCCCAGGGACCGTCCAGGAACGTCGCATCGGACAGCGTCTGCACCAGGTTGCCGTTGCGGTCGATGACCTGAAGGGTGCCCTGCTGTGCGGGGAATGCGCCTCCCGTCGTGGGGACGTTGCCGACCAGCACGAAGCCGCCGCGCAGCACACCGAGCGCGGTGCTCAGGCCAGGCTGCGAGCTGGTGAAGAATGTGTTCGCGGTCCCCGGGGCGGCTACGGCTCCATTCGGGGAGTAGGAAATGATCGTCGTCCCGGTCCCCTGTATGTTGGCGTTATCGTTGAAGTTGCTGACGAGCACATCTCCGGTCCTGATCTGGCCTCCGCCCGGAAAGCCTTCCGGCACGAAAGCGACGCCGTACGGATTGAGATCGCCGTTCGACGGAATGGTCGAGGTGTTGAGCAGTCTTGGGATGAACGTGTCGGCGGCGAGCGCCGGCACGCCAATCATGGTTGCGAGAGCGATCAGGATCGTCTGGGCGACGTGCCCCGGTCGGGGCCGCCCGCTGCCGTTCGTAGTCATTGGAGTCTCCCCGAGACCTTCGCCAGAGCGCGGTTCGCCGGTAGGTGCCCCCGGCAGGGAGAAAGGTTTCCGGGAATATCAGCGCCGCACGACGATCATCTTGCCGTATGGGGTGAGGGAGAGGTGGGCGAGCTTCAGATGCTGGACGGCGAAGGGGATGCCGATGATGGTGATCGCGAGCAGCAGGGCGAAGAAGAGGTGCGCCAGGGCGAGCCAGATGCCGCCCAGGATGATCCAAATGATGTTGCCCAAGAGAACGAGGAGCTTGCGGCCCTCACCGGGCTCCGGCCGGTCGACGACTTCCCGGCCGAACGGCCACAGGGAGAAGGTGCCGATGCGGAAGGCGGCGATCGAGAAGGGGATGCCGATGATGGTGATGGCGGCCAGCAGCGCCGCCACCCACCAGCCGATCGCGGTGGCGAGTCCGCCAAAGAGCAGCCAGATGAGGTTACCGAGTAACCGCAT
>Ga0134126_10002393_pt1 | contig 23680 bp, 33 predicted proteins | sample KB31752_FD_96881 | JGI IMG/M metagenome (GOLD analysis project Ga0134126, IMG submission 96881) | Terrestrial soil microbial communities with excess Nitrogen fertilizer from Kellogg Biological Station, Michigan, USA - KB3-175-2 | ecosystem: Environmental > Terrestrial > Soil > Unclassified ... | reverse complement strand
TGACCTGCACTGACCTGCACTGACCTGCACTGACCTGCGACATCAAGGCTGTTCAGTCGGCTCGGGGAGCAAGGTGGGCAGCACTGGTGTCGAACTCAGCGCACTTACCACAGTGCGCGCCGCGCGGGCGTCTCGTCGCGCTCTGCGGCGACGCCGCAGCCAGCGCAGGACCAGGGTGAGCACGAACAGCACGGCAACTGCTGGGATGGCCCGCTTGGCGACCGCTCCGCCGGCGGCGTCGAGCAGGTCGATCTCGTCGGTCACCGGCGGTGGCGCCAGCCGCGGCGGAGCCGGCTGTGTCGACGCTGGGTCTGTCGATGCCGGCGGCGTCGAGGATGCGGGGGTCGGTGCGGCCGGGGTGGGTGGCGGCGGCGCGACGGCAGGCACCGGCTCCTCCGCCGGTGCCAGGCTCTTGCTCAGGCAGTCCGCGAACTGGCCGATGATCTTCTTACCGACATCCTCGATCAGGCCTCGGCCGAACTGAGCCGGCTTGCCCGTGACCGTCAAGTCGGTCACGACACTGACCGTGGTATCCCCGCCATTCCCGGCAAGGCTGGCGTGCACCTTGGCCGCCGCGGTGCCCTGGCCCCCGGCTGCCGTGCCCGATGCCTCTATCACGGTGCGGTGCGCGGCCTCGTCGGTGTCGGTGAAGCGGCCCTTTCCGCGGTATTGCAAGGAGATCGGGCCCAGCCGGACCTTCACGATCCCGGCGAACTCGTCGCCGCTGGCCGAGGTGATCGTGGCTCCCGGGAAGCACGGAGCCACCCGCTCGGGGTCCAGCAGGGCCTGCCAGACGATGTCGATGGGCGCCGGGACAGTGAACTCGTGCTCCAACTTCATGCCGATCACCTTTCCACTCCCGCGGCCGCGCTGACAGCTCACCCCGACCGCAACTCCCACCCGACATGGAGACATACCGGGGTTTTCCGGGCCGGAAATCCCCGATATGTCTCCATGTCGGGTTCGGTAGCGATGCGGCGGTCAGGCTCCTAGGCCAGCGGCTGTGGCGAGCGCCCGGCCGGTGAGTACGCGGGCCAGGTGCTCGCGGTAGTCGGCGTCGGCGTTGCCGTCCGACATCGGGCTGGTGCCCTCCGCGGCATGCTCGGCGGCCGCGCGGATCGTCTCGGCGGTGGCCGGCTGGCCGACCAGCGCCTGCTCCACGCCGGTCGCGCGGACCGGGGTGACCGCCATGTTGGTCAGCGCCACCCGGGCCTCGGCGATCGATCCGCCCTCGGTGCGCACGGCCGCGGCGACCGCGACGATCGACCAGGCCTGGGCGACCCGCTGGAACTTCTCGTAGTGTGCGCCCCAGCCGGTTTTCTTGGGGATCCGCACCTCGACGAGCAGTTCGTCGGGCGCCACCGCCGTGGTGAACAGATCGACGAAGAACTCCGCGGCCGCCACGGTGCGCCGGCCGCCCGGCCCGACGATCACCATCTCGGCATCCAGCGCCACCGCCGGGGCCAGCAGATCCCCGGCCGGGTCGGCGTGCACCAGCGCACCCCCGAGGGTGCCCCGGTGACGGATCTGCGGATCGCCCACCGTCTGGGTAGCCAGCGCCAGCAACGCCGCATGCTCCCGAACCAGCGGATCGTGGAGCACGTCGTGGTGCGTGGTCATCGCCCCGACGACGATCGCGTCGCCGTCATCACGCACGCCACGCAGCTCGCTGATCTTGTTCAGGTCCACCACCGTCGTCGGAGTGGCTAGCCGCAACCGGAGCACCGGCACCAGGCTTTGCCCGCCGGCCAGGACCTTGCCATCGTCCCCGGCCTGAGACAACGCTGCCAGCGCCTCTTCAACCGTGGTGGCGGCGACGTAGTCGAATGGTGACGGGATCACTGGGCACCTCCCTGCGCGTCGATGGAGCCCAGGCCGCCACCGGCAGCGGCCTCGGTGGTGTGCTCGGACGTGGACTTGGCGGCTCCCCGAGCCGACTGCACCGCCCGCCAGACCCGCTGTGGTGAACACGGCATGTCGATATCGGTGACCCCGAGATGGCGCACCGCATCGAGCACCGCGTTGACCACCGCGGGGGTGGATGCGATCGTGCCTGCCTCCCCCACGCCCTTGACGCCCAGCGGGTTGGATGTAGCGGGGGTTTCGGTGCGGTCGGTGGTGAAGCTGGGCAGGTCCGCCGCGCTGGGTACGAGGTAGTCAGCCAGCGTGCCACTGATCAGTGTGCCGCCCTCGTCGTACACCGCCTCCTCGAACAGCGCCTGCGCGATGCCCTGGGCCAGGCCGCCGTGCACCTGGCCCTCCACGATCAGCGGATTGACCACCGTGCCCACATCGTCGACGCAGGCGTAGCTGCGGATGGTCACCCGGCCGGTCTCGGTGTCCACCTCGGTCGCGCACAGGTGGGTGCCGTGCGGGAACGAGAAGTTCTCCGGGTCGAAGGTGGCGTCGGAGTCCAGCGACGGCTCCATGCCCTCCGGGAGGTTATGCGCGGCGAAGGTGGTGAACGCCACCTCCTGGATCGTCTTGGCGCGGTCAGTGCCCTTGATGGTGAACTTTCCCTGGGCGAACTCGAGATCGGCCTCGGAACACTCCAGCATGTGCGCGGCGATCTTGCGGGCCTTCTCGATCACCTTGTCGGCGGCCTTGACCGCCGCGATACCGCCAACGGCCAGCGATCGGGAACCGTAGGTGTCCATGCCCTTGGGCGCCAGCTGGGTGTCGCCGTGCAGCACCTCGATGTCCTCGAACGGCACGCCCAGCCGGTCGGCCACGATCTGACTCCACGCCGTCTCATGCCCCTGGCCGTGCGGGGACACCCCGGTGACCACCTCGACCTTGCCGGTGGCCAGCATGCGGATGCTGGCGTGTTCCCAACCGCCCGCGGCGTAGGACAGCGCACCCAGGATCCGGGACGGAGCCAGTCCGCACATCTCGGTGAACGTGGAGATACCGATGCCCAGCTGCACCGGGTCGTTCGCCTCCCGACGCCGGCGCTGCTCGGCGCGCAGCCCGTCGTAGTGGAACAGCTCCTTGGCCTTGGCAGTGGCGGCTTCGTAGTTGCCGGAGTCGTAGTTCAGCCCGGCGACCGTGGTGAACGGGAACTCCTCATGCTTGATCCAGTTGCGTTCCCGCAGCTCCAGCGGTTCCATCCCCAGCTCGGCGGCCAGCTCGTCCATGATTCGCTCAATGGCGAAGGTGGCCTCCGGGCGGCCGGCACCGCGGTAGGCGTCGGTGGGTGTCTTGGTGGTGAACACATTGGTGCAGGTGAAACGGTAGGCCGGGAACTTGTAGATCCCGTTGAACATGAACGCGCCGAGCAGCGGCGTCCCCGGCGTGATGATGCGCAGATAGGCGCCCATATCGGCGATCAGCTCGACCTTCAGCCCGGTGACCGTGCCGTCCCTGCGGGCAGCCAGCGTCAGATCCTGGATCTGCGCCCGGCCGTGATGCGTGGCCACCATGGATTCGGAGCGGGTCTCGGTCCACTTGACCGGCTTGCCCAGCCGCCGGGCGATCAGCACGGTGAGGAACTCCTCGGGGATCACCTGGAGCTTGCCGCCGAACCCGCCGCCGACGTCCGGTGCGATCACCCGGACCTTGTGCTCGGGCAGGCCAAGCGTGAGCGCGGTCATCGTCTTGACGATGTGCGGTACCTGGGTGGACGACCACATGGTCAGCTGCTCGCCGGTCGGGTCGACCACGATCGAGCGCGGCTCCATGAAGGAGGGCATCAGCCGCTGCTGGTGGAACCGTCGCTTGACCACCACCTCGGCGTCGCGGATGGCCTGCTCGACGTCACCGCCGGTGCCCGCCTCCGCAGAATCGAAGACCCACAATGCATTGCGGTTGGTGCCCAGCTCGGGGTGTACCAGGGTGGCGCCGTCGGCGAGGGCGGCTTCCATGTCCAGCACCGGTGGCAGCTCGTCGTAGTCGACCTCGACGGCGCCGGCGGCGTCCTCGGCCGATGCCGGATCGCGCGCCACCACCACCACCACGCCTTCACCGGCGAAGTGCACCGTGTCAACGGCCAGCGGCGGGGCTTTCGGGGACTTCATATCCGGGGTGACCTGCCAGGCACAGGGCGTGCTGATGTCCTGGGCCCCGAGGTCGGTGGCGGTGAACACACCGAAGACGCCGGGCATCTTGCTGGCCGCGCCTGTGTTGACTCCGGTGATCTTGGCGTGGGCCAGTGGGCTGCGCACGATGGCCATGTGCAGCATGCCGGGTAGCGTGATGTTGTCCGTCCAGCGGGTCCGTCCGGTGATCAGCCGGGCGTCCTCCTTGCGCCGGCGGGCCCGACCGAGTTCGCCGGTGGGCTGCGTGGTGGCGGTCATCAGGCCCCTCCTCCGGCGACGGTGCTCGGTTGCTGCGTGGCACGCACCGGCGGCTTCATCTTCTCCGCGGCATCCAGCACGGCCCGGACGATGTTCTGGTAGCCGGTGCAGCGGCACAGATTGCCTTCGAGACCCTCGCGCACGGTGTGCTCATCGGGCTCGGGGTCGTCACCCAGCAGGTCGATCGCTTGCATGATCATCCCGGGGGTGCAGTAACCGCACTGCAGGGCGTGGTTGTCGTGGAAGGCCTGCTGCATCGGATGCAGCTGGCCGTCGCGGGCCAGACCTTCGATCGTCGTGATCTCGCTACCGTCGACCTGGACGGCGAAAACCGAGCAGGACTTCACGCTGCGGCCATCCAGATGCACAGTGCATGCACCGCAGTTGCTGGTGTCGCAGCCGACGACAGTGCCGGTCTTGCCCAACCGCTCGCGCAGGTAGTGCACCAGCAGGGTTCGGGGTTCGACATCGTCGACGTAGGAGACGCCGTCGACCATGACAGAAATGCGCGTCACGGGCTCTACTCCTCGTCCCGGCCGGCTGGTGCAGCAGCTGCCGACCGCATGTGGTGGGTGACTCTCGACGACCAGGGATCACCGAGGGAACCGTCACGACTTTGTGGCGGCCACCGTCTATCCCACCGCTGATCTGACCCTCTCGCAACGCGAGTCTCATATTGAAACCGCTGGTCAGAACGCTTTGTAGGAATCATCAAAGTATCCGCAAGTGCGTTTTTTCGCCTCTAATTAATCCGCGAAAGCGGGTAGCCGGCCGCCATAACGGAGTGATTGCGCAAGGCGAAATCGGCCCGCAATGCTGCCGGACTGCCCGCGGCATCCCTTAAATCGCCGGTATCCACCCCACCGGGTGACACACCCGCCATCTCAAGCCCAGCCAGCGCGATGGGCGCGTCACTGAGGGGGCGTGTGCAGCTGCTGCAAGACGCTGTTCACGTCAGCCGGCTGATCGGCGCACCCGGCCCACCGCTTGAGGACGGATGCAGTGGCCAGCGCAAGGTCGGGCGGTAGGTGCTGGGCTTCCAGAGTGTCGGCGACCTCGATCAGCTCCGGTGCCCAGCGCCATGCCCGGGCAGCAACGCTGAGCATGAAGTCCCGGTTGGCGAGGATGTCGCGGGGCATCCGCTCTGCCTCAGACAGCAGGGCCTGAGTGATGCCGTGATCGTCAGCTAAAGCGTGCGCCAAGGCGGCAGCGGTGCGGCTGGTCCGCTGGAAGGAGGCGAAAGTCATCTTCAGCGCACTGGCCTGGCCCGGGTGTTGCCCGAGAATGACCGGTTCCACCAACGAGCCGGTGAACAGGTCCGCAACCTGCCGGCTTGCGGTCGGTGCTCCGGCGAGGTAGAGACGCGCCGGGGGTTGGCCGCCGGGAGGCGACCCGAAGATGCATCCGTCGAGGACGGCGGTACCTGCTGCGGTGAATCGGATGGTGATTCGATGCATCCGCGCGGGGCTGATCGCGTTCACGTCAACGTAGAGACCGTGGTATCCGAACCCGGCGACCTCGATGGCGATCTCTTCGGCCACCGCAGGCGGGCAGATGGACAGGACGATCTGGCTGTTCTCGAGCAGTTCACCGAGTGGAGCCGGATGCAGCCCGGCCTCCTCGGCGCGCTGCGCGGTGGCCGGGCTCCGCCCGTCGGGGCACCACAGGACAGTATGTCCATTGGTCAGGATCTGCGCTGCGATGGCGGCACCCATCTGTCCCGGATGCAGCAGCCCGACCATGACCGGGGCGCTCACCCATTGGCTCCAGTCAGTGAGGGCGGTACCGAAGCACGACTAAAGTCGCGGATCTGGTCGTACAGATCCACGGCTAGCGCGGAAGTCTGATACCTCGGCCTCTGCAGCGCGCGGCCCACCTGATTCAGCCGGCGCGCCACACTTTCGATTCGACGCTGCGCTGCGATGGCCAACACGTCTTGAAGTTGCTCACCGGCGCCGTCGAGATCGTCCCGGCCGAGACGGGCCGCCGCGAGATCCAGCCGCGCTAGGCAGATCTCACCGAGGCGGCGCTGCTCTGGCGGGTCGGCTTCGTAGAGTTCGATGGCATGAGCGGCGTCCCGCTCGGCGTCGGCGTAACTGCCCTGCCCGCCCAGCCACAACCGCGCGGTCGCAGCGCAGTAGCTCTGCTTAGCCAGGGGGAAAGCGAACACCCCACCGGGATCATCAGGCGCTCGAACCTCGTCGCGGGCCTGCTGGGCGCGGGCGAGCACATTCTCGGTGGCGCGCTGGTCACGCAGCCGCGCATGCGCCCGCGCCTCGATCGAGGCCAGCCGCACCCTGGCTGTTCCAGTCTCCGGTACATAGCGCCAGCCGTCCGCAGCAAGCTCGACTGCTGCGCGGGGTCGCTCGTCCCAGTAAGCCACCAAACTCTGCGTGCCCCGCACCCAGGCGCACAATCCATTACTTCCGGCGAGTTCGGCACACAGAAACGCGGTACGGGCCTGCGTCTCGGCCGCGGCCAGCCAACCGAGGTCGAACGAAGCGTTGGCGAGCACCCCACACAACGCACCGGCCATGAGGTACAACTCCCGACTCTGCGCAGGATATTGACGGCCTTCCAACAGCTCGAATGCCCGGTTCCGTAATGCTCGCAACTCGACGAAAAGCGGGTAGACGGGGCGATTCGGATAGGTCGTCGCGATCCGCACGAGATCCGCGCGGAACTGTTCCAGCGTGTGTGGACCGACGTTGGACTGCTCAGCGAACTGCCCGAAGCGGGCCGACTCGGCGGCGGCCATCATCACCTCCCTCTTCCGTACCACATCCTCCGCCACTTCGCTGTCGACGGACACCGGCTCGGCTCTCACGATCTCGGCCCGGGTCGCCGATGCGGGCGGTCCGAACAGCCGTTCCGCGCTCTCGCCGAGCATCTGTTCCAGCACCCGGCAGGCGGCCGGATGCGGAAGCCCGTCGAGGTCACCCGCCATCCAGCGTCCCACCTGCCGCGTTGACACGGGGAGCCGTTCTCCCAGCTGGTCCGAGATGCTGGTGAACTCCTTCTGGAACTCGGCTCTGGTCCGCCGTAACTGGTGCACCAGCTGCTCCAGCCTCGTCCGTGGAAGCAGTCCCGAGCCGGCCATCCGCATCCCCTCCCCGTCCGCCTAGCACAGCAGTATGAAGCCCGCTTAACGGAGGGACGGTGGGACAGCGCGGACGTCCGGGCAACGTCCGATCACCGCCTTGAGATGTCGCGTTGGCGTCCACCGCGGTCAAGGCACTGTTTCCGGTGACGGAGTCAGCACCGCACTGGAAAGCGAAGGGATGACCGAGACCACTGCAGCCCGCTGCCTACCACCGGAGATTGAACGGCTTCTGCTCGACGTCCTCGATGACGGGTTCGCCGTCTACTGTTGCGGGCCCAAGGCGGCACCAACCGCTCTGGTCGTCGCCTATGAATGGCCGCACTACGTCGATCTAGTGGCCATCCGCGACTTCGATCGGATCACTGCCGCCAGAGCACCGAAACACGACAACGTCGATGTCTTCGCTCCCAAGACCGTCGTATGGGCCTACCAAGGCCCACCACAACAGACCCTGCAGGCGCTGCTCAACCTGCTGCACCCGCAACATCCCGACGCGCCGCGGGACGAGTACCCCGCACCGCGGTCACTGGTTGTCCGCCGGGCCGACCAACGCCCCATGACCGTCCGGCTGCCGCCCCCTGGCCGCACCGCGGTGCGTGATAGACGGCTTGCCCGTGCCCGATGCGTGTGCTGAGGTGGCTCGCGACATGGCGGTGGCCCCGCTCTGGTCTCCCCGAACCGGCCGGGGACGCCGCCTTCCACCCGACAGAAACGATGAATACGTCCACTCCACCGCGAGCACCTGCCTTCGATCCCTGGCGCGACGTCGACGGCATCCATATCTGTCTGCAGAACAGAGTCGAGCAGGTCGCGGTGGACTCCAACCATGGAGCGCTACGGGAACGGCTGCATCACCGAGGCTGCATCGTCGGACGGGGCACCCACCTGATCTACGTCCGCTTCGATCGCGGGCACCAACTGGTCGCTCTTCGACCGCACCACGTGCGCGTGCTCGACCCTGACCCAGATCAATCAGGCAAGGAGTGACCGGCATGGGGACGCAAACTTCTCGCCGAATCGGTTCAGTCAGCGGTAGATCCGACCTGGCGTAGGCGCGGGGGTGGTTGCTTGTCCAGGCCGAAGGGTTCCAGGTGCCCGTCGAGGACATCATCGAACGCTGCGGCGATGTCGTCGGTCGTCCAGTCCGCCCGGTGCAGTACGGGCTCCTTGACGGCCGGCTGGCGCACGATGTGCAGCTGATCTCCAGTGAAGCGGATGAGCTGTCCGGTGATCCCTTCAGCGCGATCCGACAGCAAGTAGGTGATCAGTGGAGCCACCCGGTCCGGAGTGCGCCGCCTGGTGACCCGCGGCTGGGCGGCTGGGTGGCCCTCCACCATCCGGGTCCAGGCGAGCGGGCAGACGCCGTTCACCCGCACGCCCAGCTCCGCGAAGTCCAGCGCCCAGGAGTAGGTGAGCGACGCGACGGCCCCCTTCGACGCCGCGTAGGTGCCCAGGGCACGCTGCCCGAACGACGAGCCCGATGAGATGTTGACGATCGACCCAGCGCCCTGGGCACGCATCACTCGCGCGGCCGCGATCCCGCAGTAGAGCACACCCAGCACGTTGACTTCGACCAGTTCACGAGCGCGCGCAACCTCTTCCTCCCACGGCAGCGCCAGATACTGACGTGCGGCGTTGTTCACCAGACCGTCGAGCCTGCCGAACTCGGTGAGGCACTGCTGCACGATCCCGCCGGCCTGGTCGGGATCAGCAACCGACGCCGCGCTGGCGACGGCGCGGCCGCCGTGGGCGATGATCGACGCGGCGACCGCCTCGGCCTGCTCACCATCGATGTCGTTGACCACGACCGCAGCCCCTGCCTGGGCAGCATGCACGGCATACGCCGCACCCAAACCGCGGCCGGCACCAGTGACCACCACCGCCTTACCGTCGAGGATTCCCGCGCCGACCCGACGTGCAACCTCAGTCAACCGTGAGCACCAGCGGGCCGTCTTCGGTGACGGCGACTGAGTGCTCCCAGTGCGCGGCGCGGGACCCGTCCACGGTCACCACGGTCCAGCCGTCGTCGAGTTCCTCGGTCTTCTCGCTTCCCGCGGTGAGCATCGGCTCGACCGCCAGAGCCATCCCGGCCACCAACCGCGGACCGCGGCCAGGGCGACCTACGTTGGGCAAAAACGGGTCCATGTGCATGGCAGTGCCGATGCCGTGACCACCGTAGTCGGCCACGATCCCGTATGACGTGCCGTGCGCGGCGGCCGCAGCAAGCGCCGCCGACTCCACCGCGTGGGAGATGTCCGTCAGCCGGCCACCGGGGCGCACGGCGCCGATCCCCGCCTCCAGCGCGGCCAGGCAGGCAGCCGACAACCGGCTGTCGGCCTCGGAGACCGTCCCGATCGGGACCGTCACGGCAGCGTCACCGTGCCAGCCGTCCAAGATAGCCCCGCAATCCAGCGACAGCAGATCACCCTCGGCGAGCAGCTGATCCGGGCTGGGTATTCCGTGTACCACATGGTCATTCACCGAGCTGCAGATCGACGCGGGGAACCCGTGGTAGCCCTTGAACGACGGCACCGCCCCGGCGTCTCTGATCGACTGTTCGGCCAGCTCGTCCAGTTCGCCGGTGCTCACCCCGGGCTTGGCGTGGGCTTCGAGCAGCCGCAGGGTTCGGGCCACCACCGCGCCGGCGGCCCGCATCGCCTCGATCTCGCCACGTGACTTCAGCTCGATGCCGCCGCGTCCTCGCAACCGTCGCACCACGGCTCGCACCCCTCCCCCGGTCATCACGGACTCGTCACGCCCGGGTTCGCAGGGCATCCAGCGCCCGCGCCGTCACATCCGGCACCGAACCGACCGCCGGCACGGTGACCAGCCGATCGGCATAGAAATCGAGCAACGGTGCGGTCTCCTCACGGTAAAGCTGCTGGCGGCGCCGGATGACGTCTTCGGTGTCGTCGGCACGCCCCCGCGCCAATAGGCGCTCCACCACCTCGTCCTCCGGCGCATGGAGCTCCAGCACCGTGTCGATGTCACAGTCGCGGTCGCGCAGGAGCTCCTCCAGCGCCTTGGCCTGGGCCACAGTGCGGGGGAAGCCGTCGAGGAGGAAACCGGTCCGGCAGACGTCCTCGGTAAGCCGCTGCGCCACCATCGCGTTGGTGACCTCATCGGGGACCAGCGCGCCGGCATCCAGGTAGTCCTTGACCTTGCGGCCCAGTTCTGTGCCGCCCTCGACGTGGGCCCGGAACAGGTCCCCGGTCGAAATGTGCACCACACCGAGCTCGTCGGACAGAACTGTGGCCTGGGTTCCCTTGCCCGCCCCCGGCGGACCGACGATGACGATTCGCACTACCGCAGGAACCCTTCGTAGTTGCGCTGCATCAGCTGGCTTTCAATCTGCTTCACGGTGTCCAGTCCCACCCCCACCATGATCAGCACTGCGGTGCCGCCGAAGGGGAAGTTCTGGTTCTGCCCGTTACCGGTCAGATCGAGGAACAAATTGGGCAATACAGCCACTATGCCCAGATACAGCGAGCCGGGCAAGGTGATGCGGCTGAGTACGAAGTTCAGGTACTCGGCGGTCGGTCGCCCCGGTCGGATACCTGGAATGAACCCGCCGAACTTCTTCATCTCCTCGGCACGCTCTTCCGGATTGAACGTGATCGCAACATAGAAGTACGTGAAGAAGATAATCATCAAGAAGTACAGCGAGATATGAACCCAGCTGGCCTGATCGACCAGATACCGGGTGATGAACGTCTGCCACCATCCCGGCCGGCCGCTGGACGAGCTGGTCAGTCGCGCGATGAGGTCGGGCAGGTACAGCAACGACGAGGCGAAGATGACCGGGATGACACCGGCCTGGTTCACCTTCAGCGGCAGGTAGGTGGAGGTGCCGCCATACATCCGGCGGCCGATCATACGTTTGGCGTACTGCACGGGAATCCGTCGCTGACCCTGCTCCACGAACACCACGCTGGCGATGATCGCCAGGCCGAACAGGCAGACCAGCAGGAAGACCAGCGGGCCCTGGGAATCCAGAATATTCTTGCCCTCAGCGGGAATGCGCGCCGCGATCGATGTGAAGATCAGCAGGGACATCCCGTTCCCGATACCCCGCTCGGTAATCAGCTCTCCCAACCACATGATCACCCCGGTGCCTGCGGTCATCACCACCACAATGACGACCAGGTTGAACACCGACTGGTCGGGGATCGGCGGTAGCGGGCAGCCGGAGAACAGTTGACCCCGCACCGCCAGGGCGATGATGCCGGTGGACTGCAGGATGGCCAGCGCGATCGTCAGATATCGGGTGTACTGCGTCAGCTTGTTCTGGCCGGACTGACCCTCCTTCTTCAGGACTTCGAAGCGAGGGATCACCACGGTCAGCAACTGAACGATGATGCTCGCGGTGATGTAGGGCATGATCCCCAACGCGAACACCGACAATTTCAGCAGTGCTCCACCGCTGAACAGATTGATCAGCGAGTAGACATTCTGGTTGTCGCCTTTTGATACCCGGTCCAGGCACTCGTTGATATTGACGTACGAGACCCCCGGCGACGGCAACGTGGCGCCCATCCGGTAGATCACGATCATGCCGAGGGTGAACAATATCTTGCGGCGCAGATCCGGCGTCGCAAGTGCCGAGCGGAAGGCGCCGAGCAACTCTTACCTCCTGGGCACGGCCATGGTGAGGCCGTCGATCGTGGACCGGCGGAAGCACGGCCGGGCCGACTCTAACAGCCAAGCGCATTCAGCGGGCTCAGCGGGGTTAATAGCCTGCCATAACCCTGCTGAACCCGCTGAATGAGGAACGATTCGGACAACGTCGACTAAATGTCCGTGGTGGTGCCGCCGGTTGCGGCGATCTTGTCGCGGGCGGAGCTGGAGAAGGCGTGGGCGGTGACTTGGAGCACCACTGCCCCGAGGTCGCCATCGCCGAGCACCTTCACCGGCAAACCCTTGCGGACTGCACCTGAGGCGACCAGCTCATCGGGTCCCACGGCGCCCCCGTCCGGGAACAGCCGGGCCAGGTCACCGACATTGACGACCTGGTACTCGGTGCGGAACCGGTTACGGAAACCCTTGAGCTTGGGCAGCCGCATGTGAATCGGCATCTGCCCGCCCTCGAACGTCGCCGGGACATTCTTGCGAGCTTTGGTTCCCTTGGTACCCCGGCCCGCACTCTTGCCCTTGGACCCCTCGCCGCGACCTACCCGGGTCTTGGCGGTCTTCGCACCCGGAGCCGGACGCAGGTGGTGGAGTTTGATGGTCACTTCGCCGTCACCTCGTTCGGAACCTCCTCCACCGTCACGAGGTGACGGACGGTGGCGATCATGCCACGGACTTGGGAGTTATCCGCTTTGACCACAGAGTGCCGGATCCGGCGTAGCCCTAGCGAACGCAGCGTCTCACGTTGGTTGCGCAGAGTGCCGATAGTGCCTCGAATCTGAGTGATCCTCAGCTGAGTCATCTCCCACCCCCTGCCGCCGCGGCACGGGCCCGCAACATCCCGGCGGGCGCCACATCCTCCAGCGGCAGGCCGCGACGCGCGGCGACCTCCTCGGGTCGCTGCAGGCCCTTCAGCGCCGCCACCGTGGCGTGCACAATGTTGATCGCATTGTCACTACCCAGTGACTTGGACAGCACGTCGTTGACGCCGGCGCACTCCAGCACGGCGCGGACTGGGCCGCCCGCGATGACGCCGGTACCGGGGGAGGCGGGGCGCAGCAACACCACGCCGGCCGCCGCTTCACCGGTGATCGGGTGCGGAATGGTGCTGCCGATCCGGGGAACCCGGAAGAAGCTCTTCTTGGCTTCCTCCACGCCCTTCTGGATCGCCGCAGGGACCTCCTTGGCCTTGCCGTAACCGACGCCGACCATGCCGTCGCCATCGCCCACCACGACCAACGCGGTGAAGCTGAACCGCCGGCCGCCCTTGACCACCTTGGCCACCCGGTTGATCGCGACCACGCGTTCGAGATGCGGGCTCTTCTCCTGCTGGGGCGCCCCGCCACGGCCGCCCTCGCGGCGGTCCCGACGATCGCTGCGCTCGCCGCCTCCGCCTTCCCGCCGCATGCGTCCAGGCATCAGGCGTTCCTTCCCTTACTCAGGTGTTGCCCTCTGGTGTTCATCGGCTCTGTGGTGTTCATCAGTCAGAATTCCAGGCCGGCTTCGCGCGCGGCGTCGGCCAGCGCCGCGATCCGGCCGTGGTAGGCGTAGCCCCCACGGTCGAACACGACCCGGTCCACCCCGACCGCCTTGGCCCGGGCGGCGATCAACTCGCCGACCCGGACTGCTCTGGCCTTCTTGTCGCCGTCCACGGCGCGGACCTCGGGCTCGATGCTCGATGCGGCCGCAAGGGTACGCCCGGCCAGGTCATCCACGAGCTGGACAGCGATGTGTCGAGACGAGCGGTTGACCACCAGGCGCGGCCGCTGCGGCGAACCGCTGACCCGCTTGCGCAGGCGGAAATGCCGCCGCGCGCGGGCCAGCCGGCGCCGCGTCGAGACGTCGTTGCCGACCTGCGTACGTTTGACGGCGGTTGCTGCCTCAGTTGCTGCCTCTGGCATGATCACTTACCTGTCTTCCCGACCTTGCGGCGGACCTTCTCGCCCGCATAGCGCACGCCCTTGCCCTTGTAAGGATCAGGACGCCGCAACTTACGGATCGTCGCTGCGACCTCGCCGACCACCTGCTTGTCGATGCCCGCCACGGAGAATCGGGTCGGGCTGTCCACCGTGAAACTGATGCCCTCAGGCGCCTTGACCGGCACCGGATGGCTATACCCCAGCGAGAACTCCAGATCCGAACCCTTGGCCACCACCCGGTAACCAACGCCGTGGATCTCCATCCGCTTCTCGTAGCCCTGGCTGACCCCCAGAACCATGTTGTTCACCAGCGTTCGCGACAGCCCGTGCAGTGCCTTGCTCCGCCGTTCATCGTCTGGCCGCTGGACCACCAACGTACCGTCCTCGGTCCGCGCCACGGTGATCGGCTCGGGCAGGATGTGCGACAGCGTGCCCTTGGGGCCCCGTGCCGTCACCGTGCGCCCGTCAATGGCCACCTCGACCCCGGCCGGCACGGTAATCGGTTGTTTCCCGATGCGCGACATCTCGTCTGCTCCCCTCTCACCAGACGAAGGCGAGGACTTCCCCGCCCACGCCTTTCTTGGCGGCCTGCCGGTCGGTGAGCAGCCCGCCGGACGTGGAGATGATCGCCACGCCCAGGCCGCCGAGCACCTTGGGCAACGAGGTCGACTTGGCGTATACCCGCAAGCCGGGCTTGGACACCCGGCGCAGCCCAGCGATGCTGCGCTCCCGGTTCGGGCCGAATTTCAGTTCTACCACCAAGGACTTGCCCACCGGGGCCTCCTCGGCGTGGAAGCCGGAGATGTAACCCTCACGCTGCAGGATCTCGGCGATATTCGCCTTGATCTTGGAGTGTGGCATCACCACTCGGTCGTGGTAGGCCGAGTTCGCATTGCGCAGACGGGTCAGCATGTCTGCGATCGGGTCGGTCATGGTCATGGCGACCTCGTGATCCCTTCCCGCCGTGGTTCCCTCCCGGGCCTACGACGACTGTTGGCAGCACCTCGAGGCGCCTCTCGAGGCGCCCTCAGCCTCACCATGACGACTTGCTCACGCCCGGGAGCTCACCCCGGTGAGCCATCTGGCGCACGCAGATCCGGCACAGCCCGAACTTCCGGTAGACCGCCTTGGGCCGCCCGCACCGCTGGCAGCGGGTGTAGGCCCGCACCGCGAATTTCGGCTTGCGCGCGGCCTTGATGATCAGCGCCTTCTTCGCCATCAGCTCTCCTTGAAGGGGAAGCCCAGGCGACGTAGCAGCGCCCGGCCCTCCTCGTCGGTGGTCGCCGAGGTGACCACGGTGATGTCCATGCCACGCTGGCGGTCGATGTTGTCCGGATTGATCTCATGGAACATCGACTGCTCGTTGAGACCAAAGGTGTAGTTACCGTGACCGTCGAACTGGGCCGGCGACAGGCCACGGAAGTCGCGGATACGGGGCAGCGCGATCGTCAGCAGCCGGTCCAGGAACTCCCACATCCGGTCACCACGCAACGTCACCTTGGCACCGATCGGCATGCCCTCGCGCAACTTGAACTGCGCGACGGACTTGCGGGCCCGCCGCACCAGCGGCTTCTGGCCGGTGATCGCGGTCAGGTCACGCACCGCTCCGTCCATCAGCTTGGCATCCCGGGCGGCCTCGCCGACGCCCATGTTCACCACGACCTTGACTACTCCAGGCACCTGCATCGGGTTGGAGTAGGTGAACTGCTCACGCAACGCGGTGACGATCTCCTCGCGGTACCGGGTCTTGAGCCTGGGCACTGCCCGCGCATTCTCGGTGGGCGCTCCAGCTGTTGATGTCACAGTCATCTCACATGTCCTTGCCGGTGCGCCGCGACACGCGCACGCGCCTGCCCTCGTCATCGGTGCGGTAGCCCGCCCTGGCCGGCTTGCCATCGGAGTCGATGACCATCACATTCGACACGTCGATGGTGGCTTCCTGGGTGACAATCCCGCCGCTTTGCGCACCGCGCTGGGTACGGCTGATCCGGGTGTGCTTCTTGATCCGGCTGACACCCTCGACGAGCACCCGGCCGGTATCCGGGTAGGCCTGGATCACCTTGCCCTTGGCGCCCTTGTCCTTGCCGGCGATCACCAGCACGGTGTCGCCTTTACGGACCTTCATCTACAGCACCTCCGGGGCCAACGAGATGATCTTCATGAACCGCTTGTCGCGCAGCTCGCGGCCGACCGGACCGAAGATGCGGGTGCCGCGCGGCTCACCGTCAGGCTTGATCAAGACAGCGGCGTTCTCGTCGAACCGGATGTAGGAACCGTCCGGGCGGCGCTTCTCCTTGGCGGTGCGCACGATGACGGCCTTGACCACATCGCCTCGCTTGACGTTGGCGCCGGGGATGGCTTCTTTGACGGTCGCCACGATGATGTCCCCGATGCCGGCGTAGCGGCGCGAGCTGCCACCGAGCACCCGGATGCACAGAATCTCCTTGGCACCCGTGTTGTCGGCGACCCGCAGTCGCGACTCCTGCTGGATCACGTCAACTCCTTGATCACTTGGCCTTCTCGAGGATCTGAACCAGGCGCCAGCGCTTGGTCGCCGACAGCGGGCGGGTCTCCATCAACAGCACCCGATCACCGATACCCGCGGCGTTGGCCTCATCGTGGGCCTTCACTTTGGTGGTGGACCGCAGCACCTTGCCGTACAACGGGTGCTTCTTGCGGTCCTCAAGGGCCACGACGACCGTCTTGTCCATCTTGTCCGAGACGACGTACCCCTCCCGAATTTTTCTCTGGTTGCGCTGGCTCTCGCTCATGCCGCACCCTCACTTCCCGCAACGGCATCCGGAGATACCGACAGACCCAGCTCACGCTCGTGCATCACGGTGTAGATGCGGGCGATGTCCCGCCGGACCGTACGCAGCCGGCGGTTGTTGTCCATCTGTCCGGTAGCCATCTGGAAACGCAGGTTGAACAGCTCCTCTTTGGACTCGCGCAACCGCAATACCAGTTCGTCGTCGGTGAGCTCGCGCAATTCGCTCGCGGTGGTGGCCGCCATCTACCGGTCCCCCCCCTCGCGACTCACGATCCGGCACTTCATCGGCAGCTTGTGCATCGCGCGGCGCAATGCCTCGCGAGCCACCGACGCGTTCGGATAGGTCATCTCGAACATGATCCGGCCAGGCTTGACGTTGGCCACCCAGTACTCGGGCGAGCCCTTGCCGGATCCCATCCGGGTCTCCGCCGGCTTCTTGGTCAGCGGGCGATCCGGGAAGATGGTGATCCAGACCTTGCCACCACGGCGGATGTGCCGGTTGATCGCGATACGGGCGGATTCAATCTGGCGGTTGGTCACGTAGGCCGGCTCCAGAGCCTGGATGCCGAAGTCGCCGAAGCTGACCTGGGTTCCGCCGGAAGCCATCCCCGAGCGGCCCGGCGAGTGCTGCTTGCGGTGCTTGGTCTTGCGTGGAACGAGCACGTCTCAGCCCTCCCCGTGCCCAGCGGTGTCTGCCGAGCCCGGAACCGGCTCACTCGGCGTGGGATGCGCAACGTCGGTGGATGCACCGGCCAGCTCGGCGGCCGCGGCACGACCAGCGTCGGTCGACGACCCGGTCGTGCCGGCCGCTCCGGACCTACGCCGGGCAGGGCGCTCGCGTCGAGGTGCCCGGGCCGCCGCAGCCGCAGCATTCGCAGTGTTCTCTATCTCGCGCTCGCGCCGCCCACCGACCACATCACCCTTGTAGATCCAGACCTTCACGCCGATCCGGCCGAAGGTGGTGCGGGCCTCGAACAGCCCGTAGTCGATATCGGCGCGAAGCGTGTGCAGCGGTACGCGGCCCTCGCGGTAGAACTCCGAGCGGGACATCTCGGCACCACCCAGCCGCCCAGAGCACTGCACGCGGATGCCCTTGACCTGCGGCGACCGCATCGCGGATTGGATGGCCTTGCGCATCGCACGCCGGAAGGCGACCCGGTTGGACAGCTGCTCGGCGACCCCCTGGGCCACCAGCTGAGCCTCCGCCTCCGGGTTCTTGACCTCGAGAATGTTGAGCTGCACCTGCTTGCCGGACAACTTCTCCAGCTCGCCCCGGATCCGGTCGGCCTCCGCACCGCGCCGGCCGATGACGATGCCCGGGCGTGCAGTGTGGATGTCGACCCGTACGCGGTCGCGGGTCCGTTCGATCTCGACCTTGGCGATGCCCGCCCGCTCCATGCCCTTGGACAGCAGCTTGCGGATCGCGACGTCTTCCTTGACGTACTCGCCGTACTGCTTGTCTGCGTACCAGCGGGACTTCCAGTCGGTCGAGATACCGAGCCGGAAGCCGTGCGGGTTGATCTTCTGACCCACTAGCGGGCACTCCTTGTCTGGGTGGCCTTGTTGCCGCGGGTTCGGGCCGGTGTCCGGCCCCGACCCGTCTGACGCTGCGCCGCCTGGCGTTGGGGCACCGCCTCGACCTCCACCGTGATGTGGCTGGTGCGCTTGCGGATCCGGTACGCCCGACCCTGCGCACGGGGACGGAAACGCTTGAGGGTGGGCCCCTCGTCCACGAATGCGCTCGACACGATCAGCGAGTCGGGGTCTAACGCCAGGTTGTTCTCCGCGTTGGCCATGGCGCTGGCCAGTACCTTCGACACGGGGCCGGAGGCAGCCTGCGGCGCGAACTCGAGCACCGCGAGCGCGTCTCGCGCGTTGCGGCCCCGGATGAGATCGACTACCCGGCGCGCCTTCATCGGCGTCACGCGGACGTACCGGGCCCGCGCCATCGCGCGGGACGGCTGCTGCGCGTCCGTCGCGCCGGCCTGGTTACGGGCGACCATGCGCTGACACCTCTTCTTCTTCGTGGTTGCTCATAGCGATGCTCATCTGCTGCTAGCGACGGCGGGCCCGGCGATCATCCTTGATGTGACCCCGGAACGTGCGGGTCGGCGCGAACTCGCCGAGCTTGTGCCCGACCATCGACTCGGTGACGAACACCGGGACGTGCTTACGCCCGTCATGCACCGCAATGGTGTGCCCGATCATGTCCGGAATGATCGTGGAACGGCGCGACCAGGTTCTGATCACCTGCTTGGTACCGGCCTCGTTGTGCGCATCCACCTTCTTGAGCAGGTGGTCGTCGATGAACGGGCCCTTCTTCAGGCTGCGTGGCATTTCTTCCTCCCTCCTGCTCAGCGCTTCTTGCCGGTGCGGCGGCGGCGCACGATCAGCTTGTCGCTGGCCTGCCGGCGCCGGGTACGACCCTCGGGCTTGCCGTCCGGGTTCACCGGATGGCGCCCACCGGAGGTCTTGCCCTCACCACCACCGTGCGGGTGGTCGACCGGGTTCATCACCACACCGCGGACGGTGGGGCGCTTTCCCTTCCAGCGCATCCGGCCGGCCTTGCCCCAGTTGATGTTGCCGTGGTCTGAGTTGCCGACCTCGCCCACCGTCGCGCGGCACCGGACGTCGACGTTGCGGATCTCACCGGAAGGCATCCGCAACTGGCCGTAAGGGCCGTCCTTGGCCACCAGTTGCACCCGCGCGCCGGCGGACCGGGCGATCTTGGCCCCGCCACCGGGACGCAGCTCGATCGCGTGCACCACGGTGCCGACGGGGATGCTGCGCAGTGGCAGGTTGTTACCCGGCTTGATGTCGGCTTTCGGGCCGTTCTCCACGGTGGCCCCTTGACGCAACTTGTCCGGGGCGATGATGTAGCGCTTCTCGCCGTCGGCGTAATGCAACAGGGCTATCCGAGCAGTCCGGTTCGGGTCGTATTCGATGTGTGCGACCTTCGCCGGTACGCCGTCCTTGTCCGCCCGCCGGAAATCGATCACGCGGTAGGCGCGCTTATGCCCGCCACCCTGATGCCGAGTGGTGATCCGGCCGTGGACGTTACGGCCACCCTTGCCGTGCAATGGCCGGATCAGCGACTTCTCCGGGTGATCTCGGGTGATCTCGGCGAAGTCGGACACGCTGGCGCCACGACGGCCTGCGGTCGTCGGCTTGTACTTGCGGATCCCCATATCTATCCGTCCTCATCCATGGCTCGACCCTGCAAGCAGGTCTTGCGCGTCACGCGGCCGGCCCGCCGAAGATCTCGATCGGCTTGCTCTCCGGGGACAGCGTCACGATCGCCCGCTTGGTGTCCTTGCGCTTGCCGTATCCGAACTTGGTGCGCTTGCGCTTGCCCGGACGGTTAAGGGTGTTGACGCTGACCACCTGCACACCGAAGATCTTCTGGACGGCGATCTTGATCTCGGTCTTGTTGGCGTTCGGCGCCACCACGAAGGTGTACTTCTGTTGCTCGGCCAGACCGTAGCTCTTCTCTGAGATGACCGGCTTGCGGATCACGTCGCGCGGATCGGGGATCATCGGACCACCTCCTGCGTGGTGGCGTTACGCCCCGCCAGGAACGTCTGCAGGGCATCTGCGGTGAACACCACCGCGTCGTTGACCAGCACGTCGTAGGTGTTGAGTTGATCTGGACTCAACACGTGCACGAACGGCAGGTTGCGCACGCTCAGCCGGCTCACTTCGTCAGCGCGGTCGATGACGACCAGCAGCTTGCTGTCCGCGCCCATGAAATTGTCCAGCACGGTCCGGGCGGTTTTGGTGGACGGCGTATCCCCGGACACCAACCCGGAGATCACGTGAACACGACCGTCGCGAGCCCGGTCCGACAGCGCGCCGCGCAGCGCGGCCGCCTTCATCTTCTTCGGGGTGCGCTGGCTGTAGTCCCGAGGCGTGGGGCCGTGCACGATGCCGCCGCCGGTGAACTGGGGGGCTCTGATCGATCCCTGGCGGGCGCGTCCGGTGCCCTTCTGCCGGTACGGCTTGCTCCCACCACCGCTGACCTCGCCTCGGGTCTTGGTGCTGTGTGTGCCCTGCCGGGCGGCGGCCAATTGGGCGACCACCACTTGATGCATCAACGGAATGTTGGCCGGCACGTCGAAGATCTCGTCGGGCAGTTCGGCGGTTCCGGCGCTGTTCCCTTCGGGAGTCCGGACATCGACTCTCGTCACTGCTGCGCACCGCCCTTCGCTGCCGTCTTGACCAGCACCAGGCCGCCCTTGGGACCCGGCAGCGCACCCTTGATCAACAACAGACCTGAGTCCGCATCGACGCGGTGCACGGTGAGGTTCTGGGTGGTAATCCGAACGTTGCCCATCCGGCCGGCCATCCGGGTGCCCTTGAACACCCGGCTCGGGGTGGCGCAGCCGCCGATCGAACCCGGCGAGCGGTGCTTGCGCTGGGTACCGTGGCTGGCCCCCAGACCACCGAAGCCGTGCCGCTTCATCACCCCGGCCGTGCCCTTGCCCTTGCTGGTACCCACCACGTCGACCACCGCGCCGGCATCGAACACCTCGGCGGTGAGCTCCTGGCCGACCTCGTAGCCGGCTGCATCGGCGGTGCGCAACTCGACCAAGTGGCGCCGCGGGGTGATCCCGGCTGCGGCATAGTGGCCGGCCACCGGCTTGGTCACCTTACGTGGGTCGATCGCGCCGTAGGCCAGCTGCACGGCGGAGTAACCGTCTTTCTCGGGGGTGCGGACCCGGGTCACCAGGCACGGTCCAGCAGCCACCACCGTGACGGGGACGATCCGGTTGTTCTCGTCGAAGACCTGAGTCATCCCGAGCTTGGTACCCAGTATTCCCCGGACGGTTCTACCGCCGTTGCGCTGCGAATCAGTCGCTGTCATGTCGTGAGGCCTTACTGGATGTTGACGTCGACGCTGGCCGGCAGGTCAATGCGCATCAGCGCGTCCACCGTCTTGGGCGTCGGGTCGAGGATGTCGATCAGGCGCTTGTGCGTGCGCATCTCAAAGTGCTCCCGCGAGTCCTTGTACTTGTGCGGCGAGCGGATGACGCAGTACACGTTCTTCTCGGTCGGCAGCGGCACCGGCCCGACGACCCGAGCACCGGTGCGCGTCACAGTCTCGACGATCTTGCGCGCAGAAGCATCGATTGCCTCGTGGTCATAGGCTTTGAGCCGGATGCGGATCTTCTGTCCCGCCATGGTGGCTTGCCGTCCTGTCAGTCTCGTGCCGCTTGTTCTCGTGCCGCCGGTCTGGGGTCGTGCGGTCTGGGTCATACGGTCTGGGGGTCAAACCCCGATCGGGGACCTTTCGGGAATGCGGACCGTACAACCACGCGACCGGTCCCCGCGGTCGGGCGTGTCGGAATGGATATCGTATCAACTGGCGTGGCCCAGTCGATACGCACCCTCGGGAGTGCGTAGCGACGTGATCGCACCGCGCGCGGCACTCACGAGGGCCGCCGGCGCCTCGCAGTGCCGGCGGCCGCTCCTCACTTGATGATCTTAGTCACCCGTCCGGCACCGACGGTACGACCACCCTCGCGGATCGCGAACTTCAGGTTTTCGTCCATCGCGACCGGCTGGATGAGCGCCACCGACATCTCCGTGTTGTCGCCCGGCATGACCATCTCAGTGCCTTCGGGCAACGTCACCACACCGGTCACGTCGGTGGTCCGGAAGTAGAACTGCGGGCGGTAGTTGTTGAAGAACGGTGTGTGCCGGCCGCCCTCGTCCTTGGACAGGATGTACACCTGCGCCTCGAACTGGGTGTGCGGGGTGTTGGTGCCGGGCTTGATGACGACCTGCCCGCGTTCCACGTCCTCGCGCTTGACGCCACGAAGCAGCAGCCCGACGTTGTCACCGGCCCGGCCCTCATCGAGCAGCTTGCGGAACATCTCGACACCGGTGACCGTGGTCTTCTGCGACTTGTCCTTGATGCCGATGATCTCGACTTCCTCGCTCACCTTGACGATGCCGCGCTCCACCCGGCCGGTCACCACGGTGCCACGACCGGTAATGGTGAAGACGTCCTCGATCGGCATCAGGAATGCCTTGTCGATCTCTCGCACCGGCTCCGGGATGTTGTCATCCACGGCATCCATCAGCTCGAGGACCTTGGCGCCCCACTCGGCGTCGCCCTCGAGCGCCTTGAGCGCCGATACCCGGACGATGGGCAGGTCATCACCAGGATATTCCTGGTTGGACAGCAGCTCACGGACCTCGAGCTCGACGAGCTCCATGATCTCCTCGTCGTCGACCATGTCGGCCTTGTTCAACGCGACGACGATGTAGGGAACGCCGACCTGACGAGCCAGCAGCACATGCTCGCGGGTCTGCGGCATCGGGCCATCGGTGGCGGCCACCACCAGGATGGCTCCGTCCATCTGAGCCGCACCGGTGATCATGTTCTTGATGTAGTCCGCATGCCCGGGGCAGTCGACGTGGGCGTAGTGCCGCTTCTCGGTCTGATACTCCACGTGCGCGATCGAGATCGTGATACCCCGCTGCCGCTCTTCGGGGGCCTTGTCGATCGAGTCGAACGCCGATACCTCATTGAGGTCCGGGAATTTGTCGTGCAATACCTTGGTGATCGCCGCCGTCAGCGTGGTCTTGCCGTGGTCGATGTGACCGATGGTTCCGATGTTGACGTGCGGCTTGGTCCGCTGGAACTTCGCCTTCGCCACTTGTCGTCCTCCTGGACTCGTTCTAGTAATCCGCTGGATCCGATTGGCGGTCGGAGATGTAGCGGCAATGCTGTCAGGTGGTCTTGCGCGGACTTCCGTCAGGGACCCGGTGCCCGCTGCCGCGGCTAGCCGCAGCCGGAGAAAATCACGTCTTCACGATGCTCACTCGCCCGTCGCCTTCGCGATGCCTTTTGCTCGGCTCCGGGCTCGCTCCGCTCCTCGCTAACGCTGCGATGCTCACTCGCCCGTCGCCTTCGCGATGATCTCCTTGGACACGTTGGCCGGGACTTCGGCATACG
>Ga0134126_10002392_pt1 | contig 23690 bp, 28 predicted proteins | sample KB31752_FD_96881 | JGI IMG/M metagenome (GOLD analysis project Ga0134126, IMG submission 96881) | Terrestrial soil microbial communities with excess Nitrogen fertilizer from Kellogg Biological Station, Michigan, USA - KB3-175-2 | ecosystem: Environmental > Terrestrial > Soil > Unclassified ... | reverse complement strand
CATCGAGCGCTTCTACAATCTGAAACGGCAGCACTCGACGATCGGTTACATCAGCCCCATCCAGTTCGAGCAGCAGATGCAAGCAACTTAAGGTGGTGTCTACGAGGCCGGCAGCAGCTCAAACCCAGCATAGGTGAGGTAGAGGCGACGCGCGCACCATCGCAGACACACAGTTAAGAAGGCGTCACGAGCGAACAACTACCGCGATGTTCAAACAAAGCACCACGCCTCGCCTCGATACGCCAATGCCAGAATGGACGAAGGGGAATGAAATCGCGGTCGGGGCGGCGCGCGATGTCAGCCGGCTGACATTTTTCGAAAGAGAAACGATCTAGTGCAGGATAGGGATGACGGGGACAATTGGTACGAAAATTTGGAACGAGATGGCAGCCGCCGTTTGTGCAGAATGCCTAGTCAACCCATGAACTACAGCCATTGCGCTACACCGCCATGGTGAGAGCACGTTCCCTGTTGGGCACCAACTGCACAAGTTGAAGTAGGCGCAAGTGGATGGCAATAGCTTTGGCGGTAACAAGTCGAGGCCTCATCCAAAAAGCATCATTGATACAGCGCATTAGCGCTCTAATGTGAGTGCGTCCCTGGCCACCACTTCCTTCTTGCGATGCATTCGAATCTTCGATGCATGCCTTCCGGCGTTTCGGAAGCAACGCATCCGCTCCGCGGTCCCCGATGTGGCATGCCACCTTCTTGGCGCGGACAGGCCGCCGGATGTAGTCTGCTTCACGGTCGCTCGGTTTCGCCGGGTCGCTCCACACAGGGCAGATGCGGATGAAAGACGTCAACCGGCTCTACTTCGGCGACAACCTGCACGTGCTGCGCGAACACGTCGCCGACGAATCCGTCGACCTCGTCTATCTCGATCCGCCGTTCAATTCCAAGCGCGACTACAACCTGCTGTTCAAGACGCCGAAGGGCCACGAGTCCGACGCGCAGATCACCGCGTTCGAGGATTCATGGCATTGGGGCGAACAAGCCGAGCGCGAGTACGCGGAAATCCTGCGCCAGCCGAACACCGATGTTGCCGAACTGATGCCGGCGCTGCGCGCGTTCCTCGGCGAGAACGACATGATGGCGTATCTCGTGATGATGGCGAACCGCCTGCTGGAACTGCACCGCGTGCTGAAAGCCACCGGAAGTCTTTACCTGCACTGCGATCCCACCGCCAGCCACTATTTGAAGATCGTGCTGGATGGAGTGTTCGGAAAAGCGAATTTCCGGACGGAGATAAGCTGGAAACGTTCAAGCGCGCACAACGACGCGAAGCAGGGCCGGGCACAATACGGAAACATTCGCGACGTAATCTTCTTTTATGCAAAATCGGACGACTGGAAATGGAATTGGCAATACACGCCGTATTCGCAGGAATACGTAGACGGCTTCTACAACCACGTTGAAAAAGAGACCGGGCGCAGATATCAGCTCGACAATTTGACGGCGGCCAAGCCCGGCGGCGATGTTTCATACGAATTCTACGGAACGAAGCCATACAAGGGCCGCTATTGGGCTTACTCGCGCGAAAACATGGAGAAGTTCAAAGCCGAAGGTCGTTTGTATTTTCCCAAAGACGGCGGCACGCCGAGGTACAAGCGTTACCTCGACGAAATGCCAGGCGTACCGCTGCAAAATGATTGGGATGACATCAAGCCAACATCGGCAGGCGAATATCTGGGTTATTCCACCCAGAAACCGCTCGCATTGCTGGAACGCATCATTCAAGCCAGTTCCAAAGAAGGTGACGTGGTGCTCGATCCGTTCTGTGGCTGCGGCACTGCGGTGGATGCGGCGCAGAAGCTCGGGCGGCGCTGGATCGGCATCGACATCACCCATCTGGCGATCGCGCTAATCGAAAAGCGTTTGAAGGATCGCTATCCGTACCTCAATCGCACGAAACCAGAGAAGGTCGCCGCAAGCGCATCGGGCGTCGCCGAACCGGTGCCCGACTACATGCAGAGCTTCGAAGTGATCGGCACGCCGGAAGACCTCGACGGTGCGCGCGATCTTGCCGCGCGCGACAAGTACCAGTTCCAGTGGTGGGCATGTTCGCTGGTCAACGCGCAGCCGTATCAGGGCAAGAAGAAAGGCGCGGACGGCGGCATCGACGGCCTGATCTTCTTCCAGGACGACAAGAATGCCGCCAAGAAGATCGTGGTGTCGGTGAAGGGCGGCGACAACGTCAACGTGGCGATGGTGCGCGACTTGGCGCACGTGGTCGCGCGCGAGAAAGCCGAGATCGGCCTGTTCGTGACGCTGGCCGAACCCAGCAAGCCGATGGTCACCGAAGCGGTGAAGGAAGGATTCTACGTTTCACCGCAAACCGGCGCGCAGTTTCCGAAAATCCAGATCCTCACCATTGCCGGCCTGCTCGATGGCAGCGAACGCGCGCGCTATCCCGACCTCGCGCAAGGCGGCCACACCTTCAAGAAGGCGCGGCGCGACTCGGGAAAAGAGACGGAGCAGGGCAGCCTGCTTTGAGTGGAGGTCAGGCAGTCGCGGATTGCGGCGAAAGATAAAAACTTTCGATCGTGGTTTCGTTGCGACCGGACAGCGTGGCCTGCGCCGAGCGGCCGGCGTCGAGCTGCAACCGCGAAAGTCCGAGGTGCGCGGGCAATGGCGGCCCGTAAACCTTCGTGCCGGTGCTGCCGTCGTAGGACAGCGTGAAACGCACGCCGCGCCGGCGCAGTTGTTCCAGTCCGTCGATCAAGGATTCGCGCGGCAACTGCCGGTGATAGCGGCGGTCGCGCCCGATGCTGGTGCCGAGGTAAGGCGGGTCGAGATAGATGAAATCGTCCGGCCCGGCATCCGCGCTGGTCTCGCGCCAGTCGCCGATGCGCAATTCCATGCGGCCGCGCAACAGCTTCGACGCGCCTTCGATCGCCGCCTGCATGCGATCCGGGTGCATGCCCGTGCGGCGCCGGTCCGCGGATTGCGTGAATTCGCCGCGGCGGTTGAAGCGCACCGCGTTCTTGACGCAGCGGCAAACCAGATAAAGCAGCTCGACCGGATCGCCTTCGTGGTTGAAGCGCGCGCGTACTTGTTCGAAATGCGCGGCGTCGGCTGATTGTTCCTGCCACAGGCGGCGGTAGCGCGCGGCGGTGGCTGCGGGATGTTCGATGATCGCGCGCCAGAGTCCGATCAGCGCCGGCAGGCTGTCGGCGATCACGAAGCGTTGCGCGAGCCCGTGCTGCGCGGCGTAGAGCGTCATCGCCGCGGAACCGGCGAAGGGTTCGTGCATGACGCGCACGTTCGCGGGGAAGTGCCGCGCGATGAGCGGCGCGAGCCGGCGCTTGCTGCCCTGGTACGGGATCGGATGCGGAATCGCCACGCTCAGCGGGCGCGGCGCAGGTTTTTGGATGTCGATACGTAATGCGTGCGCAGCACGAAGTCCCACAGCGGCGATGTCACGCCGAAATTGCGCTCGGGATGGTTGTGGTGGATGTGGTGCACCGCCGCCCAGTTGCGCGCCAGCGGATGCCGGAAGCGGAACGCATGGATGCTCCAGTGCGTGATGCCGTAGGCGGCATAGCCCGCGGCGATGGAACCGCCCAGCAACAGCGCGGATGCGGTCGGCATCGCGTAGGTCAGCAACGCGGCAAGCAGCAGGTACGCGAGCGGTGGCAGGAAGAACGGCAGCGCGTCGTAACCCTGCGGCTGCTCGTGGTGCCGGCGATGGCCCTGCTCGAAAACCTCGAAGGGACCGTGGAACAGCCAGCGGTGCCCCGCGTATTCGATCAGGCTGAAGATCAGCAGGCCGCATGCCACGAGCCCCAGCACCCAGGCGATGCCGTGGTCGTTGAGGCGCAAGCCGGCGGCCAGCAGGCCGAGCGCGACCAGCGTGTCCGAAGTGAGGCCGGCGTAATGGTTGAAGCGACTGGTGGCCAGGCGCGACAACCACTGCAGGGGGACTTGGGCGGAAAATTCGGTCATGTCGTTCTGGCCCGTCGGGAACGGGGCGCCGGGCACCGCGCAATGGTAAGGGCATTCGCGCCGCTTGTCGCGGACGGGCCCCATACTGGGGCGGCTCCGTTTCCGCAGGCTTTCAGCGGGCAGTCATCCGCATGCCGCGGCCCGGCGCTGTAATGGTGGCCCCACCCGAGGAGTCCGCTCATGCACGCTCGACATTGGTTCGCCATCGCGCTGGCGTCGCTGCTGGCCGCGAACGCTTGGGCGCAATCTCCCACCCAACGCGATGCCAAGGATCTGGCGCGCTTCCAGGGTCATGCCTCGCCGCCCCAGAAGAGCATGCATTTCTTCAAGATGGACGGCTTCCAGTATCTGGGCAAGGACGCGCAAAAACAGGACGTGGTCGCGGTGTGGACCGGGGTCAATCAGGTCTACATGCTGACCCTGCAGTCGCCCTGCATCAATCTGGACCTGGCCTTCGCCGTTTCGCTCACGAACACCATGGGCGATGTCAATGCGGGCATGGATTCCGCGAAATACAACCACAACGGTCCGCAGCAGTGTCGCATCCAGACCATCCAGAAGGTGGATTACAAAGCGGTGCGCGCGGAACAGGCGGCGGCGAAGAAGGCGCCCGCTCAGGCCTCGTCCGCAGGCGGCACGTAACCGGTCGGTTTGTCCGCGCCTTCGCCGAACAGGAATCGCTCCATCTGTCCGGCGAGGAAGGCGCGCGCCGCGGGGTCCAGCGGCGACAGCCGGTTTTCGTTGATCAGCATGGTCTGATGGGCCAGCCATTGCTGCCACGCGGACTTGCTGACATGCTCGTAGATGCGTCGCCCGAGTTCGCCAGGCCACGGCGCGTAGTCGAGGCCCTCGGCCTCGCGCTGCAGTTTCGCGCAGAACACGCTGCGGGTCATTCAAGCCTCCTCGGTGATCGCGATGGCCGCGGCATCACGCAGCCCGGCCAGCAGTTTCCGCACCGGCGCGGGCATGCCGAGTGCCGTGCATTCGGCGTGCGAACACCAGCGCAGGTGTGGTGCATCGGCGACCGCGGAATGCGCCGACACGTTGTGCCACAGCAGGGGTTGCGCTTCCAGCCGGTAGTGCGTGAAGGCATGCAGGAACGGCGGCAGCACTTCGATTTCCGCGCGTTCCAGGCAGGCCAGCGATTCCGCGATTTCGCGCGCGAGCGCGGCATCGTCCGCTTCAGGAAGGCTCCACAATCCCGGCCAGATGCCGGACGGCCCCCGCCGTTGCAGCAGCACGTTGCCGCGCGGATCGCATAGCACCAGCATCACCGAACGGCGTTGCGGCAGCGCGCGCGGCGGCTTGCGTTCCGGCAATGCGGCGGTGAGATCCTCGCGCAGCGCCACGCAGTCCGGGGACAACGGACATGCACCGCAGCGCGGCGACGCACGCTTGCACACGGTTGCGCCGAGATCCATGATCGCCTGCGTGTAATCGGCGACGCGCGCATGCGGCGTTTCCTGCTCCGCGATTTTCCACAGATCCTGTTCAACCGCGTGACGACCGGGCCAGCCGCGCACGCCGCGATGGCGCGCCAGGACGCGCTTGGCGTTGCCGTCGAGGATCGCGCGCCGTTCCCCGAATGCCTGCGCGAGGATGGCGCCGGCGGTGGAGCGGCCGATGCCGGGCAATGCCGACAGCGCATCGAAATCGCGTGGCAGTTCGCCGCCGTGGCGCGCGACGCACTGCTTCGCGGCCTCGTGCAGATGCCGCGCGCGGCGGTAATAGCCGAGACCCGACCACAGCGCGAGCACCCGGTCTTCCGGTGCGTCGGCCAACGCGCGCACGTCGGGCAGCGCATGCGCGAAGCGTTCGAAATACGGGATCACCGTCGCGACCTGGGTCTGTTGCAGCATCACTTCGGAAAGCCAGACGCGATAAGGCGAGCGCGTCTGCTGCCAGGGCAGCTCGTGGCGGCCGTGTCGGTCGAACCATCGCAGCAGGCGCGGCGCGATGCCGGCTTCCGCTTTCAATGCGCGGCTCCGCTCTTGGGCGCCGCAGCGCTTGCGGCGGGTTTCGGCGTGTCGTCGTCCGCGATCGGCGCGACTTTGGCCCCCGCCTCGATGCGCACGCCGCGCAGGTGCAGCGCGCCGTATCCGATCTCGCCGACCTGCGCCTGGCCTTCCAGCGGCGGCAGCGCCAACGATTTCCCGGATTGCGCCGTCGCAATGTCGCGCCACCACGACGCCAGTGCGATCGGCGGAATGCGCGCGTCGACATGCTGGTCCGCACCGTCCAGCTTGAACGCGATGGTCAATGGAGAAATACCGCGAGCGGGTTCGATGTGCAGTGCCAGCGTGTATTCGGGAGAAATCGGAGTGGGCGGCGCGGGCGCACCGGTATGCGTCGCGGAAGCGCCGGCAGCGGGCGATGGCGATGCCTGGGCGGGCAGGGTCAGTTTGCCCTGCAGGTTTGCCGAAGCATCGCGGCCGCCGCGCCAGCGCGCAGTGCCGGCGAGCCGCGCTTGCGGACCATCATTGATCCTCGCATCGAGGTGGATGTCGTCCAGGCCGATGCCGTCATCGCCGGAACGCGGAAGCGCATCGAGCACCACGCTGCCCGCATTGTCGACGCCATTGCGAGCCGAGGCGGACAGGTGGAAAGGCTCGCCTTGCAACAGCTTGCCGGTGGCCGCGTCGAGGTCGAACAGCAGCGGTTGCCCGTCCTGCACCAGGGTGCCGTCCGTGATTTTCAATCCCGCGCCGATGTGCGGGAGTTGCGGCGCGCCTTCGCTCGTGGGCAGCGACGCAAGCAGCGCCTGCAACTGGTCGAGGTCGATGCGCGGCGACTGGATTTCCAGCCGTTCGATCGCGAGATTGCGGCGCAGCAGCGAGCGCCAGGACACCACGATGCGCGCCTCGCTCGCGGTCAGCAGCGGCGTGCCCGCGTTGTTGCGGCCCAGCCGGAAGCCTTCCAGTTGCACCGCGGGGTGCGGCCACAACGCAGGTGATGCCGGTTTGTCCACGCTCAGCGTCAATCCGGCATCGGAAAGTTGCGATTGCAGCAGTTCGGTGAAGCGCTGCGGTTGCAGCAACGCCCGCGCCAGCAGCAAGGTCGCGAGCGCCGTCACGACGACCAGCACGAGCAGCGCCGCGGCGAGCCAGCGCCAGGGATGCGCGCGCATGGAGCCGCGGACGTTCATTCGCCGAGCCGCGTCGGCAGCAATCCGTCCACGAATGCGCGCGGATCGAACACCCGCAGATCCGTCGCGCCTTCGCCCAGCCCGACGTAGCGGATCGGCAATCCGAATTCGCGCGCCAGCGCGAACACCACGCCGCCCTTGGCGGTGCCGTCGAGCTTGGTGACGACGAGGCCGGTCACGCCGACGGCGTCGCGGAACTGTCGCACCTGGCTGATCGCGTTCTGTCCGGTGGTGCCGTCGATCACCATCAGCACTTCGTGCGGTGCGCTTTCGTCCAGCTTGGCGAGCACGCGTTTCACCTTCGCCAGCTCGTTCATCAATCCGGCCTGCGTGTGCAGGCGGCCGGCGGTGTCGGCGATCAACACGTCGACATTTTTCGCGCGCGCGGTTTGCAGCGCGTCGAACACGACGCTGGCGGAATCCGCGTCCTGGCCCTGCGCGATCACCGGCACCGCGTTGCGTGCACCCCATTCCTGCAACTGCGCGACCGCGGCGGCACGAAAAGTGTCGCCTGCGGCGAGCATCACTCCGCGGCGTTCGTCGCGCCAGCGACGCGCAAGCTTGCCGATGGTGGTGGTCTTGCCGACGCCGTTGACGCCGACCACCAGCACCACGAAGGGCTTGTGCGTCGTCGCGTCGAGGGGTTGCGCGACCGGCTGCAGCAATGCGACCAGCGCGGCGCGCAGCGCATCCAGCAGCGCGTTCGCGTCGGCGAATTCGCGCTTGTGCATGCGCCTGCGCAGGTCTTCGACCAGCCCGTGGGTCGCGGCGACGCCGACATCCGCGGTGATCAGCGTGGTTTCCAGCTCGTCCAGCAGATCGTCGTCGAGTTTCGGGTGACGCACGAACAGCGCGCCGAGATTGCGCGCCAGTCCACTGCCGGACAGCCGTTCGCGCCAGTTCTTGCGCGTCGATATTTCCGCGGGTTGCGTGGTCGTCGAATCCGCGACGGGAGACGGTTGCGTTTCGTCGCGGAGATCTTCCGGCTCCGCAGGCGCGGCCGGCATGGTTTCCTGCGCATCCGTTTCGAATGCTTGTGCGGAGTCGCCGCGGCCGATGATCTTCTTCCAGAAACCTTGCATGACTGGCGTTGCGCCACGTGCTGTCCGAGAATCCACGCATGGTAACAGTGCATCGGCAACGCCCGTTGTATGCGCCGCGGAGCGCGGCATGAAGCGGGGCGGCAACGCGCCGCCCGGCATGGTGCGCATCGTCGGCGGCAGCCTGCGCGGCTCGAAACTGGCGGTGCCCGCGCTCGCGGATTTGCGTCCGACGCCGCAGCGATTGCGCGAGACGCTGTTCAACTGGCTGGTGCCGGTGATCGACGGTGCGCGCGCGCTGGACGTATTCGCGGGCAGCGGCGCGCTCGGCATCGAGTCGCTCTCGCGGGGCGCGACGCATGCGTTGATGTTCGAGCGCGACCGCGCGCAGGCGGCGCGGATTTCCACCGATCTCGCGCGCCTGCGCGTCGACGGCGGCGAAGTGCGTTGCGTGGACGCCCTGCAGGCGCTGGCGCAGGCGCCCGAGCAACCGTTCGACATCGCGTTTCTCGATCCGCCATTCGATGCGGATCTGTGGACACGCGCGGCGGCGTTGCTGGAAGAATGCGACTGGCTGGCGCCGCGTGCGGCCGTTTACGTCGAGATGCCGGAAACCGTGCGCTTCGCCGCGCCCTCGAACTGGTCATTGTTCCGCGACAGCCGCGCGGGCGCGGTGCGCGGACAGCTCTATCGCCGGGAATGAGTGCTAAAGTGGCCGCCGCCGCAACCGCCGCCACGCCGATGGGCCAATCCAACGCCGCCAGCCGCATCGCCGTCTATCCGGGCACCTTCGATCCGATCACGCGCGGTCACAGCGATCTGGTCGCGCGCGCCGCGCCGCTGTTCGACCGCGTGATCGTCGCGGTGGCGGAAAGCACCGCCAAGTCGCCGTGCCTGGATCTGGACCACCGCATCGCGCTGGCGCGCGTGGCGCTGGCCGGAGTGGCGAACGCGGAAGTGCGCGGGTTCGACATGTTGCTCGCCGATTTCATGACCTCGGTGAATGCCGGCGTGATCCTGCGCGGCCTGCGCGCGGTGTCGGATTTCGAGTACGAATTCCAGCTCGCCAGCATGAACCGGCATCTCATTCCGCAAGCGGAAACCCTTTTCCTGACGCCGTCGGAAGCCTACAGTTTCATATCATCCTCGCTGGTGCGCGAGATCGCGCGGCTCGGCGGCGACGTTTCCGGTTTCGTCCATCCCGCGGTGCAAGACGCGCTGCGCGAACGTTTCAAGCTTCGCCAAACCACACCGACAACGAGGTGAACACCATGCGCAAATTCGCATCCGCCGCCGCCTTCGCGCTCGTCGCGACATTGGCGCTTTCCGCATGCAACAAGCCGCAACAGGCCGAACAGTCGGACCAGCCGGCGCAGGTCAGCAAGCCGACCAGCCCCAGCGACATGAAGGGCTGGAAGACATACCTGAGCCAGATCGTGCAGGCGAACATGAAGGGCATCCAGAACACGCCCTACATGTATTTCATTCCCGCGGGCGATGATGCCGACACCGTCGCCGCGCGCGGCCGCACGCAGGACACCTTGAACGGCGTGGTCGCCACCACGGTGCTGCCGGGCAACATGATCGCCGCGGGCGGACCGGATTCCGGCAAGACCGCCGACGCGCTGGTCACTGCGTTCAAGGACGCGCAGCCCGGTTCCTTCAAGGGCGTGGCGGTGCTGTTCGTCGGCGATGCCGCGGACAAGGATCGCTTGCAGCAGGCGATCGCCCCCAGCGGCGCGGATTTCCGTTTCGCGCAGATGTAACGGTGACCCGTTGATGCACAGCCACAGGCCATGGATGGCCGTCCGAAGGGCGAGCCGCAGGATGTGGCGAGTAATCCATTGACTTTATCGCATGATGGCCTTGGTTCCGCTCGCTGCCGCGCGCGGGCGACTTTTGTTTCGGCAAAAGTCGCCAAAACCATTGCGCGCGGGCATAACGGTTTCGGCAACTTCCTGTTGCCTCAACTTCCCTCGGTGCTCGCCGAACGGCGGCCGCGCCGAACTCCTACATCCATGTAGTCGGACATGCGGCGCTTGTTCCGCCGTTCGGCTGCGCGCCTCGGCGTCATGCACGGCGCCGAAGCGCGCCCATCGACGGCCATCCATGGCCTGCGTTTCGTCGCCATCGAACATCGCGGCAGGTGTTACCATTTGCCGATGGCGTTGAAGATCACCGACGCGTGCGTCAACTGCGACGTGTGCGAGCCCGTATGCCCCAATCGCGCGATCTCGCAGGGCGAAGACTTCTACGTGATCGCGCCCGCGCTGTGCACCGAATGCGTGGGCCATTTCGACGCGCCGCAATGCATCGAGGTGTGCCCGGTCGAGTGCATCGTGCTGGACCCGGAGCATTCCGAGTCGCCGGCCGAGCTGCAGCGCAAGTATCGCGCGCTCACCGGCATGGCGTCCGCTGACGGCAAGGAGCAGGCCGCATGAAGTTTTCACCGCGCGCGACGATCGCCGCGCTCGCATTCGCGTTGTGTCTTTCCGCCGCGCAGGCGGCACCGGAACCCGCGCCAGCGAACACGAAGCCCGCGAGCGGGCAGGCCGCCATCGCTTCCGCGCACGAACAGGCGACCGAAGCCGGCTTCGAAGTACTGCACGAAGGCGGCAACGCCTTCGACGCAGCCATCGCGGTGGCTGCGACGTTGTCGGTGGTGGAACCGCAAAGTTCCGGCATCGGCGGCGGCGGATTGTTCCTGCTGCACCGCGCGTCCGATGGCAGCAACGTGATGCTGGACGGCCGCGAAACCGCGCCGATGGCGTCCAGCAGCAAGCTCTACGAAAAACCCGACGGCGATCCGGATCGCGACAAGTCCTTGAACGGTCCGTTGGCCGCGGGCATTCCGGGCGAACCCGCGGCGCTGGCATGGATGGCCGCGCATTACGGCAAGCTGCCGTTGTCGAAATCGCTGGCGCCGGCAATCCGCATCGCGCGCGAGGGTTTCCGACCGGACGATCGTTTGCTTTCGGAATTGCGCGCGCGCGCGGCGGTGATCGCGCGCTGGCCCGCTTCCGCGGCGCTGCTCTTGCCGGGCGGCAAGGTTCCGCAAGCCGGCTGGGTATTCAAGAATCCGGACCTGGCGAATACCCTGGAGCGCCTCGCGAAGGACGGCGCCGCCGGTTTCTATCGCGGCGAATTCGCGAAGAAGCTGGTCGACGGCGTGCGCGCGGCAGGCGGTGACTGGACCCTGGCCGACCTGGAAAACTACAAGGCCAAGCCGCGCGCGCCGATCGTGTTCGACTATCACCCGCCGGGCAAGGGCGTGTTCCACATCGTGTCCGCCTCGCCGCCGTCGTCCGGCGGCATCGCGCTGGCGGAAATGTTGAACATCCTCTCCGGCTTCGACCTGGACAAGATGGACAAGCCGCAGCGCGTGCATGCCATCGTCGAAGCGATGCGCCGCGGCTATCGCGACCGCACGCAATACCTCGGCGATCCCGATTTCGTGAAGATGCCGATCGCGCGCCTGACCAGCATGGCCTACGCGGACAAGCTGCGTGCGTCCATCCAGCCGGACAAGGCGACGCCGAGCAGCGAATTGCCGGGTGCGGCGCCGCAGCCGGAGAGCATGCACACCACGCATTTCTCCATCATCGATGCCGACGGCAACATGGTTTCCGCCACGCAGACGGTGAACACCGAATTCGGTTCCTGCCTGGTGATTCCCGGCACCGGCTTCGTGCTCAACAACGAGATGGACGATTTCGCGCTGGTGCCGGGCAAACCCAATGCCTATGGACTGATCGGTTACGAAGCCAATGCACCGAAGGGCGGCCACCGGCCGCTGTCGTCCATGACGCCGACCTTCGTGTTCGGCCCCGAACGCACCGGCGTGATCGGCACGCCCGGCGGTTCGCGCATCATCACCATGGTGCTGGAAGGCGTGCTCGGTTTCGTCGACGGCGAGAGCGCCGCGCAGATCACCGCCGCGCCGCGCTTCCATCACCAATATCTGCCCGACGTGATTTCAGCCGAAGCCGGGGCGCTCGATCCCGCGACCGTCAAGGCGCTGCAAGCGATGGGTTACACCGTCAATGCCGGCGAACACCGTTGGGGCTTCATGAATGTGGTGATCCGCAACGACAAGACCGGTGCGCTGGACGCGGCATCCGATCCGCGCGGGGATTCGGGGCTGGGCGAGGTGAAGTGACGCGATGAAACTGCATTCGCTGCTCGGCAACTCGCAGAAACTCGACGGCGGCGCGATGTTCGGCAACGCGCCGAAGGCGATGTGGTCGCAGTGGATCGCGCCCGACGAGCAGAACCGCATCCCGCTGGCCTGTCGCTGTCTGCTGGCGGCCGATCTGGACGGCAGGAACGTGTTGTTCGAGAGCGGCATCGGCGCGTTCTTCGAACCGAAGCTGCGCGAGCGCTACGGCGTGGTCGAGGATCGCCACGTGCTGCTGGAGTCATTGAAAGCGGCCGGACTGTCGCACGAAGACATCGACGTGGTGGTGTTGTCGCATCTGCATTTCGACCATGCGGGCGGACTGCTCGCGGAATGGCGCGAGGGCGCGCCGCCGCAATTGCTGTTCCCGAACGCGACCTTCCTGGTCAGTACCACGCACTGGCTGCGCGCGCGCGATCCGCATCCGCGCGATCGCGCCTCGTTCATTCCCGAACTGGTGCCATTGCTGGAATCCAGTGGCCGGCTCGAACTGGTGGACGAGGAATACTCGCAAACGCTGGGCAAGTCGGTGCGCTTCCATTTCTCGCAGGGCCACACGCCCGGCCTGATGCTGGCGGAAATCGTCGGTGCCGACGATCGCGGCGGGGTGGTGTATTGCGCGGACCTGATCCCGGGTCGTTCGTGGGTGCACCTGCCGGTGACGATGGGTTACGACCGCGCGCCGGAGCTGCTGATCGACGAGAAGCGCGAATTCCTCGACGACAAACTCGCGCGCGGCGTGCGGCTGTTCTTCACCCACGATCATGAAGTCGCACTGGCGGCGCCGACGCGCGACGAGCGCGGCCGCTACGGTGCCCGCGACGCGCAACGCGAATTGGCGGGGATGTCGTTGTAAGCTGCGCGCATGGGCGCGAGCAGTTCCGGCATGGTCGACAATCCGCTTGCCGCGCGGGCGGCAGGCGTGATCCTCGTGTTGCTCGGCCTGTTGCTGCTCGGGTTCACCGAGCATGCGGATCGTCTGCGCGCGATGGGCGAGGATGCGCTCGGCGGTTTCGTGCTGAGCGGAAACGAGGCGCAGCCCGGCGCGGCCAGCGACGGCCAGCTGGTGCTCGTGAGCGACGCGCCGCAGATCGCGCAGCCCGCGCGCGATCCGCAGTTCGGCGTGTCCGCCGATGCGGTTGCGTTGGTGCGCAAGGTCGAGATGTTCCAGTGGCACCCGCTGGATGGCACGCAACGCAATTACGGGCAGGACTGGATCGACCACCCGGTGGATTCCACCAGATTCGCGCAGCCGGCAGGCCACGAAAATCCCGGCGCGTTCCCGTTCGCGTCCCAGCGCTTCGATTCGCCGGACGTGCGCATTGGCGGGTTCCGGCTGGACCCGGAACTGGTGCAAGGCATCGAAGGCCTCGATGCCTACGCACCGGACCTGCACGCATTGCCACCGAACATGGCCGCGACATTCCAGGCCGCGGGCGACGTGCTGGTGACCAGCGCCGATCCGCGGCATCCGCGCATCGGCGACATCAAGGTGGGCTGGATGCAGGTCCTGCCGACGCACCTGACCGTGCTGGCGCGCGCGCAGAATGGCGTGCTGGTTCGCACGCAGGACGCGGCGGGACGCGACATGGCGCAGGTACAGGTCGGCCGGCGTTCCCTCAGCGACGTGGTGCCTGACGCGGCGCCGCGTCCGCGCTTCGCCTGGGCACGACGCGCGCTGGCCGTATTGTTGGCGTGGGCGGGCGCGGTGCTGCTGATGCGGCCCATGCGCAAGGATGGTTTGGCGTTGCTCGCCGCCGCGGTGCCGTTGGCGTTGCTGGCATCGCTGTTCTGGTTCGGCGTGCGCAATATCGCAGCCGGCGGCCTCTTGCTGATCGCGTTGTTGGCGGCGGCCGGCGCCTGGTGGCTCGCAAAGACATTGCGCACTCGATCCGCCGATACCACCGCGCAGGGAGAAGGCCGATGATGCACGTGACGGGCATTTACGCGGCGCTCGGCGCGCTGCTGATCGTGGTGCTGGCGATCCGTGTGGTGTGGCTGCGCAACAAGGAAAAAGTCGGGATCGGCGCCGGTGGCAACGAACGCCTCGCGCGCGCGATCCGCGCCCACGCCAACGCGGTGGAATACCTGCCGATCGCGCTGCTGCTGTTGCTTATCCTCGACCTCGACGGCACCGAACCCTGGCTGCTGCATCTGCTCGGGATCGTGCTGATCGTCGGGCGCGTGGTGCACGCGCTCGGACTTTCTTCCAATGCAGGCTACTCGGTCGGTCGGCTGCTGGGCATGGTGCTGACGCTCACGGTCATCGTCGCCATGATCGCGTTGCTGCTGTGGCGGTTCGTCGTGATCCACGCGACCGCAACGTGAATTCGCGCGCGAGCGTGCGGCGCGCGTCGGCTACTGCGCGTGTTCGAGGAACCACAAACCCGCGAACAATTTCGGATCGATCGAATAACCGCGCGCGGCCATCCCGCGCAGCCATTCGCCGGCTTCCGCGCGCGGCACTTCGTGCACCACGATGTCCTCGGTCTCGTCGCCGCCGCCGTCGCCGACCCTGCGCAAATCCAGCGCGCGCACGAAGTGCATCATCTCGGTGCTCATGCCGGCCGACGACGGGCCGGAATGCAACGGCACGATCCGGGACGCGGCGTAACCGGTTTCTTCTTCCAGTTCCCGTTGGGCTGCCCCGCTGATGTCCTCGTCGCTGGCGTGCTCGAGGTCCCCGACCAGCCCGGCCGGCATTTCGATGGTGAAGGCACGGATCGGTACCCGGTATTGTTCGACGAACAAGACGCGGTCCTGGGGCGTCACCGCGACAATGATCACGGCCCCGCCCGGGGTGTTGCGCTCCACGAACTCCCAACGACCACGGGCCTTGAGTGTCAACCACTTGCCGCGAAAAAGAGCCGTGGTTTCTGCTTCGCCGTCCGGCGGAATCTGCGGATGGCGGCTCATGGCGCCCCGGCCCCGGAGGCGGCGGGCTCGAAGCTTTCCGCCAGCCTGAGCGCGCGCGCACGCGTCATCGGGCCGAGGCGCAGGCGTTCGAACAAGCGGTCCAGCGCGTCCCGATCCGGAATCCGTCGCAACAGTGCCTCTGGCGTGCGCGGCACCGGTGCATCCAGCGCGATCGCCGCGAGCTGCCGGGAAAGCCTGGCCTGTTGCGCATGGTCGCGCAGTTTCGCCGCGAGAGAAGCCGCGCCGCGCACATTCAGGCGGGACACTTCCTCGGTGCGCGACAGCGTTTCCTCGAGGGTTCCGAAATGCGCCAGCAGCACGGCGGCCGAACGCGGGCCGATCCCCGGCACGCCCGGGATGTTGTCGATGGCATCGCCGGTGAGCGAGAGGTAGTCGACCAACTGGTGCGCGTGCACGCCGAGCTTCGCGTGCACGCCGTCGGCGCGCCAGCGCAGGTTGCGCGCGTAGTCCCATTGTTCGTCGTCATCCGCGAGCAGTTGCCCGAAATCCTTGTCGGCCGACACGATCACCGCGCGGAAACCATGCGCCCGCAACGCGGCTTGCGCGCTGCCGATAAGGTCATCGGCTTCGTAGGCCACGTCCGCCAGCACGCACAGGCCCAGCGCGGCGGCGACTTCGCGGCAATATTCGAACTGGCGTTTCAATTCCGGCGGCGCGGGTTCGCGGTTGGCCTTGTAAGCCGGATAAAACGTGTTGCGGAAGGAATGCGTGAGCGAGATGTCGAATGCGGCGATCGCATGCGTGGGCTGCGTCTTCTCGATGAATTCCAGCAGGAAACGGGTGAAGCCGTGCACGGCGTTGACCGGCGCGCCGTCCGTGTCGAAGAACTGGTCCGGCATGGAATGCCAGGCGCGGAACACGTACATGCTGGCGTCCAGCAGATAGATCGTCCCGGCCGGTGTGCGTGTCGACGCGTCCATCATCCTTTCCATTCGGCGACGACGTCGCCCGGCGACGGGCGCTCGCGATCCGGAACCGCTTCGACCGCCGTGCCGATGTGGATATAGGCGATCAGGCGTTCATTGCCCGCCAATCCGAGCAGCGCGGCCGCTTGCGGTTCGTAGCAGGACCAGCCGGTGAGCCATTGCGCGCCATAGCCGAGCGACTGTGCGCCGAGCAGCAGGTTGTAGGCCACGCAGCCGGCGGACAGCAATTGCTCTTGCGGTGGCACCTTGGGATGGTTGTCCTCGACGCGCGCTATCACCGCGACAACCAGCGGCGCTGCGCGGAAACGTTCGCGGTCCTTTTCCAGCTTCTTGGGTGGCGTCTGCGGATCAATGCTTACATGCAATTCCGCGAGGCGTTCGCCGAGTCGATTCTTGTCGGCGCCCTGCAACAGCAATAATCGCCATGGCGCCAGCTTGCCGTGGTCGGGCACACGCACCCCGGCTTCCAGAAGCTGCGCCAGTTGCGTGGAGTCGGGGCCGGGCTCGCCCAGTTGCAAGGCCGGGGTGGAATGGCGTGCACGCAGGAAGTCGAGGACGGAATCGGTCATCGCACGATTTTATCCCGCGCGAGCGGCCGCGTCCCGCATCGGCTAGGATGCGTCGGCTAGGAGACCAGCGATGCCGACCACTGTTGCATGCTTGCGCGAGACCGCCGCCGGTGAGCGGCGCGTGGCGATCACCCCCGAGACCGCGAAGAAATACAAGGCGCGCGGACTGCGCGTGTTGCTGGAAAGCGGCGCCGGCCGCAGCGCCGGATTCCTCGACAACAGTTATGCCGACGCGCAGTGTGTCGATGCAGGTGAGGCAGTCGCGCAGGCGGACATCCTGTTGTGCGTGCAGCCGCCGGATGATGCGCGCATCGCCGCGATGAAATCGGGCGGCGTGCTGGTCGGGCAACTGCGCCCGCATGGCGCAGGCGAACGGATCGCGGGCTACGCGAGCCGCGGCCTGACCGCGTTCTCGCTGGAACTGCTGCCGCGCACCACGCGCGCGCAGGCGATGGACGTGTTGTCTTCGCAGGCGGCGGTCGCGGGCTATCGCGCGGTATTGATCGCGGCAGCGGCCTGTCCGAAATTCTTCCCGATGCTCACTACCGCCGCGGGCACGCTGCGCCCGTCGAAGGTGTTGGTGATCGGCGCCGGCGTGGCCGGATTGCAGGCGATCGCCACCGCCAAACGGCTCGGCGCGCAGGTGGAAGGTTTCGACGTGCGCCCGGAGACGCGCGAGCAGATCGAATCGCTGGGCGCGAAATTCCTCGACCTCGGCGTCAGTGCCGCCGGGCAGGGCGGTTACGCGCGCGAACTCACCGCCGAAGAACGCGCCGCGCAGCAGGCGAAACTCGCGGAACACCTGAAAGGCGTGGACGTGATCGTTTCCACCGCGGCGGTCCCCGGAAGATCCGCGCCGAAGATCATTTCCACCGCAATGGTGGACGGGATGAAGCCGGGCGCGCTGATCGTGGATCTCGCAGCGGACAGCGGCGGCAACTGCGAAGCGACGCGGCCCGGCGAGACCGTCCGGCACGGCGATGTCGACGTGATCGGCCCGCTCAACCTGCCGTCGGGCGCACCGTTGCACGCATCGGAAATGTACGCGCGCAACCTCGCCAATTTCGTCGAGTTGCTGGCGAAGGACGGTGAAGTGAAGCCGGACTTCGACGACGAACTCGTGGCCAAGAGCGCCGTGACCCGCGACGGCAAGGTCTCCTTCGGCGTCTAGCGGTTTGCGCCCGATTGCGGCGGCATGGCGTCGCCCACCTTGCGCGCGGCATCAGTGGCCGGATTTGGACCGGGCCGACGGGTTGCCGCGCCGCCATTGTTCGCGCAGCGTGCGGCGCTGTTCCGGCGACAGCGCCTGGTATTGCTGGTAGGCCTGCGTGATTTTGGCGCGCTCGTCCGGCGACATCTGCTGGAACGCGCGCATGTTCTCGCGAAGCTGGCTGCGCTGCTGCGGCGTCATGTTCGCCCAGTCTTGCAGGTGTTGCCGGATCTGCTGCTGGCGATCGGCCGACAATGAATCCCAGTGCTGGGCGTTGTCCGCGAGTTGCCGTTGACGATCCGGCGGCAACTGGCCCCATGGGTCGTGCAATGGCGCGAGCTGCGCCTGCTGTTGTGCGGATAGCGAATTCCAGTCGACCGCCGATCCGGCATTTGCCGGGGCGGCCTGCGCGTGCGCCAACAGCGGCATGCCGAACGCAAGCGCGCACGCAAGCAGGCTTCCGCGCAGGGGCCGCGAAGGATTCATCGACCGCCTCGGCGCGGATGCGCGGGAAGCTGCGATTGCTGCGCCAGCCACTGGTAGAAATCCAGGTTCTGGTAAAAGTCCAGTTGCTGGGCGTCGGTTTCCGACGGCAATCCGGAATCCACCTGTGCGGTCTCTTCATGCGCCGCCGGCGCGCCGGGCGGTTGCGGTCGCAGCCACATTACACCGATGACCAACATGCAGGCAGCCATTGCACCGGCCGCGGGCAACCACACCAGCCGTTGCGAACGCCGCCCGCCGCCGAGCGCTTCGCTCCGTGCCGCCGCGAGTCGCGCGCGCATGCGCGAGTCGATGTGCGCGCAGGCGTGTTCGTGCAAGGTGCGAGCGCGTCGCACCCATGCTTCGTCATCAAGGGGATCGGATCGATTGTCGGGCGAGTTGTTCATCGCCATGCCTCCAGTTGTCCGCGCAGCGCCACCAGCGCGCGCGAAAGATGTGTCTTGACACTGCCTTCCGAGCAGCCCATCGCGCGCGCGGTATCGGCAACATCCAGCCCCTCCAGCACGCGCAGCAGGAAAGTTTCCTGCTGCCGTCGCGGCAACTTGCGAATTGCCGCCGACATCGCCGCATACGCCTGCCGCGACGACAGTATCCGTGCAGGATCCGGGCCGGGATCGGCCGCCTCCCACACCGGCAATTCCTCGCCGGCTTCGTCCAACTGCAGGCGGCCGGTCCACACCAGAATGCGGTTGCGCACGTTGCGCCGGCGTTGCAGGTCGGTGATGCGCCGGCGCAGGATGCCCCAGAAGAGCGGCGACCACTCCGCGGCGGGCTTGTCGCCGTAATGACGCACCAGTCGCAGCATAGAATCCTGCACCGCATCCAGCGCCTCGTCCGCATCGTTGAGCGCGATCTCGGCAATGCGCCATGCGCGTCGTTCCACGGACGCAAGGAACGCCTCGATCCCGCGCGCAGCCGGACGCACGGTGTCCAGCGGCAGCCGCACCGGCACCGGTTCCGCAACGCTCACTTCGACGGTTTCCGCGAGTCGGCCCTGGCCGTCCACGTCATCGCCGATCCTCTGCATGTGCCTGTCAGCCATAACGTTCCCGATGCCGGGAGGTTGACACGATCCGCATCCGTGACGACCTTCCCGTTATGATGCGCCGATCCGCCGCTCGGGGAAACGCGATGATTACCGGATTTCTGGCGCTGTACATCTTCATGCTGGCCGCGTTCACGGGGTACGAGATCATTGCCCGCGTGCCGGTGATCCTGCACACGCCGCTGATGTCCGGTTCCAACTTCGTGCACGGGATCGTGCTGGTGGGTGCGATGGTGTCGCTGGGACACGCGCAGACGCCGGTGGAAATCACGATCGGCGTGATCGCGGTGCTGCTCTCGGCCGGCAACGTGGCTGGCGGCTATGTGGTGACGGAACGGATGCTGGAGATGTTCAAGGCCAGCAAGCCGCAGAAGGCCGGGGAGGGCAAGTGATGACGACCACAGCGTGGTTGCCGACCCTGGTCGAGGCGATCTATTTCATCGCCGCATTCCTGTTCATCTGGGGCCTGAAGCGGATGAGTTCGCCGCGCACGGCGCGCGGCGGCATCGTGTGGGCGGGCATCGGCATGGCCGCGGCCATCCTCGCGACCTTCCTGTTGCCGGGCCTGCACAACCTTGGATGGATGGCGGCGGCCATCGTGGTCGGCGTGGTGTTGTCCTGGATAGTCGGCCGGCGCGTGGCGATGACCGCGATGCCGCAGATGGTGGCTTTGTTCAACGGCATGGGCGGCGGCGCGGCGGCGGCGATCGGCGCGGTGGAGCTGATCAAGTTCAATCGCGGCTTGCAGCTGGCGGCGCCCGACACCACACCGATCCAGCCCGAGGCATGGGCCGCGCAGGTCGCGACACACTTGAGCACGGTGGAATTGGTGCTGGCGTTCCTCGGCGTATTGATCGGCGCGGTGTCGTTCACCGGTTCGCTGATCGCATTCGCCAAGTTGCAGGGCTGGATGGACCGGCGTTTCGTGTTCCCGCTGCAGCGTTGGGTGAACCTCGCGATCTTTGCGGTTGCCGTCGTCTGCGGTGTCTTGGCGTTGATCGCGGGAATCGAAGGGCATCCGTTCGCTTGGAACCTGCTGACCGCCTTCATCGTGCTGGCGCTGGTGTTCGGCGTGGCGATGACGTTGCCGATCGGCGGCGCCGACATGCCGGTGGTTATTTCGATGTACAACGCCTTCACCGGCCTGGCGGTCGCGTTCGAAGGTTTCGTGCTGCAGAACGAGGCGATGATCATCGCCGGCATGGTGGTGGGCGCGGCGGGCACCTTGCTCACGCAGTTGATGGCCAAGGCGATGAACCGTTCGCTGGCGAACGTGCTGTTCGGCAATTTCGGCGGCGGCGGTGGCGAGGCGCAGGAAATCGCGGGATCGCAGAAACCGGTCGATGCCGGCGACGCGGCGGTGATGATGGCTTATGCCGAGCGCGTGGCGATCGTGCCGGGCTACGGCATGGCGGTCGCGCAGGCGCAGCACAAGATCTGGGAATTCGCCAAGCTGCTGATCGAGCGCGGCGTGAAGGTGAAGTTCGCGATCCATCCCGTCGCCGGGCGCATGCCGGGCCACATGAACGTGCTGCTGGCGGAAGCGGGCGTGCCCTACGATCTGATTGCCGACATGGACGACATCAACCCGGAATTCCCGAACACCGACGTCGCGCTGGTGATCGGCGCCAACGACGTGGTCAATCCGGTGGCCAAGACCGATCCTGCTTCGCCGATCTACGGCATGCCGATCCTGGATGTTGCCGCCTGCAAGAACGTCATCGTGATCAAGCGCGGCAAGGGCAAAGGTTTCGCCGGCATCGAGAACGCGTTGTTCTACGCCGACAACACGCGCATGTTGTACGGCGACGGGCAGGCCGCGGCGAACGAGCTGATTTCGGCGTTGAAGACGCTGGATATGTAGATTCCCGCTGCGATATTGCGCGGTGGGTCAATCGTTCCCGCGCTTGCGGGCAGAAGGCCGACTCATCCATGCCGCGATGATCGCGGCGACGGCATAGACCAGCACGTTCAGCGGCGACAGCCCCAGTTGCGCCACTTGCAGGGTCAACGCGCCGCCGCCCAGATGCCAGGCTTCGGCGAATGCGGCGCCGGTGACCGCGCTGACGCGCGCGACCGCATCGAGGCATTCCGCATAGGCGCCGGCCAGCAACACCGCGACCACGGCGAACAAGGGCGGTGCAGGCAGGCGCAGGCTTCCGCTTGTGCGCAGCACCCATGTCAGTATCGGCGCGCCCACCAGCATCGGCCAGCACGGCGGCACGCCGCTGGACAAGGCGACGAGGCCCGACACGGCGCCCAGCGCCGAGGCGCACAACAGGATCGCCAGCAGCGACAGCGCGATCTGCATGATCCGCGCGCCGAGGGATGGCGGTGTCTCGCGTTGGTCGTCGGGTTCGTCCATGCGTGTGCGCGAGAGGGCGACGCGCGATAATAGCCTGATGTCCGGCTTCAGCCCCACCAGTGAACCTTTCACCCTCGCGCGCGATTGCGCGGCCGTGATGGTGCCGCAAGGCGAGGAAGTGATGCTGCCGGCGGGGCAGATCGGATACATCACGCAAGCACTGGGCGGCAGCTTCACGGTTTACGTGGAAGGCAACCTGTTCCGGATCGCCGGCAAGGACGCCGATGCGCTGGGAAAACCTCCGCCGGATCCGATCGAGTTGCCGCAGAACGCCAATGACGAGGACGTCGAACGCGTCGTGTGGCAGCAGTTGCGAACCTGTTTCGATCCCGAGATTCCGGTCAACATCGTCGATCTCGGGTTGGTGTATGACGTGAGCCTGGACCGGCGAGAGGGAAATCGCCGCGCGGTCTACGTCAAGATGACCTTGACCGCGCCGGGTTGTGGCATGGGAGACATCCTGGTGGATGACGTGCGCGACAAACTGGAAATGATTCCCACGGTGGGCGAGGCGGAAGTGGATCTTGTGTTCGATCCGCCGTGGAACCATTCGATGATGTCGGATGCGGCCAAACTGGAAACGGGCATGCTGTGATCGCTCGCAAGACGGAAAGGTTTTCGACAGTCAACCCCGCTAATGTGCAACCGCCATGCGCTTCCGCTTCTACGCCCTGTTCGGATTCCTGTTCCTGTTCTGCCTGTCCCTGGACGTGCTGATGTTCGGCGGCTTGTCGCAGGAAGCCGGCATTGGCCAGGCGATTGCCGATTCGGCGCGTGCGCAAGCGCCATTGACGCACACTTACATCGTCCTGGGCAGGCCGATCGCCACGAGGATTCCCGCTGCGCGCACGGCGGGGCAAAGCATTGCGGACGCCGGGTTCGGCGACGCCTACGATGACATCCAGACAACACCGGATGCGGCTGCCGACCTGCTGTTTGCGGCTTCGCGCGGGCCCATGCGGGCGTTGCTCGTCCTGAGCTACTGGGCCGCGCCGGCATTCTTTCTGCTCACCCTGCTGGCGTGGATATTCCGGACGCGCCACACGCACCTGATCAAGTCCGCGCGGCGTTGATCCTGAACCGGGGTTCCTGTTCGACGATGGCGTCGCCTCAATGCGTCGGTCACGACTGCTGTCAGCGATTCGACATTTGTCCGATGCGCGCATCGTTGCCTTCGCGATTCGGCGCCATACTTGCGTGAATGGTCAACGCATGACATGGACATACGCCCGACTCCTGCGTATGGACGTCTGTTTCGTCACGTTGCATTTTTAAAATCACGGCTCAGAAATGAATCGCATTGGTGCGTCGCAGCGTGCTAAGAAAAATTCAAACTGATAACTTGATCACGCTTCCAGCGAGGGAGGACGCTGGCAGCGGTCCGCAGTGGTGAACATTCGTTACGGTTCCTCGCGAACCACCTCGTTCGCTCCTTGGATTGGATCAACTCGTCAAGGCAGACAGTTCAATCTCGCGTCTGTCGTGACGGGTTGTCCGCATCTGCGGAAACGTCGTTGTCGTCAAGTCGTCGCAGCGATGCACAGAGGGTGCTGCGTACCTACCTTTTACCGTTGGGAGACTCTCAGAATGCAAAGCAGAATCCGATTGAAAGCGCTCGTCGTGGCTCTGAGCCTTGCCGCATGCGCGGCGGCGAGTGCCGCGACGGCGACCGGCCCCGCAATGGCACGGGCGACCCGCATTGGGCAGGGCGATGTGGTTTCCGGCGCATTGGCGTTGTCGCAGCCGATGCACATCGTGGTCGGCCTGAAGCTGCAGAACAAGGCCGAATTGGACGCCTATATTGCCAAGCGCGGCTTCAAGCCGCTG
>Ga0134126_10002391_pt1 | contig 23699 bp, 23 predicted proteins | sample KB31752_FD_96881 | JGI IMG/M metagenome (GOLD analysis project Ga0134126, IMG submission 96881) | Terrestrial soil microbial communities with excess Nitrogen fertilizer from Kellogg Biological Station, Michigan, USA - KB3-175-2 | ecosystem: Environmental > Terrestrial > Soil > Unclassified ... | reverse complement strand
GTCACCACCTCGTCGATGATGCCGAACGCCTTGGCCTCGTCGGCCGACATGAAGTGATCGCGGTCGAGCGTGCGCTCGATGACCTCGTAGCTCTGGCCGGAGTGCTTGACGTAAATCTCGTTGAGCCGGCGCTTCACCTTGAGGATGTCCTCGGCGTGGCGCTGGATGTCCGACGCCTGGCCCTGGAAGCCGCCGGAGGGCTGGTGCAGCATGACGCGCGAGTTCGGCAGACTGTAGCGATGCCCGGCCTCGCCGGCGCAGAGCAGCAGCGAGCCCATCGAGGCCGCTTGGCCGATGCACATCGTCGACACCTGCGGCCGCACGAACTGCATGGTGTCGTAGATCGACAAGCCGGCGGTGACGACGCCGCCCGGCGAGTTGATGTACATGGCGATCTCTTTTTTGGGGTTATCGGCCTCAAGGAAGAGAAGCTGGGCGACCACCAGCGAGGCCGAGACGTCCTCGACCGCGCCGATCATGAAAATGATGCGCTCGCGCAGCAGGCGCGAGAAGATGTCGAACGAACGCTCGCCGCGCGCCGATTGCTCGATCACCATCGGCACAAGGTTATTGTAATAGTTATCGACGATGTCGTGCATTGAGCCTTCTTTCGAGCGGGAGTCGCTTGCGTTCCGCAACATAGGCGCCCGCTGATCCGAGGAAAAGGGGCGCCTGTCGCTTAGCCTAGCGAAGCCTTAAGCCGAGGCCGCCGGCTCGGCGGCCGTCGCCGTTTCGACGGTCGTCTCATCCGCTTCCGGCTTCATCAGTTCCTCGGGGGTGAGCTTGCGCTCCTCGACCTTGGCGAGGCCGAGGATGTGATCGACCGCCTTCTCCTCGAAGATCGGCGCGCGCAGTTCGGCGAGCGCGTTGGGATTGCTGCGGTAGAACTCCCAGACTTCCTTCTCCTGGCCGGGGAAGGCGCGCGCGCGCTCGATCAGCGCGCGCGTCATCTCCTCGTCGGTGATCGTCACTTCCGCCTGCCGGCCGACTTCGGCGAGCACCAGGCCCAGCCGCACACGCCGCTCGGCGATGCCGCGATATTCGGCCCGCGCCGCCTCTTCCGTGGAGCCATCGGCCTCGAAGCTCTTGCCGCCGGCCTTCTGGTCGCGCTCGACCTGCGCCCAGATCTGGCCGAACTCCTGCTCAACGAGGCCCTGCGGCACTTCGAAGCTGTAGCGCTTGGCGAGTTGATCGAGCAGCCGGCGCTTGACGCGCTCGCGCGACACGCCGGCGTAATCGGTCTCCAGCCGCTCGCGGATGGTCTTGCGCATCGCCTCCAGCGACTCGAAGCCGAGGCCCTTGGCGAACTCCTCGTCGATAGCCAGCGGCTCGGGCTTGGCGACCTTCTTCACCGTGACGTCGAAGGCGGCCTGCTTGCCGGCCAGCGCGTCGTTGGCGTAATTTTCGGGGAAGCGCGCCTCGATAGCGCGCGACTCGCCGGCCTTGGCGCCGATCAGGCCGTCCTCGAAGCCGGGGATGAAGTTCCTGGCCCCGAGAATCGCCTCGATGTCCTGGCTCGTCCCGCCTTCGAACGGCTCGCCGTTGATCTTGCCGACGAAATCGATGCTTAGTTTGTCGCCAAGCTCGGCCGCCTCGCCCTCGGGGCGGTCATTGAAGGTGCGCTTGCTGTCTGCCATGCGCTGCACGAAGCGCTCTACCTCCTCGTCGGAGACCTCGGCGACCGGGCGCTCCAGCGCAATATCGTCGAAGACGCCAAGTTCGAACTGCGGCAGCACCTCCAGTTCGATCTTGAACGAAAGATCGCCTTTCGCTTCAAGCGCAGCCTCTATCTCGGTCTGCTCTTTAGACAATTCGATCTTCGGCTGCATGGCGAGGCGCAGCTTGCCGTTGTCGACGATCTGCTTGTTGGCCTCCTCGATCTGCTTCTGCACGAGATCGGCCATCACCGAGCGGCCGTAGACGCGCTTGAGATGCGCCATCGGCACCTTGCCAGGCCGGAAGCCGTTGATCCTCACCTTCTGCTTGAGGTCGGCAAGCTCACTGTCGAGCCGGGAGGCGAGGTCGCTCGCGGGGATCACCACGTCGTAAGCCCGCTTGAGCCCTTCGCTCAGCGTTTCCGTCACCTGCATTGTCCGTCCCACCGTTCCCAAGGCCGCCCATAGGCGTCAGTTCAAATGCACAAAGCCGCGCGCCCTGCGATAGAGCGCCGGCTGCGGCTCTCTTTGGTGCGGGCGGAGGGACTCGAACCCCCACGATTGCTCACTGGAACCTAAATCCAGCGCGTCTACCAGTTCCGCCACGCCCGCGCAGTTGCGCGGCCGGTAACGGCCGCCCGACGCTTAAGCGCGCGTCTATAGAGGGCTTGTCCCCGCCGCGCTAGCGAAAAAAAGGCGGCCTACATCCGCATCGACGCCGCCAGCGGGATGGTGAAGATCTCCTTGGCCAGCGCTGCATGGGTGCGCAACGCGTCGTGCGCGAGAACGCTCTGCCCGCCGGCCATCACCAGCGCCGCGAACACCGCCGCGAGCCCCAACAGCAACACCCAACTGCGCACGCCTAACGCTCCGTTACACGCCGAGACAGCCAACGGCATGGGCGCAAAATCGGCGCCACGGACTCTGCCCCAGAATGATACGCCGGAGCCGGGGCTCAGGCGAGTCCGCGCTTCCTCAGCAAGGCCCCCGGGTCCGGCGCCCTGCCGCGGAACGCGGCGTAAAGCTCGTCCGGCGCGCGCCCCCCACCGGCGGCATAGATGAATTTGCGCAGCCGCCCGGCGAGCGCGGGATCGAACACGTCGCCGCTCTCGACAAAGGCCTCGAAGGCGTCGGCGTCGAGCACTTCCGACCACAGATAGCTGTAATAGCCGGCGGCGTAGCCGTCGCCGGAGAAGATGTGCTGGAAATGCGGCGCGGCGTGGCGCGGCGCGATCGCGCCCGGCATGCCGAGGCGCTTCAACTCCGCCGCCTCCAACGCGCTGACGTCGATATCCCGCGCCTCAGCGAGGCCATGGGCCCGCATGTCGGTGAAGGCGGAGGCGAGGAACTCGACCGTCGCGTGCGCCTGCCCATGGGCGCGGGCCTGCGTCATGCGGGCGACGAGATCGTCGGGGATCGGCGCGCCGGTCTGGTAATGACGAGCGAAGCGCGACAGCACCTCCGGCCGGTCGAGCCAGTGCTCGTAGAGTTGCGACGGCAATTCGACGAAATCGCGGGCGACATTCGTCCCGGAAAGATACGGATAGGCGACATCCGACAGCATGCCGTGCAGGCCGTGGCCGAATTCGTGGAACAGCGTGCGCGCCTCGTCGTGCGAGAGCAGCGCCGGTTCGCCCTTGGCCCCGCGCGCGGCGTTGAGCACGTTGACGACGATCGGCGTCACGTCGCCGTCGAGCCGGTGCTGGTCGCGGAACGCCGACATCCAGGCGCCGCTGCGCTTCTCCGGCCGGGCGAAGAAATCGCCGATGAACAGCGCGACATGGCGCCCGTCGGCGTCCTTGGCCTCGAAACCGCGCGCCTCGGGGTGCGGCAGATCGACGTCGAAACGCTCCGCGAACGTCAGCCCAAACAGCCGGCCGGCGACGTCGAAGGCGGCGGCGAGCACATTGTCGAGCGGCAGATGGGCGCGGATCGCGCCTTCGTCGAAATCATACAGCGCCTGCCGGCGCTTTTCGGCGTAATAGCGCCAGTCCCAGGCTTGAAGCTCGAAATTGCCGCCCTCGGCGGCGATCATCGCCTGCAACGCCTTGCCGTCTTCGACCGCGGCGGCGCGGGCCGGGCGCCAGACGCGGGCCAGCAGGTCGAGCGCGGCGGCCGGCGCGGCCGCCATCGTGTCGGCAAGCTTGTAGTCGGCGAAGGTCGCATACCCAAGCAGCGCCGCCGTCTCGGCGCGCAAGGCGACGGTCTCGGCCATCACCGGGCCGTTGGCGCCCGCGCCACGGGCGACGAAGGCGCGCCAGACCCGCTCGCGCAAATCGCGGCGGGCGGAAAATTGCAGAAACGGCTCGACCGAGGAGCGCGACAGGGTGATCGCCCATTGGCCCGGATGGCCGCGCTCCTCAGCCGCTTCGGCTGCCGCCGCGATGGCCGAGGCCGGCAGCCCGTCGAGATCGGCCTCTTGCTCCAGGATCAGCGCATAGGCTTTTTCGTCGCCGAGCACGTTCTGGCCGAAGGCGGCGCCGAGGGCCGCGAGCCGTTCGGCGATCTCCGCCAGGCGGCGCTTCTTGTCATCCGGCAGCCCGGCGCCGGCGCGCTGGAAGGCGAGCCAACGACGCTCGACGAGGCGGCGAGCTTGCGCATCGAGCCCGTCGCGCGCCGCATGAACGGCGTCGACGCGGGCAAACAGCGCCTCGTCGAGCGCGGCGTCGGCGTATTCGCGCGCCAGTTGCGGCTCGATCTCGCGTTGCAGCGCCTGGATGTCCTCGCTCGCGGCGATGCCGGCGAGGTGATGGAACACGCGCTCGACGCGATCGAGGCTTTGGCCGGCGCGCTCCAGGGCGAGGATGGTGTTTTCGAAGCTTGGCGGGGCGGAAACCGCCTTGATCGCCTCGCGCTCGGCCCGCCATTCAGCCATGGCTTGTGCGAAGGCGGGGCGGAAGTGTTCCAGTTTGATCTTGGAGAACGGCGGCTCGCCGAAGGCGGTGGACCAGGGCGCAAGCAGGGGATTGTCAGTCAAGGCGGCGTCTCGCGAGGGGGAGACGCCCCCTATAGCACGAGCCGCCCTCAGCCCGCCTCCCCGGACCGCGAGACCCAGCTTGCGAAGCAGATCAGCGGCGAGCGCTCCAGCGCCGCGCAGACGGCGTCAAGCTCGGCCGGCTCGACGGAAGTGGAAATCAGCGTCGCGGCTTCGAGGGGCGAGCCGACGCCGCATAGAGCGCCGACGGCGGCAGAGCGCCAGAGCGTCGCGGCGGTGTTGAGGCCGCGTCATAGTCAATGGGGAGCGATTGTGCGCGGGCGCGGCGGAATAAAACAGCCCGGTCCTGAGTCTGATCCTGCGAAGCGGCGCAACGCCGCCTCCTACGCGGGAGCGCAAGATGAAGACGATTTTGTTTGTTTGTTCGCTGCTCGCGGCTTCGTCCGCCTTCGCGAATTCGAAACACTACGCGCCGCCGCGCGTCGATGACCGGGCGCTGTCGGCCAATTCCGCGATGGCGCCACTGCACGCGCTTCACTCTGGCAGCGAGTGCGGCGTCGACAGGGCCTCGCCGCTATTTGCCGAAAGCGGCGGATTGCTCGGCTACGAATGCTCGTCGAGCGCCAATGGGTCGTGAGTCACATGACCAGAATGGCCCGGAAATCGTTGACGTTGGTCAACGTCGGGCCGGTGACGACAAGGCCGCCGGAAGCCTCGAACACGGAATAGGCGTCATTGGCGTCAAGCCGGGCGCGCCCGTCGCGCCCGGCGAGCGTGCCGGGCGCGACATAGGCGCCGGCGTTGTCCTCGCTGCCGTCGATGCCGTCGGTGTCGCCGGCGAGCGCGTAAATCCCGGCCGCGCCGTTCAGCGTCAGCGCCAGCGCCAGCGCGAACTCGGCGTTGCGGCCACCCCTGCCCTTACCGCGCACCGTCACCGTCGTTTCGCCGCCGGATAGCAGGACCACGGGGGGCCGCGCCGGCTCGCCGTGCAGACGACAGGAGAGCGCGACGCCTGCCAGCGCCTTGCCGACCTCGCGCGCCTCGCCTTCGAGGGCGTCGCCGAGGATGAGCGGCGTGACGCCGGCCGCGCGCGCCGCCTCAGCCGCCGCGCGCAGGGAGAGGATCGGCGCGGCGATCAGCCGGTTTTCGACACGGGCGAAGGCGGCATCGCCCGGCTTCGGCGTCTCGGAGGCGGGGTCGCGCAGATGCGCCAGCACGCGCTCGGGCGCGGCGATCTGGTAGCGCGCCAGAATCGCCAACGCCTCGGCCGAGGTCGTCGAGTCCGGCGTCGTCGGCCCGGAGGCGATGACGGAGAGATCGTCGCCGGGCACGTCGGAGATGATGAGGCTGACGACGCGCGCCGGCGCCGCGGCGGCGGCGAGCCGGCCGCCCTTGACGGCAGACAGGTGCTTGCGCACGCAGTTCATCTCGGCAATGTCGGCGCCGCTGGCAAGCAGCGCCTTGTTGATCGCCCGCTTGTCGTCGAGGCTGAGCCCAGGCGCCGGCGCGGCGAGCAAAGCCGAGCCGCCGCCGGAGATCAGGCATAACACGAGATCATCGGCGCCGAGCCCGCGCACCGCCTGCAACATGCGCCGGGCGGCGGTTTCGCCAGCAGCGTCGGGTATGGGGTGGGACGCCTCAACGACCTCGATGCGCCGCGTCGGCGCGCAGTGGTCGTAGCGGGTGACGACCAGGCCGTCGAGCGGGCCCTCCCAGGCCGCCTCGACGGCGGCCGCCATCGCCGCCGCCGCCTTGCCGGCGCCGACGACCAGCGTGCGGCCGCGCGGCGGCTCGGGCAGGAAGGCGGCAAGCCTCTCTTCCGGCCGCGCCGCGTCGATGGCGGTCTTGAACAGACGTTCGAGGAAGGCGCGGGGATCGCGCATGGCGCAGCCTCCGCCGACGGACTTGATTAACGGACTTGGGGCTCTCGCAAGTCGGCGGTTGCGGGAGGCGCAGCATTTGCCCCATTATGTCGGCCTGCTCAAGCCCGCGAGTCCCGCCATGAGTCTGCAAATCCGCCGCCGCGAAGGCCCACTGTCGCCTGAGACGCTCAAGGCGCTCACCGGTGAGCTGGCCGCCCGCTTCGGCAACCGTGTCGTCACCTCGCACGCCGTGCGCGAACAGCACGGCCACACCACGACCTGGATCGCCAATGCGCCGCCCGACGCGGTGCTGTTCGCCGAGGAGCGCCAGGACGTGCTCGACGCGGTGCGGATTTGCGCCAAGCACGATGCGCCGATCGTGCCGTTCGGCGTCGGCTCGTCGCTGGAAGGTCATGTCAATGCGCTGTTCGGCGGGCTGTCGATCGACTTTTCGCGCATGAACCGCGTGCTCGCCGTTCATGCCGAGGATCTCGATTGCGTGGTGGAGCCGGGCGTCACGCGAAAAGCCCTCAACGCGCATCTGCGCGACAGCGGGCTGTTTTTCCCCATCGACCCCGGCGCCGACGCTTCCATCGGCGGCATGGCGGCGACGCGGGCGTCGGGCACCAACGCCGTGCGTTACGGCACGATGAAGGACAATGTGCTGTCCCTCGGCGTGGTGACGGCGGAGGGCAAATTCATCCGCACCGCCTCGCGGGCCAAGAAATCCTCGGCGGGCTACGATCTGACACGGCTCTATGTCGGCTCCGAGGGCACGCTCGGCGTTATCGTAGAGGCGACATTGAAGCTGGCGGGCATTCCGGAGTGCATTTCCGGCGGCCATTGCCCGTTTCCCGACGTGCGCTCGGCCTGCCTCACCGCCATCGAGACGATCCAGTCCGGCATCCCGGTGGCGCGCATCGAATTGCTCGACAAACTGATGGTGCAGGCGAGCAACGTCTATTCCAAGCTGACGCTGCCGGAAACGCCGATGCTGTTTCTGGAGTTTCACGGCTCCGAGGCGAGCGTCGCCGAGCAATCGCAGCGCTTCGCCGAAATCGCCGAAGGCAATGGCGGCGGCCCGTTCGCCTGGACCACCAACGCCGAGGAGCGCACCAAGCTCTGGCAGGCGCGTCACGATTCCTATTGGGCGAGCCTTGGCCTTCGCCCGGGCGCGCGCGTCTTCGCCACCGACGTCTGCGTGCCCATTTCGAGGCTTGCCGATTGCGTGGAGGAAACGCAGGCGGATCTGGCCGAGGCCGGCCTTATCGCGCCGATCGTAGGCCATGTCGGGGACGGCAACTTCCATGTCTCGCCGTTGATCGACATGAACTCGCGCGAGGAGATCGAAAAGGCGGAAGGGTTCAGCAAGCGGCTCGCCCTGCGGGCGATCGGCATGGACGGCACCTGCACCGGCGAGCACGGCGTCGGGCAGAAGAAGATCCCCTATCTCGTCGCCGAACACGGCGAGGACGCGCTCGACCTCATGGCCCGCCTGAAGGCGGCGATCGATCCGGCCAACCTGTTCAATCCGGGCAAGATTTTGGCGGTTTAGGGCGAGCGAAGCGGGCCTCGCGACGACGATGGCGCTGCTTTGCAGGCCGCCAACGACCGCGTGCTAGATCATCGCCGCCGTCAGACACGCATCAAGCATTGGAGCGGTTACCGATCAAGTTGAGCCACCGTCATTGCGAGCGAAGCGAAGCAATGACGGGGTCCGCTGATTCAATCCGTTCGGATACTGCTCTAAATTCTATCGGCTGGAATTAGTGACCAACGAACGTTCCACTCCATCCTCCCCCTCCAAGTATCATTTGGTTATCAACAATTTGGGTCGACTGCCTGTGAGGCAACCCCATTCTTGCAAACATCGGGACATTTTTCGTCGTTTTGGTGTCTTTCAAGATAACCTCTGTGGTGCTTCCAGAAAGACATACGGAAACGCTGCCGGTCAGCCAGAGCACGCCGGCCTTTCTGGCTGAGTAGACAAGATCGTTGGCCCCGTTATAGATTTCAATCTTTAATGGCTTGCCATCATTCTCGGTCGTTTCTTGCCATCTTGCTTTCACATTATGCGCCTTGAGCTGATGGACGGTTCTAAGGCATTTGGCTTGAACCAGCGTGGACTCACTTAGAATCAACAAGCCAATGAGAAATTTGACAGTCGTTAGCGCCATGTTCACCTCCAACGGAATGGGACTGCACAATAGCGCCGAATTGCGGCGCAGGCTGAAGCAAATTATCGATCTCGCAGAAACAGAGTAGGCAATCGCGGGCAAGAAATCAGCACCCGGCCGCTCGCCATCATCCGGGCCTTTGCAATTGCCGCCAACACCCTCGTGCTGTACGTTCCAGACGTTGCGCTCCCACGGGTAATTGTCGATCCGCCAGATGGTCTCGCGGCGCCTCACATCACCTCGAACACGCTGTAGACGGGGCCATCGGCGAAGCGGTGGCCGACGCCAATGGCGACGATGCCGTTGAGCCACGCATATTGCGCCGCCGCCGTCTCGAACAACGGCGTGGTGCGGAAATAATAACTGGCGGGGTCAACAACCTCGCCCTTGTCGAGCCGCGCCATCACCTCTGGCGGGCCGTGGCGCAGGCCCCGGTAGGTCATGCCGATCAGGGCGTCGTCACTGGTCTTCAGCACCAGCCGGACATCGAGCGTCGTCGCGCCGTCGCTGCGCACGTCCTGCCAGTCGGCGCCGCCCTCCAGCACCTCGCCCGACAGCCGCTCGCCGGCGAACGTCCCGCTCGGCACGACGCCGACGCGGCGGTGGGCGCCCGGCGTCGCGCCGACCATCTGAAGCTTGCGCACATCCAGCCGCATCACGAACAAAGGCCGGGTCCGCACGCGCTGCATCACGTCCGGAAGACTATCGAAAGCTGGGGTCATGGCGAGGCTTCCATTGCGCGGTTGGGCCGCCGTCATACCACCATTCCCGCGACGGCGCGGCGCGGCGGCGGCCGCCCCGCCTTTCGCGCCAAACTGGATTTGCGGCGCGCTCCGCTGCATGTTTGACTTCTGGCGGGAGGATGGACGGGTGGCGGGCAAGGAACAGGCTCTGAGCAAGACGCCGGTCGTCGAGCATATCGTCACCGACGCGCGCGAGACCTTTCTCTGGCGGCTCGACAATTACCCGTGGGAGCGCAACGTCTGGAACGTGCATCCCGAGTACGAGATCCATCTGGTGCGCAAATGCATCGGCGTGGCGCTGGTCGGCGACCATATCGAGCGCTTCGAGTCCGGCCATCTGGCCATCGTCGGCAGCTTTCTGCCGCATGACTGGGTGTCGTCGATCGCGCCCGGCGAAGTCGTGCCGGGGCGCGACATCGTGCTGCAATTCGATGCCGAGCGCGTGCGCAGCGCCGCCGCTTTCCTGCCGGAACTCGCCGAGATCGGCGCGTTCCTTGATCTGGCGCTGCGCGGCCTTGCCTTCGAGGGCCAGACGCGCCGCGACGGCGCGGCGAGGCTGGAGGCGATGGGCGAGATGACCGGGCTCGACCGGCTCGCCGCCTTCCTCGATCTGCTGGCGCTGCTTTCGAAGGGCGAATTTCGCGTGCTGTCCTCGGCCGCCTTCGCGGCGCGCGGCGATCATCGCTGGATCCAGCCGGTGATCGCCTATCTGGTCGAGCACTTCGCTGAGGACATTGCCCTGCCCGAGCTCGCCGAACGTTTCGGCATGAACGCCTGGACGTTCTCGCGACGCTTCCAGAAAAGCAGCGGCAAGAGCTTCACCGATTATCTGACCACCCTGCGGCTGAGCCAGGTCTGCCGGCTGCTGGCTGACACCGAACTGCCAGTCACCGACATCTGCTTCGAAGTCGGCTATGCTAATGTGTCGAATTTCAACCGCGCCTTTTTGAAGGCGCGCGGCATGTCGCCGACGCTCTATCGGCGGCTGGCGAAGCAGCGCGTGACCCAACGGGCTGATAGTCTCGTGCTATGATGACAGTGTTTTTGCGCTGCACAATGCAAGAAAGTATCACTTTCCTGCATCCCAAAAGCTAGCCCGCCGGCGCCCGTTCAATAGGATGTCTAACGACGACGGCGCCGCTCGCGCCGTCGCGCAAGCCGGGAAGCCCACTTGGCTGCAAGTTCTTGAGGAGGAAATCATGCTGTCGTTACTACGCAGTGTAAGCGCCGCGGCGATGTTGATGGCGACCGCCGCCTTCGCCGCGCCGGCCGCCCACGCCGAGACTTGGGACATCGCCAAAGCCGCCGCGCCCTACAAGGGCACGACGCTCAATGTCATCTTCCTCGACCGGCCCGGCTATCGCGCCATCGAGAAGCTGCTGCCGCAGTTCGAGAAGGCGACCGGCATAAAGGTCAGCTACGAAGTCGTGCCTTACGAGAATACGCGCGAGAAGGAAGTGCTCAACTTCAGCAGCCAGGGCGACCTGTCGATCGCGCTCGTCGATCTCGTCTGGCTCGGCGAATATGCGGAGAACGGCTGGATTCAGCCGATCAGCAAGTTCACCAGCGACGCCGCGATCACCGACCCGAATCTCAATCTGAAGAGCTTCTTCCCGCTGCTGCTCAACGCCTTCGGCACCTGGGGCGGCAAGGTCTACGGCCTGCCGTTCGACAATTACTCCGGCCTGCTGTTCTACAACAAATGCACGCTGAAGGCGGCCGGCTTCGACAAGCCGCCGGCGACCTGGGCCGATCTGAAGGACGTCTATGGGCCCAAGCTCACCGACAAGGCGAAGAACAAATACGCCTACGCCCTGCAATCGCTGCGCGGCGAAACGCAATCGGCCGACAGCTTCATGCGCATGTTGTGGCCGTTCGGCGGTTCGCTGCTCGACAAGACCTTCCACTCCAACCTGATGAGCAAGGACAGCCAGTACGGCCTCAACTTCCGCCAGGATCTGATGAAATACATGCCGCCGGGCATCGTCTCCTGGGATCACGCGGAGGCGGTCAACGGTCTCGCCCAGGGCCAGGTGGCGATGATAACCGAATGGTCGGCCTTCTATCCGACGCTGACCGACCCGAAGACCTCGAAGATCGGCGATTGCCTCGGCGTCGCGCCGGAGCCCGCCGGCCCTGCTGGGCGTCTGCCGGCGCTCGGCGGCTTCTCGCTCGCGGTCGCCAGCCAGGCGCCGGAGAAGGTGCAGAAGGCGGCCTGGATCTTCATTCAATGGGCGACCTCCGACGCCATCGCCAAGGCCTATGTCGAGGCCGGCGGCGTCTCCGGGCGCATGGGCGTCTATGAAGACCCGGCGATCAAGGCCAAGTATTCCTTCGTCGAGCCGATGGTGGAATCCTGGCAGAAGGGCGTGCCGGAGTTCCGCCCGCGCTTCCCGGCGTGGCCGGCGATCTCCGAGATCATCGCCGAATTCGGCACCAAGATGATGCTCGGCCAGGTCAGCGTCGCCGACGGCTCGAAGGAGATCGGCTCCCGCATGGAAGTCATCCTGAAGAAAGAAGGCTATTACGACGGCAAGAAGCCGCTATTGCAGTAGGATAATCGTCATTGCGAGGGGCAAAGTGACGAAGCCATCCACGTCTCGGCGGTGCCGTCCTTTCCGATTGGCCGACGATCTCTCGACGGTGGATTGCTTCGCTTCGCTCGCAATGACGAGTCCGGCGGGCGGTCCTGGCGCTAAGCGCCGGGGCCGCCGTTTCTGGGACTCGCGATGAACAGACCCCCTTCCCGGCTTGCCTATGGGCGCTGGACGCCGTTCTGGTTTCTGGCCCCCGCGGTGTTCGCGCTGCTGGCGATCGGCGTCTATCCGACGCTGTTCGCGCTGGCGACGTCGTTTCGGCAATATAATCTGGCGCGGGTGCGCGACGGTTTCCCGTTCGTCGGCTTCGACAATTACGTCACCGTGCTCACCGACCCGACGTTCTGGCAGACGCTCGGGCGCACCGGGTTCTTCTTCCTCTGCGTGATGCCGGTCGAGGTCGGGCTCGGGCTGGTATTCGCGCTGTTGCTGCATCAAACCGGGCTCGGCACGATGCGGGCGATCGCCCGCGTCTCGCTGGTCATCCCGCTGGCGACGACCTACGCCGTGGTCGGCCTGCTCGGGCGGCTGATCTTCAACCGCGATTTTGGCGTCGCCAACGCCGCGCTGCACGTGTTCGGCATCGGGCCGGTCGATTGGCTCGGCAGCCCCGGCGGCGCCTTCACCGCCATCGCGACAATGGACGTCTGGCAATGGACGCCGTTCTGCGCGCTGATCTTCCTTTCCGGGCTGTCGATGGTGCCGGTCGAGATCGAGGAGGCGGCGAAGCTGGAGACGTCAAGCAAATGGGCGCTGCTCACCCAGGTGCAACTGCCGTATCTGTGGCCTAGCCTGACCGCGATGCTGATCCTGCGCTCGGCCGACGTGTTGAAGCTGTTCGACTCGGTCTACACCATGACGCGCGGCGGGCCGGGCGCTGCGACCGAGTTGATCTCGATCTATATCCAGCGCGTCGGCTTCCGCATCTTCGACATGGGGCTAGCCTCAGCGCAGGCGCTGCTGCTGTTGGTGCTGACGGTGGTGCTGGCGCGGCTGTACATCCGCTTCTTCTATCGGGAGATCGACTGATGGCCCGCGCGCCTCGCCGCCTGCTGCACGGGATCGGCCTGCTGGCCGTGTTCCTGTTCGCGGTGTTCCCATTCTATTGGATGGTGTCGTCGTCGTTCAAGACGCAGACGCAGATCCTCGCCTCGCCGCCGATCTGGCTGTTCCACCCGACGCTCGGCAATTACGCGCAGGTGTTTTCCGACCACAAGGTGACGCGCGCCGTCATTAGTTCGCTGATCGTCGCCGTGTGCTCGACCGGGATTTCGGTCCTGCTCGCCGCGCCCGCCGCCTACGCGCTGGCGCGTTACGAATTTCGCGGCAAGTCGGACCTGTGGTTCTGGTTCATCTCCAACCGCTTCATCAGCCCGATCGTGCTGGCGCTGCCGGTCTATATCATCGCCCGCAACCTGCACATTCTCGACACGCATCTGGTGCTGATCCTCATCTACATCACCTTCATCCTGCCGATCGTGGTGTGGATCGCCACCGATTATTTCCGCTCGATCCCCAAGGAACTGGAGGAGGCGGCGCGGCTCGAAGGCGCTAGCCAGTTCGACATTTTCTGGCGCATCTACGTGCCGCTGGGCGTGCCGGGGCTGGCGGTGTCGGCGATCTTCGGCTTCATCTTCTCGTGGAACGAGTTGCTCTATGCGCTGGTGCTGACGCGGCGCGACGTGCAGACGGCGCCGGTGGTCGCCACTTCGTTCATGTCGGGCTACGAGATCCCCTGGGGTAAGATCATGGCGACGGGCACCGTCATCGTCCTCCCCGTCACCATCTTTGCGTTGCTCGTCTCGCGCCACATGGTGCGCGGGCTGACGATGGGAGCGACCAAGTGAGCTATCTGCGATTGCAGGGCGTCGAGAAGCGTTTCGGCTCGGTCGAGGTCATCAAGGGCGTCGACATCGAAGCGGACAAGGGCGAGTTCGTCGTCTTCGTCGGGCCCTCGGGCTGCGGGAAATCGACGCTGCTGCGCATGGTGGCGGGGCTGGAGGAGGTCTCGGCCGGCGACATCTTCATCGACGGCGTCAATGTCACCGACCTGGAGCCGGCCAAGCGCAAGGTGTCGATGGTGTTCCAGAGCTACGCGCTGTTCCCGCACATGAGCGTGCGCGACAACATCGCCTTCGGCCTCAAGATGAGCAAGACGCCGAAGCCGGAGATCGAGCGCCATGTCGCCGAGGCGGCGCGCATCCTGCAAATGGAGGAACTGCTGCATCGCCGGCCGCGCGAGCTTTCCGGCGGCCAGCGCCAGCGCGTCGCCATCGGTCGGGCGATCGTGCGCCATCCGAAGCTGTTCTTGTTCGACGAGCCGTTGTCCAATCTCGACGCGGAATTGCGCGCCCAGATGCGCACCGAGATCGCCCGCCTGCACAGTACGCTCGGCGTCACCATGGTTTACGTCACCCACGATCAGGTCGAGGCGATGACGCTCGCCAACCGCATCGTCGTGCTGCGCGCCGGCCGGGTCGAGCAGATCGGCACGCCGCAACAGCTTTACGACCAACCCGCCAACACTTTCGTCGCCGGTTTCATCGGCTCGCCAAAGATGAATTTTCTCACCGTCAAAGCCGCGCGCGCCGACGCCGCCTCGCTCACCCTGTCGCATCCGAGCTTCCCCGCGCCGGTGCGGACGCCCAACAGAGGGGCGGCCGCCGGCGAGTTGCTGCTCGGACTGCGGCCGGAGCAACTGCATTTCGAGGACGGCCCGTGCCGGATCGCGCTTAAAACCGATCTTTGCGAGAACCTCGGCGGCGCGACGCTGATCTACGGCCAGACCGCGAACGGCGAAACGCTGACGCTTCAGACGCCCGGCCGGCGATTGCTGAAGAACGGCGACGCGTTCTCGGCTGGCTTCGATCCCGCCGGGGCCTATCTGTTCGCCCCCGACGGGCGGGCGCTGTGAACCCGGAGCGGCGACGATGAGCCTCCAAGGCAAGAGCGTACTCGTCACCGGCGCCGGCAAGGGCATCGGCCGCGCCACCGTCGCCGATCTCGTCCGCCGTGGCATGCGCGTCATCGCGCTGTCGCGCGACCCCGCCGATCTCGCCGAGATCGAGGCCGAATTCGGCTGCCGCACCCTCGCCGTCGATCTCGCCGACGCCGAGGCGACGCGAGCGGCGGCGCGCGCGGCGCTGCCGTTCGACTACCTCGTCAACAACGCCGGGATCGCGGCGCTGCAATCGGTGCTCGACACGACGGTCGAGTCGTTCGACGCGGTGATGGCGGTCAACGCCCGCGCGCCGCTGATTCTCTCGCAGGAATATGCGCGCGATCTGATCGCTCGCGGCCAGAAAGGCGCGATCGTCAACGTGTCGAGCATTTCCTCATTCATCGGTTTTGCCGATCACGCCGCCTATTGCGCCTCGAAGGCGGCGCTCGACGGGCTGACGCGGGTGATGGCGAATGAGCTTGGCCGCAAGGGCATCCGCGTCAATGGCGTGCATCCGGTCATCACGCTGACGCCGATGGCGGTGAAGGCGTGGAGCGACCCGGCCAAATCCGATCCGATGCGCAAACGCATTCCGCTCGGCCGCTTCGTCGAGCCGCCGGAGGTCGCCGCCGTCATCGCCTATCTGCTGTCGGACGACGCCGCGATGGTCAACGGCGTCGATCTGCCAATCGACGGCGGTTTTCTCATCAACTGATTCGCTCGCCAAGCGGCGTGATCTTAGAGAGGCATATGATATGAAAGCCAAAGCGCTGGTTCTTGAGAAAGTGCGCGAGCTGAGCTTGCGCGACATCGATTTGGCCCAGGACGTCGGGCCGGACGACGTGAAGATTAAAATCGACACCGTTGGCGTCTGCGGCAGCGACGTGCATTATTACACCTACGGCCGCATCGGCGGCTTCGTCGTCAACGCGCCTATGGTGCTCGGCCACGAGGCGGCGGGCATCGTCACCGAGGTCGGGGCGAAGGTGAAGACCCTCAAGGTCGGCGACCGCGTCTGTATGGAGCCGGGCGTGCCGGATCTTACGTCGCGGGCCTCGAAGCTCGGGCTTTATAATGTCGATCCGAGCGTGGTGTTCTGGGCGACGCCGCCGGTGCATGGCGTGCTGACGCCCTATGTCGTGCATCCGGCCGCTTTCACCTTCAAGCTGCCGGACAATGTCAGCTTCGCGGAAGCCGCGATGGTCGAGCCGTTCGCGGTCGGGCTGTGGGCCTCGGTGAAGGCGGGGATCAAGCCCGGCGACACCGCGGTCGTCACCGGCGCCGGGCCGATCGGCATCATGGCGGCGCTGGCGGCCTTGGCCGGCGGTTGCTCGCGCGTCATCGTCTCCGATCTCGTCGACGAAAAGCTCGCTATCGCCGGGGCCTATGCCGGCATCTCGACCGTCAACGTCAAGCGCGAGAAGCTCGTCGACGCGGTGAATGCGGCGACCGACGGCTGGGGCGTCGACATCGTGTTCGAGGCCAGCGGCTCGCCGCGCGCCTATGAGGGCATCGACAGCCTGATTAGGCCGAGCGGCTGCCTGATCGCCATCGGCATGCCGGTCGAGCCGGTGAAGATCGACATTTCATCGTTCGCAGCGAAAGAGATTCGCATCGAGACGGTGTTTCGCTACGCCAATGTGTTCGACCGTGCGCTGGCGATGATCGCCTCCGGCAAGGTCGACCTGAAGCCGCTGATAAGCGCCACCTTCCCGTTCAACGACAGTATCGCCGCCTTCGAGCGCGCGGCCGAGGGGCGGCCGAAGGATGTGAAGTTGCAGATCAAGATGTGATTGGGCAGCGCCGTCGTGGCCGGGCACGCCCGGCCACGACGGCCCGCTCAGCCCCTACATATCCTGATAATTCGGCCCGCCGCCGCCTTCCGGCGGAACCCAGGTGATGTTCTGCGACGGATCTTTGATGTCGCAGGTCTTGCAGTGGACGCAGTTCTGCGCGTTTATGACGAAGCGCGGCTCGGTCTTCGCCGCCTCGTCGGCGTAGACCACCTCATAGACGCCGGCCGGACAATAGAGCCGCGCCGGTTCGCCCCATTCCGGCAGGTTGACGCGGATCGGGATCGTCGGATCGGCCAGCTTCAGGTGGACCGGCTGATCCTCCTCGTGATTGGTGTTGGAGAGAAACACCGAGGAGGCGCGGTCGAAGCTGATCTTGCCGTCGGGCTTGGGATAGACGATCGGCTGCACCTGATCGATCGGCTTCAGCGACAGCGCGTCTTTCTTGCCGTGCGAGAGTGTGCCGAACAGCGAGAAGCCGAATAACTCGTTGGTCCACATGTCGAGCCCGCCAAGCGTCACGCCGAGCGCCAGCCCGAAGCGCGTCCACAACGGCTTGACGTTGCGCACCAGCTTGAGGTCGCGCCCGATGTCGGAGTCGCGCCAGCCGTTCTCATAGGCCGTCAGTTCGTCATAGGCGCGGCCGGCGGCGAGCGCCGCGTGCGCGGCCTCGGCGCCCTGCATGCCGGAGAGGATGGCGTTGTGCGAGCCTTTGATGCGGGCGAAATTGACGAAGCCGGCCGAGCAGCCGATCAGCGCGCCGCCGGGGAAAACCAGTTTCGGCACCGATTGCAGGCCGCCGGAGGAAATCACCCGCGAGCCGTAGGACAGCCGTTTCGCGCCCTCAAACAGGCCCCTCATCAGCGGATGCGTCTTGAAACGCTGGAACTCCTCGAACGGATAAAGCGTCGGGTTCTGATAGTTGAGGTGGACGACGAAGCCGACCGCCACCAGGTTTTCGCCGTAATGGTAGAGGAACGAGCCGCCGCTGGCGCCCGCCCCGAGCGGCCAGCCGAAGCTGTGCTGCACCCGCCCTTTGTGGAAACGGTCCGGCGCGACCTGCCAGACTTCCTTCAGCCCGATGCCGAATTTCTGCGCATCGCGGCCGGCTTCGAGGCTGAATTTGGCGATCAGTTGCTTGGCCAGCGAGCCGCGCGCGCCCTCGGCGATCAGCGTATATTTGCCGCGCAGTTCCATGCCGCGGGTGAAACTGTCCTTCGGCTTGCCGTCGCGGCCAACGCCCATATCGCCGGTGGCGACGCCGACAACCTCGCCGTGGTCGCCGTATAATACCTCGGCAGCGGCGAAGCCCGGATAGATCTCGACGCCGAGCGCCTCGGCGCGCGCCGCCAGCCAGCGCGTCAGCGCGCCGAGCGAGCCGATGAAATTGCCGTGATTGTTCATCAGTTTCGGCATCGGCCAGTTCGGTAGCCGGAAGCCGCCGCTGGCGCCGAGCAGATAGAAGCGATCCTCGGTGACTTGCGTTGTCAGCGACTGCTCGGGGTCGTCGCGCCAATCCGGCAGCAGGCGGTTGAGGCCGATGGGGTCGATCACCGCGCCGGAGAGGATATGCGCGCCGACCTCGGAGCCCTTCTCGACCACGACGACGCTGCGCTCGGCATCAAGCTGCTTGAGCCGGATCGCCGCCGCCAGCCCGGCCGGGCCGGCGCCGACAATGACGACATCATATTCCATCGCCTCGCGCGCGGGCAATTCTGTCTCGCCGGCCATGCACGCAAACTCCCTCTTTGCGCTCCGGCGATACCAGAGTTCAGCCGCCGTGCAAGCATGACGGCGATTAGTTCATATCTGAACTATCTGTCAAGCCGTTCGCCTCACCCCCCAAACGTCCGGCCCTCCGTCACCGCGAGGGCGAAGGCGTAGATGCGCGCCGCGTCTTCCAGCCGGTCGAAACGTCCCGGCGCCCCGGCATGGCCAGCGCCCATCGCCGTGTGCAGCAGAACCGGCCCGCCGCCGGTCATCGTCGCGCGTAACTTGGCGACCCATTTCGCCGGCTCCCAATAGGTGACGCGCGGGTCGGCGAGCCCGGCCAGCGCCAGAATCGCCGGATAAGCTTGCGCTTTCACGTTGTCATAGGGGCTATAGCCGGAGATCATGGCGAAGGCCTCCGCGTCGCGCGCGGGATGGCCCCATTCCAGCCATTCCGGCGGCGTCAGCGGCAGGGTTTCGTCGAGCATGGTGTTGAGCGCATCGACGAACGGCACGTCGGCGACGATCCCCGCGTAAAGCTCCGGCGCCATATTGGCGATCGCCCCCATCAGCAGCCCGCCGGCGCTGCCGCCCTGCGCGACGATGCGGCGCGGGTCGGCGTAACCCATGGCGACGAGGGCGCGGGTGATGGCGATGAAGTCGGAGAAGGTGTTGGGCTTCAGCGCCAATTTGCCGGCCTCGTACCAGCCGAAGCCTCTTTCCGTGCCGCCGCGCACATGGGCAAGCGCAAAGACGAAGCCACGATCGACGAGCGAGAAGCGGTTGGCGCCGAAGCCGGCGTCGAGGCTGTGGCCATAGGCCCCGTAGCCGTGGATCAGCAGCGGCGCCGTTCCGTCGAGCGGCCGGTCGCGCCGGCGCAGGATCGACACCGGCACAAGCGCCCCATCGGCGGCCTCCGCCTCGATCGCCTCGACGACATAGGCCCCCGCCTCGAAACCCGGCGGCACGGCCTGCTTCTTGACCAGGAAGCGCTGCCGCGCCGCCATGTCGTAATCGTAGGTCTCCTGCGTGCAGGCGAGAGTGGAGTAGCTGAAGCGGCAGATCGGCGTATCGAACTCGAACGTCGTCTCCAGCTTGAGGAAATAGGTCTGCGCCTCGAAGGCGATTTCGTGCTCCGCGTCGCTGCGGAGATCGCGCACCAGGATGCGCGGCCGGTTGTCCTGGCGCGCCAGCACGACGAGAAAATCGCGGAACGCCGCTACGTCCTCGATCAACCGGCCCGCCAGCGTCGGCAGGAACGGGCGCCAGTTGTCCGGCTCCGGCGCCGCGGCCGGCGCGGTGACGATCTCGTAATCGTGGGCGCCGCCGGCGTTGCTCTTGATAAAGAACAGGTCGCCGTGGTCGAACGGCTCGTAGCGCAAGTTGAGCTGGCGCGAGGCGATCAGGCGGGGGGCCTCAAGCGGCCTGTCGAGGTCGACGACGTGGAACTCCTGCGCCTGGTGGCCGTGCAGGTGGATGAAGGCGCGGGCGCCGAGCCGAGTGGCGCGCAGGCTCAGGAACCAGGCGGGGTCCGGCTCCTCGAAAATCAGCGCGTCGGTCTCCGGCGGCGTTCCCAGCCGATGCAGCAGGATGCGGAACGGGCGGTGGTCCTCGTCCTGCAACACATAGAGCAGCGCGCGCCCGTCGCGGGTCCACAGAAAATCGCCGGTGGTGTTGGCGATGACATCGGCAAGATCCACGCCCGCCGCGATGTCGCGGGCGTGGATCTCGTAGACTTCCGAGCCGGTGGCGTCCGCGCTCCAGGCGAATAGCGCGTGGTCCGGGGCGTGGCGGGCGTGGCCGAGATGGAAGAAGCCGGCCTCACCGGCGCGCGCGTCGCCATCGAGCAGCACCGTCTCGCGCCCGCCGCCGCGCGGCCGGCGGCAGTAAAGGCGATGCTGGCCGCCGTGGCGGTAGCGCGTGTAATAGCTCCAGGGGCCGTGCGGCGCGGCGGGGTCGCTGTCGTCCTCCTTCAGCCGCGCCCGCATTTCGCGCACGAGCTGCTTGCGCAGGCCGGCGAGCGGCGCCAGCATCGCGTCGCTATAGGCGTTCTCGGCCTCCAGATAGGCGCGGATGTCGGCGGGCAAAGCGGCGGGATCGCGCAAAACCTCGCGCCAGTTGTCGGCGCGCAGCCAGGCGTAATCGTCGCTCCAGGTTTTACCCTGCGCCGAGACCGCGTGCGGGCGCCGTGGCGCGACCGGCGCTTTCATGTCTCCATCCGCACGCCGAGGCGGCCGGCGAGATCTTGCACGAACTGCCAGGCGGCGCGTCCCGAACGCGAGCCGCGCGTCGTCGCCCATTCGAGCGCCTCGCGCTCGATCTCCTCCTCGGGCGCCGAGAGGCCGAAATGGGCGCAATAGCCGCGCACCATGTCGAGATATTCGTCCTGGTTGCACTTGTGGAAGCCGAGCCAGAGGCCGAATCGGTCGCTCAGCGAGACTTTTTCCTCCACCGCCTCGCCGGGATTGATGGCGGTCGAGCGTTCATTGTCCATCATGTCGCGCGGCAGCAGGTGGCGGCGATTCGAGGTGGCGTAGAACAGCACGTTGGCCGGTCGCCCTTCGACGCCACCCTCCAGCGCCGCCTTCAGCGACTTGTAGGAGGTGTCGTCGCCGTCGAAGGAGAGATCGTCGCAGAACACAATGAACTTGTGGGGATCGGCGCGTAACAGGCCCATCAGCGCCGGCAGGCTCTCGATGTCCTCGCGGTGGATTTCGATCAGCTTCACCGGCCGTTCTTGCCCGCGCGCGGCGTTGACGGCGGCGTGCGCGGCCTTCACCAGCGACGACTTGCCCATGCCGCGCGCTCCCCACAACAGCGCGTTGTTGGCCGGCAGCCCGCGCGCGAAACGGGTGGTATTCTCCAATAGCGTGTCGCGGGCGCGCTCGATGCCCCTGAGCAGCGCGATGTCGACGCGATTGACGCGCGCCACCGGCACGGCCTGCTCGTCGCCGGCGCGCCAGACGAAAGCGTCGGCGGCGCGAAAATCGGGCGCCCCGGGCGGCTTCGGCGCCAGGCGCTCCAGCGCTTCGACAATGCGGGAGATCAGCGAAAGAGTGGAAAAGTCGGACATTGGCGTCGCTTTGCCACAAAGCTCGCGCCGAGGCGAGCCGCCCCTTCGAAAACGGCGCCGGGGATGCTATATCCATCGCTGACGTCCCGGGCCTTGAACCCGGCGCACGGAGATATCGCATATGGCTTCGCGACTTGCGCGCAGTAAGGTGATGAGTCTGACGGAGGCCGCCGCCTCCCGGGTCAAGGAGATCATGGCCAGCGCCGAGACGGCGCCCGCCGGCCTCAGGGTCGGCGTGCGCAATGGCGGCTGCGCCGGCATGTCCTATACGATGGAGTTCGCCGCGCGGATCGAGCCGCTCGACGAGGTGATCGAGGACAAGGGCGTCAAGGTGCTGATCGACCCCAAGGCGGTGCTGTTCCTGCTCGGCGCGGTGATGGACTTCAGGTCCGACCGACTTGGCTCGTCCTTCACCTTCACCAACCCCAACGAGACCTCGGCCTGCGGCTGTGGCGAGAGCGTCGCCATCACCCCGGCCGATCCCGCCGGGCTCGAAGCCTCCGTCTGATGGACCTTGGGGCCCGTGACGGTTCGTCGCATGTTCGGCGGCGGGCTGCGCCTCGCCATGACGATGCGCGGGGTCTATCTCAAGACCAGCGCCGCCTTGGCGGCGCGCCGGGGTAAATGGGCGCCGCTCTGATCGTGGACGGGCGGGCGCGCGCATGTTAAGGGCGCGCGGAACTCTGAGGCCGCGCCCTACAGGCGCGTGCAAGCTGACGCGTCCGGCGAGGAACCGATTGAGATGATGCAAGTGCTGATCGTCATCCACCTCCTGGTGGTGATCGCGCTGGTCGCCGTGGTGCTGTTGCAGCGCTCCGAGGGCGGGGCGCTGGGGACGGGCGGCGGCGGCGGCTTCATGACCGGGCGCGGTCAGGCCAGCGCGCTGTCGCGCGCCACCGCCATCCTCGGCACGTTGTATTTCGTTTCGGCGATGCTGATGTCGATCATCGCCGGCTGGAGCCGCGCGCCGCGCTCGATCATCGACGAGCCGGCGCAGACGACCAAGTCCTCGACGCAGAAGCCAGCGGCGCCTAACCTGCTCGACCAGCTCAAGGGCGGGTCGTCGCCCTCTGCGCCGGCCTCGACGCCGGGAAAATAGCCGCCATGTCGCTCGCCTTCTCGATCCCCGTCTTCTACACGATCTGGTGGGTAGTGCTGTTCGCCGTGTTGCCGTTCGGGGCGCACAGCTACGCCGAGACCGGCGCCGAGCACCCGCTCGGCACCGACCCCGGCGCGCCGGTCCTGCATCACATCGGCAGGAAACTCCTGATAACGACGGCCGCCTCGGCGGTGGTGTTCGCCGCCATTGATTTGTTCATCATTTACGAGACCTAAGCGTGCCGTCGTTCCGCAGTGCGCGCGTGGCTCGCCACAGCCCGCAGCAGATGTTCGACCTCGTCGCCGATACCGACAAATACCCGGAGTTCCTGCCGTTTTGCGCCAGCATGAAGACGCGGCCGCGCGGGCAGGACGCCGAGGGCAATGCGATCGTGCTGGCCGAGATGGAGATCGGCTACAAGGCGATCCGCGAGCGCTTCGTCACCCGCAACACGCTCGACCGCAAGGCGCTGAGAATCACTGTCGAATATGTGGATGGGCCGTTCAGCCGCTTGCGCAACATCTGGCAATTCGTCGCCGTGCCCGAGGGTTGCAGGGTCGAGTTCTTCATCGACTATGAGTTCAAATCGCGGCTGTTCGCGGCTTTGATGGGCACGGTGTTCGATACCATTTTTCGCACCTTCGCCAGCGCCTTCGAGGCGCGGGCCGGCAAGATCTACGGCAAGCCGCCGGGCGTAAGGGCCTAATAGGCTTCGCGCGGCGCCAGCGCGCAGTACCAACCGTCAGGATAGGGCTGATATACTAGGCCCGGCGCGCAAAAGCGGTTGACCTGCCCGGAATCGGGCTGACAATTGCCGCCGGCGTCGGGGCGATAGCCCGAAGCGCAGCTTCGTGGATATAGTTGCCCCAGGCCGGACGCGGCGTCCGCCTGCGTCGCGACGCCGGCAAAGCTAATGACGCCAAGCGTCGCCGCCAGATAGGTCATCCGCATTTCACAACCTCGCTCGCCGAGCCGAACTCCAGTCTCTACGAAGTAACCATCCCCCGGCAAAGCCGGGGGCCTTCATAATGTGAGCCGCTCAAAGCGGCATTGGGGGCGCTGATGCGACCCCGGTTGGTTGCCACCTGAAGGTGGCGAGGCGGGGACGCTGGCG
>Ga0134126_10002390_pt1 | contig 23701 bp, 15 predicted proteins | sample KB31752_FD_96881 | JGI IMG/M metagenome (GOLD analysis project Ga0134126, IMG submission 96881) | Terrestrial soil microbial communities with excess Nitrogen fertilizer from Kellogg Biological Station, Michigan, USA - KB3-175-2 | ecosystem: Environmental > Terrestrial > Soil > Unclassified ... | reverse complement strand
TAACTTTCGTCCACCGGCCAGCCCATCCATTGCTCGTTCCACCAGATTTTGTCCATGCGATTGTCGTGACACCCGCAATCCGCCACGCCCGCCCTGTAAAAATCCGGGTGCGCGAGCAGGCCGCGCAACGCGCTCTGGCCTCCGGCCGAAGTGCCGTAGATGCCGATGCGTGACAGGTCCATGCTATTGTATCTGGCGGCGGCGGCCTTGATCCACAGAATCCGGTCCGGAAAACCGGCGTCTCCCAGGTCCTTCCAGCACACGTCGTGAAATTTTTTCGACCGGTTCGATGTTCCCATTCCGTCCACCTGCACGACGATGAAGCCAAGCTCGGCCAGTTCCTGCATCCGGTTAAACGCGCTGAAGCGCTTCGGCACAAACGAATCCTGCGGCCCGGCGTAAATGTTTTCGATGACCGGGCATTTCTTCTTTGGGTCGAAATTCGTCGGCCGCACGATCACTCCGTAAATGTCCGTCGTGCCGTCCCGCCCTTTCGCGACAAAACGCTCCGGTGCGCGCCAGCCGGTCTTGAGCAGCTCGCTCCAGTCGCCATGCTCCAATCCGCACACGAGTTTTCCATCATCCGCGCGGCGCAGTTCGTTGACCGGGGGCAGGTCCACCCGCGAGTACGTGTCGATGAAAAAGCGCCGGTCCGGCGAGAACGTGGCGACGTGGGTGCCGTCGCCTTCCGTAAGAACGACAAGGCCCGTGCCGTCGAGGTTCACGCGGCAATAGTGGATGTAGTACGGATCCTGGCCCGGCCGAATGCCGCCGGCGCGAAACCAGATCTGTCGTTTGTCCCTGTCCACGCGGTCCACACCACGGACGACCCACGCGCCTTTGGTGATCTGGTTTTTTACCCTGCCGGTTTTCGCGTCGTAAAGATAGAGATGGTTCCAACCGTCGCGCTCGGACATCCAGATGATTTCGCCGGTGTCGTCAAGATATTCGGAGAATGATTTGCCGCTATAGTCGATGAACGTGCTGCTCCGCTCGTCCACGACGACGCGCGCCTCGCCGGAGCGGGCGTCCACCGCAATGATGCGCACCACCTGATGGCCGCGCTGATTGTAAAGGAAGGTAAAACGCTCGGAGTCGGGCGCCCAGCGAATGCTCATCTCGCCCGTTTCTGTAAACGGGTTTGGGAAGAGTTCGTCGGTCACGGGAATTTGCTTCCGGGTGCCTGCATCGAACAACCGCGGATGGGGATGGGGCAACTTGTCGCCGGGCTTCAAGTAATCGAATGAATGAAGCCTGGGCTGCACCTGGTCCTTCGGCGATGACTCGACAAAGTAAACCTTGTGCTCCTGCCCTTTCGCGACACGGAGGGCGACGAGTTTCTTCGAATCTGGAGACCAGTAAAATCGGTCCGAGTAGCCGTCGTCAGGGCTGCCGTCCGAGCTCAACGCGATTTCCTCGCCACTCTCGACATTTTTCAACGCGACGTTGTGGTCTTTGACCAATGCGCGCCATCGACCGTCGGGCGAGGTGTCGCGCGGACGGGCGCGCGGTGACGTTCCATTCCGAGGGCGTTCGCGCCGGGTTGTCGGGCCGGTAATTTCCGCGGTGGCTGTCTTCTCATCCGCTTCGAAGACCGCGAGCGTCTTGCCTTCGCCGTCCGCGACGAGCCAGACATGGCCGGCGTAGGTATGCTGCTCGCGTTGCTCGCCAATGGACAATTTGCCATAAGTCCGGCGCTGACCGTCGGGATCGAGCCAGAAGAGCTCCACTTCGCCCGGCGTATGATTCACAAACGTCATCGAGGTTTCCGGCCCGGTGCGGGTGCTCGCCCGGGGCGCTTCCCCGGCAGTCATCGCAGAGAGCGATTGCTGTTTTCCGGGCGGAATCTCGCGCAAATCGTAAGTGGCAAGATCGCACCTCCAGGTTTTCCCGCCTGCGCGAAATTGGAGAGTGTTGTCCGCGGGCCTGATTTCCAGTTCGTCGAGTGGCAATCTCCCGGCACTCGCGTCGTTCACGCCTGCTGCGGTCAGCGACGCGGCGAGTCTGGTGTGATCGAAGGCAGGCTGACGCGTTCCCTTCTCGGCGTTCACCAGGACGAACTCGCGCATGTCCGCGCCTGTCCGGATCTCGTACCAGAACTGCGTGTTTCCGGGGAGCCAGTGTGCTTCAACCCGATCACGAAAAACCTTGTTCGCGGTAAGCTTTCGCAGATTGCCCGCCCGCTCGTAGTCCGCGCGCGTACCTTGGGCCAGGCCAGGCGCGCCGCCACTGATGAGGATCAAGGCGACGATGACGGCCCTTCGCACCGTCCCGGTAAGGTCTTCTTTTGGGCTTTTCATATCAACGGAAGTGTCACGGATGCGCGCATTGGATAAGACGATGCCGGGACTCGCCCACGCACTCGTTATCTCACCCGGTTCGCGACCGGCGCCGACGGTTCATCAGTTGTTCAATTTCGTCCGCTTCAATGGGAATGTCGGCCATCAGGTCCACGATGCCGTTTTCGCCAATGAGCACCGTGTTTTCCAGCCGCACCGCGAATCTCTCCGCGGGAACATAAATTGCCGGCTCGACGGTCATCACCCACCCTGGTCTCATCGGTTCATTCATGAATCCGACATCGTGGACATCGAGACCGATCGGGTGGCCGACGCCGTGCATGAAATGGCGTTTGAAGACAGGCTTGTCCGGGTCCTGTCGTTTTATCTCTCGAAGGGTCAGCAGTCCCAGGTTCACCAGCTCCTCTTCAACCAGTTGCTCGGCCTCCTTTTGCCAGTCTTTGTGCAGCTTGCCGGGCCTCAATCCGTTGACGCACTGGCGGAACACACGGAGCACAGCGTAGTAAACCTGCTTCTGGCGGCGCGTGAACCGTCCTCGCACGGGAATCGTGCGCGTCATGTCGGCATTGTAATTGGCGTAACTGGCCGCGACGTCGAGCAACAGAACGTCGCCATCGCGACAAACCTGATCGTTCCGGTTGTAATGCAGCACGCAGGCGTTCGCGCCGCCAGCAATGATGGGCTCGTAGGCGAACGCCCCGCCGCGACGGATGAATTCGTGCGCGAACTCGGCTTCCACTTCCGTCTCGTTGACGCCGGGCTGGACGAATCGCAGCACCCTCCGGAAGCCCCGGCCGGTGACGCCGCATGCCTGTTTAATCAGCCGGATCTCCCAATCCGATTTTACAATCCGCAACGCGTGCATCAGCCGCGCCAGGCGTTGGTAATCATGCAGCGGGTAACGCGACTGGCACTGCCTGATAAAACGGGCATCGCGGGTTTCCACCTCGACGACAGCGCGCCGGTGCTCGTTTGTGTTGAGGTAAACATGCTCGCACTCGCACATCAACCGGTGAAAGACCCCTCTAAATTCCGACAACCAGAGAACGGTTTGAATACCCGAAATTCCGCGCGCTTCGCTTTTCGTAAGTTTGCGTCCCTCCCAAATGGCCGACTGTTCGTTTGGCTCGCGCAGGATCAGCACTTCGCGGTGCTTCTCCTCGTCCGCGTCTGGAAAAAGCAACAGGATCGTTTCCTCCTGTTCAATGCCGGTGAGGTAAAAAAGGTCGGAGTTCTGGCGCAACGCGAGCGTGCCATCGGCGTTGGTGGGCAACACATCGTTCGCGTTGATCACGGCGAGCGAGGCTTTCAACAGCAGTTTCTTCAACCGCTCGCGGTTGGTAATGAAAAGCCGCGGATCAATCGGTGTGTGGCGCATGGCCCAATAAAGAATCGGTCTGTTGAAATTCGCCAGTTATTTCGCGCCGGCAACCGTTCAGCGACAGGTGATGCCCTGACTCGGGCCGCGGCCGGTTAAAGCAGCAAAAAAGAGATGACCAAATTGTTCATCGGGTATGAAAAGGCGAGCCGGCTGGCTTTGCGGGTCTTGGCAATTGTCGGACGTTTTTTGGCGGATGCGACTCAACTGCGCCCGTAACTCGCGCCCCCGGAAAACACGGCTTTGCCGCTGCCGGGAGAACGAGTAGAGTTAAGCGGCCTATGAAAGCTGACACCGGGCTTCCGACCACTGCTCCTCCAGACCAGACGTTGTGCCTGACACGCACGGTCGCCGAGGCGATGAACGCTGAACCGGCGCTGGAGGCGGTAAAAATCAACCGCGCGCAGCGTTCGATTTCCGTGGCCACACTGGGGCTGCCGAAAACGCCGGATCTGGAAGGCCGGCTTTCCGCCCAAATCCGGCAGATCGAATTGGCTGAATCCGGTCTGCGTTGCGCGCTGCTCGAAGGCGCCCCCGATTGTTCAACCTGTCCCGCGCCACAACCTCCGGAGCACCGTGTGAAACTGGCCGTCCGCCAGGAGGGCGACACGACCACCATCGCCCGCATCACCTGTGTGACGGCGCCGCGATTCTGGCGCTGGCGGGAAATCCCATGGCCGCGCCTGGTCCCCCGTGAAGTTGTGCTGCCGGAAGACGCCGACCACGAACACGAATGGAAGCTTCAACTGGCCGCTGCGGTGCTGTGCGGCCTGTTTGGTCTTGCCGCCAGTTTTTCCGGGATTGTCCCGGCTGCAAAAGTCCTCTTTGTTCTCGCCTACGTCTCGGGGAGCTGGTTCACCGTTCATGAAATCTGGGAGTTGCTGCGAAAACGCGCGCTGGATGTTCACTTCCTCATGTTCGTCGTCGCGATCGGCAGCGCCAGTATTGGCGCATGGGGTGAGGGCGCGGCGCTGCTGTTTCTATTCTCCTTTTCAGGAGCGTTGGAACACTACGCGATGGGCCGCACGCACCGTGAAATCCGGTCGTTGTTCAAGACCGCGCCAAAAACGGCGGTTACGCTCGACCCCGCGGGCGACCAGCACGCGATGCCCGTGGAACGATTGCAACCCGGCATGAAGCTGCTCATCAAACCGGGCGAGCAGTTTCCTGTGGACGGCGAAATCCTCAAAGGCAGCACCGCGGCTGACGAATCCAACCTCACCGGCGAGGCGAACCCGGTGGACAAGGCCGTCGGTGATAACGTCCTGGCCGGCACGTTGAATCTCTGGGGCGTTGTGGAAGTGAGCGTGCTGCGGCGCGCGCAGGAAAGCGCTTTGCAGAAGATTATCCATCTCATCAAGGAAGCCCAGCACCTCAAGGCGCCGTCGCAACGGTTCACGGACCGGTTCGGGACCGGTTATACGTACGCGATCCTCAGCCTCTCTCTGCTGATGTTCTTCGTCTGGTGGCTGGGCGTTGGATATACTCCGTTCGTCTCGACCGCGGTCAACAAAAGCGCATTCTACCGGGCCATGACACTGCTGGTCGTCGCTTCACCCTGCGCGCTGGTCCTTTCGATTCCATCCGCCGTACTGGCTGCCATCGCCTGGGCGGCCAGACGCGGCATCTTGTTTCGCGGAGGGGCGGCCGTCGAAAAACTGGCCGAAGTCAATGTCGTGGCAATGGACAAAACCGGCACCTTGACAACCGGCGAGCTGAAGGTGGAGCGGGTGGAAAGTTTTCCACCGGGACGGGAGCGCGAAGTCGCGGAGTTGACTTATTCGCTGGAACGGCTTTCCACGCACCCGCTGGCCAGGGCGATCACACGTTACGGAAAACAGCAGCAGCTGCCCGTGCTCGGCCTGGAGGATTTTGAGTCGGTGGCGGGTCTCGGCCTCAAGGCCCGTTTCGGGGAAGACAAGGTTTTGCTTGGGCGCCGCGAATGGTTGAACGAGAGCAGCGCCGCGCAATTTGCGGCGAAAGTGCCGCCGACGGACGCGCGATTTTCCGAAGTATGGCTGGCTAAAGCCGGTCTCGTGGGGCGGGTTTTGCTGCGCGATGACATCCGACCCCAGGCGCGGCCCGTCGTCGAGGAACTCCGCAGCGAGGGACTGCAAACTGTTGTGCTGACCGGAGACCGTGAACTCAACGCCAGGCACCTGAAGGAACAGCTTCATCTCGACGACGTCCGCGCCGAATTAAAGCCGGAGCAAAAAGTCTCCGTCATTCATTCGTTCGCGCAACAGGGGAAGCTCGTGGCGATGGTTGGCGACGGAGTCAACGACGCCCCCAGCCTGGCGGCTGCGCACGTCGGCGTGGCAATGGGCGCCCGCGGGTCGGACGCCGCGCTCGAGCAGGCCGAGGTCGTGTTGATGCACGATCGCCTTGAGAATTTCCTCACCGCCTTCCGGCTCAGCAAGCGCGCCCGCCGCGTGATCCGGCAGAATCTGTTCGTATCGCTCGGTACCGTCGTGGCGCTCGTCGGCTTTGCGTTGTTTGGTGGCATCCCCCTCACGATTGGCGTCGTTGGACATGAAGGGAGCACGGTCGTGGTCGTGCTGAACAGCCTGCGACTGCTGTTTGGCAGGACGAGGTCAGAGTAAACGCGCCGGTCCCGCTCTCGGTCGAAGAAACGTCATGCTGTACAAAACAACACGCCCGTCGCAAAAGTGACGGGCGTGTTACTGAAGCCTGTTGAAGACACCTTAAGGGGTCACCTTCCCGAAGCTCTATTTTTTATCGGAATCTTTTTCCTTGGCAGAGCGTTTGGCCTCCCAGTCGCGGGACTGCGTCTGGCCGTTCCGTTCGAATTCCACTTTGCCCTTGATGGTGTCGCCACTGATCTTGCCGGTGTATTTTTGAGTGAACTTGTTCCCGTTGAACTCGCGGGTCACCTGGAACGAGATGCTTTCACCATCGAGTTTTGCTTCCGTGATGTCTGTCTCCCCGCCGCGACCGGAAATGCTGCCGGTCAGCTTGTCGCCATCGAGCTTCAATTTGAGCGTCGTCTCCCGAGTCTGACCGTTCTGCGTCGTAAAGCTCCATTTCCAGGTGCCGGTTGGATCGGACTTTTTGTCCTCGGCTTGGGCCAGAAAACCGAGCGTTACCAGAAGGCATGCGGTCAGTTTAATAACAGAGTACAGATTTCGTTTCATAGTGTTTGCTTGTTCGTTGTTTGTTCGCCGCCCGCGAGTACGGATCGTCCGCGCATCCCTTGGGCAGCTCTGGTTGCTAAGACTATTGGCGTCGCTTGGTGGTTACAAGAGAGAAGACTTCGGCTGGCTGAGGTTACGGAAGAACACGAAGCTTAGGCTTGTAACCAACTCGCGCTTCCAAACACCGAACCGGTCTCAGTTCGTCATCGAAACCCGCCAGTTAATAGGTGGTCCGATCCTCCAGCCACTGCAAATCGACTTTTTTGTCCTTTGGCGATGCGCCGATTGCCGCATTGTGAGCAGTGATTGCCGGATCTCTCCATTTCTTGATCTCCGAATGCCCGTCGGAATAGGCCATACCATTGGCTCCGTTATGGTAGGTCGCCGGAATATCCACCCAACTTGCGCTGGCGGGATGGCAGACAAACCAGCCGTCATTGATACTGGCGGGATTCTCGTCCAACGTCACCCAGGTTTCACTTGGCTTGAGGATGTGCGAGTATTTGCGGAAACTCCGGTAGTAAGGGAGGGAGCCTATGACGTGATCTGCGGCCCACGCGTTGATAGGATTCATCCACGCATTCATTGACATACTGCGGACGGTGGGTACTCCGCCACCCTTGGCCCCGTAAGGATCCTTGGTTGTCTTGCGATCAGCAGGACATTTATATACCCCCAGACTCTTGACGTAAGGAAACAGCAGTGAGTCCTGTATCAAAATATAATTGGTCCAACTGGGGGCTGCGTCCATCGTGCCCATGCACCACTGATTAAGAGGATAATTCTTGGTCGGGCTCACCGTGGCCACAAGCGAGTCCAGTCCGGCCGATCGCACAAGTGAATCATTAAAATCTCCCGCGTACAAATTCCACGCAAGCATCAGCTGTTTACTGTTGCTCATGCACAAAATACCCTGCGCCTTGGTTTTGGCCTTCGCCAAGGCCGGCAAGAGCAAGGCAGCGAGAATGGCAATGATCGCGATGACCACCAGCAGTTCGATAAGAGTGAACGCTCTCGCGTGAAACCTCTCTCGAGTAACAATAGATCTTTTCATAAAATGCTTGTCGCTTTTTTCGTTAGCGTCTGGGTTAACAACCCGAAACTAGCTTACGGCATGCTAGCCGTCAACATTTTGCGTCAGTCTTCCATCAGACAGGAAAACCTTCAAGTCCCCAGCCCGAACTGTGACTGAATTCATCAATCACGATAGCGGTGCCAATCTGGGCGACGGTGGAGACTATGACATCATCCCAACGCTTGTGAACTGTGCGTCTGACTGCACACCCCGAATGACAGAACGATCTTGTTTTTAGGGAATTGCCGCAGTTTTGATCGGCGTGCATTTAAGCGCGATACACATGGCGTTGGCGTTCACGTGCCCAGGCAGAACGTCGCGTTTTTCGCGTATTTTTCGGCCGAGATTCTGAGTTCCGCCCGCTCCCGGTCGGTCAAGGGTCGCACAACTTTTGCCGGTGATCCCACGACAAGTGAACCGGGCGGAACAACCGTCCTCTGAGTAACCAGTGCGTGAGCGCCGACAAGACTTTGCGCCCCGACCACGGCGCCGTCCAAAATCGTTGCTCCCATTCCGATCAATACTTCGTCTTCTATCCTGCAGGCATGCACGATCGCCGAATGTCCGACCGTTACATGGTTTCCGACCAGACACGGGTAGTCGTCCGCAAGGTGGAGCACCGCGTTGTCCTGGATGTTCGTATGATGGCCGACCACGATGCGATTGATGTCGCCCCGAAGAACGGCATTATACCACACGCTGGAATTGTCGCCGATCGTGACATCGCCGATGACCACGGCGCCCTGGGCGATGTAAACGTTGCGTCCGATCACCGGCTTTCTTCGCAGGTAGGTTTCCAGTTGCTTGACCACGTCAACCATGCGAACCGGTTAAAACAGGAACGAAAATAATTGCCAACCAAAAATGGAGAGCTGACCCTGCTCAACGCTGAAAAGCGGCCGGAATGTTCCTCTTGTCCCAGTTCGATTGTAAGAGTATCCAGTGCTCCGGAACCCTCCTGTCAAAAGGGCCACCGGGCCGTAGCCAATGACTGTTTCGATTGGCTGGCCTGAATCGCTGTGCGCGGAAGCAAGCCAATGTGTTGACCATCAAAGCGGAAGCATGTTTGCCATAGGCACTCCATCTGCTGAACTCAGTTTCGCGGAAATATGAAGACAAAATCGTCCGGTTTGTCATTCCTTTGCCCCTGCGGCGCCATGCGTTTGCTGGCGTTCGGAGCGGCTGCGATTTGTTTACCGCTTCCAACGTTCGGTGCCACGATTGACGATGGGTTGATCGCCTATTATCCCTTCACCGGAAACGCCAACGACGCCAGCACCAATGGCAACAACGGGACCGTGGTGGGCGCGCAACTGACCACGGACAGGAACGGAGTGCCGAATCAGGCCTACCTGTTCAATGGCACTAGCGACTACATTAACATCGGCCAGGGAGTAAAACCCAACTTCCCTTTGACCATCACGGCATGGATTTATCCGACTGCGACTGATGGTGAGTCGTACACGATATTCCGAAGCGGCACGTTCAGTACGACGGGATCTTACAGCGGCGTCATGTTTGAATATGACGGCTACGGTTTTCTTTACGGTTATATCGGCAGTGGAGCGTACACAAATACGGCTAATTACCGCGGCCGACAGATGCCCTATCCTCCGGGCGTCATTTCGCCAAACCAGTGGACTCACGTCGCGCTGGCATGGACAGACTTCCAAACCACGAAGTTTTACGTGAACGGGGTTTTGCAGACTTCTCAAACGCTCGGTTTCGGTTCTGGCACATCAATTGTAAATACACCTCCGACTGACGGAGCAATCGGGATAAGGGACAACCCTAGCTATCCTGCGGCTTTCCGGGGCAAACTGGATGAGATCCGGGTTTATTCCCGGGAACTGACAGCAGGTGAAATCAGCACTCTGGCAATTGAACCGCCCCAAGTGACAATCCAGCCATCCTCGGTGGCAACCAACGCCGGCGCAACTGTCGTGTTTACCGCCAACGCCTCCGGGGCAGCGCCCCTGGCTTACCAGTGGAAGTTCCAAGGGGCGGACATGAACGGAGCCACCGCCAATACTCTGACCCTCACGAACGTGAGTCCCGGCAATTCGGGGACGTACCGGGTGATTGTGAGCAATTCGGTGGGAACCAACTTTGCCGATGCGACGCTGACGGTCCAGGCCCAGGTGGTCAGCTCCATGCCACCGGTGTACACCAACGGCGTGGCGTTCACGGTCACGCTGAGCGTTGCGCCGCCAGCCGGCACGACCTCTTACGCGATTCAGGACCAACCCCCGACAGGGTGGCCGGTGACCCAAGTCAGCAGTCCGGGCACTTTTTCCAGCGGGAAGGTGAGATGGATTTTTTCGGATGGGGCGTCGCGAAGTCTGAGTTACGTAATCACGCCGCCCGCAAGCGCCACCGGCACCAATCATTTCGTCGGCGCGGCCAATTTCAACGGCACAATCAACATGGCGATCACTGGTGTGCGGGATGTCTATGACGAATCGGCGAGTTTAAGCATAAGCACGACGGACTTTTTTGGCGATCAGTACGCGAATTTGACACTGAGGGGCAAGGCCGGAACCTCCTATAACATTCTCGTCGCCGATGGTTTGGAACTACCGAATCCGTGGCGCACGAACGCGACGGTCACTCTGAGCGGAACCTCTACGAATTGGCTCGATCTGGAACCAATGACCTTTCCGCGCAGGTTTTATAAGGCACAGGTCGCCCCCTAACCACGGCCTTCACCGTTGCGGCATCGCCCTCAATCGACGCGATGCGAGTTTGCTGTCGTCACCATCAAGCGCTCCTTCGCTCCGATAGCGTCGGTCGCGGTCGCTGTGCGCGAAGGGGGAGTGCGGACCACAAGAGAACGGTGCAGCGGTGCGGTCAGGAAGTCGCCGGGTGCCACGATGAGATCGCTCCGTTGCAGAAAACTCTGAACCCGATTAGTATCGCATCAGACACACATGCCACTGCCTGTTTGAGCGCGACCTTTTCCACCAATCCACCGCGCCGCAAATCGTGGTATCGCATACTTTACCTCCAGGTGTTGATGGCCGTGGCGCTTGGAATCGTGATCGGCGCCTTCTTCCCTGACCTTGGCAAATCGCTGAAACCGCTCGGCGACGGCTTTATCAAACTGGTGAAGATGATGATTGCGCCGATCATCTTCTGCACAGTCGTTCACGGAGTCGCCTCCATGGGCGACCTGCGGAAGCTCGGGCGTGTCGGTATTAAGACGCTGATCTATTTTGAGGCGGTTTCGACGCTCGCACTGATAATTGGCCTGATCGTCGTGAACGTGCTCAAACCGGGAGCGGGCTTCAATATCCAAGTGCAGGGTCTCGATCCCGAGGTCGGCCGGGCGTATGCGCAGAAGGCGCATTCGACGGACCCGGTCTCGTTTCTCCTCAACATCATTCCGAACACACTCTTCGACGCATTTGTCACAGGCGATTTGCTCCAGGTGCTGCTGGTCTCGGGTCTGACGGCGTTCGCGATTTCCACCCTGGGCGACCGGCGCGGACGCGTGTTAAGTGTGATCGATCATGCCTCGCAGATTTTTTTCGGGATCATGCGAATCGTGGTGAGAGCCGCGCCGCTCGGCGCACTCGGCGCGATGGCGTTCACGGTGGGCAGTTACGGGCTGGGGGCATTGAACCGCCTGGTTGCATTGATGGCCGGCTTTTATGCGACGGCGGCGCTGTTCATTTTCGGGGTTCTCGGAGCGATCGCGGCGATGAGCGGGTTTTCCATCTTCCGTTTTTTGTCCTGCATCAGGGAGGAACTGCTGCTCGTGCTCGGCACCAGTTCGTCGGAAACAGCGTTGCCGGGCATGATCCAGAAGATGCGGCGGCTCGGTTGCGTAGATTCGACCGTCGGCCTGGTAATCCCGGCCGGTTACAGCTTCAATCTGGATGGCACCAACATTTACATGTCAATGGCGGCCATCTTTCTGGCGCAGGCGACCAACACGCCGCTCAACCTCCGGGACCAGATTGCCTTGATGCTCGTCGCCATGATTTCGTCCAAGGGCGCCAGCGGCGTGACGGGCGCTGGGTTCGTCACGCTCGCGGCCACGCTGGCGGTCGTGCCGAAGATTCCGCTCGCGTCGCTGGCGTTGCTGGTTGGCATCGACCGTTTCATGAGCGAGTGCCGTGCGGTCACCAACCTGATCGGCAACGGCGTGGCGACTTTGGTCATCAGCCGATGGGAACGGGAAATCACGGCCGAAGCGTTGAAAGCGAATCTGCGCCGGGTGAAGGACGAAAGTTCCGCCTCTTAGCGTCTGAACCGGTCTTTTACGGTCCAGGCAAGTGCCAGAGGTATTTCCCGCCACGTCATTCGGACCGTTCAATCCAGAGCCCGGAAGGTCGTGGGGTCCTCAAACCAAAACCGGGCTCGAATCACGAGCCGCCATCAATCCTTCGCGCCGTATTGCCGGAGTCTCGCCTTCACGGCTTCCGTGCCTCCGACCTTTTCATTGGGGACCTTCGCCCCGGCTTGAAGCAACGATTCAACCGTGGCGGCATAATCACCGGTCCGGCAATACCAGCCGTTTTCAGAACCATGTATGGCCCAGCCCAGCGGTGTGCTCCGAAAATCAGCGTCAGTCGATTCCAGTGGCGGATTGTAACGCAGTATTTCCCGGACCATCCCGGCATTCCCGTGAAACGCCGCCCAGTGCAGCGGTGTCGCGCCGTGCTGGCCAGGCTCGTCCACGGGCAGGCCGGCCGCCAGCATGACGCGCACGGCGGCGAGATTGTTGTTTCGGGCGGCATGAGCAACGTGGCGGCGGAAGGCATCCGACAGGCTGGCGACGAGGTCTGGATGCCCCGCGAGCAGAGATTTCACCAAGGTCCCGTCGTCCACCCAGCAAGCAACAAGCAGTTTTACATCCGCCGGACTGCGTTCCATCAGTAATCGGAAGACGTCATCGTGTCCGAATCGTTTCGCGACTTCGTGCGGCGACACATACCAGCCAAGCGTCCATTGGTAGATGGTTCCGCCGGACCTCCGGTTGTTCATGGGGAAATGGCCGTCAGTCACGCGCACGTGAATGCAGTCGGGATCAGCATCGAGGTGTTTGCGAACCAGGTCGGCGTCGCCGAGCGCCGCGGCCATAAGAATGTCAGTCTTGCAACAGCGGCGAACCAGGTGGCGCGCGATTTCCTGGCGGTCGCTTACCATGTATTGTGCCGGAGTTGATTCGTGGTCCACGTCGCGAGCATCAATGTCCGCTCCGTGATTCAGAAGGAAATCCGCAATTTCAACCGTGCCGGCGAAATGAAGCGGGGTCTGGCCGTCGCCGCCGCGTGCATGCACCAGCGTCGGGTCGCCGGAGATGAGTTCACGGAGTTTTTCGATCATGCCCAGACGCGCGGCGGCGTGGACGTCCACGATCGCACCGCGCCGGATCGCGTAAGCGGCCAGATCGGGTTTGGCGCCGTGCAGCAGTCCGAATCCACCGGCCCACCACCGGCTCCTGGCGTTGATGTCGGCGCCCGCCTCAAGCAGTACGTCGAGCATCTCCTGGGTCCGCACCGTCGTAATCAAGGGAGCGTCGAAAGCTGCGACAGGCTCGTTGATCTTTGCTTTCATCGAAGGAAAGCGTTCGAGCAATTGGCGGAATAGTGGAGCGTCATGTTCAATGAATGCCTTTTTGAACAGTTCCATCGGGTCATTCGATTCGAGGGCGATGGAATCCACATGCGCTTTCAGCTTTGGCCAACTGGCGAAGCCGTATTCGCGGGCGATTACAAGTTGCGCGTCGGCGAGGGAGAATTTTGCGGCGCGGACTCCTGATTCGGAAGAGTTGGACAACTGAGGATGACCTTTCCTGATGCGCGTTACGGCCGCGGAGTCACCTGACCTGTGAGAGTTGCGGAGGTCTTTGGCCTGGTTCCTGAGCTGTTCGAGGTTCGGCCGTGAAGGAAGCAGTTTTGACATGTAACCTTTCTGCTATCGCCTGTGGTCCGCGGGCAGGCAGCATCAAGGTTATGGTTGCGCTGACGCTTTGAGGTGGGCTCAGCCCTTTCCGCGGACCCGGATGCGCCCTGACACGCGACACGAATGAATCACAGCCGGGAATCCGCGTCAACGGGGCGCTGGATGTTTCATTCTGAAGTAGCGACAGATCAAATTGAGAAAACCGGACTGCGCAAGCTTCGGGTGTGTCTGAGCGCTCACGCGGCCCGGCTGCCAATCCAAAGGATACACTATGAATCAGCGCCCGCATGCTCGGACGGGCAGAAGTCGATTTCAAGGATATAACGATGCTTTGCGCGCACGATTCGGTGGCTTTCTCCGGACGTCATTGTTAAGCTTGCTCATGTCCAGTGACCGGGACCGATTGAGTGGAAAACTGGCGATCAAGCTGTTTTCTTTTGTCGCCGCAGCGCTGCTGCCGTTTCGATCCGTCGCCCAACCGGAGGTGCGGGTCTGGACAACTTCGCTCGACCTGAAGCATCACCTGACCGGGGGAACACCCCTGTCGTTTGAGAACAGGCATGCCTCCACAGGAAACGTGATCACGCTTGAACCGGCGAAGACATACCAGACCATTCTGGGGCTCGGCTCGTCGTTGGAACATTCGACGTGTTCAAATCTCTTCCGGCTGCCGCCCGCCGGGCGTGAACGAATCATCGAGCGCCTGGTCAACCCGCTGACCGGCATCGGCATGAACCTGATCCGCGTTTGCATCGGCACGTCCGATTTTGCGGGAGAACCCTGGTATTCGTATGACGATCTCCCCTCCGGCGAAACAGACCCGGCATTGAGCCGGTTCTCGATCGAACAGGACCGCGCCTATGTGCTGCCGGTCCTCAAGCTCGCGCGGCGTAAAAACCCCGACCTGCTGTTTTTCGCATCTCCCTGGAGCCCGCCGGGGTGGATGAAAACAACCGGGAGCTTGATCGGCGGCGAGTTGCTCCCCGAGTGGTATCCGGCCTATGCGCGTTACTTCGTAAATTTCATCAAGGCGTACGAGGCAGAGGGCATTCCGATTTATGCAGTAACGGTGCAAAACGAACCTGGTGTGGATCGGTCGAAGGAAAAAGACGCCAGATGGTTTTATCCGTCGTGCCATTGGACTGGCGCGCAGGAGCGAGATTTCATCCGCGACCATCTCGGACCGGCGTTCCGACGCGCCGGTCTCAAGACGAAAATCTGGTGCTACGACCATAATTACAACCTGCAACCCAGCGGTGATTCCGAGGGTCTGAGCCATCCGCGCCTGATCCTGCGCGATCCCCGCGCCGCGGCGTTCGTGGACGGCGTCGCGTTCCACCATTACGAGGGCGAACCGACCGGCATGACAATCTTTCACGAGGAATTCCCGCGCTCGCCGATTTACTTCACGGAAGGCTCGGTGTTTTCAATCCACGGAGCGCGCGACCTTGTCGAGCGACTGCGGAACTGGGCATGCACTTACAACGCCTGGGTGACGATGCTTGATGAGAATGGCCAGCCCAACAATGGACCGTTCCCCGCGACAAGTGCAATTCTGAAGCTGCATACCAGCACGCTGCGGGTCGAGGAACTGTTCGAGTTTTACAGCTACGCTCAGTTTATGAAATTCATTCCGCGCGGCGCAGTGCGGATCGAAAGCACGCCGGGGACGGCGGGGTTTGACAACGTGGCGTTCCGTAATCCTGACGGGTCGTTCACCCTGATCATCGTCAACACGACCGGATCCGCGAAGCCGTTCGCGGTGGAGTGCCGGGGAAAGTCGTTTCAGAGCGCCATGGGCGCGGAGTCGGTCGCGACGTTCGTCTGGCGATAGGAGAAGGGACCTGCTAGGGGGGGTGCGCCCGACGCGAACGGCGCGACTTAATCGTCTCTCGCGGGGATTGTAAAATAAAACGTCGCGCCTTCGTTGACCGCACCCTCGGCCCATGTCCTTCCGCCATGACGGTGAACGATCCGGCGCACGTTTGCGAGGCCGATGCCCGTCCCTTCAAATTCTTCCGAGCGATGCAGGCGCTGGAAAACCCCAAAAAGTTTGTCCACGTATCGCATGTCGAAGCCGGTCCCATTGTCCCGCACCGAAAACTGCCACTCCTGTCCGGGATTCTTCGCGCAGCGGATTTCGAGACGAGCATGCTCACGTAAACGTGTGTATTTCACCGCATTCGAGATCAGGTTTACCCAGACCTGCTTGAGCATCGAGCGGTCTCCTTCGACAACAGGCAGCGTGTCTATCTGCCATTCGATCTCCCGGCCCGCGGTCCCGCTTTGCGTCTCGGCCATGACTTCTCGCACCAACTCGTCCATGCTGACGCGCATGTGCTTCATTTCCGCTCGCGTCATCCGGGAGAAGGCCAGGAGATTGTCAATCAACCGGCCCATTTGTCGCGCGGAATCGCGGATGACCTGGAGGTACTGCCGGCTCTTGTCATTCATGGCGAACGACGCCTCTTCCCGCAGCATCTCCACAAACCCTCCGATGTGGCGCAAGGGAGCGCGCAAATCGTGGGAAACAGAGTAGGAAAACGCTTCCAGTTCCTTGTTGGCGGTTTCGAGTTGAGCGGTGCGTTCGACGACCCGCAATTCCAGGTCCTCGTTCAGTTTCTTGATCTCCTGCTCGGCTTGTTTGTATCCAGTGAGAACCTGCGTCAATTCGGCCGTCCGTTGTTTGACGCGAAGTTCCAGTTCTTCGTTGATTCTCTGGAGAGCCGCCTCCGCCTGCCGGCGCCGCGCGTTTTCGCGCGTGAGCAGGACAAACACCCATGCGAGCACGGTCAAGCTGGCGGTCGACCCGATCAGGGCAAATCGTTTCGTATCACGCAAATTCATCTCCGCGTCGGCGCGCCGCCCGTGCAACAGTCCGGTTTCAGTCGTTTCCATTTGCGCGATCAAAACTCGAATTTGCTCCATGACCTCCTGGCCTCGTTCGGTCAGCTTCAATTGCGCCTCCGCGTCGGCCCCCTTTTCCAACTGTATCCTGACGCTTTCCGTGTAAACCTCGAAGCGCTGTTTCACCAGCGGCTCCAGGGTGGCACAGGCTTGTCGCTGTCTTGGATTGTCGGTGACCAATAGGCGCAGATCATTGAGAGCTTTGGTGACCCTCTCGACAGCGTTGCTGTAATGCGCGAGATAGCGGTCCCGGCCCGTCATTATGAAACCCCGCCGCGCGGTCTCCGCATCTGTAAGATGTAGAAGCAGGTCCTGAATCTCCGACAGCACGTCGTGAGTATGGGCCACCCGGCCGGACGTTGCCGCTTGTTTGAGAGTGCTATGATACAGCAGCGTGCCTGTCACCAGCAAAAGGGCCATCGCCAACACGAACCCCCCGAGTATCCTTCTGTCGAATGAAGTGCTCAATTTACTCCCGCCCCGGCCCGCTCGGGGGCGGAGACTTCACCGCAAAAAGCAGACAGTGTCGTGCAATCACAAGACAAAACGTTAAGTGAATCGCTCAGGCCGGTCAAAGAAAAGCCGTTGACGGACCGGACGGAAATAGCCCCTGTATCGTCCGCCTTGAACCGAGATGTTTGCAAAGGCACGGTCCCCGTGTGGACCTCCGATGACAGACGCGTCAAGGCCGCGGAAGGGTTATCAAGGCAAGCCGGCTCTAAAATCACGGGAGACAGTTTGGGTGACAGGGTGTGACAACCTCTTCTGCGTACAATCCCGAGTGCCCTTCGCAAACGTTCGGTAACTCGAAAAGAAACCGCCGCAGCGTGGGGATCAGACGAAGAGCTGAAGCGCAGGCTGCTGCAAGCCCGACGACTCGCGGGCGCGCAGTTGGCTCCGCGGCCGGGATCCGAAAGATGCGCCTGGCACAACAGGCAACGTGTGCATGAAATCAAACTGTGTCTGCATAAGTTCGATGAAACACTTTTTGCAGATGCCGTGGCTCAGTAGCGACCCTTGACCGCCGATCTTTCGGTTGCACCATGCACAGACTATTTTCATGTCTATCGCCGGCTCCTGGTTGAAAACTATTTGCATCCGGGCATCCAATAGACCCGCCCGGTTACGTCAAAACAGAAGCTATTCTGGCCGAGCAAAGCCCGTGCCGCCAGAGAATTAACACACCTCTTTCCGTCTGTGGGTTAATCCGTTCCGCAAAAAACAGCGCACTTGCCCTGCCGATTCAACACAGAACTTCAAACCCTCTCCGCAGTTTGCTTGAACCACTCCGGCCTCGCGATTCGCTTCTGGAGATCTGAGGATTCCAGAAATAGACCACAACGGTCCGACTATGAGACAACGGTAGCTCAACAGCGAAGCCTCCCTTCCAGACGCATCCGGTCTTTCGAGCGGCCTTTTCTCACTCCCGATCTTCACTGATTTTGGCCTTCATTCTTCGAGGATTCTGCAGACGCGTTGCCAGATCGTCCTCAATCCGTTCTGGCGGGCCAAAACATTTCAAGACAGCCGACTGATCGTACTCGCGCATTTTCGCTTGGGTTTTTGCCCCGATCTGACAGGATCGAATCATCGTGAGCTTTGTTTCACGAACGGGCCATCGAAAATGGACCATAAAAAAGAGAACTTCCATGAATGGTTCACTCCCGGCCGCTTTGTGGTTCTGCTGGCACTGTTCATTTTTGTTTTCTTTCCGGACGTTGTATTAGGGACCCGCACGTTCATATTTCGTGACTACGGCCTCTTTGGTTATCCGCTCGCTTTTTACCATCGTGAAAGCTTCTGGCGAGGGGAAGTTCCGTTGTGGAATCCCTTGAATGACTGCGGCGTCCCTTTCCTCGCGCAATGGAACACCCTGGTATTATACCCTGGCTCGCTGTTTTATCTGCTCCTGCCGCTTTCCTGGTCTCTGGGAGTGTTTTGCCTGGCTCACCTTCTTCTGGCAGGGCTTGGAATGTACCTGCTCGCCTATCGCTGGACGGGAAACCGACTCGGTGCCTCGGTGGCGGGGCTGGGATTTGTCTTCAACGGGTTCACCTTGAGTTGTTTGATGTGGCCTCACTGCATGGCGTCGCTTGCGTGGATGCCGTTCGTGGTGTTGACGGTGGAGCGCGCATGGCGCCAGGGAGGCAGGTTTGTGACTGGCGCCGCGGTCACAGGAGCCTTGCAGATGCTGGCCGGACCGCCTGAGTTCGTCCTGGTCACATGGCTCATGGTCAGCTGTCTTTGGTTTGGCCACTGTGCGTTTGGAAAACTGCCTGCATTCGGTTCACTCAGAAGATTCGGTCTCATCGTGTTGACGATCACTGGGTTGACCGCGGTTCTTTTACTTCCGTTCCTCGAATTACTGGGGCATTCACAACGGACCGCGAGTTACGGCAGCAGTGAGTGGTCGATGCCTCCCACAGGCTGGGCCAATCTGTTTGTGCCGCTGTTTCACTGCTTCAAGACGCCCGCCGGACCGTACATGCAATACGATCAAGGGATGATCTCCTCTTACTACACGGGAATCGGCATGCTGGCATTGGCGGTATTTGCGGTTTTCCGGGTGCGTAACTGGAGGGTGCGTCTGCTGGGGGCCATTGCCGTCGTCAGCATGATTCTCGCTTTGGGAGATGCCGGATATTTGTACGCCTGGATCAAGCGGTTCTTCTCTCAGATTGGCTTCATGCGCTTTCCGATCAAGTTCGTGTTTCCGGCGATATTTTCGATACCGCTGCTCGCAGCGTTCGCTGTGCGGGAAATGCTACACGCCGGGCGCGGGAAAATCCGAGAAAACGCGCGCCGACTCTTTTCCATCGGTTTGGTTTTCCTGTTATTCATCACGATTGCCCTCCGGATTGCGCAACGCAATCCCGGTGAGCAGCCGCCGTGGACGGTCATCAAGGAAAATGGGCTGACACGCGGCGCTTTCCTCCTAGTGATTTTGGGGGCTTTCTATGCCCTCACAAAAGGCGTCACAAACCGAACTCGATGGCTGCTGGGAATCGGCTCAATCGTGCTGCTTTGGCTGGATGTTGTCACTCACGCGCCTTCACAAAATCCGACCGTGGAGAGGGCCGTTTACGAGCCCGGGCTACAACCAATAAAGGAGTTAAAGCCTCAACCAAAACTGGGCGATTCGAGAGCCATGATCAGCTTTAGCGCAACCTGGCAATATCACTTCACCCTTCTTTCGGATCCTTACAACACCTACTTGAACGACCGTTTGGGTTTGTTTTCCGACAGCAACTTGCTGGACGGCGTGCCAAAAGTAGATGGTTTTTTTTCCCTTTATCCGCAGGAAGAATTTGAGGCCCGGACGGCTCTGTACATTTCAACCAATGTGCTGCCCAAAAACTATCTGAACGAAAAGTTCCTGACCGGGGAAATGTTCCACATTTCAACCAACAATTTCGCGGCCAACCTGGCGGACTTCGTGGGTGTTTGCCAGATCACGGCTCCGGGGAAGAGGCCTTTCGATTGGGAGGCACGCTCGACCTACTTGCCGCTGGTGACGGCCGGTCAAAAGCCCGTGTTTTTGGATGCCGCCGGCTCGTTGCAGGGGTTGTTGGATCCGGCCTTCGATCCTCGCCGCGTCGTGTATCTCCCGCTTCAAGCCAGAACACTCGTCACGATAACCAATCAAACGTCGGTGCGCATCCTTTCTCAAACCTGTTCTGCCCATCGCGTCGTGTTTGAAACGGAAGCGAAACAGCCAAGCATGGTTGTGGCCGCCCAAACATTTTATCCGTGTTGGCGGGCATATGTGGATGACCAGCCCGTTCGACTCTGGCGCGCCAATCACGCGTACCAGGCTTTGCAAATCCCTGCGGGCCGACACAAGGTCGAACTGGTCTATCGCGACGGGAGGTTTCTCGCCGGGATGGGGCTCTCCGGGATTACGATGCTCGGATGCCTGGCAGCACTCATGCCGGGGGCAGGAAAACGCCAAAGAACCCGGGAACCCGATTCATCCACGACTCTCGAATCGGTCGATCAGTTTTTGCCACCTTGAGGCGGCTCCGAGTTATTGTTCGAGGTCGCGCCCGCCAGTTTCTTCTTCAACTCATCGATTTGTCGTTGGATGGCGTCCGGTCGCGGAGAAATCTCTTTGACTCTGCCAAGATAAGACAGGGCTTTCTCATAGTGGCCTTCGCGCGATTCGATTTCAGCGAGATGGGCGAGTATCTGTTCGAGCAGGAATTCATTCTGCTTGCCGTCCCGCGCGGCACGCTCCTGCCATTTGCGCAGGGCCAGTTCGAAGACATTGCGCGCGCGTTGGACATCGTGGCGATTCTCGTCAAAGACGCGGCCCAGTTCGAACAGGATTTCGTAGCTGTCCGGATTGGCCCGCCATCCCTCGCGCAGGAATTGTTCCGCGTCGTCCACCTTGTTCAGGTGTTGCCGCAACCAGTAAGCGGCGACGGTATAGGTCTCGACCTTATGCGGGTCGAGGTCGGCGGCGATGCGTAACCAGGGAAGTATCTCGCGTGCCTCACCCGGCTTGTCGAGATGCGAGTGGTGGGATGGATAAAAATTGCGGCCGAACTTGTCGATCCAGTCACGAGGTGGCCCCAGAAATCCGGTTCCCTCAGCGGGTTCGGATTCACGCGCCGCTTCAGATCCGGCTGCAGCGTTCTGGACGGCCGTCATGTGCGGAGCACCACCGATTGCCTGATCGAAGATCGACGGGTAATAACCGCTGTGAAAGTAAACGTCCGCTCTGACGAAAAAGTGGTTCGCGAACAGCTTCCGACTGTCTCCGACGACTACGTCGAGCAGGCTGCCGGATTGAGAGCGTCCTCCCGCCCAGCTCTGGTGCCACGGCTGCAACCACGTTGCCAGCGTGAAACAAACTGTAAGCAGAAAGGCGAATGTAAGTGAAGATGCGGGCATGGCACTTTCACGCCAGCGGCTGACGGCGGAAGACGAGCCAGGCAGCGAACAAAAAAACGGCGGTGTAAGCTGCCGCGTAAAGCGTCGCTCCGGCGAAAACAAGCCAGTTTATTGGTTCCCAGTTGTGGACGATCAGGTCCCGGACGTCAAACAGCTCCAGGTGTGGAATCACGAAATAGACGCCGTAAACCACGGCGCTCATTGGATCCGCCATTTGAATCGCGATCTTGTTCAGGTGCCTTCCGAGCAGCAGAATGCCCACGATGACGAGAAGGCAGATTGTCGCGTTGGACGATGGCGCGGCAAACACAAGGGATCCAAGCAAAGTGACGGCAATGACCACCGCCAGCATCCACCAGTGCAACCAAAGCGCCTGAAAATAGCTTGCCAGGGGCCACTGGTGCTCCCGCGATGCGGCTACGACACCGAAGAAAAGGTAGAACACGATCAGAGCCACCCCGCACGCCAGCCAGCATCCGAGAAATTTACCCGCGATCATCTGCCCGCGAGTAACGGGCTTGGCAAGCAACGGAAATATGGTTCGGTTTTCGCGTTCGGACGGTATTTGCCGGGCGGAAGTGCCAACGGCAATGGCGAGCGCCGAAATCCAAATCAGCAGGAGACAGATTTCTTTGAGGTAGCGGACTATTTTGTCGTCGTTAAAAAAATTCAGAGACCCCATCAACAGTGTAATGACCGCGGTCAGCACAAAAAGAACGTAAAAATCTTTCCGGCGGTAGAGTTCTTTGACGACGATAGACGCGATCGCCAGAGCGTTGTTCATAAACCGGGTTGGTAGCCGATCACCTTGAGGAAAGCCTGTTCAAGGTTGCATTTGTATTTTTCCTCCAGGTCGGTTACGCGGCCGGCGGCCTTCAGCTCGCCGTTGTGAAGAATCGCCACGCGGTCACACACCGTCTCGACTTCGCCCAGTTCGTGCGATGAAAAGAAGACGGTTTTCCCTTTGGCTTTCAACCGTTGGATTATTTCGCGCACTTTCATTCGGCCGATCGGATCTAGCCCGCTGGTCGGTTCGTCCAGGATCAACAGGTCGGGGTCATTGATCAGCGCCTGTGCCAGGCCAACCCTTTGCTGCATCCCTTTGGAATAGGTCTTGATCGGACGCGCGCGCGCAGCGTTCAATTCGACAAGCTTCAAAACCTCGTCGATCCGCGGCCCGGCTTCGGCGCGTGGAATTCGGAATACCCTCGCGTAAAAGCGCAACAGCTCCTCCGCTGTGAGAAACTTGTAGTAATAAGTAAGTTCGGGGAGATAACCGATCCGTTGCCGCGCGATCGGCTCGCGGACGTTCACATCAAAAATATAGGCTGAGCCATGAGTGGCCGGGACAAAGCCCAGCAAAACATTCATGGTCGTGGTTTTGCCGGCGCCGTTGGGCCCCAAAAAACCAAATACTTCTCCCGGAAAAACTTCCAGGCTCAGGTGGTTGACGGCGACCTTTATTTTCTGCCCGATTTCGCGCGTCCGAAATTCAACCACAAGATCCTGGATTTTCAAGATGGACTTCATGCCAATCGGATTTCCACCCGTTACTGCATGCAGCAGCGATACCCTGTACCCAAAAGACACGACGGTTTAGGAAACCGGCTAATTCAAGCGGCAATGATACGAGGTTTTGACTGTCTGGCTAGACATTTCATCACCATGGATCGAAATCGATTAAATATGTTGTTGCGAGCTGGAATGAACGTGCGCAACAAACACAACGCGCTATTGAGCCACCGAAACCGCGCTCAAAATGAAGCTCCCGCCAGGTCGATGGATTTGTGAAAACATTCTGGATTTTACGCCCTTCGCTGGGCGGTCTCGCTTTTGTTGACAGTAGCCAACAACTACGTGAAGTGAGCCGTGCGATCCTCCTGTCGATCGCACCTATAAACAAAAAAGGCTTGGGAGCAACTCCCAAGCCTTTTGTAATGTGTTACTTTTTACCGCAACACGTGAGCGGCGGGCAGGATCTGGCAAGCCGGGGCCTGCGATACTGAATTGATCGTGTAGCTCGACGCAAACGTCGCGGTCTGGCCACCGGAGGGGCAGAGAACGTTCGTCGCACTGC